>Ga0070741_10019642_pt1 | contig 10764 bp, 14 predicted proteins | sample Coa_R1_4_FD_66440 | JGI IMG/M metagenome (GOLD analysis project Ga0070741, IMG submission 66440) | Surface soil microbial communities from Centralia Pennsylvania, which are recovering from an underground coalmine fire - Coalmine... | ecosystem: Environmental > Terrestrial > Soil > Unclassified ... | reverse complement strand
TGGTATTCCTGAGCTCTCGCCCGTAGAGGGCAACCCGCATGCACCCCCGGCGGCTCGCATCGCTGACCGGCACGTGATCTGCTGTATTAAAGCCAAGGTACCTCCTCCGGTTCCCGAGGCGAGACCACCAGCTGGCTCACGGACAGGTGCGCGCAATCGAGCCGCACGAATCCTGGGTGACGGGCTCGCGAAGCCGCCAGGCCCGATGGCCCTGGCCACCTCTGTGCATGCCTCTAGCGATCATAGCGAAGGAATGCGTGGCCTGTGCTCAGGGGGCAGGGCTAGATTCGCGCCACGTGCCCGGTTAACGTACCGCCGGAAGGGCAGCTGTTTGGCCTTCAGGCTCGTGACGCTCGAACACTCAAGAGAAGGCATGTCATGGCATACGCGCTTTTGGTCATGGAACCTCCTGGACAGCGAAGCACCCGTTCGGAGGCCGAAGGCCATGAGGCTTACGGGCGCATGGTGGGTTTCAGCGAGGACCTCAAACGACGCGGGCTGCTCGCGATCAGTCAATCGCTGAGGACGGGACCTGCGGACGCACGCATCAAAATGCGGGGAGACTCTGCGTCGATCGTCGACGGGCCGTTTGCCGAAGCCAAGGAAGTGATCGGCGGCTTTTTCCTGCTGACTTGTGACACACGTGAAGAAGCAATCGAGATCGCGCGTGCCTGCCCCGCTGCGCAGTGGGCCACCATAGAAGTGCGCGAGTTGGGGCCCTGTTTCACTTGAGCCCTCCGGCCCCGGTCGAGCACCTGCAGAATCACTCTGGCCTCGGCTCGAGCTTGCGGCCAGGCCGGAAGGCTCGCGCTGAATTCGGATGAAATCTCCAGGGTCGGTCTGCAACAGGCTTGGTTCGTCCCGCCCGGGGATGTCGCCCCCACGCAGCTCATCTTGGGCCATCGTCACGCTTCTGTGCACCACCGCCACGGCACACGATGCGGCACTCGAAAAGATCATCGCGGAGGAAGCGGCCCTCGAGCGCCAGACGGACTCCAGCGAGGGACCGGGCTGGCCTGATGTGAGCAAAGCGGCAGACGATCGCAGGACCGCCGCGCTGTCCGACTTGAAGGTGAGGCTGGCCGCACTGCCAGCTGCTGCTGTTGGTGAGGAGGCACTCACTCGTCGCTTGCTGCAATGGCGTCTGGACATGCGGATCGAGGCAGCGCCCTTCGACGAAGCTCGCATCCCGTTTGATAACGGTGACGGTTTCTTCAATGCAGCGAACTACGCCGCGGAAACGACCGTAATTCGAACCGACGCAGCCGCTTCGGCCTGGATAGCGAGACTGTGGGCTCTGCCGGGGTTCTACGATCAGGAGATCGAAAACCTGCGGCGCGGGCTCGCTACGGGATTTGTCCAGCCGCAAACGACCGTGAAGTCGGTCCTCGTTGCTCTGAAGACTGCCGCAGATCAACCCGCGGGCGCCAGTCCCTTGCTCGAGCCTCTCAAACATCTCCCGGCGACAATAACCGCCCAACGGCGGGCGGTGCTGCAGGCGGACGGGCTGAGAGCTGTCGAACAGGCGATCAAGCCTGCGCAACGCAAGCTGGTTGAGTTCTTCGAGCGGGACTATCTGCCGCATGCACGGAGCCGTCTCGGTGCATCAAGCCTGCCAGATGGCCGCGCCTGGTATGCCTTTTCGGTGCGCCGCTCCACGACCACGCAAATGACCCCAGATGAGGTCTTCCAGCTGGGTGAGCGTGAAGTGAAGCGCATCCGAAGCGAAATGGAGAGCGCGATGCGGGACACCCACTTTTCGGGGAGCCTGCCGCAATTCATCGCCATGTTACGCACCGACAAGCGTTTCTATGCCCCCGACCTGACCACGTATGTCGAGAAGGCGAGCGAGATCGGTAAGCGCGTGGATGGGTTGCTGCCTGTCTGGTTCGGCAAATTGCCACGCCTCACCTGGACCATCCGCATCAAGCCGCCCGAGCTCGAGGGCTCCTCGAGTGGTTACGATCTGGGTGATCCGCAGAAAGGCGCTCCCGGCACCGTGGTCGTGAGCGCCCATTCATATCAGAGCCCGCTGTTCGGACTGCCGGCCTGGATTCTTCATGAGGGCGTACCCGGTCATCACCTGCAAATCGCGCTCGGGCAGGAAAGGATGGATCTCCCGGTATTCCGCCGAAAAGACGAGCCCACTGCATTTGTCGAGGGCTGGGCACTGTATGCCGAGCAACTCGGTGAGGATATGGGCGTTTACCGGAATGCATATGAGCATTTCGGTCGCATGTCTTTCGACATGTGGCGCGCCTGCCGGCTGGAGATGGACGTCGGTATCCATTGGAAGAACTGGAGCAAAGAGCAGGCAGAGCGCTGCCTGCTCGACAACACGGCACTGCCGGAAACGTCCGTCGAGCGTGAAACTCAACGCTACATCGCCTGGCCTGCGCAGGCTCTGGCGTACAAAATCGGCGAGTTGCAGTTTCTGGCCGAACGCCAGAGGGCGGAGAAGGCACTCGGTGCAAGGTTCGACATCCGTGCTTTTCACGACGCCGTCCTCGACGATGGTCCCATGCCGCTTTCGATTCTGCATGACCAGGTGGGTGGCTGGATCGCCTCGAGGACTGCGGGTGCGGGAACCCGTCCGTGAATCGCGCCCTGTCAGCGCTGGCCCAGGATGAAATCTAACAGGCACTCCTGCCGGCCCTCACGCCGCCGCTTGACAAGCTAATATTAGCCGCTCATATTAGCCGTATGGGACGTACGCTGCGATCACAAGTGGCGCTGTACTTGGATGAGGCGCAGATCGAGCTACTGGACCAACTCGCGCGGAAATCCGGCCGTACCAAGCAGGATCTGCTGCGCGAGGCCGTGAATACCCTGCTGATCGAGTACCGAAGCTTCACGTTCCCGGAGCGCAAGCGTCGCAGCGGTCCTGCCTAGTCAAGCGTCGTGCGGCGATTGGCCACTCGCTAATGACCCTTTGCGCCATTCAATGAGCGCAGTGCGTGGGCAAGGGAATCCTGTGCTTGCAGCGCTTCCTCCCGCGGAGCGTCACACTTTTGGAAGTTCGCAAGGACATCGGGCATAACGCCGCTCGCGGCGTTCGTACCAATGCGTACCGCTAAGCCGCTATTTAGTCCGCGTGCTCAGGGCGCCTTCGATGCTGCTTTCAGGATTGGAATGGCAAATTCGGCTACGCGCTGTCCGAGTTCTTCCGCCGATCCACCTGCAGACGCTCGCGGATCGTTCCGAGCCGTGCTTCGAACATCGACCGCACGCCGGAATACTCCTGCTGCGCACGGATCGGCTCGCCACTGATCGTGCTCGCGTCGAAAACCATAGCGTCGTCCGGGACGCCCGTGTGGCAGATGGCGGCGATGTCGCGGGCTACGAAGTCCGGATCGGGGTTGCCCTGCGAGAGCAGGTCCAGGTCCACGGTGGCCCGGTACGGCTGGTCGGCCCACAGCCTCAGCAGCCTTGCCCCCTTGAGCACGAACCGCTCACGCAACTCCGAACGGCCGAGCCGGTCAGGAAGCGCTCGAAGAGGTAGTTCCGAAGCGTGATCTGGAAGTCTTCACCACGCTCACGCGCGAGATTGAGAAGGCGTGCGCGGACGGAGGCGGAGCGGTCCCTTGGTTCCTTGGACTTCATGCAGCTGCTTCCAGGTACGGACGCATCACATTCGATACGCGGCAGATCTTCGCAAAGCGCCATAGCGCATCGACTCCTCGCCGGTACTTCTTGAGGTAGTCCTTCAGAGCCTCGACGGCAACCTCCGTGCCGCTTGTTGCGGTACTTGAAGCAGTCGGCCACCGTCTTGGCGGCGGAATAGATGCGTACCGGGACGCCGTCTTCGGGGCAGCGAAAATTTGCAGACTATCCCGAACACAAGCATCGGCTGCTCACGTAGTATGAGAGCCTCGTTGTCGGAGCGGGCTCGGTATGGCTTCCTTCAGACACACTATTTGCCTGACTATACTTGTTGAAGTCGCGTGTCTCTATCGTTGTGCACCGAGACGTGCGCGCGCCCGTGGCCGCTACGGTGTTTGGATGCTCCTAGTCTTCTCATTTTGGACGGGGATCGTTGCAGCATTGGGGACCGATTATCCGTCTGGATCCCAGCAAGGCACTGCTCCGCCCGCGGAATTCGGCGCGAATCGTGCCCAGCTCATTCAGGCGCTGCACAATCCCTGCCTCAAGGGCCGGATCGTGACCTGTTACACGCCGGGTTATCAGAATCGTGCGCGCTCCTTACAGCAATTTCTGACGGGCGAGCTGTCCTTTGTTCAGCAGAGGCTCAAGATCTCGGTGCAGCTCATGCTGGCAGTTCTGGATGAACGCCAATGGCCTCTAGCAGAACATGAACTGCCATATGCGATGCCATCGGTACACGGCGAGCCACCGATTGCGTTGGTCGCCGCCAATTGGGCGGCCGCCAAAGGCTTTTATCCCACGGCTGAGGTTGCGGGAAATCCGGGGGTCCTTCGGGAAATCACTCTTCACAGGTCAACCTGGGATCAGGCCAACGCGGAGGTCGGCGATTTACTGAGTGCTCATGAACTTGGCCACGCTGTGATCGACGCTTACGGCATTGTGCCAGGGAGTCATTGGCTGGACGAGTTCTTGGCCTCCTACGTCTGGTATGCGTATATCAGTGAGCGACACCCCAAGCAGCTCTGGCTGTTCGATGTTCTTCAAGCGGGAAATCAGCTAGAGCGTCCACAACGTTTCGTGACGCTCACAGAATTGGACAAGAACTACCATGCGATCGTCGAAAGCGACATGAAAACCAATAACTACGGCTGGTATCAGGGCCAATTGATCGAACGTGTGCGCAAAGTCTATGCTTTGCGAGGATTCGATTTTCTGAAGGAAGTCCGTGCGGCATTCCCCCCTGGCGAAGCTCCGCAGTTGGGCAGTGATGAGGCGTTACGTCGAGTTGAGCTGATTGATCCCACTTTTGGCGACTGGGCGAAGGCACTCGCCATCAAGCCTCGTGGACAAGACACAGCACCGTGAGCGCGTGCGGAGTGCTGCGCGAAGGCCGGCACACCCAGCCAAAACCATACGCGTGCGAACGCACGATAGCCGGTTGGCAGGGGACGCCCATCTCGCTCTGATGCGCGAGCGAGGTTGCGCATGCGAATCTGCAGCCACACAACCGCAATCCAGCAAGCTCCTGCCAGGACGAACAGCGCGATCGACCATGCCAGCCAGCCGTGAGTGAGCGATAGCCCATCAACCCGGCGAGCGCGAATCCCGTGAGCGCCTGAACGATGGTTGCGGGCAGTGTAAAAAGCCAGTCCGCCAGGACGACCTTCTCAGATACGACGCGAATGGCCGGCACGTTCCCGGTGCGGTCTCGCTGATACTCAGGTCACGCAGCGGCTCGAGAAATTCTTCCACCGGCAACAGTCCCATGCACGGCATCGCACCCGCGTGCAGCAGCGCGCCGCCCCCGAGCTTTTTTGCGAGCGCGATCGCCGCGCCGAGCGGCTGTGGGAACTCGTGCCTGCAGAGGTTCAGCCAGCCGTAGGCATCGACTCAGGCGCTGCGGTCCCAGGTGCGGATCGCCCTGCCTCCGTAGCTGAAGACACCTCTTACCGTGGCCAGGCCCGGCGCACGTGCTCCCGAGCTGATTCCCATGCGGACGGCATCGAGTCGCCCGAATCTCGGCAAGTACCGATCAACAACGGCCGACGAGAGCGCGGGTACAGAGCTCGCACCGCTAATTACGGACACCCCTGCCCCAGGCGGAAGGACGGTCCCGTGCATCGGTTCTTTCTCAGTCGAGTTGTGCCCGAGTATTTCCAGTCGGCGTTCGATGGCACAGGAGACGCCCTCAGATTTGTCGCTGGCACCCTCTCGACCGACTCTCTTAACCAGTTCAAGGCGTCCCTCGAACGGCTGGCTGCGGAGTTTGAAGTGCTCGCCCGCAATGATGCTCGCTCCCACTTGCTAGGCGCGATGGCTGCAGTGCCGTACTGGCGGTGCGAGCCTGGGAGTTTTCAGAATTCACCCGACTTCATCGTAGCGCGCGCGTCATAGATTTCCCCGCGCCGTTTCTCTGTAGAGAGCCCCCACTATTGGAAACGGCACGTACCTAGCGACGGGGCTTATAGAATCTTCAGGTGGCAAGAGGCCTTACTAGTCAAAGACTTAGAAAGGCTCCAGAATTCCACTTGTATCGCTTTTTAGACTATATTCTTCTTTTAGTCTATATTGTGATACATGCCAGCCAAACAGCCCGCCTTCTATCCGGCCCAGAAGCGCCTCCTCACCGCGCTCGGTGAGCGTTTGAGGCTCGCTCGCTTGCGCCGCAAGCTCACCATCGACATCGCCTGTCAGCGCGCCGGCATCTCGCGGATGACGCTCTTTCGCGCCGAAGCCGGAAGCCCCGCGATCGCACTCGGAACCCTCTTACGAATTCTCGCCGTGCTAGGACTCGATGCTGATCTTGAGCTAATCGCGCGCGACGACAGGGCAGGCCGACTCCTTCAGGACCAAGCGCTCCCAGTCCGACGGCGCCGCGCGCGCGCCGCGATTCCTGTATCCAAGGAGCGCGCGCCGTGACGGATGAGGTGGAAGTATGGCTCGATGCCGACTTTCTCGAGCGCACGCACGTTGGCACCCTATCCCACGATCGCGGGACGCTGCGCTTTGTGTATGACGCGGCGTGGCTCAAGAATCCTCAGGCCTTCGCGCTCGACCCCGATCTTTCCATGGGCGAAGGAACCTACTTCCCGAACGCGGACGCGGGCAACTTCCGTGTCTTCGACGACTCCGCCCCTGATCGCTGGGGTCAGACCCTCATGAAGCGCCGCGAGGCGCTTGCCGCCAAGGATGAAGGCCGCAGGCCCCGGACTCTCTATGCGTGGGACTTTCTATTGGGCGTCGAGGATGTCGCCCGCCAAGGGGCGCTGCGCTATCGCCTCGCGGGTGAGGAGGCCTTCCTCGCGCACGAGACCCTGACCGTGCCGCCGGCTGCGCACCTTAGGGAGCTCGAGATCGTGGCCCGCCAGATCACCGGGAAGCGCATCGATGATCTCAAGGCGCTTCGGCAATGGCTGAAAGTGCTCGTGGCTCCGGGCGCCTCCTTGGGCGGCGCGCGCCCGAAGGCAAGCTTCACCGAAACCAACGGCACCTTATGGATCGCCAAGTTCCCTGCCCGCGACGACGCGCGCGACATTGGCGCCTGGGAGGCCGTTGCGCAGAAACTTGCGGCCCAAGCGGGGATCGACGTGCCACAGTCTGAGCTTCGTCGCTTCAGCGGCGACTACCACACCTTCTGCGTGCAGCGCTTCGATCGCTCAGGTGTCCGCCGGCGTTTCTATGCCTCCGCGATGGCCCTCTTACGCAAGGATCTGAGCGAGGGTACCAGTTACCTGGATCTAGCCGAGTTCCTGCGCACGCGGGGCGCTGAGGACCATATCGAATCTGATCTCGAGCAGCTTTTCCGGCGCGTCGCGTTCAACGTCGCGATCGGGAATCGCGACGATCACTTAAGGAATCATGGATTTCTGCTCACGCCGACCGGCTGGCGTCTCGCCCCGGCGTTCGATCTCAATCCGAACACCGACCGAGCCGATCATGTCCTCAACATCGATGAGTCGGACAACCGTCCGAGTCTTGCGAACGTGATCGAGACTTCTGAGTGGTATGTCGGATCAAAGGACCGAGGTCAGGCGATCGTCGCGGAAGTCCTGCACGAGACGCGGCGCTGGCGCCAGGCCGCGCAGGCACTCAAGATCGCCCGCGCCGACATTGAGCTCACCGCGACGGCGTTTGCGGAGTCGGAGGTCGCTGGTGAATAACCCGCTCAGGATTCCTAGAACCAAGAGACGGGAAGGGACACGGGCGGGCTCTCCGCCACCTCGTTCGGAATGGTGATCTCAAAGTAGTCCTCCACGGCCATCACGAGTTCGACGGTGTCGAGGCCCATATCCCCTCCTCAGCCGGTCAGACGGTATACCGCCAGCGTAACCCCCAGGGTAGTTGTGCGGGACCGAACACGAAGTGGAGCGCCCGCCGAGGAGTGTCGACGCTCGACTTGGACGAGGCATGCAACAGCAGCGGGCGCATCGCCAAGGTGCCGCCACGAGGCACTGTGCAGCTCACTCCCCGAGTCTACGGCGATGCTCTACCGCGTCTTGCGCCGAGAGCGCTAGCCTATGTGATCGGGGTACGACACGCAGCGGGCCGTTCTCTGCGGTGCTGTGGTCCAGGTGTACGCGAATCGCGATTAGTCGAGAAAGAAGCTCGACGGGCGGCTGGCAGAACCAAGCACCCTCCTTCCGGGACCATGCACTGCAGGACGATTCCGGGAGATGCTCCTTAACGGGGATGCTCAGGTCCTGATGCAGAGAGACGAGCCAATTGCGAGCTGGAGACTTGGAAAAGTAGGTGCACTGAATTGCCGTGTCCGCATCCTTCAGGAGGTGTGCAAGACTCTCGTGCCGCCGCAATTCGCGCGCCAGGGCCGAGTCCATCCAAGAGACAAAAGCTCCCGTGTCCCAGCGCCGGCGACCTCGAGGGATGCGACCTCCGCGCCGAGTGCTGAACATTGACTCTCGGACACGATGCCGGAGGAAATTGTGAAAGCCTCGATATCGAAATCCGAGGCGATACGGCATTCCTGCTCCACAATTGAACGCTGCTGCATGACGCTGCCTCGATCAGACACCCTTGGACGGCCATGTTGCGTCTTCCTCAAGAAAGTGAACCCGTTGCGCATACCACCACCTTGTCCAAAGCGCGAACACGACAAGCATTGCGATGGACTCACCAATCTTGAGACCCAAGGGCTCGTTCACCACTCCCGCAAGAAGCAGGAAGCCGGCGGAGACTTTCAGCACCGTCGGGGTCCCCGGCTCGGGACCCCCCAGACTCATCGAGACACGGCGGCAGATTGTGCGAGGGCCGAAAATGATGAGCGCTTGGTAGCGGCGCGCAGTCGTTCGACGGACTCCTCTAGGCTAAATGCGCTTTTGAATTCCGCTGGAGTCGACCCGTAAAGGAACTGCCTTACAGACTGAATCATGACAGCCGCGCACCTCGGCGCTTCGCTATGGGATCCATGTTGCCTAACGGAGCGGTGATAAGGGTGAACCCTGGGGAATACCCCGTTTCTCATCGCGGTTGCGGGTCGTTTGCTTCTTGTTGCCGCGCCTGTCGGTTTCCTCCACGGGAGCCTTCAGCCACATCCTGATGAGATGCAGCATCTGCCGGTCTACGACCCGGCGCGCCACTGATCGGAGAAATTCCAAGTGCGGGATGCTGTCAAAGTACTCAGCCAAATCCGCGTCGAGACCTTCGTGTGACCCGTGTTCAGCAGTTGATACACTTGCCTGACCGCGCTGTGCGCGTTGCGCTCCGGCCGATACGCGTATTGTTCGGGCGGCAAGTCGGCTTCGATGAGCGGTCCCAAGACCAACACCGTCGCCATCTGCACCGTCCGGTCGCGGATCGAGGGGATGCCCAGGGGCCTGTGCCCCGTGCCACCCCGCTTAGGTATGAACACTCGCCGTACCGCTTGCGGCTGGTACTTCCTCTCTCTGAGCTCCTGCTCAATTCTCCCAGCCACTGCTCTCGGCCATAGGACTCGATGTCCTCGAACTCCTGCCCGTCCGCTCCCGCTGCGCCTCCATTGGATTTGCAAGTCAGGTAAGCAAACTGCAGGACGTCTTCTCGATACACCTTGTCGTACAGTGCGTAGAACCGAAAGCCGGGATTCTCCTTGCTTTCGCCTGTAACGCCGTCTGTAGCTTCTGGACACTCAGCGGAATTGATAGGTTGCCCAATTTCCCGTCCCGCGCCACTTATTGCGTCGATCTTGAACCAAGGCCCCTTCCCTCCACCGGCATTACACCGGTCTCACCGGTACCACGGGCCTCTCCGCCACCCCATCCCATCCGGCCCGTCCCTCGCGGGCGTCCGGGCGGTCGTCGCAACCGACCATGTGATGGGGCTTCCCTGAATTGCCACGGTCCCCCTCTGATACGCATGCTGTCGCCAGTACCCCGGCAGAACCTCTGGTACGTGTTGCTCATGACCCCAGAGATGGCAGCCTTCCCCGAAACCTTGGCGGGTCGGCTTCTGCATTGGGCTTTTCGAGGATTGCTCAGCGTTCACTCACGTTACGGCCTGCGTACTCGCCAAGTCACTTTCATGACCCTCTACACCGGAGGCTTCAGCCGCCTCGTTACCTCCACGACTGCTCCGGTTGCTACCGGCTGGAACAACAGTTGCCGGGTGGGCTCGCGCCCACGAAGAGACCGCGCCTTCTTTCAGGCGCACCACATAGTCCGCCCAAGCCTGCATCATCTTCCGGCGCTCGGGTAGGAGCCGCTGCGCTTTGTTATACGCCGCGCGGACCTTGTTGCGCTCGGTGTGCGCCAGCTGCAGCTCGATGACGTCGGGCGGATAGCCCTGCTCGTTGAGCAATGTGCTCGCCATGCTGCGGAACCCGTGTCCCGTCTGCTCCTCGCTCGTGTAGCCGAGCCGTCGGCGCCGGGCTCGCGCAATGCTTCGCGGATGTGGCCAACGAGTGGCCCCCAATGTGCCCCCAACACAAATTGCGTCACCAAAGGACAGCCCGAGACAATGTCAGAGTGCTGAAGCTAGTCAGTTCAATGAATTACGGATGTATGGGGAGCGCCGAAGGACGCAAACAGACCCCGGAACAGGGTGTTGGAGGCTAGGGTCGGAATCGAACCGGCGTACACGGCTTTGCAGGCCGCTGCATGACCACTCTGCCACCTAGCCATACGGGTGGAATCGGCGAGGCTTCGTCGGCGCGGCTTGTGGGATCGT
>Ga0070741_10019641_pt1 | contig 10764 bp, 12 predicted proteins | sample Coa_R1_4_FD_66440 | JGI IMG/M metagenome (GOLD analysis project Ga0070741, IMG submission 66440) | Surface soil microbial communities from Centralia Pennsylvania, which are recovering from an underground coalmine fire - Coalmine... | ecosystem: Environmental > Terrestrial > Soil > Unclassified ... | reverse complement strand
ACCCCTGTTCACGAGGGCCGGTCTTCCACGAAGGGGAAATCTTCCACGTTGCTGACGGACTGCGGGTGCGCTCCTGTCCCGGTAGCCGCACGCTGCACTCCAGGCACAGGCTGCGCGCACCCGTCCAGGCCCAGCGGCCGGCACGGGCCATGCGCGCGCAATCGCCAACAGAGTCCCGATCCGGGGGGTAACCGTCCGCAATAACCTGGCGCGCCTGCCGGCACGCCTGAAATGAGGTAAATGTTCTGAGTTGGGGCGCAAGCAGATACGGTCGGTTTTGTGACCAGCTACCGCCAGCCAGGCACCGTCCTCACCGATCACACCTTTCTCGTGCCGCTGGATCATGGCAGGCCCGACGGCGAGCAGATCGAGGTGTACGCCCGCGAGGTCGTCGCCGCGGACCGGGCGAACGCCGGGCTGCCGTGGCTGGTGTTCCTCCAGGGCGGCCCCGGCATGGCCGCGAACCGGCCGGTTGGCCGGGAGAGCTGGCTGGACCGGGCGCTGCGCGACTACCGGGTCCTGCTGCTCGACCAGCGTGGCACCGGCCGCTCCTCCCCCGCGACAAGCCAGACGCTCGCCCGGCTCGACTCGCCCAAGGCCCAGGCCGACTACCTGGCGAATTTCCGGGCGGACAGCATCGTGCTCGACGCCGAGCTGATCCGCCGTGAGCTGACCGACGACGAACCGTGGAGCGTGCTCGGTCAGAGCTTCGGCGGGTTCTGCACGGTCACGTACCTGTCGTTCGCGCCGCACGGGCTGCGCGAGGCGTTCATCACCGGCGGCCTGCCCGGATTGACCGCGACCGCCGACGACCAGTACCGGCTCACCTATCCGCAGGTCGCGCGCAGGACCGAGGCGTACTACCGGCAGTACCCCGAGGACGCCGACCTGGTCCGCCGGATCGCCGCGTACCTGTCCGAGCGCAGCGTCAGGCTGCCCGACGGCCAGCCGCTGACCGTGGAGATGTTCCAGTCGATCGGCCGCATGTTCGGCCAGGGCTCCGGCGCGCACGAGATGCACTACACGTTGGAGGGGGCGTTCACTCAGGACGGAGAGCTGTCCGACGCGTTCCGGTACAAGGTCCTCTCGTTGATGAGCTACGCGGCGGGTCCGCTGTACGCGGTGCTGCACGAGGCCTGCTACGCGAACGGCTCGGCCACGCGCTGGTCAGCGCAGCGGATCCGCGCCGAGTTCGCCGCGTTCGACGCCGCGGCCGCGCTGGCCGGGGACGCCCCGGTGCTGTTCACCGGTGAGATGGTCTACCCCTGGATGCTCGACGGCGACCCCGTGCTGCGGCCGTTGCGCGAGGCGGCCGACCTGCTCGCCGAGCGCGACTGGCCGCCGCTGTACGACCCCGCGCGGCTGGCCGCCAACGAAGTCCCGGTCGCCGCCGCGGTCTACTACGACGACATGTACGTGCCGCGCCAGCTTTCCGTGCCCACCGCGGAAGCCATCACCGGCCTGCGCCCGTGGATCACGAACGAATATGAGCACGATGGCCTGCGGGTGAGCAACGGCCATGTGCTTGATCGGCTGATCGCCATGGTCCGCGGCATCAGCTGACCGGCCCGGATCCGCTGGCGTCCGCGACGAAACCGGGCGTAGGCTGCCGCCGTGACCTGGATCGCACCGGACGTCGAGCGTTCCGAGGATTACCCGGCGCGCCGCAACGATCCCGAGCGGGAGATGCTGCGCGACTGGCTCGACTGGCACCGGGCCACCCTGCTACGCAAATGCGCGGGCCTGGATGCCGCCCGGCTGGCCAAGCGCGCCGTGCCGCCTTCGGGCCTGTCCCTGCTCGGCCTGGTCCGGCACATGAGCGACACCGAGCGCGGCTGGGTCAGGCAGACGTTCCGCGGTCAGCCGATACCCGACCTGTACTACCGCGCCGATGCCCCGTTCGCGGACTTCGAAGAGGCGGACCCGGCCCGCGCCGAAGAGGACTTCGAGCTCTACCGTGCCGAATGCCGAGCCGTCGATGCCGCGCTGGAGGGCGCGAAGCTGGACGACACGTACACGTTCCAGGGAAAGATCATCTCCCTGCGCTGGACGTGGCAGCACCTCGTGGAGGAGTACGCGCGCCACAACGGGCACGCCGACCTGCTCCGCGAGGCCATCGACGGCTCGACCGGCATGTGAGCTATCCGCCGATCGTGGCCTGCCCCTTGTCGAAGGCGACATAGCCGCTGTAGTCCTTGCCGACGCGGTCGAACGAGGCGGGGTAGGGGTCCGGGTAGCTCCACGCGGCGTCGTGATGGGCGGACCCATTGACGGTGATGTCGTGATACTGGCAGACGCCCTTCCACGGGCAGGTGTACGGCGTCGGGCTGTCACTGAGCACGCCATCGCTGATCGAGGAGGGCGGGAAGTAGTAGTTGCCCTCGATGGTGATCAGGTCCGAATCCGCGGCCTGCGCTACGACCGTGCCGTCGATGATGGCCTTCATATGCCGTTCCTTTCTGGCTGTCGGAAGTCTTTCTGTGCCAACCCCGCGATGGCCGCGTGACTTCCCGGCTGGTCGCCACCCGCGAGCGACGGTAACGTTGTCAGTGGTCGTGCTTGCGCCCCTCACCAGATCACTGGCGAGCACGATCCGCACCGGCCAGGGCGCCTCACCGAAGGAATGCCATGGTAGTGCCCGTACTGTCGGTCGCGGCCTCCTCCTGGGGAGTGCTGATGGGGATCTCACCGGTCCTGCAGATCCGCCGCATGCTGCGTGAACGATCCTCGCGGGACGTATCCCTCGGTTATTTCGTGATCCTGCTGACCGGGTTCCTGCTCTGGATCGCATACGGGATGGCGGCCGGGAACATGGTGCTGGTCATCCCGAACGGCGTCGCGCTCCTCGTCGGGATCGCGGTGCTGACGGTCGCCATCCGGCTCCGGCGTCCAGCGCGATGAACGGGAATTTACTACTACCCGAGAGAATACTCTTGGAGTATTCTCTCGGGGTATGAGTGTTCCACTGACGCTGCTTGGCCTGCTTGAGCGGGGGCCGAGTCATGGATATGACCTGAAACGGGACTACGACGCGTTCTTCGGGCGGGGCAAGCCGCTGCGGTACAGCCAGGTGTACGCCACGCTGTCCCGGCTGGCCAGGGACGGGAAGGCGGTCGCCGGACCCATCGAGCAGGAGGCCGGGCCCGAACGGCGTCGGTATGTCATCACCGATGTGGGCATCGCCGACGTTGAGCAGTGGCTGACCGAGCCGGCCGCGCCGGAGCCGGACCTGCAGAGCGAACTGTTCGCCAAGGTGGTCCTCGCCCTGATGCTCGACCGGCCCGCCGATACCTACCTCGACGCCCAGCGGGCGGCGCACCTTCAGCGGATGCGCGAGCTCACCGAGCTGAAGCGGGGTGGCGAGCCGCTCGACGTGCTGCTCGCCGACCATTCCATTTACCGTCTGGAGGCTGACCTGCGATGGATCGACCGTACCGCGGCCCGGCTCGACATGATCTCACGAGCGGTGCAGGTGCGCCGATGACCGCGGACAGTCACGGAGCCGCGAGCCTTGTCGAGGCACGGGACCTGTTCCTCTCGTTCGGCGAAACGCCGGCGCTGCGCGGCGCATCGTTGCGCGTCCGGCGGGGCGAGATCGTCGCGGTCATGGGGCCGAGCGGCTCCGGCAAGTCCACCTTGCTGCACTGCCTGGCCGGCATCCTGGTACCCGATAAGGGCGAGGTCTGGTATGGCGGCCAGCGGCTGAACACCCTGAGCGACGACCGGCGCAGCGCGCTGCGCCGGGACCGATTCGGGTTCGTGTTCCAGTCCGGTCAACTGGTCCCCGAGCTGACCGCCGAAGAGAACGTGGCCATGCCCATGCTGCTGTCCGGGACCCGCCGCGGCCCGGCGATAACCGCGGCGCGGCGGTGGTTCGGCACGCTCGGCCTTGACGGGCTCGAACACCGCAGGTCGGGAGAACTGTCCGGCGGCCAGGCGCAGCGGGTCGCGCTGGCCCGCGGGCTGGTCGCCGAGCCGGACGTGCTGTTCGCCGACGAGCCGACCGGGGCACTCGACTCGGTCTCCGGCGAGCTGGTGATGGACCTGCTCACCGCCGCCGCACGCGAGCGGGGCACGACGGTCATCCTGGTCACCCACGACGCCCAGGTCGCCGCGTACGCCGACCGGGAGGTCGTGGTACGGGATGGCAAGGTCAGCACGCTCACCGGGACCAGGCCATGATCCCCCTCGGGCTGCGATTGATGTTCAGCGGCGGCCGCGAGGCCATCACCCGGCTGATCGTCCTGACCGCCGCGGTCGGCCTCGGCGTCGGCCTGCTGCTGACCGCCGTGGCCGCCACCAACGCGGTCACCACCTGGAACAACCGCCACGCGTGGTTCTGGACCGGAACCGCGGCGCTGCCCCAGGAAACGGCAATGGCGGGCGTCGCGCCGCTGTGGTGGCGCCCCAGCGGGGACAGTTTCGGCCGCCTCCCGATCAACCGCTTCGACGTGGCCGCCACCGGCTCTTCTTCCCCGGTGCCGCCGGGCCTGGCGCGTGACCCGGCGCCGGGCGAGTACTACGCTTCCCCGGCGCTCGCCGCCCTGCTGCACAGCACCGCACCCACCGAGCTGGCCGACCGCTACCCCGGCCACCTGGCCGGCACGATCGGCGACGCCGGCCTGCCCTCGCCGAACTCGCTGGTCATCATCATCGGGCGCACCCCGGCCACGCTGGCGCACACACCAGGCACAGTGCCGGTCACCTCGATCGCCCAGACGTTGCCCGCCAGCGGCCCGGATGGGCGGAACGGCGCGGGCCTGCACTACAACCCCCCCGATGGTGGCGGCGAGAAAAGCGCCATCGACCTCATCCTGTCCGTGGTGGCGCTGGCCATCCTGGCCCCGGTGCTGATCTTCATCGCCACCGCGACCCGGCTGTCCGCCGCCCGCCGCGAGCAGCGGTTCGCGGCGATGCGCCTGGTCGGCGCGACCCGCAAGCAGGTCTCGCAGCTCGCCGCCATGGAGTCGACGGTGGCCGGGATCGCGGGCGTCGTCGCCGGGTTCGGCATCTTCGGTCTGATACGCGTCCCGGTCGCGGGCATCCCGTTCATCGGCCAGCCATTCTTCCCCAGTGAACTGCGGCTCACCCTGCCGGACATCCTCGCGGTCGCGATCGGCGTGCCCGTGGCCGCCGCGGCGGCGGCACTGCTGGCGCTGCACCGGGTGCGAATCACCCCGCTCGGCGTCACCCGGCGAGTGACCCCGAAGCCGCCGCGTGCCTGGCGGGTGCTGCCGATGCTGGCCGGGCTCGCAGATATCGGCTTTTTCATCGTGCATGGCCGCCCGGCATCCCCGGAGGCGGACGTCCTGGCGCTCCTGCCCGGCTTCCTGCTGATCATCGTCGGCCTGAACATAGCGGGCCCGTGGCTCACCATGGCCGTGGCGAAGGTGATGGCCCGCCGGACAAGCCGCCCTGGCGCGCTGATCGCCGCCCGCCGCATCGCCGACGATCCGAAAGCCGCCTTCCGCTCGGTCAGCGGCTTGGTGCTCGCGCTGCTCGTCACCACCGTGGCCGTGGTGGCCATCACCACGCAGGACGCCAAGAACCTCACGAGATGGGGCAGCGCCGCCGAGACGAACGTGGTGACGGACCAGCTGGCGGATGCGTCGAATGACTTCGGGCCCATCGGAGCGGGTACCGGGCCGGGACCGGCCGCGCCCGCCGCGCTGCTCGCGGCCCGGCTGCGCGGCATCCCCGGTGTCGAGGGGGTGCTCGTGGTCCGCGCGATCCAGGGGCTGAACATCCCTGCGGGATATCACGGCATCGGTACCGGCATGGGCGGGCCTCCCGGCCCGACCCCGGCGGGCGTGATCTCGTGCGCGCAGCTCGCGACCGTTCCCGCGCTTGGCCGCTGCCCGGCCGGAGCGGCAACGGCGGCGTTCCCGGCGGACGGATTCAACGGCCCATTGTTCAATCTGGACGCGACCGCGATCACCTGGCCGACCGCGAACGTCCCAGCCGTACGGCTGGCCGGACTCAGGGTGGATGCCATCAACGTGGCGACGGACGGTTCCGTGGCAGCGGTCGAGACGACGAATACGATGCTGGAGACCTCGCCCGCATATGCCAGCGGTTCGCCGTCCAGCATCGCTGATCTGATCGGGCAGGATGATTCCGCCAGCAACGCCTATCAGCAGCTCGCGAACACCGTGATCCTGGTCAGCCTGCCGATCGCCGGCTGCACGCTCGCCGCGGGCATCGCGGCAGGGCTCGCCGACCGCAAGCGCCCGTTCAGCCTGCTGCGCCTCACCGGCGCCCGGCTCGCGATGCTGCGCCGCGTCGTCGCGCTGGAAAGCGCCGTGCCGCTGCTGGCCGGTGCCGTGGTCGCGATCGGCACCGGGTTCGGCGCGACCGCGATGTACGCGAACCTGGTGATGCAGCAACCCCTGGTGGCGCCTGGCCCCGCCTACTACCTGATCACCGCGGGCGGGATCCTGGCGGCACTCGGCATCATCGCGGCCACGTTCCCGCTGCTGGCCCGCATCACCGGACCCGAGGTGGCGAGAAACGACTGAACAGTAATAAGGCTGTGTCTGCTAAGAACAGGGTCGGCGGCGCGGCTGGCATCGGCTCAGGCAGCGGCTCGACCTCGGGCATCCGGGCGCGCACGTCCGCGTGGAATCGCCGCGCCAGGTCAAGCGCCTCGACATTGTCCGGGGTATGGATGAAGACGGTCGGGGAACGGCCCTCACGCAGCCAGCCGGCCACCGTGCCCAGCCAGGGCTGCCAGCCCGCGACCGTCTGTGCCGGGTCGTCCCGGCCGATGTAGCGGACTACGGGGCACGACGTGAGGGCCCGCGGCCGGCGCGGGAGGCGTGGCTTGTTCCGCCATGCCTCCCGCTCGACGTCGCTGACCGGACGGCTCTCGAACAGGACGGTGGTGTCGAACGTCACCCACTCCGCACCGACGCGTCCGAGGGCCGCCTCGAGCAGCTGTTCCGATCGCGGATCCTCGAAGAACGCACGGTGCCGGACCTCGACGCAGTACCGGTACTCACGCGGGAGACGGCTCAAGAATCCGGTGAGTACGTCAACACCAGTTGGTCCGAACGACGGGGGCAGCTGGATCCAGAGAAAGTGCACCCGCTCGCCAAGTGGCCGGAGCGCGGCCAGGAAGGCATGCAGCGCCTCGCCGGTATCGGCGAGGCGGCGCTCATGGGTGATCAGCTTCGGCAGCTTGAAGACGAACCGGAAGTCAGGTGCGGTCTGCTCCGCCCACGAGCGCACCGTCCCAGGAGCGGGTGTCGCGTAGAACGTCGTGTTGCCCTCCACGGCGTTGCACCAGGTCGCGTACGCCCTCAGACTGTCCCGGGAGGTCAGCGATTCGGGCAGGTAGCGGCCGCGCCACGGCGGATAGCTCCACATCGCGCATCCGACGTGCAGCTTCATGCACCGGCCGGAGGCTGGCGGTGGAACTCGGGGGCGTAGGAGATGCCGACGATCACGCCGTCGCTGGTGAGCAGCCTGGCCACCGTCTGTCCCCACGGCTCGGTGCGGGCCGGGTGCAGCAGCTCGTAGCCCGCCTCGCGCAGTTCGTCGCCAGCGGCCGCGACGGCGTCCGTGGACGCCACCTCGAACTCGATCGAGGCCTGCGGGACCACCCGGCCAGCCGGCCACTCCGGGGTGCCGAAGCAAGCCTCCGCTGCTTCACTGAGCGGCCATATGCCCAGATGATTGCAGCCGGGGATGTTCCCGCTGGAGTAATAGCCGTCGCCTTCACCTTCCAGCGGCAGGCCGAGGACATCCATGAACAGCTTGCGGCTCTGTGGCGGGTCGGCGGCGATGACCGCCACGCTCGCGATGAAGAGAACCTCCACGTGGCCTAGCCTACGAAAGACTCACACCGGCAGGGACCGCGGTGGCACCGGAGCCGAGTGCACGATCGACGTGGTCGTCCGGCCGTGCGGCGTGAACAGGTCCAGGATCGGCTCGAGGTCCTCGATCGACCGAAGCCACACCTTCATGAAGTAGCAGTCCTCCCCCGTGATCCGGTAGCACTCGGTCACGTTCGGCACCTCCCGGGCGATGCCCGGGATCAACCGCAGCCCGCCGCCCACCGGACTGATCCGCACGATCGCGAACAGCGTGTAGCCAAGCGCCCGCGGGTCGACTTCGGCGCGGTATGACACCACGCCGTCCTCCTCGAGCCGCCGCAGCCGGTCCGCGGCCGCCGGGGCGGACAGCCCGACCCGACGGCCGAGTTCCGCGATCCGCAGCCGTGGCGACGCCTGCAACTCGGCGAGAATCCGCTTATCGATGCCGTCTAGCGTTTCGAAGGGCTGATGGACAAAATTCCTCTGTTTCGACGGCATTTCCACGTAGGCCTCCGCATGTTGGCCCTTCACGGGGCGCACCTCACCTTCTTATGCTGCACCGGTGACCAAGGTCCCGCAAGTCACCAGAGTGCCCCCGCAGTCGTTCTTCCTGGTCAGCGCGATTTTCCACTATCTAGGTCCGTCGCTCGCCGTTCTGCTGTTCACCAGGATCGATGTGCTCGGCGTGGCTTGGCTGCGGATCGCCAGCGCCGCCGCGGTGTTCGCCGTGTGGCGTCGGCCCTGGCGGCTTTCCGGCACGTTCGACCGCGCCCAGCTGCGTCTGCTGCTCGCACTCGGTGTCGTGCTGGCCGCGATGAACTCGGTGTTCTACCTGGCGGTGGACCGCCTGCCGCTGTCCACCGTGGGCGCCATCGAGTTCCTCGGCACCGTGCTCCTCGCGATCATCGGCACCCGCACCGGCCGGAACGCGGTGGCTCTGGTGCTCACCACCGGCGGCGTCGCGCTGGTCACGTCGATCCGGCTGACCGGCCACCCGCTCGGGTTCGTGTTCGCTTTCGGCAACTGCGTGCTGTTTATGGTGTACGTGATGCTCGGCCACCGGATGGCGAACGCCGGCGGCGGGATCGACAGGCTCGCCGCGTCGATGCTGGTCGCCGTCGTTGTGGCGACCCCGGTCGGGCTGGGCGGCGCGCTGCCCGCGTTCGGCCACCCGGCGCTGCTGGCGGCCGGGGCTGGGGTGGGCGTGTGCTCCTCGGTCATCCCGTACGTCACCGATCAGCTGGCCATGGCCCGCCTGCCGCGCGCCACGTTCGCGCTCATGCTCGCGCTGCTGCCGGTCTTCGCCACGATCATCGGCGCGATCGTGCTGCGCCAGCTGCCCACCGCCGCGGACATCGCCGGCATCACCTGCGTGACGGCCGGCGTCGCGCTTCATAACGAGAGGAATCGACCACGTGGATTACGTACGGCTAGGCACCACCGGGCTGAAGGTATCGCGGATCTGCCTGGGCATGATGAGCTACGGCTCGCGGACCGAGCGGGCCTGGCACCTGTCCGAGACCGACGCCGAGCCGCTGGTGAAAGCGGCCGTCGACGGCGGCGTGACGTACTTCGACACCGCCGACACCTACTCGACCGGGATGACCGAGGAAATCACCGGCCACCTGCTCGGGCGGCTGTTCCCCGCCCGGGACGACTACGTGCTGGCCACCAAGGTGTTCTTCCCGATGGGCGAAGGACCCAACGACCGCGGCCTGTCCCGCAAGCACATCATGTCGGCCATCGACGCCTCCCTGCGGCGCCTCGGCACCGAGTACGTCGACCTGTACCAGATCCACCGCTGGGACTACGAGACGCCCATCGCCGAGACGATGGCTGCGCTGCACGACGTCGTCAAGGCGGGCAAGGCCCGCTACATCGGCGCCAGCGCGATGTTCGCCTGGCAGTTCGCCAAGGCCCAGCACACCGCGGACAGCAACTGCTGGACCCGGTTCGCGTCCATGCAGAACCACTACAACCTGATGTACCGCGAGGAGGAGCGGGAGATGATCCCGCTGTGCGTGGACCAGGGCGTCGGCGTGATCCCGTACAGCCCGCTGGCCCGCGGCATGCTGGCCGGCAACCGCACCCGCGGCGGCGAGCTGACCACGACCAGGGCCGGGTCCGATCCGCTGTCGGATTCGCAGTACAACACCGACGCCGACTTCGACGTCGCCGACCGGGTCAGTGCGGTGGCGGGCGAGCGTGGCGTGGCGCCGGCCCAGGTCGCCCTGGCCTGGCTGCTGCACAAACCCGCGGTGACCGCGCCCATCGTCGGCGCGACCAAGCTCAGGCACGTCGAAGACGCGCTCGCCGCGACCACGCTAGCGCTGAGCGAAGAGGAGATCAGGCGCCTCGAGGAGCCCTACATCCCGCACCGCGTCCTCGGCCACTCCTGAGGCCCGCGTTAACGTGGTCGTTTACCCCATCGTGGTGAGTTAACCCTCGTAAACGAGGGTCTATCTACCACAAGGGGATTATCCACCACGTTGTTCGAGGTTTATCCGCTGCCAGCGAGCGCATGCGAGCGCCGGCCGCGGGCGCCGTCGGCCAAGCAGGCCGACACGAGCCGGATGCTCGCCGTCTTGTTCGACGGGCTCCGCGTCGGCGCGTAATGTGCCTCTGTGGCCGAACGCTGGGACCAAGCCCGGGTCCTCACCCTCGCGCCGGACGCCTCGTCACAGCGGTCCGCACGGTCCCTGGTGAACGCCGGGTCCTGGATCACCACCGGATCCGCGGATCCGGCCGCGCTGTGGGGTGAGTGCCGGGGCAGCGCCGCGGCCCCGTACCGCACCGCGGTCGACCTGTCCGGCAGGCCCGCGTACAAGTGCTCCTGCCCCAGCCGCAAGCTCCCGTGCAAGCACGCGCTCGGCCTGCTCCTGCTCTGGTCGGCGGGCGGCGTCCAGCCCGGCACGCCGCCGGACTGGGTGCGCACCTGGCTCACCGC
>Ga0070741_10019640_pt1 | contig 10764 bp, 9 predicted proteins | sample Coa_R1_4_FD_66440 | JGI IMG/M metagenome (GOLD analysis project Ga0070741, IMG submission 66440) | Surface soil microbial communities from Centralia Pennsylvania, which are recovering from an underground coalmine fire - Coalmine... | ecosystem: Environmental > Terrestrial > Soil > Unclassified ... | reverse complement strand
GGCCGTACTCAACGACCGGATCAGCCAGGACGTGGACATGGTCACCGTACGCTTTAACTACCGCTTCGGCGGCTGGGGAGCACCGGTCGCGGCCCGTTACTGATTTCACCAATCTCGAGAACTTGAGCCCCGGCCGCCCCGGGGTTTCTTTCTGCGGATCACCCGCCGCAATCAGAATTCTGCTGCGTGCCAGTTTGAGCTCTGGAACCATTGCATGCCTAACGCGTTAGCTTGCTCACGGATGGGCAGCCGACCCGGGGGCATTCAACAATGACTGCGGATAAAGGGCAGCTTTCGAGTCCACCGCCACAGGCGGAGCGGCGGCGACCGCCAGCAGCGCGGCAGTCCTGAGTCGGATCGGGGGGCGCGGCCGGGCGGAAGCTGCCGGAGCTGCGCCAGCCCTGGCCCTATTTCCCTTTTGATCATTTCGCGCGTCCGTCGCCATGTCAGCTCTCAGCCGTGAACGTACAACAGGCCACCTGGCCTAGGCGCGCAGATCGTTGTCGTGAAGCGCGAGCCTCGTCTCTCGCGCGAGATCGACGAGGGACGCACAGAACGTCAGCAAGGCAGCCATGAACAGGATCGCGACGCCATATTCATGCGCAAATTGCAACAGTGCGCTGATAAAGGCGACGATGATGATAAGAGCAGTAAAAATTGCGGCTACTATCGCGGAGAACAGGGACCTGTTCAGAAGTGCGGCACGGCGTCTCAGCCGGGGCAGGTCGGACTTGAGAAATGATCTGGACGTATCATTCTCGGGGATGCCGTGAATGAATTGGGCGCGGTCGATCACGCGATTGATCCTGGAAAGCAGGACCGAAATGAACGAGGCGACCGCACCTAGCAGGAATGCAGGAGCGGCAACGTTGCCGATGATGCGTGCCAGCTGGTCGATGGAAGGCGTGACAGGCAGAAGCTCAGTGACACTCTGCATATGCCATCCATGGTCGGTGTTCGGTCATTGCAACGGCTCGACCCTCGCTGCCATGTCCGGAGCGCGGCTGACGCGATAGCTGGCGTTGCTGCACTTCAAGACCCAAACGGCATGATCCGGCCGGGAGCGTTTGCTGTCTCGGCGCGCGCCAATGGCTTTGTCGCAGGCGAAGCCCTGCAGGCGAATTTGGGCTGCGAGCATCTCGCCGGCTGTTTCGGCCATCGTCGGCTGGGGCGCCACCAGGCAGCAGACAAGCACGGCAAAGGGCACTCGCATCAAGGTGATAGTTCTAAGCATGTACCCTCTCTTGAGAGGTGCTGCATCTTCGGGGACGCAAGAGGTGAATCCGGCGCCCCCGAGAGCCCAATGATCAATCGTGGGCGTTGGCAAGCGCCCGCTGCATCCGCTGGCGATCCTCCGCGGCCAGTTGCTCCGGCCCGGTCTTGATGGTCAGCTTGTCAATGGTGCCGGTAAAGCGGAACGGCAGTTTGTAGCTGTCGTCCACGCCCGTGCGCGTATCCATTCCGATGTCGAAGGACTCATCGATCGCCATCATGAACGGAATGGTGTGCTCCATCTTCTGCTGTGACAGCACCTTTCCGTCGACTGTCAGCACACCGGTGCCACTCTTGCCGAGACCTGGTCCGTCGTACTTGAAATCGAACACCATGGTGTGCTTGCCGGGCTCGAGACCTCGGCCGCCCAGCCAGTCCTCCGCGCCGACGCCACCCTCGAAGCGATAACGCTTCAGGTTGAGCAGGTTGTACACAAACACCGGCCGGCCGCCGAGCAGGTACAGCCCATAGCCGCCGAAACGGCCGCCCATGGTGGCGATCATTCCCTCCGCGCCGCCTGCGGGAATCGTGATGTCGGCGGTGATGGTGTAGTTCCGGTTCAGGAGACTCGGAGCGTTGCCGATCGGAATGTCCACGTTCTCGCCCGTGTAGACGAACTCCGATCGCCCCGCGGTTCCGCTTGGCCGCGGCGTGAGCAGGCGCGGGAGGACCGAGTTATCCAACGGGAAGACCTGGTACTTCTTGGCCTCGGCCGCGAAGATCGCCTGCAGCTCCTTGAGCTTCTCGGGATTCTTCGCCGCCAGGTCGTTGTCCTGTGAGAAGTCATCGGCGATATTGTAGAGTTCCCACTTATACTGATCGATCGGCGGCAGTGCCTTCGTGCCGACCAGCCACGGAGGCTCCGGCGGCGTCGTGGCCGCATACCAGCCATCGTGATAGATGCCGCGGTTTGCGAACATCTCGAAATACTGGGTGGTACGCTTCGACGGTGCATTGGCGTTCGCCTTGTCGAAGGTGTAGGCCATGCTCACCCCCTCGATCGGCTTCTGCTTGATGCCGTCGACCATGTCCGGCGCCTTGATCCCGGCCGCCTCGAGGATCGTGGGCACGATGTCGATCACGTGGTGGAATTGCGTGCGTATGCCTCCGACCTCGTTGATATGGCCGGGCCATGAAATGGCCATGCCCTGCCGCGTCCCACCGAAATGCGATGCGATCTGCTTGACCAATTTGAAGGGCGTGTCGAACGCCCAGGCCCACGGCACTGCCATGTGCGGATAGGTCTGTTCCGAACCCCAGGATTCGTAGTACCGCAGATACTCGATCTCCGGCAAATCGAGCACGCCATTGGCGACGGTCAGCCAGTTGGGCGTCCCCATCATCGACCCTTCCGCGCTCGTGCCGTTATCCCCGTTGATGTAGATGACCAAGGTGTTGTCGAGCTTGCCCATGTCCTGGACGGCCTGGACGACCCGGCCGATCTCGTTATCGACATAGGCAGTGTAGGCTGCGAACACGTCCGCCTCGCGGATCACGATCTTCTTCTTCACGTCGGAGAGTGAATCCCAGGTCGGCAGATCGTTCGGCCAGGGCGTGAGCTGGGTGTTTGCCGGAACGACCCCAAGGCGCTTCTGGTTGGCGAAGATCTGCTCGCGCAGCTTCTCCCAGCCCTGGTCGAACAGGTGCAGCTTGCTGATCTTGTCGATCCATTCCTTGGTCGGCTGGTGCGGATCGTGCGTCGCGCCGGGCACGTAATAGACGAAGAACGGCTTGTCGGGCGCGGAGGCGTTGAGCTCCTTCATGTACTTGATGGCCTCGTCCGCCATGTCGGTGACGAGGTTGTAATCCTTCCTTCCGATCCAAGGATAAATCGGTGTGTGGTCGCGGAACAGGTACGGCGTCCACTGATCGGACTCGCCGCCCATGAAACCATAGAAATACTGAAAGCCCATTCCGCTCGGCCACTGATCGAACGGTCCCGCCGCGCTGTACTGGAAAGACGGCGTGTTGTGGTTCTTGCCAAACCACGAGGTTGCGTAACCATTGTCGCTCAGAATGCGGCCGATGGTGGCGTTCTCCGGACCTATGATCGAGTCATAGCCTGGGTAGCCGGTTGCAAATTCGCTGATCTGACCGAAGCCGACCGAGTGATGATTGCGTCCCGTGATCAGCGCCGCGCGCGTGGGCGAGCAGAGCGCCGTCGAGTGGAATTGGGTGTAGCGCAAGCCGTTCTGGGCGATCCGATCGAGCGTCGGCGTCGAGATCACGCCGCCGAAAGTGCTCGGCACGCCGTAACCGGAGTCGTCGGTCATGATCAACAATACGTTCGGCGCCCCCCTGGGCGGCACGACGGTCGGAGGCCACCAAGGCTTCGAGTCCTTGGCGTCTTCCTTGATCACGCCGCCAAACGCGGGCGGCGGCGGTGGAAGCTGATTGCCGGGAATGGTCGTGGTTGCAGCCGGGGAGCCCGGCGGGGGTGATGCTGGTTCAGCCTGCTGTGCAAGTGCGCCTGCCGAAATGGCGACAGTGAGTGTGAACACAACAAGGAAGGATCGACCAATGGCCATTGCAGTACCTCCCTAAAAAACAGAACATGATCCGACAGGCTCAGCACGTCTTCGTTGACCTGGATCAAGCAAGTTGCAAATCGACTGATACGCGACTGTTTGTTGAGATAGATCAACTGCGAGAAGCCGTTGCCGCCGCAGCATTCGATGGCACAAACGAGCCGCGGTAAGTGATTTTTGCTCACAAGCTCAATAATCCCGTAGTGGGGGCGGTGCTCGCGATTGGCATCATCTCGGCGATATCTGCCGCTCTATGGAGATCGCAACCGGCGAGTTATCCCCTCGGCGTCAAGGGCGATCGTCTTGACATGACGCCCCGGGTCGATTGTTCGGTCGCCGCGTGGCCATATGGCTGCGACTGGCAATTGAATGCTTCGCCTGAGCCGCCGAAGCGCTCCAAGTTCGGCCGGCGTCGCCAATACCGTCACAGGCTAATGCGATTCCTTTCATAATAGCTGGCGGATCGCCGCTCGAGCCCGAAAGGTATGATGAGCATCAGCTTTTATCGTCAATTCTCAGGAGGTGGTGCGATGCCACCACACCGTTCTGCTCGTCGTGCCCGCGGCGACAAAAAAGTGTCGGCGTTGCATTGACGTCACAACGCCACCGAGCAAAGCGGAAGCATCGCTGACGGTTCTCAGCCAAGCAACTGAATCGGCTTCTTGATAACGCGGCCCTCGGAAGCTTGTGAGGGCGATCCGGAATCCAATGCGTGTGGCACTCGCAGGTGAAGCTTGATCTGGCTCAAAGCCAGCGTTCTGGCGCGATGGCTGGCTGTCTCAAGTTGAAGCTTGTTATTTGCGGAGCTCCAGATTGAGCTCGTTTTTCGCAGGGCTCGTTCCAATGACCGAGATGTGCTTCGCTTTGGCGTGAACTACAAGTTCTGAGAGGCGCAGCCGCGAAAGCCGGCGTTTGAGCGACGGCGGCTTTCGCGCCCCGATGAATTGAGGAGGTTCGCATGGACAGGGTATGGGTCTTGGCGGTCGGTTGCGCGTTGATCTTTCCAACGATGGCTGGCGGGAAGACCGCTGGCACGAAGCCCGTACCAAGTCACGAGCGCCGGCAGGTCTCGTCGCAGACCGGCATCAAGAGCCCCAGCCTTATCCTCGGGCAAGATCTGTTCGATCGCAACAATCCGAACAACCTGCGATCGGATTGGCCCGCTTCTCCCGCTATGCCAGCGCAGTATTGAGCGATCAGTCCAATCTACGTCGATATTGGCCGTTGTCGTGTGCGCGTCGGAAAATGCAACGTGGCCGCGCTTTGGTTGACCTGTGTCAACTCAACAGCGCCTGAAATCGAGTAGCAAGCCAGACGATTGGTTTGCGTTCTTTTCTCTGCTTCGCCGTCTTGTGATCCTCAAATTGCAGGAGGCCTTTGGTATGAAAGCGGCATTATTGTCTCTGGCCCTCCTGGGAGGCCAGCCGTTCATGCAAGTGTCCGACCGCGTTCCGCAATTCGACGTGGAAGCGCTCTGCAAGCAAACCGTAGACGTGGATAAGGCAATGGGCCTCGCCGAAGCTCAAAGCCTTTCTGACTGCATGCGAGATCAAATGACGGCCCAGCGGCAGCTCGTTACTGCTTGGGGGACTGCGCCCGGTGCGGTTCGCGATCGCTGTGAAGCCGAGGCCACCCTCGTCGGCATCGCAAGCTACGTCGATCTTCTCTCATGCATGCAGATGGCGGATTTGGCCACTTCGGCAACGGCTGCCCCCCTGAGAGGCGCGAGCAAAAACCGCAAAGCAAAGTAGCTTCTCAATTTCTCAATCAAAGGAGACTGTCATGCGAAGCGCAAGAACATGGTGGCATTCCGCTGGAGAGGTGATCGTGTTTGCGGTCATCTCTCCCGCGAAACGGAAGTGACCGCATTTTAAACCCAAGAGGATTTTCCTTATGAGACGGAACTCAATGGCAATCGCTATCGTCGCCGCCTTTGGCGCAACTGGCGCATCCGCCCAATCGGTCAATCTGACTGGTGTCTTCACTTGCATTCAGATGTGCCGGGGAAGCTTGCCGGCATACGTTACCCAAAATGGCTCCGAACTCAATCTGCTGACCGAGGCGGGCGTGCCTTCCCGCGCATGGCCGGACTGGTATTCTCCGGCAAACCGTATCTGGGTCGATGCGTTCAACGAGAGTGCCGTCTATTCGCCGGACGGAATGCTCATTCAGTTCGACAGCGGAACGATCTGGCAGCGCGGTTTGCCGCCGCCTCCACCGCCACTGCGCCGTCGATATTGACGTTAGTGACGGCTCACAGGAGCGGCCGGAGTAATACGAGATGGCGCTGGAGAGCGTCGCACCGAGGTCGATGGCCGCGCCCGGTCGCGCAAGTCAGCGTTGTTCCGGTCAATCTCAAATCGCCGGCGAACGATTGCGACGGCCAAAGGACTTGGTGTCCGTGCGGTCAAAAGCCCGTAAATTGCGCTATGCCACCGATCGCCAAAGATCCGAAATGGACATCGCCGAGGTACTGCCTGGTGACTCGCGACGCGAACCAGGATTAGCGGATCGCCTGATTGTTCGGTTGACCCGCACGTCTCCAGACGGCAATTTCCAGGGTCGTGCACCGACGCAGGCAGACCCTGCGTCGTCTATTGTACAGGTAGCGGCCCAGGCCCAATGCCGTGGCTACCATCCAGTTGAGTTGTGCAGCTTGATTGCTGCCCTCGTCCCGACTCGCCCGACTTTTCGGTCTTGTATGCAGAAGGATTTCCTTCTGATGCGTCAAGGTCCCACAAATCAGTTCGGTCCAGATAAGTTATCGCCTCGGGGCGAGTCGTGACCATCTTTCCGATGGCGGAGGTGGGCACGCCTTGCTTGGCCCAGAGCCTTGCCAATTTAACGGTCAGAAGCTTAGACCCTACGTCTTCAATATCACGATAGTTAGAAATGGCGTGAACACTGATCTTTGGATTTGGCCCATAATATCGTTTCGCTGCAGCAAAAAAACCATCCGCGCAAACGGAATTGCATTCGTCAGGGACGTAGACAATGAGCTTTTTGCGCCGTGCGAGATCTGCGATCCGCAGGCCTTCCTCGAGAATTCCTCGGTCAGAACTGAGATCAAGGCCAATGATTCGTTCTTTTTCTCTGAAATGAGACCTTAGCTGGGACAGGTCACCCTCCTTAATGTCGCCGCGCAACCGCAAGACCACGCCTGAGCAAGTCGGCACGCGTTTTATATCGATAGCTGAACGTGTGATCGGCATTACCGTAACAAAAAAGCAAGGATAGGATGCGCTTGCAAAGCCAGCGTCTGACCGTCCTAAGCTGTCGTAACCGCAAGCTCGATGTCATCCCAAAGTGATCCGCAATGAGCGCATTGTTTTTCCAGCTTTCTTGCTCTCCGACATCATGTCTCGATCTAGGTCAACGGAACCTGAGCGCTCCTCCAACAAGCGCATCGGAGGTGATCCATTTGCGCCCGCGATGGAGCCCGGCTCGCGGCTCTGCGCGACCTGACAATGTTCCTCGCTAATCAGCTTGATTCGGCAGCCGCCGTGCAGATGCCGAACGCAGTGCTTATGGAATAGGAACATTCGCTTACGACCGCATTCCTTCCAGGCCGTCGGCAATCTCAGCGAGTTCTTGGCGGCCCGCGCAAAGCAGCCGACGCCGCGCGTGGTTCGAGTGGCAGAAGAATATATCGAGGCATCATTGCGCGCGACGAGGTAACCTCCGACATATCGGAGGGGCTACGATATTTCGGATGCAGTTTCGACGATGATCCTCACCCGCGGGTGGCCATTCCTGGGCTTTCACGCCCAGCGCTGCAGTTCACCACGCGTTCGTGTAGGCCGAAGAAGACACTCGGCACATCAATGCTGGTTACCTTTTTGCGCATTGATGGTCGGCTAACTTGGGCACGCGCTGATTGCGGTAGATCAAGGCTGCCGTAGCTTCGAATGGTCCAATTGCAAGATTGACCAAGGAGCTGGAAAATGTCCACTGACAAGCACATGCCAGAAAATGCGCTGTTTGGTGCCTTTGCGCCGGCTTTCGAGTACATTGTGGATGCAGCACAACGGAGCACGTTGTTTATCGACATTCTTCGCCAGCGCGGAAATCAATATCGCGAGTATCGCGCCGCGAAGGTCCCTCACGTCCTCAGCTATGTAGCCGAGTTGGTGCTCGATGGCCGTACGTTCGCGCGGCCCGTCAACTATCTTCTGGCACGTATCATTCCGCCGAAGGGCGTCGAGATTGATCCCATCCGGCGTCCGTTTGTCGTGGTCGATCCGCGCGCAGGCAATGGTCCCGGTATCGGTGGGTTCAAGGCGGACAGTGAAATCGGCGTCGCGCTCAAGGCGGGCCATCCCTGCTACTTTGTCGGGTTCATGCCTGAGCCAATGCCTGGACAGACCCTTGAGGACGTTGCCCGAGGCGAGGCAATCTTCCTGGAGAAAGTGACTGAACTCCATCCCGATGCCGACGGCAAGCCTTGCGTGATCGGCAATTGCCAGGCAGGCTGGGCAGTAATGCTCCTCGCCGCGATCAGGCCCGAACTATTTGGCCCGATCATCCTTGCCGGCAGCCCCTTATCGTATTGGGCCGGCGTCCACGGCAAGAATCCGATGCGTTATTCGGGTGGCCTGCTCGGGGGCACCTGGATGACAGCCCTGACCAGCGACATGGGCGCCGGCAAATTCGACGGCGCCTGGCTGGTTCAGAATTTTGAGAACCAGAAGCCAGCCAATACATTGTGGTCGAAGCAATACAACGTCTACTCAAAGGTCGACACCGAAGGCCCGCGCTATCTTGAGTTCGAGCGCTGGTGGGGCAGCAGTGTCGATCTGAACGCGGAAGAAATCCAATTCATCGTCGACGAGTTGTTTGTGGGCAACAACCTTGCGGCGGGCCGCATCGAAACCTCTGACGGGATGTCGATCGACCTTCGCAACATTCGCTCGCCGATTGTCGTATTTTGCTCCAAGGGCGACAACATCACGCCGCCGCAGCAGGCGCTTGATTGGATCCTGGACCTCTATGACGACGTTGACGAAATAAGGCTATACGGCCAGACCATCGTCTATACGGTTCATGAAACCATCGGTCATCTCGGAATCTTCGTTTCGGGCGGCGTCGCCAAGAAGGAACACAATGAGTTCTCGAGCAATATCGATTTGATCGATCTGCTGCCGCCAGGCCTCTACGAAGCCAAGTTCGAGCGGAGGTCGGTCGATACCGTGAATCCCGAACTGACCTCGGGAGAATGGGTGATGCGCTGTGAACAACGTACGCTCGACGACATTCGCGCCATGGGCGGCAACTCGCCGGAGGATGAACGACGGTTCGCAACGGCCGCGCGCGTATCTGAAATCAACCTCGCGCTCTACCGCGCGTTTGTGCAGCCGATCGTCAAGCCGATGATCACGCCGCAGTTCGCCGAATGGACGAGCCAATTTCACCCGAGGCGGCTGCAGTACGAGATCTTCAGCGACGCCAATCCGTTCATGTCGTGGTTGCCGAGGGCGGCCGATCAGGTGCGTGAAAACCGCAAACCTGTTTCTGCGGATAATCCATTCCTCGCGGCCCAGGAGAAGGTCTCCGAGCAGATCGTCAAGTCGCTCAACGACTGGCAGGACTGGACAGAGAGACTGTCAGAGTCGCTATTCATGGCGGTCTACGGCTTGCCGGCGCTTCAGGCGGCTGTCGGAATTGATCCGAAGGTGGAGCGGCCCCGCAAGCCGGGTAAGTCGCTCCTGCACCAGCAATTGCTGGAGGCGCGAACTGCCGAATTGAAGGCACTGATCAAGAGGGGGGGATTGCCGGAATGCATCATTCGCGGCCTGCTCTATGTCGGTTTGGCGCGGGGCAAGGTCGACGAGAGGGGTGTCGAGGCGCTGCGCCGGGTTCGCCTGGCTGATGGTGGCTTGCGAATGACCTTGACGCAATACAAGCAAATGGCCCGCGAGCAGTATTTCCTGCTCCTGCTTGAACCGGACGCGACAATCGCTGCAATTTCCGACTTGTTGCCGGCGAGCAGGGAGGAGCGACTAGGGGCACTCGATATTATTCGCCGTATCGCGAACGCAGGCGGTCAAGTGACCGGGGAGGCGGCTGAGCGGTTGAGGAAAGTCGTCGCGATTTTTGAGGGAAGTGGGTCGGCGTCGGCTTTGACCGTCCAGACCAAAATGCCGTTGGCCGCGATCGAGAGAGCCAAGGTATCTTAGCCGTACCGCTGGCCCGCTCATTGTGCTGGAGGTTCGGTCGCTTGGGTTCGAAGCTGCTGCAGCAGTGCAGCCAAATCTCTGTCGTCCGGGGCGACGGCAGCAAGTTGCTCCGCGTACGCAAGCGCCGTCACGACCTCCCCAGCGGCGCGGCTGAATGAGAGAAGGGCCAGCAGGATGTCACGATTGCCCGGGTGTTTTGCCAGAGCAACTTTCAGGACGGTCATGGCTTCATCGCGCTGGTCGGCGGAATGCAGCGCAACCCCATAGACATATTGATAGCGCGCGTCTTCCGGCGCCAGTTCGGCAGCTTGACGGAATTCGGCGAGCGCAGGACCGGGCTGCTTGAGCCGTGTCAGCACCAGCCCGAGCGCGTGATGCACAGATGCGTCGCGCGGAGACACGGCGAGCGTGGCACGCAGCACACTTTCGCCTTCGCCATCATGGTTAAGGCGCCGATAGAGGTCGGCCAGATTGATAGCCGCCATGGTGTACTGTGGGCTGAGCTTCAGCGCTGCCCTGTACTCGCCCTCGGCCTCGACGGTCGATCCCCTCTGGGCCAAGAAATTTCCTAATGTCGTGCGGGCCTCCGGCCTTTCGGCGTTGAGCCGTTGCGCGGCAATGAACTCCATTGCCGCCTGATCGAATCGCTCACGATCCGAGGGCGGTTGGCGTGCGGTTGGAACGGATGCAAGCAGCGACACTGCCCTGATCCGGACGCCACGGACTGGATCGGACAATAGCGGGGAGACCACCGGCCAGATCTGGTCGGCTCGGAGGTTTTCCAGCAT
>Ga0070741_10019639_pt1 | contig 10764 bp, 9 predicted proteins | sample Coa_R1_4_FD_66440 | JGI IMG/M metagenome (GOLD analysis project Ga0070741, IMG submission 66440) | Surface soil microbial communities from Centralia Pennsylvania, which are recovering from an underground coalmine fire - Coalmine... | ecosystem: Environmental > Terrestrial > Soil > Unclassified ... | reverse complement strand
ATCGCATGTTCACGCCGCCGGGATTTGAGCGTGGAATTCAACGTAGCAAGAAAATCAGGATGCCGCAGCAGCTCAATGACTGGCGATCCGATATGCACGCGCTGATGAGTAATTCCAGCGATGGCCTGGTTGGCCCAGCGCACCTTGAGATCGGGAGAGACCGCGATCACACCATCCGTCATGCCGTTGAGCAACGCTTCCAGCTCTAAGCGGCTTTCACGTATTGCGGCAAAATTTTCTTCCAGTCGGCGGGCGGTGCGATCAAGCGCGGCAGCGACCTGGGCAATCTCATCGCCGCTGCGTTCAGCAATACGCGCAGAAAGATCTCCAGCGGCAATCTTCTCGGCAAAATCAACGATGCGTCGAAGGCGGCGCGAGATAACCTCAGCAATCGCCAGCGCCAGCAACAGAGCCAGCAGCAACGCCAGCATGGTGGCTCGAAGCAAAGTGGAGCGGACTTGCGCAATGTGGTTTTTGATGCTGGAGAGCGGGTAAGCCAGGCGCACAATTTTGTCGCCGCTTGGCACAGCGACGTAAAGAAACTCAATGCCTACCGTGTGACTCCGGCGCGTGGCGCTGCCGGTTTTTCCTGCCAATGCGGCAGCAACTTCCGGGCGACCGGCGTGATTTTCCATGGTTTCAGGATCGGCTTCTGTATCTGCCAGAACGACGCCATCGCGGGCAATAATGGTGGTGCGCGTTTCAGTGATCTGCGCTTCTTCCTGCGCCATTTGCTGCAGAGAGTGTTGACGATCATTAGCTACGCGCAAGGCAAAACCCTGGGCGTTTTGCACCAGCAACTTCTCAATGTCAGTACGCAAAGAGCTTTCCCAGGTGTGGCGGATGCCTATATCTAGCGTGAGCGTGGCTGCCGCAATCACCGCTATAAAGGCCGCCATTGCTTTCAGGAAGATGCGGTTTCTCACTTGGCTGCCTCATACTTGTATCCGGCGCCACGGATAGTCCTGAGATACCGCGGATCTTCAGGATCGCGTTCAATCTTCTCTCGCAGACGGCGAATGTAAACATCAACCGAACGGGGAGTCACAAAGGAAAGATCGCGCCAAACCGCGTCAAGCACCTGGTCACGCGTGAAAACACGGCCGGGATGAGATGCCAGGAAGTGCAGGAGACGAAATTCTGTGGCCGTTACCTCAGTAGACTGACCGCGGACAGAGAGCGTCATGGAATCACTGTTCAGTTCGAAGTCAGGCGTGGTGATGTTAGTGGTGAGCGGCTTCTCAAATCGGCGCAGCACTGCGCGCACCCGCGCTGTCAGCTCGCGCGTGCCGAAGGGCTTGGTAATGTAATCATCCGCGCCAAGGTCCAGACCGCGCACACGGTCTTCTTCGCCAGCCTTTGCCGTGAGAAAAATGATAGGTACACGCGCCAAGTCGCGGCTTTCTCGTATTCGTCGGCAAACGTCAAAACCGCTGCCTCCCGGCACCATGATGTCCAGCAGAAACAGGATAGGAGCCTGTTTGCGAGCCAGTGGGATGACCTGATCGCCCGAGTTGCACAGTCGTACTCCAAAACCTGCCAATTGCAAATGGTGCTGGACCAGGTTGGCGATATCCGCGTCATCTTCTAAAACAATGATTGTTTGCTTCACGTGGTTTCCGGATGTATTCTAACCGTAAGGCCAGAATTGCCGGGCATGAGATTGTAAGCCGCTGCCGGGGCTGCTACCATCAGAGCGTGAATACCCCCAAAAAATTAGCCACAAAACTAGCAATTTTCATCACCTTAAGCGCTTCCGTATGGCTGTATGCTGCAGGACCGGCCGCAGTCGTCCTGCCCGCTGTTCCGACAACAGTGGACTCCATTACGCCGGGAGAGCTGAAGATGCACCTGGAATTTCTGTCGTCGCCAGAATTGGGCGGGCGATATACGCTTGCGCCTAATTTCGGCATCGCTGCCCGGTATCTGGCTGCGCACCTTGAAGCCTACGGGTTCCACGGCGCTGGCGATCATGGAGATTTTCTGCAGACCTTCCAGGTTGTTTCCGCAAAACCAGATACAGCAAAAAGCTCGCTGGAGATGACTAACGCGGGGAAGACAAGCAGCTATCATTTTGGGGATTTTTATCTGAGCGGCATTGCCCCTGGCGAGGCGCAAGGGCAGGTTGTGTTTGTTGGCGCTGGGATTTCTTCGCCATCCCAGCACCATGATGACTATGCCGGCCTGGACGTTAAAGGAAAGATTGTATTGCTTGCTTCTGGAATCCCGTCAGGGATCGATTCTTCACGGCTCGGAGCAAACGAAGATGGAGAAGAGGCGGCTCGCGCACATGGTGCCGTTGGAGTCATGCAGATTCCCTCGCAGCGCATTATGGATTTCATGCGGAACAAAGGTTTCCAGGACCGGGCCGCTGCCCGTGAGAATGTCCGCCTGGCCCGCGAAGCTGAAGGCAAGTTGCCGACCGTTTTACTTGGACCAAATCTGGCCGAAGAGCTTTTAACTGCCTGCGGAATGGACTTCAAGTCCGTCCTGGATGCCATGGCCCACAAGCAGCCTTTGACTCCGAAAAAGACTGACGTCTCCATACGCATGACTGTTGCCATGCAGCTTACGCATACCACTACGCAGAATGTTGCGGGAATTTTGGAAGGTTCCGATCCGAAATTGAAGAACGAGTACGTGGTATTCAGTGCGCATTACGATCATCTTAAGACCGGTCCCAGCGGTGAAATTTATCCCGGCGCTGACGATGACGGCTCCGGCACCACTGCCATCCTGACCATTGCCCACGCTATGTCACTGGAGAAGCCGAAGCGTTCGATACTGGTTATCTTCCATGCCGGCGAGGAACTGGGGCTGCTGGGATCGGAATACAACACTGATTATGCGCCGGTGGTGCCGCTGGACCAGATGGTGGTGGACCTCAATATTGATATGATCGGGCGCTCACGTCCGGCGGGCGACAAAGCTCTGGAAGATGAGCATTTGACCGATACCAATACGGTCTATTTGGTGGGAGCAAACCGCATCAGCAAAGAGCTGAACCAGATCAGCGAAGAAACCAATTCCGAATTCCAGAAGATGAAGCTCGATTACTACTATAACGATCCTAACAATCCTGAGCGGATTTATTTCCGTTCAGATCATTGGAATTACGCGAAGCATGGCGTGCCTATCATCTTTTATTTTGACGGCACGCACGTGGATTATCACCGGCCCACGGATACGATCGATAAGATTGATTTCAGCAAGATGACCAGAGTTACGCGCCTGGTGTTTGAGACGGGCTGGCGCATCGCCAACCTGGACCATCGGCTTACGAAAACGCCTTAAAATCCCGGCGAACACTGGTTTTCTTTTCGCCGGTGGCCGGTTTCTTGTCCATATAGGTTTCAATCACGCAGTTGAGCCGCTCAAAGAATGAGCCGGACTCAGCTGCGTTTCCTGCTGGACTGCGGACGGGAGAGATGGCGTGCAACAGATCTGTGACGCGCTCCAGTTTGCGCGATTGTTGCTCATGGTCAGTTCCGGCGCGCGGTTTGCGCGCGGCTTCTTCAATATAAAACCAGAGAATGCGCCGCAACTGGTCCAGCTCTGCCTTGAAAAGATTGAGGGCTTCAACCGCTGTGCCGTCTTCAAAAAATGTACTGGTTTTATCATGGCTAGGATCAGCCAATTCGGCGTGTATCTCTGCCTGGAGCGTTCCCAGTTCGCGAGTGATGGCCTGAATTTTCTTAAGAACCGTGTCTCTGCTGTTGGGTTTGTGCTGCCAAGTGCTAATCGGGGTACGGCGATGGGTACTGCCGGTTAGTTTCATAGTTTTTCCAGTAGAAGATTCGGATGTCAGGCGTACAACATAAAGGGTGGCAGAGAAAAAAGTAAGCAGGAAATGCTGTGTTACCAAGATAGGTAATAACGGAATCCGTGCGATTAGCTTAGCTGCGGCGGGCCAGAACCAGCGTGATATCGTCTGGCTGCTCAGTTGAGCCGATCCAGTCCTGAATGGCAGAGACAGCGTGTTCTGTGATTCGCGGCAGCGGCAGATGACGATACCTGGCGATGGTTTCCACCAGGCGGTCCTCGCCGAACTCTCCGAATTCATTCTCTGGCTCGGTCATGCCGTCACTAAATGCTATGAAAATGTCCCCTGGATACAACTCCACCGTCTCTTCCAGATAGTCGCAGTCTGGGAACAGCCCTACGACGGTGCCGCCACAGTCAAGGCGGCGAATGGAACCATCGCGAGCAAGGACAATCGGGGGAAGGTGGCCGGCGTTGGAATAGGTCAGGCGATGTTTAACGTCGTCATAAAATCCAAGAAAGAGCGTGGCATATTTTTCCGGCTGCGTGCTTTGGAAGAGGTGCCGGTTCAGCAACCACAGCATTTGCGCCGGTGATGCAGGCGCTACCTGGGCTTCCACGGCTGCGATTCGCGTGTTGGTGCCATAGGCCGCAGCGGAGCCTACTGCAACCATCTGCTCCTGCTCATAAGCGCGAACGGCGGAGTGGATGGTGGCCATAAGCAACGCAGCGGAGATGCCTTTGCCGCTGATGTCGCCCACGGCAATCCCAACCTGATCAGGGCCATAAGAAAGAAAGTCGTAGTAGTCACCGCTCACAATGCGCGCGGGCCGGCAAACCCCATACAATTCCAGCGTGCTGGTTCCGGAAGCTGACTGGGGAAAGAGCTGCGCCTGCACTTCATGGGCAATCTCCAACTCGCTCTGCAGGCGTTCTTTTTCCTTTTGCTCAGCGATTAGCTTTTCCAGCGATTCAGTCATGGAGTTAAAGGCCACCTGCAAGGCTGCAAGCTGGTCGCGCTCACGTACCTGGATGCGATGAGTGAAGTCGCCGCGATTGATGTGTTGCGTAGCCTTATAGAGATTGGCGACAGAGTAGGTGATCTTTCTGGTCAAGCTAATTCCGACGAGCAGGGCTGCCAGCACCACTAGTGCCAGCGCAATGACAGCTATCAGCAGAAAAATGCCTACCGTACCGGTCCAGAAGCCCATGGAAGCCGCAAGATAAGAGTACAGAGCAGAGAACCGAGTGGTGCCACCAAGAAAAAGCCCCGCATCTGACTCGCCAGATCGCCAATCCACAGCCTGGACCAGTCCGCCAAAGCTCAACTCCCGGTCAAAGCGGGTTAGCGGCGCTGGAACCGAACCAGCACTCATGTGCGTAGATGGTCGATTTCGCGTGGATGGTGAGGAAGATAAATCTATGGTGGCGGAAGTTTTGCTCCCGCTGCTGTCAAAGTTGGCCCAGGAAATGGTGAGAGAACCAAGCTTAGAGGCGATTTTAGCTAGTATTTTTTGATCGAAGGGGACACTGGAAATCACCATTACTGGCCCTTTAATCCTGGCCGAATGGGCAGCGCGCAGGTAGAGGTGGCCGTGATCGGTTACCAGGCTGGCAAATCCATCTTTGAGCCATGCAGGCGCGCCGGTTTGCGGTACAACTGTGATGTCACATCCTTGAAACACCAGATCGCGTGCGGCAATCTGCTCTGGCGGGACATTGTGACGCTCAATCTCTTCCACTGCGGCGGCATTCGCCGCGGCCAGGCTTTGCTCCTGAGCGCGAATTTCAGAGACAGCAAGGAAGGTAGCCAGATGGTTAATGGCAATATAGCCAGAGCCAATGGCCAAGGCAGCCAGAAGTGTTACCGGCACTCCGCCTATAAACAAGTAAGTGACAATCAGGCGGTTGCGGACGCTCCACATTACGTGGGCGCGGAACCAGCGCAGTGAGAGCACAAGCAGCAGAATGGCCAGCACCCAGCCCAGAAATGAGATCCATCCGTCCAGAGTATTCGCAGCTTTTGCGGCCCCGACGAGATTTAAAAGCCCCTGCAGGAGCAGGAGCACCGCTTCCATCCCTGCCATATAGAGGGTGAAATGGGCCAGACGGCTGCGCGGAATCATGCCCCAGGCGGCAAATCTGTGCGAAATTTTGGTCCAGATAGGCAATCCGATCTGATTATATCGGGAAGAAAAGAAGAGAAAGAGGGCAAAACAGCAGCTCAGGACAACTTTTGCGATTAAAGCCTGGCGAGCAAGTCCTGCTGGAAAGCGTTGCTGTAAACCTGGCCTAGCCCGCCGGCAGCGTCCTTGAGCCGGGCATAAGAGGTGAGAGCGCTAATTCCAAAAAGATTGCGGAGCTGCGGCAAGCTAGGGGAGGAAATCAGGAAAAAAAGAGAGGAGGGAAAAACAAGCCAAAACTTAATTTTTGCCATGGCCAGCAAAGAATACAGCCTGAACTCAGTCGCTGCCTGCACCAACTCGCGGGCAAGCAGCTCTCTTTGTCTGCACTGGGCAGAATCCCTCGCTTCCTGCTCCAGTTCCATGTTGCCCCATTCAATCAACACCAAAGCGTTATGCGACATTCGCAGCAGGTATTCACGCATCAGATGGAAACGTTTGCGCTGCCAGGCTGCAAAGTCAGCAGGAGATACCCGTAGACGGATATTCACTTCCTGTGCGGGATCCAGCAATCCCTCAAACTCATGTGCTTCAGACGGCCGCAGAAACGGGGTTACGTCCTCAATAGTGCGTTTGGGGAACTTGCCCATGAACTTAAATGCGGTGTAGCCGGCAAAGAGCAGCACGGTGCCAACAAAAAATATCGTAATGAGGTCGAACATCATCGTTCTAGAATGCCCTTAACCGCCTTGGTATAGCGCCTGAAGTCAGACGCCATCTGCTCAGGACTAAAAATCGCATCAAGCGATGGCTGTGACGGCTCAGGTCGCAGGAACGTAACCACCCAAACAAGTACAGCAATAATGTAAGCGATAGGAGGGGTAATCCTGACTATAGGGTCCACTTTTGTTCCGGATTCGGAACGCAATAAGTAAACGACCAGGGATCCGGCAGCGGCAATGCCAAAACCTAGCACCACTCCAAAAGCCTGTTGGCGCCAGCGCAGATGGAAGAACCTGACCAGGAGAATAAAAAGACAAAAGATGCCAAATTGCAGAAATCCAACAATAATTTCCAGCTGGAATAAGGTTGAAATCAGAAGGCCCGCCTGTGCTACCGGATGAAAAGCTGCTCGCAGGAGAGCTACAAAAAGCATCAATAATCCAATGCCAGGGAAAAGGAGCCTGAACCAGGGAATGGAGAGAAAATTTCGAAATACCAAATAAAATGATTCTTGAAGAGCAAGGAAGGTTAGCGCTTCAGAAATGCCTTCATTAACCCAATACACTCCGAAGTAAAGAGAACCATGCTTGCGCACCAATATCAGCGCGATTGTATACGCTATGGAAAAAACTATGCAGAGACTGAAAAAGCGGAATTGGCGGTATGCGCGTCGCATAAACAGCAGCAGGCAGAGAAACACCTGCAACGCCGTGCCTGCAAGGCCCATTGCCAATTCCGCAGTTTTCATGAGTCCGTGTGGCCCAAGCTTAACCCAGCCACTTGCTTAGAGCAAACTAGCTGACTAGGAGCCCACTCGGTGCCGGGTGCGGATCTGTCGGTACTGGCATGGGGGTTCCAGGATAGACTCCGGCCTGCAAATTTACATTGTGCAGAATCGCCACTGGCATGTGGGGTACAGGAGTCGATACCAGAGCTTTCGGATTCGGACTTTGCGGGAGCGGTACAGGCCCACTTCCAGGCTGTTCCGCGCAAACCGCTGCTGCTAAAAACAACGCCATGATAATTGTGTGTAGTGCTTTGCTCTGCATATTTCTCTCCTCTTCATTTTAGAATTCAGACGGCTTTAGCCGCCCACAGATGTCGTGATCGGGGTCCCATAGTGCTTTTCAAGATGGTCGGGCAAAATCAAAAGGGAGGGCTACCGAAAATCGCGAGGAGGATTTTACTGGCTTTGCTGCTATGCCTCTCGCCACAGCTTGGATCGTAACGAAAAACGAAATTGAAGCCGAAATCCTACATGAACTCGAGGCCTTCTTCTGCATCGTCTGACTTCGTGGGATCAGGCCCTTCGGGAGTAAAGTCAGAAGACAGATGCGCTCCTGCCAGCAGCATGAGGCCGGAAATGAATGCCCAGAACATAAGGGCAATCGAAATGGAGAAGGCCTGGCCGTATATCTCCTGGAAGTTCAGCCACGGCAACGTTTTAATATAGATGATTTTTCCTACTTCCCAAAGCACGCCCATGGCAACGGCTGCGGGCAGTACGCTTTTGGCCTTGATTTTGCCGTTAGGGAGGACCCAATAAATCAGAAAGAAAATGGCGATGCTGGCCGCTGTTGCAAATATTTTTAACACCACAAACGTCAGCGCACGAAAGACAATATTTTCATTTCCACGCATTACAAAGGTCAGGATAAGCTCGTTTCCAGCCGCCAGGCCTACTGAGGCCAGCGCCAAAACACCACAAGCAAAGGCCAGGAACAACGAAATAATCTGATTGCCCAGGTAGGAACGGTTTTTAGCAAAGCCCCAAATGCGGTTGAAGGCCACTTCAAGCGGCACAAAAACGCCGGTGGAAGTAATGAGCAGGATGACCAATGAGGCCATCTTGACGCGCTGCCTGGACTTTACGAGATAGGTAAGATTGCGAACCACAAAGTCCTGCCCGGCGGGCAAATGGTCTTTCACCAGGTCCACAATCACATTGAACATGGTCTGCGAATGAAAGACATTCTTGATCAGCCACATCAATAAGACCATGAAAGGGAAGAACGACAAAATCGCATTGGCCGCTACAGAGAACGCATAAGTATGCGCCTCGGTCTTCATCAAGTACTGGATGGTTGGCCAGCCCCGCCGCATCAGCATGTGCTTCCATGGCTGGAAAAAGAGTCTGGAAGCAGGCGATTCTGGCACTGGGATTGGCGCAGGCTCTGCTGCTGAAGACGAGATGGACCCTGGCATCATGAAGTAATCTGCCAAAATCCTATCAGAATTGGATATTCGCGGAGAGAGATTGAACGCCTGATGTAAAGCACGAAAGTTCCTTGTCTTCATTCACTTTCGGGCCAATTATGGATGAAACCTTTTCCGCCGCACACCACCCCGCGCGAGCAGGACAAAACAAAGTGCTTTACAAAAACCAGAGTTCCTGAATATTATGCCTAGCTCCCAGCGATCATCCCGCAGGGCGCATTTGGTTGATGCTTTCGCACAGCGTAGTAACTTCGGCAGAACAGAATTCTGGTGCTCAATGGCCATATCGTCCCTTATGGCCAGCCCCGGTTCTGGGATGCACTCAGAAGCGATCTGGCCGGCAGAGCAGCAGCCTTGTCTCCCCAGTGGCAGGGGCGACTTCAATCTGAAGCTAAGGCGAAAGGAGTTGCGTTTGTGAAAGAGAAGGGAACAGTAAAGTGGTTTAACGGAGCCAAAGGGTATGGCTTCATTCAGCGCTCCACCGGTGAGGATGTCTTTGTGCATTTTTCCGCCATCCAGGAAAATGGCTACAGGACCCTCAACGAGGGCGAAACCGTGGAATTTGAGCTCCTAAAAGGTCCTAAAGGCTTTTTGGCCGCAAACGTAATGCGCGGCGCCGCAAGCTAGCTTTAGCATTCGGGAGTATTCACTTCGTTTCCCCTTGTCCGGGCGAGGGGAAATCGCAATTTTCCAAGGAAAATCTCCAGCGTATCCACAGGGCGAGATCCTGCGGAATTCGTGTGGCCAAAAAAGAAGCTGGCCAATAAAACAGCCAGCTTCAAATACTGCAATACGTGCATAAAATCCCGGCCGCGCGCGACCAGGAAAATCACCGCTCTTCCGTGTAAGCGGGTGGGATAGCGCGTTTTAAATGCCAACTGTATGTTGCTGCCTGGTGATTAGAGGGCTATCAAGGCGAGATTAAAATTCTTTAGATAAGAATGCAGGCAGAAATCCACGCTTCAGCAGCCATTCTCCGCCCGCAAAAGCGATTTAGAGCTGAGGCGGATTTTCTGTCTGCGGATTTTGTGGTGGATCGACAGGCTGGTTGTTTTCAATGGCTGGCGGATCGGGAAAAGAAGGATTGTTCTGCTCGTTTTCACGTTCCTGAGCCTGTTTCTTGATCTCAGCAAGCCGCATTTCTTCGCGGGCTTTTTGCCAGTTTTCCATGCGCTGCGTCTGAGCAGCATTCATGGGACCATTCATGCCGATTTGCGGTTGCATGGTTTGCGGTTGCTGTTCAAAATTTTCCTGTACGGGATTTGCTTGTGGCTGGCGAGTACCTGCCATCGCGATCTGCCCGGCCCGTCCCCGCGCACGTACCACAATGCGCTGCAGGCTTCCAGGTTCGTCACCAGTACCCAGCACAATGTAGTCGATTTGAGGACTATCCAGCAGCCGGGTCAGAATTTCCCGCACAGAAGCCGGGCCTAGCCGGGCGGCCACGCGCTCATTTTGCAGTTCGGGTGCAACGTCGAGTATAGCGCCGGTTTTTGCCGCGATCTCCTTAAGCACGTAACCGAGCGGCGCATCATCTGAAACCACGGTAAGCTGCCCGGAGGCATAGTCAACTAAAGCAGAAGTTGTTACTGGATGTGCGGCCTGCGGAGCCTGAACCTGAGGAACAGCAGCAATGGTTGTTGGTTGCAGCGGAACAGCGGTATTGGGCCTGGGCGCAACCATTGGCTGCACAGGTCTCATAACAGGAGGAGCAGGAATAGCCGTCTGTGGCTTGGCACTTGGACGGTAAAAATTCTCAGAAGTCACATAGCGCGGCGAAACGGCAGGCGATGTTCTTTGTGTTGGCGTAACCGCGGCGTTGGAGTTGGCTGCCGGAGCAGCAGATGGCACTTGCGGCGAGGGTTTAGCCTGCTGCGGCACCTGGGCGCCAGCGAGGGCTGGAATGACGATTGCCAAGACCAGCTTTGCAGCTTTTCCG
>Ga0070741_10019638_pt1 | contig 10765 bp, 10 predicted proteins | sample Coa_R1_4_FD_66440 | JGI IMG/M metagenome (GOLD analysis project Ga0070741, IMG submission 66440) | Surface soil microbial communities from Centralia Pennsylvania, which are recovering from an underground coalmine fire - Coalmine... | ecosystem: Environmental > Terrestrial > Soil > Unclassified ... | reverse complement strand
CTTCGAGAAGTTCCCGGGCGCCGAGGGCCGGCTCTCGACGCACATGAAGTCGGTCGGGGAGTGCATGGCGATCGGCCGGACCTTCCGCGAGTCCTTCGCCAAGGCGCTGCGCTCGCGAGAGCTCGACACCACCCCCCAGGTCCCGGCGTCGACCGGCGAGCTGCTCGAGCGCCTGGCGACGCCGTCACCGGATCGCTTCGACCTCATCCTCGCCGGCTTCGAGCGAGGCGTCGAGCTGGAGCGGATCCGGGCGGCGACCATGATCGACCCCTGGTTCCTGCGGGAGCTTCAGGCACTCGCCACCGAGGGCGAAGGCACCGAGGGCCTGGAGCGGACCTACCGCTCCGTGGACACCTGCGCCGCCGAGTTCGAGGCGCGCACCCCCTACTTCTACAGCGCGCACGAGCGCGGGACGAACGGCTCCGGCGAAGTCGAGCGCGGCGATCGCGCCTCGGTCGTCATTCTCGGCTCGGGGCCGAACCGGATCGGCCAGGGGATCGAATTCGACTACTGCTGCGTCCACGCCGCCATGACCGCGCGCGAGCTCGACCGCGACGCGGTGATGATCAACTGCAACCCGGAGACGGTCTCCACCGACTACGACACCTCCGATCGCCTCTACTTCGAGCCGCTCACAGCCGAGGACGTGCTGGCCGTCTGCGCGGTCGAGCGGCCGGAGGGCGTGATCGTCCAGTTCGGCGGACAGACTCCGCTGCGACTCGCCAAGTCGCTCGAGGAGGCCGGGATCCCGCTGCTCGGCACCCCGGTCGACGCGATCGACCTGGCCGAGGATCGCGGCCGCTTCGGGGCCCTGCTGCGCCGCCTGGAGATCAAGCACCCGCCGTACGGCACCGCGCTCTCCGCCGACGAGGCGGTCGCGATCGCCGAGGACGTCGGCTTCCCGCTGCTGGTGCGTCCCTCCTACGTGCTGGGCGGCCGGGCGATGGAGATCTGCTACTCGGCCGACCAGCTCGCCGCCTACCTGGAGGCCAACGTGAAGGCGGACCAGGAGCACCCGCTGCTGCTCGACCGCTTCCTCGAGAACGCGATCGAGGTGGACGTCGATGCGCTCGCCGACGGCGACGAGTGCTTTGTCGCCGGGATCATGCAGCACGTCGAGGAGGCCGGTGTCCACTCGGGGGACTCGGCCTGCGTGATCCCGCCGATGAGCCTCGGCGAGGAGATGCTCGAGGAGATCCGCGGGACGACCCGGAAGATCGCGCTCGAGCTCGGCGTGATCGGGCTGATCAACGTCCAGTACGCCGTCGCCGAGGGCGAGCTCTTCGTGATCGAGGCGAACCCGCGCGCCTCCCGCACGATCCCCTTCGTCTCGAAGGCGATCGGCGCGCCGCTCGCCAAGCTCGCCTGCCGGCTGATGCTGGGCGAGTCGCTGTCCGAGCAGCGCCTGCCGAGCGAGCAGCCCGAGCACATCAGCGTCAAGGAGGCCGTCCTGCCGTTCGCGCGGTTCGCGGGCGCGGATGCGGTGCTCGGCCCCGAGATGAGGAGCACCGGAGAGGTGATGGGGATCGCGGCGGACTTCCCGACCGCCTTCGGCAAGGCGCAGGCCGCGGCAGGCGTCTCCCTGCCGGGCGAGGGGACGATCTTCATCAGCGTCACCGACTCCGACAAGCCCGCCGCGACCCAGCTCGCGACCCGCTTCCACGACCTCGGCTTCAAGGTGATCGCGACCGCCGGGACGGCGCAGGCGATCTCCGCGATGGGCGTGCCCGTCCGGAAGATCAACAAGATCGGCGAGGGTTCGCCGCACGTCGTCGACTGCATCAGGGGCGGCGAGGTGGATCTCGTGATCAACACTCCCACGGGCTCGGGAGCCCGTGCCGACGGCTACGAGATCCGAACGGCCGCCGTCCGCCACGGGATCCCCTGCGTGACGACGATGACCGGTGCGTCCGCCGCCTCCAGGGCGATCTTCGCGGCGGCGCGCGGCGACGCCGAGGTGCGCTCCCTGCAGGAGCTTCATCGGCCCGAGGAGCGCGAGCCATCGAAGAGGTGACCGTCTCCCGGGGCCCCGAGCTCGGCGAGCGCGTGGAGGCGCCCTTCGGGCGGCGGCTCTGCGAGGTGACCCGGAACCTGGGGTCCGGCGGCTACCGGATCTTCTCCGTGCTCGACCCGGGGGGCCCCGAGCCCGCCGCCGGGCAGTTCTACATGCTCGCCGCGGAGACGGGCTGGGGCGGCGCGGAGGGCCGGCCCTACCTGGCCCGGGCGTTCTCGGTCGCCGACGCCGAGCGCGAGTCGGGCGGGGTGCGTCTGGACTTCCTCGTGCAGGCGGTCGGACCCGGCACGGCGCGGCTCGCAGAGCTCGAGGTTGCGGAGGGGCTCTGGATCCACGGCCCGCTCGGCCGCCCGTTCTCGGCTCCCGTGGATCTCAACCCGGACGCAGCGGGAGCCATCCTCGTCGGTGGGGGCATCGGCGTGGCGCCGCTTGCGATCTGGCGACGGCGGCTTCAGCGAGCCGGGATCCCGGCCCGCGTGCTGCTCGGCTTCCGCGACCGTCCCAACTCCGGCGGCCTCGAGCTCTTTGAACCGGGTTCCTCCTCGGCTTCGCCTGTGGAGGACCCTCGCATCTGCAGTGAGATCCGCCTCGCCTCGGAGGACGGCCACACCGGGCATCGCGGCTACGTCACGGACCTGCTCTCCGTCCTGCTCGAGGGTGACGACGCACCGACCGCCGCCGTCTATGCGTGCGGGCCGCCGGCGATGCTCGAGGCGGTGCGGCTGATGTGCACGGCGCGCGGCGCCGCCTGCGAGCTCGCGATGGAGACCCCGATGGCATGCGGCTTCGGCGCCTGCTTCGGCTGCGCCGTCCCGCTCGCCGCGGGCGGCTACATGCGGCTCTGCGTGGACGGCCCGGTGGTGCGGGGCGATCAGGTCGAGACGGCCCTCGTGGCCGGATCCGGGCACTGAGATGACGGGGAACGGCACCGTCGCACCGGATCCCGGCCTGGCGACGGAGTTTTGCGGCATCCACCTTCGCCATCCGGTGATCAACGGATCCGGGACCTTCGATGCGATCGCCGCCCGGCGCGCCTTCGGCGACGAGCTCTTCGACCGCTTCCCGTTCTCGGCCTTCGTCTCGAAGACGATCACCCCGGAGCCGCGTGCCGGAAACCCGCCGCCGCGGCTCTGGGAGACGCCGTCGGGTCTGATCAACTCGATCGGGCTCCCGAACAAGGGGCTGGAGGGGTTCCTCTCCGGGGACCTGCCTCAGCTCGCCGAGTTGCCGGTCCCCCTGGTCGTCTCGGTGATGGGGACGAGCCACGAGGAGTTCATCCGCTTGGTGGAGGGTGTCGGCGGCCGCGAGGAGGTCGCGGCGATCGAGCTCAACGTCTCATGCCCGAACGTGAAGTCCGGGCTGATCATCGGGGAGTCCCCCGATGAGACCGGCTCACTCCTGCGGGCACTCCGCCCGTTGACGGAAAAACCCCTGCTAATCAAGCTGACTCCGAACGTCGCCGACCCCGTTGCGATCGCCCGGGCGGCGGAGGAGGGGGAGGCGGACGCCGTCTCGCTGATCAACACCCTGCGCGCGGTGGCCTTCGATCCGGACAAGCGCGATCGGTGGCTGGGCGGGGGTACCGGCGGTCTCTCCGGGGCCGCGGTCCGGTCGATCGCCCTGGCTCAGGTCCACGCGGTCGCCGAGGCGATCTCGATCCCGGTGGTCGCGATGGGTGGCATCTCGAGCGGGCGGGACGCCGCCGAGATGCTGCGTGCGGGTGCAAGGATCGTCGCCGTGGGGACCGAGAGCTTTCGGGACCCGGCGGCCGGCTCGCGGATCGCGGCCGAGCTGGGCGAGGAGCTGGGTCGGATCTCCGGATAGACGGAACTTTTTTCGTTAAAGGGTCGAATCTCCTTTCCGCTCCCGGTGGCCGCGGATATACTGCCGCCCCGTGCAGGCCCCGGTCCAGTCGTCCAACGCCGCCCCCGAAAGATCACTGGACCAGAGGATGGAGGCCCTGCGGCGGGCCAACGACATCCGCTCCAAGCGGGCTCAGCTCAAGCGCGACCTGAAGGCGAGCAAGGTCAAGATCCAGACTCTGCTGATGGACCCGCCCGAGTACGTCCTGACCGCCAAGGTGATCGACATGCTGATGGCGGTCCCCAAGTACGGCCGGGTGAAGACCAACCGGATCCTGAACCAGTGCCGGATCTCGCCGTCGAAGACGATCGGCGGGCTATCCGAGCGCCAGCGCGCCGAACTGGTCTCACAGCTGCGCAAATAGCGGCACTTTCCAGGGACTTTTCGCGGCCGTCCCTCCGGTCATGATCTGAGCTGTGGGGAAGGTCTTCGTGATCACGGGCCCGTCCGGCGTGGGCAAGGGGACGCTGATCGAGCAGCTGCGGGAGCGGGTGCCGGAGCTCGAGCTCTCGGTCTCGGCGACGACCAGGGAGCCCCGTCCCGGCGAGGAGGATGGCCGCGACTATCACTTCCTCTCGCCGGAGGAGTTCCGCAGACGGCTCGAGGCGGGCGACTTCCTCGAGCACGCGAGCTACAGCGGCAATTACTACGGCACGCTGCGCGAGGAGGTCGAGCGACGGGTCGAGAGCTGTCGTTCCGTGGTCCTCGAGATCGAGGTGCAGGGGGCCCGGCAGGTTCGTGACGCGATGGAGGAGGCGGTCCTGATCTTCATCGCGCCGCCGGACGAGGAGGTCCTACGCGAGCGCCTCGAGGGCCGGGCGACCGACACCCCGGAGGCGATCGAGCAGCGCCTTCGCACCGCCGAGGTAGAGCTCGCCGCCCGGTCGGAGTTCCCTCTCGAGGTCGTGAACGACGACCTGCAGCAAGCGGCCGCCGAGCTGGAGAAGCTCGTCCGTGACCAGCTCTCCCTATGATCACGGCATGTCAATGATCCGACCGAGAGTCGACAAGCTCCTCGAGCAGGTCGACACCCACTACGCCGCCGTCCTCGTCGCGGCGAAGCGGGCCCGCCAGATCAACGCCTACTACCACTCGCTCTCCGAGGGCGCCTACGGCGAGTACACGCCGCCGATGGTCGAGGTGCCGAGCGGCAACTACCTCACCATCGCCCTGGAGGAGACGGCGGCGGGCAAGCTCAAGTACGAGTACAAGAGCTAGTCCCTCAGGGAGGGCTCGGATGGCCCACGTCCTGCTAGGCGTCAGCGGCGGCATCTCCGCCTACAAGGCGCTCGAGCTGGCGCGGCTCGCCACCAAGGAGGGGCACGCCGTGCGGGTGCTGATGACACCCGCCGCGAAGCGGTTCATCGGCCCCGCCTCGTTCGAGGGAATCGTCGGCGCGCCGGTACTGAGCGACGAGTTCGAGCGTGACCCGCTGCGCGGCGCATTCCCCGGCGATCCACCGCCACAGCACGACCCAATCGGCCACCTCGAGGTGGTCGCGAACGCCGACGTCTACCTGATCGCCCCGGCGTCGGCCAACACGATCGCGAAGCTCGCGGCCGGGATCGGCGACTCGATGGTGACCACCTCGTTCCTCGCCTGTACCGCCCCCAGGCTCGTGGCGTCGGCGATGAACGACCGGATGTACCGCGACCCCGCCACCCAGGAGAACCTCGCGACCCTCCGCCGCCGCGGCGTCACCGTGATCGAGCCCGCCGAGGGCGCCCTTGCGTCACGGGGCGAGCACGGCGTCGGCCGACTGCCCGAGCCGCGGACGCTGCTCGACCTCGTCGAGCGGTCGATCCCGGGCCCGAGCGGGCCCTGGGACGGGCTCCGGGTGCTGGTCTCCGCCGGCGGCACCCGTGAGCCGATCGACCCGGTGCGCTTCATCGGCAACCGCTCCTCCGGGCGGATGGGCGTGGCGCTAGCCGAGCGCGCGGCCAGGCGCGGCGCCGAGGTGACGCTGGTCGCGGCGAACGTGAGCCTGCCCGCGCCCCCGGGCGTGCGAAGGGTGGACGTGGAGACGGCGGCCGAGCTCGCCGACGCTCTCGCCCGGGAGTTCGACTCGAGCGACGTCCTGGTGATGGCGGCGGCTCCCGCCGACTTCCGGCCCAGGCAGGCGGTCGGCGAGAAGATCCACCGCGAGGGAAGCGGCGGGCTCGAGCTCGACCTCGAGGAGACGGAGGACATCCTCGCCGGGCTCGCGGCGCGCCGGCGCGGGGGCCAGACCGTGGTCGGCTTTGCGGCCGAGACCGAGGGCGGGCTGGATCGAGCTCGCGAGAAGCTGGTGCGCAAGGGAGCCGACGCGATCGTCCTCAACGACGTCTCGCGCCCGGAGATCGGCTTCGAGAGCGGCGAGAACGAGGTGGTGATCGTGGAGCGGGACGGCGAGCACCACGTTCCCCTCGCCTCCAAGGACGAGGTCGCCGACGCGATCCTCGACCGCGTCGAGTCGCTGCGTTCGGCCGCCCGCACGCGCGCAGAGCCCGCCGAGTAGCGGTTCCGCAGATCCGGCCTGCGGGTGCTCCTACACTGGGTCCGTGGCCCAGGGGCAGACGGATCAGAAGGAGTCGCTCTACTCGCTCTACCGGCGAGGCATGGAGCTGCTCGAGGACGGCGACTTCGAGGAGGCGACCGTCCCGCTCAAAGAGGCGGCCCGCCAGGCGCCGGAGAAGAGCTCCGTGCGCGAGGCGCTGGGCCGTGCCCTGTTTCGCAGCCGCCATTACGCCGAGGCCGCAACCGAGTTCCAGGCGGTGGTCGAGAGCCATCCGGTGAACGACTACGCTCACTTCTGTCTCGGCCGCGCGCTCACCAAGACGGGGGAGACCAGGCGCGCCCGCCACCATCTCGCCCTGGCCTCCAACCTGCGGCCGGACCGCCGCGACTACCGGATCTATCGAGAGCGACTCGCCGCCGGGACTTGAGGGCCCTGGTCCAGCGCGTCAGCCAGGCGGCGGTCGATGTCGAGGGTGAGCGGATCGCGCAGATCGGCCCGGGGATGCTGGTCCTGCTCGGCGTCTCCCGCGAGGACACCAAGGCCGAGGTGGACCGGCTGGCCGAGAAGGTGAGGGCGCTGCGCATCTTCGACGACGCCGATGGTCGCATGAACGAGCCGCTCGGCGACCGAGAGATCCTCTGCGTCAGCCAGTTCACGCTTTACGGCGACACGCGCAAGGGCACGCGTCCCAGCTATGTCCAGGCGGCGCCCGCCGAGCAGGCCGAGCCGCTGTATGACCGCTTCTGCGAGCGTGCCGGCGCCAAGAAGGGCGTCTTCGGCGCCTGCATGGGGGTCGCGCTCGTCAACGACGGCCCGGTGACCGTGCTGCTCGAGGTGTAGCGCACCCGTCGCTTCTCGTCTCTATGAAGAAGGGCCGACAACCCGGCGGCTTCGAGGGCTTCGGGCCGCCACTTGCCGGGCGGTGCACCGTTTTCGCTGCGCGAACCAGGCTTGGTTCGTGCGTGGCGCGGGGCTATACTCGCCTCGGAACCTTTTTTCGCACCGAACCGCGTGTCGAAAGGTGGGCGAGCGCCCGCCTTTTTTTGGGCCGCGAACAGGAGACGAGGGACGCAAATTGGACAAGGAGCTTCAGCAGCTGCAGCAGGCGATCGAGGGCCGGCTCGCCGAGGACGAGCCGGCGGTCGAGCTGCTCGCTCTGGAGCGTCCCGCCTCCGAGCGGCTGCGCCTGGTGATCGACAGCCCCGACGGCGTCGACATCGCGCTGTGCGAGCGGGTTACGGGCCACCTGCGCGATCTGCTCGAGGACTGGTCGCTCGAGGTCTCCTCGCCCGGGCCGGAGCGGCCGCTGACGAAGCCCGAGCACTTCCGTCGCTTCGTGGGACACCAGGTCCGGGTGCGGACCCGCGAGGAGTTTGCGGGGCACAAGAGCTTCACCGGGCGCCTCACCGGCGCCGACGAGGAGAGCGTGAGCGTCGACTCAGGGGATGGGCCGGTTTCGATCCCGCTTGCCTCGGTCCGCCGCTCGAACCTACTGCCAGAAGGGGTGAGGTCATGACTCAGGAGATCGTCGACGCCGTCAAGATGCTCGAGCAGGAGAAGGGCATCGCCGCGGACACCTTGATGGACGCCCTTCAGGATGCCCTGCTCTCGGCGTACAAGAAGACCCCTGGTGCGGCCAAGTACGCCAAGGTCGAGCTCGATCACGGCACCGCTGACTTCCGCGTCTTCGAGCTGATGGTCCCCGAGGACCTCGAGAAGAGGCTGCTCGACGAGCAGTTCGAGGACCAGCTGCAGGCGGCCGAAGCGGCCGAGGCGGCCGGCGAGCCGATCCCCGAGGTCGAAATCAACCGTCCGACCATCGACCCGGAGACCGGCGAGCGTCGCGAGGCGGTCGAGCCGGAGGTCGAGCCGGAGCGGCTCGAGCCGTACATGGACCAGATCAAGACCCGGGACGTCACCCCGGACGACTTCGGCCGGATCGCCGCCCAGACGGCCAAGCAGGTGATCCTCCAGCGGATCCGCGAGGCCGAGCGGGGCATGATGTTCGAGGAATACAAGGACCGGGTCGGCGAGCTGGTCACCGGGATCATCCAGCAGTCCGACAACCGCTACACGCTGGTCCAGCTCCGCGAGCGCGTCGAGGCGCTCCTGCCGCGCTCCGAGCAGGTCTACAACGAGCGCTACGACCACGGCATGCGGGTCAAGGCGGTGATCACCGACGTCTCCGCCGACACCAAGGGCCCGAGCATCGTCGTCTCCCGCCGCAACCCGGAGCTGATCAAGAAGCTCTTCGAGCTCGAGGTCCCGGAGATCGCCGACAAGCTGGTCGAGATCACGGGCGTCGCCCGCGAGCCGGGCTGGCGCTCGAAGATCGCGGTCGTCTCGCACGCCGACGGTGTCGATCCGGTCGGCGCCTGCGTCGGGCCGCGAGGCTCGCGGGTGCGGATGGTGGTCTCCGAGCTGCGCGGCGAGAAGATCGACATCATCCCTTACAACGAGGAGCCCGCCCGCTTTGTCGCCAAGGCGCTCTCCCCGGCTCGCGTCCGCGAGGTCCTCGTCGACGACGAGACGAAGGAGGCCACCGTGATCGTCCCCGACGACCAGCTCTCGCTGGCGATCGGGCGCGACGGCCAGAACGCACGCCTGGCGGCGCGGCTGACGGGCTGGAAGGTGGACATCACCTCCGAGACCGAGTTCGCGCAGCAGGAGGAGGACATCGAGTACGAGGGCGAGGAGGCCGCCGACGGGCGCTGCATGGCAGTGATGACCACCAGCCGCCGCTGCCCGAACGCCGCACTCCAGGGCTCGCAGTACTGCGGCCTCCCGCAGCACCAGGCCCTGCGCCGGTTCAGCACCAACCAGGTCGCGGTCCTCGGCCCGCTGAGCGACGAGGAGGTGGCGACGCTCGCCTCCGACGACGCCGACGATGCGACCGTCAAGCCGATCGTCGAGAAGGCCGAGGGCGAGTTCGAAGAGCAGGCGGCTGAGGCCGAGGCTCCGGAGCCCGAGGCGGAGTCGGCCACTGAGGCCGAGGAGCCCGCGGCCGAGGCCGAGGAGTCGGAGGAGCCGGCGCCGGCCGAGGAGGAGGGCGAGGCCGAGGAGACCGACGCGGACGAGGAGCCCGCGCCCGAGGCCGAGGAGACGTCGGCGGACCGGGAAGAGCCCGAGTCCGCTGACGGCGGCCAGCCCGCCGACGAGTCAGAGACACCGGCATCGACGGCGGCCACCAGCACCGCCGCCGGATCAGAGGAACAGAACCCGGAGTAGCGCATGGCGAGGAAGCGCGTACACGAGATCGCCAAGGCCCAGGGCCTGACCAGCAAGGAGCTCCTTGCCGTGCTCAAGGCCGCCGGCGTCGAGGCCAAGGCCGCCCAGTCGAGCGTCGAGGAGTCCGACGCCCTCGCCGCGCTGAAGGGCTCGGGCGACGGGGCCACCGCGACCAAGACAAAGCAGGCTCCCGCCAAGCAGGCCGGCCCGGCGAAGAGCGCCGCGCCCAAGGCCGAGAAGACCGCCGCCGCGAAGCCGCAGGCATCGGCGAAGCCCTCCGGCGGTGACGGCGCAACGGCGGCACCCGCACGGGGAGAGGGCGGGAGCGCTCCGGCTCGGAAGGGGCCGGCGAAGCGCCGCCGCCGCGTGGTGATCGATTCTCAGGCCGCACGCCGCGACCACATCGCCAAGACTCAGCCGCCGCCCCGGCCGCCGCGCCGGCGCGGCGGACGCCGGCGCCGCCCGCTGCTCGAGGAGCCCGAGGACAAGGCGCCGAAGCAGCCGGAGGAGATGCCCGCGATCAAGGTCAACTCGGGCGCCACCGTGCGAGAGGTGGCGGAGACCCTCGGACTCTCGGCCGCCGAGGTGATCAAGGCGCTGATGAAGGAGGGTGAGATGGCCACCCTCACCCAGACCCTCACCGACGAGTCCGTCGAGTCGATCGCGAAGCAGTTCGACCGCAAGATCGAGATCGTCACCACGGCCGACGAGGAGATCGAGGAGCCGGATGCCGAGGAGGACGCGGCCGAGGACCTGGTCGAGCGGCCGCCCGTCATCACGGTGATGGGGCACGTAGACCACGGCAAGACCTCGCTCCTGGACGCGATCCGCGAGACCCAGGTCGCGGCCGGCGAGGCCGGCGGGATCACCCAGCACATCGGTGCCTACCAGGTCAGCCACGATGGCAAGACGCTCACCTTCCTCGACACGCCGGGCCACGAGGCCTTCACGGCCATGCGCGCCCGCGGCGCCAAGGTCACCGACGTCGCCGTGATCGTGGTGGCTGCCGACGACGGCGTGATGCCGCAGACCCGGGAGGCGATCGACCACGCGCGAGCGGCGGGAGTCCCGATCCTGGTCGCCGTCAACAAGATCGACAAGGACGGCGCCGACCCGAACCGCGTCCGCGGCGAGCTCGCGGAGCTCGGTCTCAATCCCGAGGA
>Ga0070741_10019637_pt1 | contig 10765 bp, 13 predicted proteins | sample Coa_R1_4_FD_66440 | JGI IMG/M metagenome (GOLD analysis project Ga0070741, IMG submission 66440) | Surface soil microbial communities from Centralia Pennsylvania, which are recovering from an underground coalmine fire - Coalmine... | ecosystem: Environmental > Terrestrial > Soil > Unclassified ... | reverse complement strand
CGGCCCAAATGGGCCGGTCATATTTTAGCTGCAAGGAGTCGACATAACGATGGCCAACTGGCTGGAGTTCGAGGATCAGGGGCCGCGCCTGGCGGACGCCGTGCGCGGCTGCTTTGAGGCCAGCCGTGAGGCCACGATGGCCACGCTGCGCAAGGATGGCTCGCCGCGCATCAGCGGCATCGAGACGCTGTTCTGGCGCGGCGACCTCTGGCTGGGGATGATGCCGGGCTCGCGCAAGGTAGCCGACCTTGAACGCGACCCGCGCCTCGCGCTGCACAGTGCCACTGGCCAGGCAGGCAAGACCGCGGACGCCAAACTCTCAGGTCGAGCGATCGCGGTACAGGACACCACCACCATCGAAGCGTTTCGCGAAGAGTTTCGCCGCAGTAGGGGCGAAGCGCCTGACGGACCGATCGCCCTATTCCTGCTCGACGTCGAGGAATCTGTGCTGACCTACGTGGAAGGCGAGGAGCTGGTCATCGAATCGTGGCGCGCCGGCGAGCGACCGCGGCGGCGGACGCGCCGCTGAACGCGGATCGGGAGCCTAACGGCCCGATTTGTTATCGATGGTGGAGACGGAGGGGAATTGAACCCCTCGTCCAGCTGAAGACTGGCCCGGATCTACTACAAGCTTAGCCGGCGCTTTGATCTCGGTTGCGGTACCGTAGCCGACCACGTTTCCCGCAACCCAGCCGATAGTCTTTGGCGACGCTTATCGGCGTGACGCCGCCGCACCTCAGCTTTGTGTCGTCGATCCCTCGCCAGCCGAGGATAGGCTCAGGTCGACGTGACTGCTATTTAGGCAGCCAGGGCGTATTCTTGTTCGCCAGTTACTTTTTGCCACCTGTTTAACGAGGGCTTGTGGCGACCTCGGCTTGCTATCCGGGTTCAACCTTCCCTGTCGAACCCTTTCGTCCCCGTGCACCTATTATAACAGAGAGATAGCACAGATGTCCCGAATTCAGGCGATCGGGCGGAACTCGAACTCGGCGATCGAAAGACCCAACTCGACGCGGGCCATGAAGCCGGCCATCGTATCGACGTTGTTGGCCGTGTGCTGGTGCATCGCCATGACGTCGCGCATAAAGCGCTGGATCGGATTGCGCTGGTAGACCACGGCGCCTCCGCCGCTCTCCAGCAGGCTCTTGATGACCCGAGAGCAGGTGTCCAGGGCACGGATCTGGTGCCAGCGATAGCGCGTGCGGTCCTCCATGCTGATCTTCCGGCCAGCCTCTGCCTGCTCCATCGCCTCGCGGAAGTCGCGCATGACCTGCAGCTCCACGGCGTCGATCTCGGCAGCCGCATGGGCGACGCGCAGCTGCAGGTAAGGGTCCTCGCTGGCGGGCCGGCGGTCCATGGCGCGGACTCGCTCGCCGGCCTGGCGGCAGAACTCGGCGTAAGCGCCTTTGGCCGCGCCAATCGCCGGCATCGAGAGGCAGGCGCCGAAGACCGAGAGGAACGGCAGCCGGAAGATCGGGCCCGGGTTCACCTCCAGGCCGGGCCCCTGCCCGTTGCAGCACTCGGCCCAGCCCATCGACCGGTGCTCCGGAACGAAGGCGTCCTCCACGATGATGCTCTTGCTGCCGGTGCCGGAGAGCCCCATGACGTACCAGTCGTCATCAATACGATACTCCGGCAGTGGCACCAGGAATATCCGCTGCTGCGGTGTCCCTTGCGCATCGGCTACGATACCACCCAAGACCACCCAGGTCGCGTGGTCGCAGCCGCTGGAAAACGACCAGCGCCCGGACAGGTGATAGCCGCCCTTTACGCGCTCCACCTTGCCGGTGGGCGCATAAGAAGAGGAAACAATGGTGTTGACGTCGTCGCCGAAGAGATCGTCCTGCGCCTCCTTGGGCAGCTGGGCGAACTGGAAGGGGTGTACCGCCAGCACCCCGGCGATCCAGGAGCTGGAGGTACAGACCTTGCCCAGCTCAATCACGGCCTGATAGAACTCCTCCGGAGTGGCCTCCAGGCCACCGTAGCGCTTGGCCTGCAGCGCACGAGTGAAGCCGGCCTGCTTGAACTCCTCGACCGTTTCTTCGGGGAGCTTGCGCTCTTGTTCCGCTCGCTCGACGCGCGAGCGGATGGCGTCTGTCATCGATTTCGCCTTCTCGACCAGCCCCAACTCGCCGACTGCCGCCATGACGAACCCTCCTTAATATTTCAAGGAATCGAAAGTAGGGAAATTATAGCAGCGCTGTAAAGCCTAAACGCGGTGCCGCATGGCCCGCTGGATCTGCCGCTCGGCGTCGCGCTTGGCGACCGCGGCCCGCTTGTCATAACTCCGCTTACCGCGCGCCAGACCGATCTCCAGCTTGGCCCGGCCGCGCTTGAGGTAAAGCCGCAGCGGCACGATGGTCATGCCGCCGGCATCAAGCGCGCGCGCCAGCTCGCGGATCTCCTTGCGGTGCAGCAGCAGGCGCCGGCTGCGGGTCGGTTCGTGGTTTTGCTTGTCGGCCGGCGGATAGCGGGCGATGTGCGCACCGACAAGCCAGAGCTCATCGTCCTGGGGGCGGACGTAGCCCTCGCGGATGCTAGCGTGGCCCTGGCGCACGGACTTGATCTCCGTGCCAGTGAGGGAAATGCCGGCCTCCAGGGTCTGCAGGATATCGTAGTCGTGGAAGGCCTTGCGGTTGACCGCCACGGTCTTTTCGTCCTGTCCGTCGCCTCTACGCAGGGGAGAGCTTGACATAACGTCAACGTGCCGTGCGGATCTGCTGGCGCAGATAATCGATGGCGGCGAAGAGCTGAGGGCCAACGCCGGTGGTCGCCTCGGTGTCGCCGGGCGCCACGACGATATCTGGAGTCAGGCCGACGCCTTCGATGAGCTGGCCCTTGGGGGTGAGCCAGCGGGCGGCCGTCACATAGAGCGCGCCGCCGTTCGATAGCTCCACCAGGAAATTTACCGACCCCTTGCCGAACGTGGTCTGGCCGATCAACACGGCGCGGCCGTTATCCCGCAGCGCTGCTGAGAGAACCTCCGAGCCGCTGGCCGAGCCGGGGCCAACCAGTATCGCCAGCGGCAGATCGGTCGCCAGGCCGCCATCGGTGGCGTCCAGCTCGCTGCGCTTGCCGTTGCGATCGACCTCCGTGATGATCACGCCGCGGTTCATGAACATGTCGGTGATGTCCGCCGTCGCGTCCAGTGCGCCGCCGGGGTTGCCGCGCAGGTCGAGAATAATCGCCTTGTAGCTGCCGGCACGCACCTGGCGCAGCGCTGTTTCGACGGCCGCGACACTGGGCTGGGTGAACTGCTGCAGCTGGATGTAGGCGATGTCTGTGACGGTGCTGCCGGCCGAATCCACGAGCCGGAAGTCAGGCTGGAGCCCGAGGTTGGTGAAGACCGTCGGCAGCTCGATCTTGCGGCGGGTCACCGTAAGCTCCTCCACGCTACCGGTCTTGTGCTGGACCGTGAGGCGCACGGTGGTGCCTTCCGGTCCGCGGATTACCTTCTCAGCCTGCGGCAGCGTCCAGTCCTCGGTAGACTGACCGTCGACATCCAGGATGACATCGCCGGCGCGGATGCCGGCAATCTCCGCCGGCGAGCCCCGATAGGGGCTGATGACGACGATGCGGTTCGTGGTCGTGTCTAGCGAGACGAGCACGCCGATACCGTTGACGGTGCCGCTGATGGGGTCGATTCCGGCACGATAGCTATCGGGATCGATGTAGGTGGTATGGCGGTCGTGCAGCGACTGGATCAGGCCATCGATGGCGCCTTGCTCCAGCGCCTCCGGCTTCACCTTATCCGGCTCAACGAAATCGCGCTGGAGGATGCCGTAGACTTCCTGGAGCACGGCGAAGTCGGCGCCGCCACTGCCGGCGTGCGAATCGCTGTGGCCGCGGTTATAGCCGATCGCGCCGGCCAGGAAAACCACGAGCACGGCCGCGAGGACGGCAAGCGAGATCTTAAGTTTGTTCAACACGGGCATTCAACATGAGATAGCACCTTAGAGAACGTCACTGGAAGGCTTGAGGAAACGTTTCCGCGGCTGGGTCCAGCCACAGGAACGTCCGCCTGCGCTAACAAAGCTCGCTCAAGTTTAGCATACGGTTCGGGCAGCCTCAGGCCTGACCTCCAGATATACTAGACGCGGGAGCCCATTGCCCGTTATGTCGAAATCAGGATTGGCGTGAAGTCGGGTACTTACATAACAGATATAGTGCGAACATCTGCCGCCTCTCCCCTGGAGGCCCTCTCGTGAGCTTCCGGGTCACCGTGGAGCGCAACACCTTGCGTTTTGCTGCGGCGCATTTCACGACGTTCCGCGGCGAGTGTGAGCCGCTGCATGGCCACAACTACGACGTCTTCGTGGAGGTGCGCGGCGACCTCACTGCCGACTCCTGGGTGATCGACTTCAGCGAGCTCAAGCAAGCCGCTGCCGCCGTCTGCAAGCGCCTGGACCACAAGTTCCTCCTGCAGCAGCAATCCCGCGAGCTTGCGGTAACTGCTGCCGCCGATTCTTACGAAGTGGCGTTTGGTGATCTGCGTTATGTCATTCCCGCCCGCGACGTTGTCGCGCTGCCGATCGACAACTCGACGGCGGAGCGGCTGGCCGAATGGTTTGCCCGCACGCTCGCCGGCGACCTCTCGTCGCGGGGCGCCGACAACCTGCGCGAGATCACAGTCGGCATCGAGGAAGCGCCCGGTCAAGCCGGCTGGTTCACACTCGCCCTGCCTGCTTCCGCTTGATTTGACATTAGGGCTCGCTTCGCTATCATTCTCCCTACCGGCTGCGGCCGAGGAACCCGCCTGATTAGCAAGAAGCATGCAAATCGACTGGCACAGCACCATCAACGACATCCTGGCTCAGAAGCTGGCGTGCCGCCGCTGCGGCGGCCTCAGCGATGAGGTACGCATCGGCTATCTACGCAGTCCCGACGCTGTGCCGTGGGCGCCCCTCTGCGAGGGCTGCGCCAAGAGCGATTCCTGCGAATCCCGCAAGCTGGTGGTCCTCTGCGAGGAGTGCGCTCAAACCGTCCGTCTGCGCGGCCGCAAGGTCAACGAACAGGGGCTGATGGCCAGCCTCATTGACGAATGCCGGCGCCAGCTGGAGGAGACGCTGGACTACATTGCGGAATACTGGAAGGACGACCTCGACATTGATCCCGAGGAGGTCGACGAGCGCCTGGAAGACGTTGACCCCGAGCTATTCCAGGAGGAGGACGCCTGGCGACTCTACCTGGAGGAGCAGTACATCAAGTGCCATCAGTGGTTCCGCCGCCATACGATACCGGTGCCGAACCCGGGCTGGCGCTCTGAGTACGTTGAGGAAGTGGTAGCCCTGGGCTACCCGACCCTCCTGGGCGAGTAGTCTTTCTCACCGGCCGGCAACGTCGCCAGCCTGCGGTCGATCCTCTGCAACAGCTCTGCTGTCCCCCAGCTCTCTAGCGCCGAAACTGCTACCGGCTCGTCCTCCGGCTCGCCGTGCCAGAGCTCGATCCCCTGGATCTCGTCCAGATCGCTGATCGGCTCGCCGGACTCGCGTCGCAGCTGATCGATTTTGTTAAGCACGGTCAGCCGCGGCCTGGCCTCCAGGCCCATCTCCTGCAACGTCGTCTCAACCGTCTCTGCCTGCTCGGCGGCGTTCGGATGGGTTATGTCGATAACGTGCAGCAAGAGGTCGGCCTCGGCGAGTTCTTCGAGCGTGGCGCGGAAGGCGGCCACCAGGTGGGCCGGCAGCTTCTGGATGAAGCCCACGGTATCCGTCAGCAGGAAGACACCGCCACTTGGCGTGGTTACCCGTCGAGTCACCGGGTCCAGGGTCGCGAAGAGCTTGTCCTGCACCAGGACGTCCGCACCGGCAAGCGCCCGCATCAGCGTGCTCTTGCCGGCGTTGGTGTAGCCGACCAGCGAGACCACCGGCACGCCCTGGCGGGCCCGGCGCCGGCGATAGAGCGAGCGGTGTTGTCGCACCTGCTCCAACTCGCGCTTCAGCTTCTGGATCTTGCGCCCGATTATGCGGCGGTCCGTCTCCAGCTGCGTCTCGCCGGGGCCACGGGTACCGATGCCACCGCCGAGGCGCTCCAGGTGCGACCACTGCCCGCGCAAGCGCGGCAATAGATACTGGTGCTGGGCCAGGTCCACCTGCAGCCGCCCTTCTCGCGTCTGGGCGTGCTGGCCGAAGATATCCAGGATGAGCGCCGTACGGTCGATGATCTTGACGTCGAGCGCGCCCTCGAGGTTGCGCTGCTGCGTCGGCGAAAGCTCGTCATCGAAAATGACGACGCTGTAGTCCAGCGCCTCTCGCCGCGCGCCGATCTCCCCTACTTTCCCCTTGCCGATGTACAGTGCCGGCTGCGGATGCTCCAGCCGCTGCACGGTCTGCCCCACCACCTGCGCGCCAGCGGTCCGAGCCAGCAACGCCAATTCCTCCAGCGAGTCCTCCGCCTGCCAGCGGCCGTTCCTGCCCGACTTCGGCGCCGCCGCGACGAGGTAGGCTCGCTCCGGCTTTTGCGCCGTTATGTAAAGCTCTCCCCTGTTTCTCGTATCTGTCCTTCGCAAGAACTCTCGCTTCAAGTAGGCGTTCGCGACGCTTGGTACATCTGGTATGAGTATAGCATCGGCCAGCAGCGCGCCTTAGCCGTCCAGGCGCCCGTCTGCTATACTGCGCTGGCTCTGATGGCTAAACTACCGCGAACTATTGCATTTGGCGTGCTCGCTTTCGGCCTTACCGCTGCGGCCGTGGTCGCCTGCTTCATCTGGTGGGACGCCCAGCACTGCGTCTTCTGTCGCTCCCGGTTGAGCGCCGGCTGGTGTGAGAACGCCGCTTGTACTGCCGGACGGCGTGCCGGCGCCGAGCAGCGCGCCGCCTGATGCCCGGGTTCGCTTCCCTGCTCGATTCCCTGTTGGGCCAGCCGCCACACTCCGGGGAGGCCTGGGTCTTCCCGGGCCAGGGCTCGCAGGAGCCGGGCATGGGCCACGACGTCTTCGAGGGCTCACGGGTGGGTCGCCTCCTCTTCGAGGAAGCAGACACGGCACTGGGTTTCCCGCTGAGCCGGCTCTGTTTCGAGGGGCCGGAGGACGAGCTCCGGCAAACGGAAAACGCGCAGCCGGCAATCTTCGTGACCTCGCTGGCCTGCCTGGCGGCCGCCCTGGAGGCTGGAGCGCTCTCGCATCCGCCGCAGGTCATGGCGGGACACAGCCTGGGGGAGTACACGGCCCTGGTTGCGGCGGGCTCGCTCGGTTTCCAGCAGGGCCTGGCGCTGGTGCGGCAACGCGGCCGCCTGATGCAGGCCGCCGGGGAGGAAACCCCGGGCGCCATGGCCGCGGTCATGCACCTGGACCCCGAGCGCATCGCGGAGATCTGTCGCGCCGCCGGGGCTGAGATCTGCAACTACAACTCCCCGCAGCAGATCGTGATCGGCGGCCGGCCGGCAGCCGTGGAGCAGGCGACGGCTGCGATCAGGGCTGAGGGCGGACGCGCGGTGCCGCTAAACGTCTCCGGCGCCTTCCACACCTCGTTGATGGAGCCGGCGGCTGTTCGGCTCTCCAGCGCCATCGCGCAGACGGAGTTCTCGGCGCCGCGAGTGCCGATCATTGCCAACAGCAGCGCGGAGCCGCTGGCGGACGCGGCAGCGATCCGCCAGGAGCTGGCGACGCAGCTGACCAGCGCCGTCCTCTGGCAGCAGACTGTAGAAAGAATGAGCGAAGCTGGTGTAACCTCGGTTGTGGAGATCGGTCCGGGTCAGGTGCTGGCCGGGCTGGTCCGACGCATCGACGAGGGCATCAGTACCCGGGGCATCAGCGGCCTGGCGGACCTTAAAGTTGTGAACCATGAGCGATAGCCTGCGCGACAAAGTAGCAATCGTCACCGGCGGCTCCCGAGGTATCGGCAAGGCGATCTCAGTGGCGATGGCGAAGCATGGAGCCAAAGTCGTGATCAACTATCGCCAGAATTCGGCCGCGGCCGAGGAGTGCGCCGCTCAGCTGGCGGCCATGGGCGCCGAACACATTACCATCCAGGCAGACGTCACTGTCACCAAGGATGTTGAACGCCTCGTCGATACCACTATCAGCAAGTTCGGCACGGTCAATATCCTGGTCAACAACGCGGGATTCAACCGCGACAACCTCATCGTGCGCATGAGCGACGCTGATTGGGACCAGGTATTGGATACCAACCTCAAGGCAGCGTTCCTCTGCAGCCGCGCCGTTCTGCGGCCCATGATGAAGCAGCGCTGGGGGCGCATCATCAACATCAGCAGCGTTGCTGGCGTGGCCGGCAACGCCGGCCAGGCCAACTACGCTGCGGCCAAGGCCGGCCTTACCGGCCTGACGCGCGCCATAGCCCGCGAAGTGGGGTCGCGTTCCATCACCGCCAACGTAGTAGCGCCCGGCCTAGTGATCACCGAGCTGACGGAGCATGTCGGCGAGGACCTGATCAAGGCCACGCTTGACCGCGCCGTCCTGCCCCGGCTGGGCACGCCGGAGGACATTGCTGAGGCCGTCGCCTTCCTGGCCTCGGAGGCCGCCGGCTACATCACCGGCCAGGTGCTGATGGTGGACGGCGGGCTGGGGATGTAGCATGGCCGGGAAGCGCCACAAGGGCCGCGTCACAGCACTCAAGGTCCTCTACGAAGCTGATACGGTGGGGCACGCGCCCGCTTCTATCCTCCAGCGCATGGTAGAAGAAGAGAAGCTGACGCCGGGACTCGAGTCGTTCGCCAGGGAGCTCGTCGAGGGGGTTAGCGCCAACCGAGAACGCATCGACGGGGTCATCCGGCAGCACGCGACGGCCTGGCCGCTGGACCAGGTCTCCGCCATCGACCGCAACATCCTCAGGCTTGCTGTCTACGAGATCATCATTGATAATAGGGTGCCAATGAGGGCCGTCATCAACGAGGCCGTGGAACTGGCCAAAGATTATGGCGGCGAAAGTTCCCCCAAGTTTATCAATGGTGTGCTTGGTGCGGTTAGCCTCACCACAACCCGATAGACCGCTTCAGGAGGTGATATATGGCGACCGTCTTTGAACGCGTACGAAAGATTATTGTCGAGCAGCTGGGCGCTGACGAAAGCGAAATCAAGCCTGAGACTTCCTTTGTGGAAGACCTCAATGCGGATTCCCTGGACTTGGTCGAGTTGATCATGTCCTTCGAAGAGGAGTTCAGCAAAGACGGCAAGGCCGTCGAGATTTCCGACGAGGACGCCGAGAAGATCACTACGGTGCAGGACGCCGTTAATTACATCATGGAACACGGCGCCACCGACGAATAGCCAGACCGCCGTCGTCTAGAGCAGCCACCTGCCGGTCTCCCGCGCGGGGCACCAGTGGCAGGTGGCTTTTCTGCGTAATAAGATAGGGTGCAGCGGCTGGCCCTATCGTTATGGACTTCCTCGGCGTTGGCTTACCGGAGATTCTTCTCGTGCTGCTGGTGGCGCTTGTCGTCGTCGGCCCGCAGCGCTTGCCCCAGGTCGCCATCGAGATCGCCAAAGTCGTAAAGACGCTGCGCGGCTATGCGACCGAGGTCACTAACGAGCTGAAGGGCGAGTTCGAGGAGTTTACGCAGGACTACGGCGAGGTCAAGGCCCAGATGCAAGACCTGCGGAACACGATCAACAGCGAGTCCAGCGCCATCACCCGTGAGGCGGACGATGTAGTCCAGGAGAGCCGCCTTCCCGCCGTCTCCGGCCCAATCATCGAGACTACCTCTGCTCCAGCGCCCCCGCCCAGCAATGGCGCCACCGGCGGCCCACCACCGCACGAACACGACCACGACCACCCTGAGCTGCAACATTGAGCCAGAGCGCTCCTCCGCAATCAGCGCCGCCGCCCGAGCAAGGCGGCCGCTACATGACGATCATCGAGCACCTGGAGGAACTGCGCCGCCGTGTCTTCATCTCCTGCATTAGCATCGTCATTGGCCTGGGCATCTCGGCGGTCTTCGGCAAACAGATCCTGGAGTTTCTCAAACAGCCGGCGGAGGATAAGAACCCCGCCTTTAGCCTGCAATACATCGAGCCGTTCGAGCTGATCGTCACCTATTTCCGAGTCGCCCTTCTGGGCGGCTTGATTTTTGCCATGCCTATGGTGATCTACCAGGCCCTGATGTACGTCTCCCCTGCCCTGACGCCCAAGGAGAAGCGCTGGGTCTACGGCACGGTCATCGGGGCGTTCGGGTTCTTTATTGGCGGCATGGCCTTTTGCTACTACGTCGCGCTACCACCGGCGCTGAATTTTCTGCTGAACTTCGGCAATGACATTGCCGCGCCCAACATTCGCATCGGGAGTTATGTCGACTTCGTGACTCGCCTGATCTTCTGGACCGGCGTGACCTTCGAGACGCCACTGGTCGTGATGTACCTGGCGCGCTTCCGCATCCTCAGCTCAGGGCAGGCGCTGCGTTTCTGGCGCTACGCTGTGGTGCTCGCGTTCGCTATTGCAGCCGTCGTGACGCCGACCATCGACCCCGTCACCCAGTCGATCGTCGCCGGGCCCATCATCGTTCTCTACTTCCTCGGCATCGTCCTGGCCTGGATCGTTGAACCGAAATCGCCAACGTAGCCACGTTGACGCCCCGAGAACCAAATGCTAGCATCGGCGCCAACTAGATGAGCGAGCTGCAAGCCCTACACCAGCAGATTTCCGCCTGTCTAGACTGCTCCCTCTGCAAGACCCGTACCCACGCTGTGCCCGGCGAGGGGCCCGAAAACGCCGAGATAATGTTCATCGGTGAGGGGCCCGGCTTTAACGAAGACCAGCAGGCACGGCCATTTGTCGGCGCGGCCGGCAAGTTCCTGGAGCAGCTAATCGCCTCT
>Ga0070741_10019636_pt1 | contig 10766 bp, 10 predicted proteins | sample Coa_R1_4_FD_66440 | JGI IMG/M metagenome (GOLD analysis project Ga0070741, IMG submission 66440) | Surface soil microbial communities from Centralia Pennsylvania, which are recovering from an underground coalmine fire - Coalmine... | ecosystem: Environmental > Terrestrial > Soil > Unclassified ... | reverse complement strand
GGCTTGATATCGCGATAGAACTCCACGTTCTTGACGGTCTTCTCGAAACGCAGGCCGGTCTGGTCCTGTACGTCCCACATCGTGCCCGATTGATCCTTGGCCTTGGTAGTGATGAGCGGCGTCTCCTTGGTCAGGTCGAAGATCTTGTAATCGGGACGGGCGGCATAGGTCTGGTCGAAAGGTGTGGGTTTCTGGCTGTGGGCATGGCAGCCGCCGCAGTCGTGGCGGATCTCGCCGGGCCGCACCTGGTGCCAGGTCTGGGCCATGTTCAGCACCATGCCGTGCTTGTCGATGGTCTGGAAGGTGAAGGCGACGTCGGCGGGGATTTTGGCGAGGAAGCTGGTATCCGGATTGCCGTCGGGGTCGAGAGGCTCTCCGGCTTTCAGGAACTTGCGTACCGGGATTTCGCCCAGGATGCGCAGGCGCTCGCTGGCGTGGCTGCGGAAGGTACGTCCGGATTTCGGCCCGCGGGCCCGATCGGTCGTCGGCTCCATCACCAGGATACGGATGGCGTGGATGTCGCCATTCTTGTAGAGGCCGGCGTCGGCCCCCTGGTTGAACCAGTTGAGCGACACGCCCGGCTCGGCTGAGTTGAACGGGTCGAGATCGAGATAGCCGCCTGTGGCATCTTTGCCGCCGGCGAACGTGGCCGTGACACTGCCGGGCGGCACCACGCCGTTGGGATAACTTTCACGTTTGTACAGGCTGGACGTCCCCACCAGGCCGAACGGCGTGCCAGCGGGCAGGTGCGGCGACAGCAAGCCGTCATTCGCCAGCGGCACCAGTCGCTTGGGCTCGGCGATGCCGTAGATGCGCTTGTAAGGTACGAGGGCACGAGGCCATTGCTCGTTGTACTTGGGATCGTTTTTGATGAGGAGCATCTGGCCCGGTTCGTCGACGGTCTTGCCGTTCTTGATGAGGTAGAGCCCACCGTCGACGGCCGGCCGGTGCACGGTATAGCCGCCGTTGACCGGGCCGGCGGACCATACGGTAAGCAGATGATTGTCGGGGGCGGCCGACGGATGGGTCACGCGGCCGACGCGCGGGCCTAGCTTGCCGCGGACGGCGAAATCGGCCGCGCCTTCATCGGTGCGGGCAAAGGTGGTCAGGGCCTCGACGCCGTAGGGGCTGAACGGCAAGCGGCGGAGGCGCGGGCGGCCGTCGTCGAAGCGGCCGTGGCGCAGCGGTGGGTTGCGCGGATCGCCGGTGAAACCCGGTCCGAAGCCCGGCGTGCCCGCGGGCACCTGCACTGGCAGCTTCACATAGCCGCCGAAGCCGCTGCTCGTCTGGTTGTAGTATTCCTCGGCGACGATGGCGCCGTCACTGAGCTGGGTTTGGAAATGGAACGCGCTCGGGCTGGCCCCGGGCAAAAAAGCGCTGGCGAGCGGGCCCCAGTTGGTGCCGTCGGGGTGAATGCTCCACAGGCCCCACAGCGTGGAGATGCGCAGCCCTTGCGATTCAAGAGAGCTGAACATGACGCGGCCATCCATCAGCACCACAGGGTGCAGGGCCATGCCCAGGTTGAGATGGCCGATGCACTCGACGTTGGCGCCGGTGTCGTCGTCCATGACGAAGAGTTGCAGGGTGTGCGGCAGGCGCTTGGGGGGTTTGTAGGCGTTGCGGCTACTGGTGAAGATGACCTTGCCGCCGGGCAGCGGGCACGGGCCCATGTTGAAGACGCCATAGGGGAGAAAGTTCTTGCCGGCCTCGGGGGTGCGGAAGTCCTTCGACCAGACGCCGGCGCCGGTATTGGGTGTGAACTGCTGGTGCGTGAGGCGCACGATCTTGCGCGTGGGCACGTGGATCTTGTAGATGTCGGCCCCCGCGGCCGCGCCCTGTGCGGCGGAGCCATCGGTGAGGTCGTGGAACAGGACATAGTACACCCAGGCGCCGTCGAACGACACCATGGGATCGGTGACCGAGCCAGGGCCGCCCTTGACCAGGACTTCCTCGCTGCCGTCGGGATGCAGCAGCATCAGGTCGGCGCCGGCATCCATGAAGTGGGGATTGGAGATTTCGGCCCAGTTGGTGCCGACGTCGTCGCCCTTACGGGGCGCCCGCACGTAGACGATGTCGTAATCCCATTTGACCGATGGCTCGCTGGAGATGTGCGGCGGCGCGATGTTGATGGCATCCGGTGCGCGCGGCGTTTTCTTGTCTTGCGAACTGAGGCCAGGCACGATCAGCAAAAAGGCGGTGAGCGCGGCAGCAAGCGAAAGACGCATGAAGTCCCCCCGAGTGAAACCCATCCCGTGTCGCCGCGACCCAAAGCGGAGCGCGGGCGACTTGTCTCGCAATCGAGAATCCTGAGACATTTTAGAGGTTGACGGCGGTGTGGAAAAGGCGAACGGGCCGACGCTCGCAAGCGCCGGCCCGTCCTGTGGGAGCCTGGATACGCGGTAACCTTACTTGAGGGCTTCTTCCGCGGCGGCGGCGATTTCGCTCGCCTTGGCGGCTGCACTCTTCGTGTTGGCAAACGCGAAGTTCTTGTGGATCGAGCCGCCCTTCTTGTAGACCAGCACCGTGACCGCGGCATCAGGGTTTAGCTTGTATGCCTTCGGACCATCCTTGTCGACCGCAATCGTCAGAGGCGTGGTCAGCTTGTGGGTGTCCTGGATTTTCTCCAGGTCGGCTGCTTCGACGCCACCGACACCGACCAGCACGGTACCGAGCTTGGCGTTGTTCTTCTGCACCGAATCGACCGCCTTGATCAGGGTGGCGATATTTTCATCTGCCTTCTGGCTGAACACGAGCACAACGGCCGCACGGGCCTCACCATTGTACTTTCAGACATAGCAGAGGGTCTTGCCCTTCTGATCTCCCGTGATGGCCTTGACGTTGAAGGCGCCGCCGGTCTTCTTATCCGGCCCGGACTTGATTTCACCGCCCCGGCTCGCCATGGGAACCATGGCCACGGCGGCAGCAATCATCAGACTACCTGCCAAGCGAACTTTCATTGCCAGTTCTCCTTTGCAAGGAACTTGCGACCTACCCCTGTCCCGGAACGACCGGAAACAAGCAGCCAGGATAGGGCCCCCCTGGATCACATTATTATCAGGGAGGCCTTTTGCGGACAGTAGCAGCCAAAAATTATAGTGTCATGAACCTGCCATAACAATACATTATGGCAGACCATAAGCAACCCACACAAGCCTTAGTGCCCCATCTCCGGCGCAGCCTGCAGAAAATCGAGAAACAGCTGGGCCGGCAGGGACAGCACGCGCCGCTTGTCCCAGACCACGTACATCTCCCGTTCCAGGGCCAGGTCGGCGATCTTCAGGGCCCGCAGCTTGCCGGCCTTCACCTCGCGGTCCACGGCCTGGTTCGACAGCACTGCCAGACCTTCGCCGCGCAGCACCATCTCCTTGATCGCTTCGTTGCTGCCCAGTTCCAGAGCAATCTGGCAGTCGGCCAGCGATTTGCCTGCGCGCACCAGCGCCTGCTCGAAGCACTCGCGCGAACCCGATCCCGCTTCACGCACGATGAGCGGCGTTTCCAACAGCTGCGGCAGCGCGACCTGCTTGCGCCGGGCCCACGGATGTTCGGCCGGCACGACCAGCACCATGCGATCACGGGCGAACCCGCGGTAGTCCAGGGCGGGATTGGGGCTTTTCTTGCCGACGAGGCCCAGCTGGGCCTTGCCCTGCTCCACCAGGGCCAGCACCGCCGCGCTATCGCTGATGGTCACCCGTATCTGAATGTGCGGCTGCTGCTGGCGAAACCGGGCCAGCAAGGCCGGCAAATGATGCTCTCCGGGAATCGAGCTTGCCGCCAGGAAGAGCTCGCCGGCCAGCTTTTCCTTCCGTCCGGTGATCTTGCGCCGCGCTTCCTCGTGCAGGTTGAGGATCTGCTGGGCATAGCCGTAGAGGCATTGTCCCGCTTCGGTCAGGAGGATGTGCCCGCCCTGGCGGTTGAACAGCGGCGATTCCAGGCTCCTTTCCAGCGCCTGCACGTGCAGGCTCACCGCGGGCTGACTCATGCCCAGGACCCGTGCAGCGGCCGTGAAACTGCTCAGCTCGGCGGCCTTGGCGAATGTCTCCAGATGCGGCAAGAGTTCTTTACGCATGGCAATATCGTACGGCAAGATTCGAGATCCAAACGCCGAAACTTTGAGATCCGAAAGCGACGGTCGCCTGCCGCACTTGAATCTCTGAGACTCCGGACTTCGTGCGGTTACGGACAGGAATGGAATCCTGTCCTACGTATTAAAGCAAAAAAAAAGCGCCGAGGCAAAAGGGCCTCGGCGTCTGTGGAGTCACTCGGTCGTTCCCGAACGCTTACTTCAGCACGGCGCGCTCCAGCATGAGCGTTACGCGTGACTCGGAAGAGTGAAAAAAAAAGGAAGGGCCTGGGTCCCCGTATGACCCAGGCCCTGGCGTAGCCGAGGGGAGGAATCCCTCAGAAAGTTTTGCCGCTGACGGCGGGCACGGCGGCGGGCGTTTCCTCCGTGGTGCTGGCCAGGGAGGGCATGGCGGGATTCAGCGCCGCCGCGTCAATGCGTCCGACCAGGCCCTGCAGTTCCTTGCCGAACTGCACGAGGTGATGGTGCAGCGCGTCTCGTTCATTCGCGCACGTTGCCAGTTGCTTTTTCAGGTGATCGCGATCCTTGATCACGACCTTGAGCTTGGCGACTTCGTCGGCCAGTTCGCTGCGCTGGTTCTCGACCTGTGCCAGGCGCTTGCGATGGCTTTCCGCAGACGCCGTCACCACGCGATAGTCTTCCTCCAATTTGAGGTAGCGTGCTTCCAGGTCGCGAACCTTGAGTTGCAACGCATCCTTCTTGTTCTGGGAACAGCCCCACATGCCCAGTGAACAAATCACCAAGATCGTCAGAAATCCCCTGTTGGAAAAAGTCATCGCGTGCTCCTCGTGAAGGTGTCTCGTCGGGGAGGCCGACCAGCCTCGATGCGGATCCGTCAAACTCGGACAGGGCGCCATCGTCGAGGTTTCCGGAACGATTTTCGTCTCTTGCCCCGGTCTCCTCAGCGACACCTTTTATTTCGGCCGCAGCGCCAGCCCAACTTTATCCAGCGCACGAAGCTTTCGCGGCTTTCGCGATTTGCCCAGCCGCTACGTTGCGCGGCTTCCTCGCATTTCTTCCAGCAGGCGCCGCACCAACTCCAGCGGCGCTTTGATCTGCTCCGGCGGGTTTGCCGCCAGTGCCTGCCAGTAGCCCTCGATACGCGCGAAGGTGTGCGCATGACGCTCGGCGGCCTGGCTTCCCATGTCCATGAGATTGTCGAACATGTCCGCGAGCTTACATGCCTTCACTTGCCACGGGGCCGCACAGAGCGCCAGCATGTACTGCCGCTCGCGCTCGTGTTCTTCGAGCCGCTTGTCTTTGGAAAGAATGCTGACCCAGCGCGCCACGTTCGCGCCGAAGGCCTCTGCCAGGTCGTCGAAGTCGGTGGTGGTGTCTTCGAGCGTGTCGTGAAGCGCCGCCGTGATAAGGGCCTGGAGTTCGTCGATGCCGAACACATCACGCAGCACCAAACACACACGGAACACATGGCTGATATAGGGCGTCTTCTTGTCCTTGCGCCGCTGGCCCTCGTGTGCCCGGGCGGCAAAAGCCGCGGCTTCGAGCAGTGGACGGTATTGTTCCGCCAGACCTGTCGCCATGGTTGCCCCCTTTGGTGTTCATGGCCGCATCAAATTCAAACGACGGCGTTTACAGTCCAATCTATTGCAGGCGAGACGATCACGTAAGCGTGTCCCCTTTTCGGATGGCCTCACGTACGAGGATTGGGGCTCTGGACCTTTCCAGTGGTCCTGTCCCCTTATTGAGACAGAGCCGAGGATTGACCGCCAAATCCGTTCATGAATCATGGCAGAATCTGCCAGGAAGTCTTGACAATCGCTGGCAGTTAGGCATACCTTACTTGAATAATTAGGCAGACCTAACAAAGGCAAAGCCATGCGATTGTTGTTTTGTGTTGTCCCGTTGCTTTTATCCGTTTCCGGTTGTGGCGACGCCAATTCCCGTGCCGACGGTAAAGTCCGGGTGGTGGCGACGACCGGCATGATTGCCGATATCGTGCGCAACCTCGGTGGTGCGCACGTGTATCTCGAGCAACTCATGGGTGAAGGGGTTGACCCTCACCTTTATAAGCCCACGCCCGGCGACGTCGCCAAGATGCAGGCCGCCGACATCATCTTTTACAACGGCTTGCACCTCGAAGGCAAGATGGGCGACGTCTTCAAATCCATGAGCCGGAAGAAGGTCACGGTTCCCATCGGCGAGCGGCTCGACCATGCCAGCGTGCTGGAGGACGACAAGCTGGGGCACGATCCGCATATCTGGTTCAACGTCGAGTTATGGCGGCAGGCGGCGGGGGTGGTGCGCGATGAACTGGCAAAACTCGACGCCAAGAATGCCGACGCCTACAAGGCCGCCGCGGCTTCCTACCAGGCGCGGCTCGCCAAGCTCCACGACTGGGTCCAGGCGGAAATCGCGTCCATACCCACCGATCAGCGCGTGCTCATCACCTCGCACGATGCCTTCCGCTATTTCGGCAAGGCCTACGGCATCGAGGTCAAGGCGGTCCAGGGCATCAGCACCGAAAGCGAGGCGAGCCTGAAGGACATCAACCACCTGGTGGACTTCATGGTGCAGCGCAAGGTGAAGGCGATCTTCGTGGAAAGCAGCGTGAACCCGCGCAACATGCAGGCCCTGCGCGAGGGCTGTGCTGCCCGCGGCCACCAGGTCGCCCAGGGGGGCGAACTCTTTTCCGACGCCATGGGCCCAGACGGCACTCCGGAAGGCACCTACGAAGGCATGATCGCGCACAACGTGGAGACGATCGTGAAGGCCCTGCGCTAATGTGGCACGACGCTCCGCGTCGCGAGACGGCACTCCGCATCGTGCTTTGAGCAACCTGGTCTTGACGCACTTCGAGACGTGGAGCGTCGCACCAGAATATGGGAGCCGATATAATCCATGATCGTGGACGTGCAACCTTCATCATCGGCCGCGGCCAGGACCGCTCCTGTCCAGACTTCACCCATCTTGGATATTCACGATGTCACGGTGGCCTACCAGCGCAAGCCGGTCCTGTGGGACATCGACCTGGTGCTCGATCAGCCGTGCCTGGCGGGCATCGTCGGGCCCAACGGCGCCGGCAAGAGCACGCTGATCAAGGCCGTCCTTGGCCTGGTGCCGTTGGCAAGCGGCGAGGTACGTATCTTCGGCAAGCCCGTGGCCGAGCAGCGCCGGCGCATCGGCTACGTGCCGCAGCGCGAAAGCATCGACTGGGATTTTCCCGTGAGCGTGCTCGACGTGGTGCTGATGGGCACCTACGGCGAGCTGGGCTGGTTTCGCCGGCCAGGCGCGAAGCAGCGGGTCTGGGCGCGGCAGTGCCTGGAGAAGCTCGGGCTGCAAGATCTCGAGCACCAGCAAATCGGCCAGCTCAGTGGTGGGCAGCAGCAGCGCACGTTTCTGGCCCGGGCCCTGGCGCAGAAAGCGGACATCTACTTCATGGACGAGCCCCTGGCCGGCGTCGACGCCGCCACCGAGCGCATCATCTTCAACCTGCTCCGCGAGCTGCGCGACCAGGGTAACACCGTGGTCGTCGTGCATCACGATCTCCGCACCGTGCCGACCTATTTTGATCACGTCGTCTTGCTCAACGTTCGCCTCGTGGCGAGCGGACCGGTCGCGACCGTCTTCAGCCAGGAGAACCTGAAGAAGACCTACGGCGCCCGGCTGTCGCTACTGGAAGCTGCCGCCGAGGCGGTGCGGGAGCGCTCGTCATGATGCTCCTTCTGGCCGTGGCGTACAACACGCTGGTGGTGCTGACGGGGGTCAGCCTGCTGGGGGCGTGCGCGGGCGTGGTCGGCTGCTTCGCGGTGTTGCGGCGGCGCTCGCTCACCGGCGACGCCCTTGCCCACGCCGCCTTGCCCGGGCTGTGCCTGGCGTACCTCATCGTCGGCCAGCGCGAACGCGAGCCCATGCTCTTCGCCGCGCTGGCGACCGGTCTGCTCGGCATCGCACTCATCGCGGCTCTACGCCGGTGGACGCGCGTCAAGGAAGATGCGGCCATCGGCGTGGTGCTCAGTTTCTTCGGCGTCGGCGTGGTGCTGTTGAGCGTCATCCAGGGGCTGCCCGGCGGGGCCAGGGCCGGCCTACAGTCGTACAACCTCGGTCAAACCGCCGGCCTGACGCGGGAGGATGTTGCCTTCATCGGCGGCCTCGCCCTGTTGACCGTGCTGGTCGTGCTCGTGCTGTACAAGGAGTTCAAGCTCATCACATTCGATCAAGGTTTCGCGCGCGTGCAGGGCTGGCCTGCCTTGCGGCTCGATCTTGCTCTCATGGGTTTGATCGCACTGGTGGTGGTCCTCGGTTTGCCCGCGGTGGGGGTGCTGCTGGTGGCAGCCCTCCTGATCGTCCCGGCCGCCGCCGCGCGTTTCTGGACCCAGCGCCTGTGGCTGATGCTGATGTTGTCGGCCGGGTTCGGCACCGTCGCCTGCTTCAGCGGCACCGTCCTCAGCAACGACTGGGACCTGCCCCCCGGCCCCTGCATTGTCCTGGTCGGCGCTGCCATCTTCCTCTTTTCGGTGGCCGTGCCGCCGCACCGCGGGCTGGTCGGCCGTATCCTGGCCCGCCGCCGCTGCCAGCGCGACCTCGCCTATGGCACGCTCCTGAACACGCTGTTCGATCTGAGCGAACCGTTCTTGCCGGTACGGCCTGCGCTGCCGCGCGACGAGTTGGCGCAGCGGCGCTCCTGGCCGCCGGCGACGTTGCAACGGCTTTTGCGTCGCGGCGTGGTCCTTGGGCACGTCGACGTGAATCATCAGGGCGTGATGCTGACCCGGGCGGGACTCCTCGAAGCTGCTCAGGTAACCCAGGGGCGCCGGCTGTGGGCCCAGTTCCTCCAGGACCATCCCGAGTCGGCCCAGGGCATGGTCAGCTTCGATGCCGCCAGCCTGGACACGCTCGTTCCGCAGGCGATCCTCGCCGAGCTGCAGAACCGGCTGCGTTCCGCGGGGCGCCTCCCCCTTGCCCTCGTCGGTGCGGAGGACAAAGCATGATTCTCCTGGCCTTCACGCACGCGGACATTGACGCGGCACTGTGGACCATCGCTGTCGGCCTCGTGTGCAATCTTTCCTGTGCCCTGCTCGGCTGCTTCCTGGTGTTGCGGCGCATGAGCCTGGTGGGCGATGCGATCAGCCACGCGGTCTTGCCCGGCATCGCCCTGGCCGTGCTGTTCACGGGGCAGATCACGAGCACGTACATTCTGCTCGGGGCCATGATCTTCGGGATGCTGACCGCGTTTCTGTCAGAGAGCTTGAATGCCTTCGCCGGTGTGAGCGAGGACGCCAGCCTGGGTATCGTGTTCACATCCTTCTTCGCCCTGGGTGTGATCCTGATCAGCAAGGTGTTTGCGCACACCGATCTCGATCCGGGCTGCGTATTCTTGGGCAACCTGGAGATGGTGCCGCTGGACAAAGTCGACTGGCTCGGCATGTGGATCCCGCGGGCGTTTCCCACCATGCTGCTGGGGCTAGTCCTGACCGCGGGCTTCATCTCGCTTTTCTGGAAAGAGTTGAAGCTCAGCTCGCTCGATCCGGCCCTGGCGGCGGCCATGGGTTTCAGCCCGCGCCTGGTGCATTACTTGCTCATCGCCCTGGTGGCCGGCGTCGTCGTCGCTTCCTTCGAAGCGGTCGGCTCCATCCTGGTGATCCCCCTCTTGATCGTGCCGGCCGCCACCGCCCATCTGCTCTGCGATCGCCTCGCCTGGATGCTCGCCTGGTCCGCGCTCTTGAGCATCACCTGCACCGTGCTGGGCTACGTGCTGGCGTCGCGCTGGCTGCTCAACGTCAACGTGGGCGGCATGATGGCGAGCGTCGCCCTGGCCCAGTTCTTTCTCGCGGTGCTCTTCGCTCCGCGCCACGGCATCGTCGCCAAGGTCCTGCGCACGCTGTGGCTGTCGCTGCGCATCGCCAGTGAGGACATTCTCGCGCGTCTCTATCGGCTGGAAGAGAAAGGCACCGAGGCGCCCACGCTCACCGAGAGCAATCCCTGGATCACCAGAGTCGCCCTGGGGCAGTTACGCAGGCGCGGCTGGATCCGCTATCAAGACGGCAGCTGGGCACTGACATCAAGCGGCCGGCAACCCGCCGCCTCCATCGTCCGCGCCCACCGCCTGTGGGAAGCATTCCTGGGCGAGCATTTCGAGCTGCCCCTGGACCACCTCCACGCCGCCGCCGAGCGCATGGAGCACTATCTCGATCCCGGGTTGCAAAGCGAACTCGCCCAGGCCCTGCTGGAGCCCCAGCGCGACCCGCACGGCAAGAGCATCCCGCCGTCGTGACCGCTTCGATACAGTCGCGGCGGAGATTGAGACATCAGAGCCCGACGCGCCAGCGAGGGTTCCGAATCTCGGCCTGACGAGTGGCTCATAGAGAAACGCGCTGGTTCATCCCCCCGTCGTGACCGCTTCGATACAGCCGCGGCGGAGATTGAGACATCAGAGCCCGACGCGCCAGCGAGGGTTCCGAATCTCGGCCTGACGAGTGGCTCGCAGAGAAACGCGCTGGCTCGGAACCCGCGCTGGCGCGTCGGGCTCATTTCAACCCGCGTGAAGTATAAAGGACCGCACCCGTACCAAGTTATGCTTTTGCGGCCGGAGTCTTGGCTGCGGCCTTGGCGGCCAGGCGCAACATCTCCCGCTTGCGGCGCTTCAACCTGAGGTTGCGATTCTTCCTGCCCTTGGCGTGTCCCATGGTTTTTCTCCTTTGTGGAAATAAAGAGCGGTATACTCGGG
>Ga0070741_10019635_pt1 | contig 10766 bp, 10 predicted proteins | sample Coa_R1_4_FD_66440 | JGI IMG/M metagenome (GOLD analysis project Ga0070741, IMG submission 66440) | Surface soil microbial communities from Centralia Pennsylvania, which are recovering from an underground coalmine fire - Coalmine... | ecosystem: Environmental > Terrestrial > Soil > Unclassified ... | reverse complement strand
GCGGCCGCGCGCATTGCCTTCAATCCAAATCCGGACTCGCATGTTATTTTTCCAACTCCCTGTGTTTTCAATAACATCCTCGGTTCGCTTTCACTTGCTCCAGGGCCTTCCAGCCGGAGCACCACACCTGGCGTGCCAGCCGCTCCGCCGTCCGTTGCTCGTGCTCGCTGGCCCGCTCCAGGGTGCGAGTCAGGCGGCGGGCATAGCGGGCGTTGGCCCGGCAGGCGGCCAGCCGCGCCGGAGTGAGCTGGGGAGAGCGGCATAAACGGGGTTTAAGGGGTCGATGACTCCTGGCAGTGTCCATAGCGGCTTCAGCATAACAGAGGGGAAAGCGCGGATGGAGACGAATGAGACCTTTGAGACACTTTTCCCACCCTTACAGGGCGGATAGCGTGGACCGCTGCTTCTGCGGTCCGCGTCTTTTCGTCTGGGATAGGGGGTAAAATCGCAGACCGCAACGACGGCGGCCTGCGCTACGGAGATGAGGCAGGGAAGTGGAGGGTGGAATCGACGATGCCGATCTCCACTCGTCGGTTGATGGCCCGCGCCTGGGGTGTATCCCCCGGGACGCGCGGATCGGATTTGCCATAGCCTTTGGTAGTGATAATGCTGGGGTCGAGGCCAGCTTTCACCAGGTAATCACGCACGGCTTGGGCCCGTCTTTCTGAAAGTTTCAGGTTGTATTCCTGCGTGCCGATGTCGTCCGTATATCCATAAACAGAGATGTGGTAACCCCGGAGGGTCATCAGGACGCCAGCAATGCGGCTGAGGATTTCGCGGTTCTCAGGCCGCAGCGTCGCCTTATCAAAATCGAAACGAATGGAGTTGCTGCCTAGGGTCATGATCAGGCCCATCGCGGTGCGGCGCGTCTCGGCGATCTGGCCCAGCACCTTCTGCAAGCGAGTGAGTTCTTCCTCCCGTTGTTGCCGGTATTGCTCGGCCTTTTGCTGGGCAGCCTGGGCCTGCTGTTCGGCCAGCGCAGCCTGCTTTTCGGACTCTGCCTTGGCTGCTTCCGCCTGATCGCGTTCCTGGGCCGCCTGCTGGGCGTTGGCTTCCGCCTGCGAGGCCTGGCGCACAGCAGCCGCCGTCTGATCCTCAACCTGCGCCAGGCGTTGATTGCTTTGTTCCACTTGCGTGCTGAGGCTGGTCATCCTGTGATCGACTCGGCGAAGCTGAAGGAAGAGGATCGTTCCGATGGCGGCCATGGAGATCAGCCCCACAATCGCCAGCCCCAGGGCTGTGCGGGCGGTTGAGCTTTTTGTCGCGCTGGCTTCCGCCTGCAAAGTCGGTTTTGAAGTTTCGCCAAGCAACGCCATAAAATCGCCCTTTTGATTAGATTACACTTTTACGCTTTGGGATGGGTCTTGTCGTAAACCTCGATGAGTTGCTGGATGGAAACCTGGGTGTATTTTTGCGTGGTGGAAAGGCTGGCATGGCCGAGCATTTCCTGAATGGCGCGCAGGTCTGCACCCTCGCTCAGCAGGTGGGATGCGAAAGCGTGGCGCAGCGAATGAGGGCTGACGTGAACATTGGGGCCGAATGCGCGAATATACTTTTTGACGATTCGATGCACTGAACGCGCGGTCAGCCGATCCCCGCGCGCGTTGAGGAACAGCGCCTGTGTCGAACGCCGGTTTTCCCGCAGTATTTTTTCGCGGACAGGCAGGTAATTGGTCAGAGCGTTTCGGGCTTTCGATCCGAAAGGAACGATTCGCTCCTTATTACCCTTTCCTTTCACCAGCACGACGCTATCGCCCAGGTTCACGCTTCGCAGATCAAGCCCCGTCAGTTCGCTGACACGCAGCCCTGAAGCGTAGAGCATTTCCAGAATGGCGCGGTCGCGCACGAGCGCCAGATCCCCGCTTTCCGATTGAATCGCCACCTGATCCAGAAATTGGTTCGTTTCCTCCTCGGTCATGATGCGCGGCAGGGTCTTGGATAGTTTGGGAGTAGAAACCACGGCGGCCGGATTTTCCTGAAGTTTTCCCTCGCGACAGAGAAACTTGAAGAAAGAGCGCAGCGAAGCAAGTTTGCGCGCAATGGAACTCTTTTCTTCTTCATGCTCGAAAAGAAAAGCCAGAAAATCGCGGACATCGAGCGTCGAAATGGAATCGATGGCAATGGAGGCTTGTTCCCGCTTTTTGCGCAGCAAATCCTGAAACTGGAGCAAGTCGCTGCGGTAATTTCTGACCGTGTGAGGCGAGGCATTGCGCTCGTATTGCAGGTAATGAATGAAGCTCTCGATGGATTGATCCATTGAATTCATGGATTGCTTGTGACTCCCCTCACACTCGATTCTTCATCCCAATCGAGGCACGGTCATTGCTGATCGATCCCACGCGGCAGTTGACGGGCTGACGAGTTCCTGAATCCACTCCTGAATCTCTTCTAAAGCTCTCCGGCATTGCAATTCGCGCCGGGTCTGCCGGTTGCGGGCCATGTGGCGCGGCGCGTTCTCGACTGGCGGCAGAAGGTCAAACGAAATATTCGTCGGCTGATAGTTTTCAGGGTCAGCATGAGTGATGAAGTGGACCAGTGAACCGAGCGCCGTAGCCCGCGGCGGTGGCCTCCAGGCATCTCCTTGCGCTCGAGCCGCCATCGCCATCCCGGCCAGCAGGCCCGTGGCGATGCATTCCACGTAGCCTTCCACGCCGGAAAGCTGGCCAGCGATGAAAATGCCCGGCGAGGTGCGCAGGCTGAGGTCAGGTGAAAGCAGGCGCGGAGCGTTCAAGTAAGTGTTGCGATGAATCTGCCCGTAGCGCAGGAATTCTGCCTGCTCCAGGCCGGGTATCATGCGCAAAATCCGCTTCTGTTCCGCGAACCTCAGATGATTTTGAAAGCCCACCAGGTTGTAGCTGGACAAGCGCAGGTTTTCAGGGCGCAATTGAACCACGGCGTAAGGCTGCCGGCCGGTGCGCGGGTCGGTCAGTCCTACGGGCTTCATGGGACCGAATCGCAGGGTGTCATAACCGCGCCGGGCCAATTCTTCGATAGGCAGGCAGGCCTCGAAGTAACGGGCGTCTTCAAAGACGTGCATTTCCACAGTCTCCGCCGCGCGCAACGCTTCGTAGAAAACCCGATATTCCTCTTCGGTCATCGGGCAATTCAGATAGTCCTCGCCACCCTTGCCGTAGCGCGAGGCGCGGAAGATGCGCTCCATATTAAGCGTTTCGGCGTCAACGATGGGGCTGATGGAATCGTAAAAAGCCAGATTTTCCGAGCCGGTCAAGGATTGCAATTGGGAAGCAAGCGAATCGGAGGTGAGAGGGCCGGTGGCAATCAGGACGAGGCGATCCGTCGGAATTTCTTTCAGCTCCTCTCTTCGCAGCTCGATCAGCGCATGCCGCTCAATGGCTTCAGTGACGGCTTGCGAGAATCGTTCGCGATCCACGGCCAATGCAGCCCCTCCGGGAACTGCACACGCATCCGCCAACTTCATCAGGAGCGACCCGGCGCGCCGAAGCTCTTCCTTCAGTAGCCAGGAGGCGGCTCCGGGCGTGTTCGATTTGAGGGAATTGCTGCAAACCAGTTCGGCGAGCCGATCTGTCTTATGCGCGGGCGTGCAGGGGTGAGGGCGCATTTCATAGAGCACCACCCGTAGGCCGCGCTCGGCGACCTGCCAGGCGGCTTCGCTGCCAGCCAGCCCTCCGCCAGCGACGAGAATGGGTTCGGTTTGCATCTTAACCGCATTATAGCGCGAGGAGGAGACAGGCAAAGGTTTGTAGCATCCTGTCCCAGCTCATTCTTTTTCTTTACCACAACCACCCCCACTCACTCCTGAATCAAGGCGGAAATTTCTCCTCCTCTCTGAGGGAGGCAGAGGAATGGTGAGTGTGTCGATGATGTGGCCTCTGTCACCAATAATTAAATGGGACAGGAGACTCGCCGAGGGCTATTGTAAAAAGGCCTGAATGACAGGGGTCATTTGGGATAGCTCACAGCCTGTCGCAAGATGGCCGCAGTTGGAGGTCAGTTCGAAGACGCGGGCATGAATCAGATGAGCAAAGTTCAGGGCGGGTATGGGATTGACCATATGATCCTGTTGGCTTGGAATTACCAACACCTTGGCGTGCACTCGGGCGGCCGCCTTTTCCATCGAACCGCCATAGGGCGCCGAGACATCATCGGCCAGCATGGCTTGAAGCTGGCGAATCCAGTTGTTGGCGTCGAAGCTGCGAAGGGTGCTGGCCTCGGTTTCCTGCAAGAAATGCGGAAATTCCGCTCGGCTTGTGTGCGCCACGCGGTACGTGGGAGTCGTCAGCGCCAGCGAATGAATATCAGCGACCGTATCCATGCCAGCCTGAGGTGGCATTTGATAATCTCCGTGATTCCATGCGGGGTCTTCCTCAAGGGCGTGGAGTTCGGCGGTCCAGAGCAGCAGATCGTAAGACGTAAGCCGGGGCGAGCCGACAATGGGGATGGCTTTATCCATGAAGTTGGGATAGGAGACGATCCATTGGAAGGTCTGCATGCCGCCCATCGAGATGCCCATGACGGCGTGAAGGTGGCTGAGGTGAAGTGTCTGGGTTGCCAACTGATGCTCGGCATTTACCATGTCGCGGATGGTGAATTGGGGGAAATGCATGTGAGGTTGAATAGCGCTGTTTGAGGGCGAAGAGGAGATGCCATCGCCGAGCGCATCGACAAGAATGACATAATACTTTGCCGGATCAAGCAGCTTCCCTGTGCCGACAAACCCCATCAGATTCTTCGTGGTTCCGGTGAACCATGTGGGCCACAGAATAGCATTGGAGCGTGAGGCATTAAGCTGGCCAAACGTCCGATATCCGATCTTGCAGTCGCGGATCACTTGGCCATTTTCCAGACGGAAATCACCCAGCGAGGCAAATTGCTGCCTTCCCTGGGCAATCAACATTGAGCTGCCGAGGCCCAGGAGAATGAGGAGGATGATGCAGATTCGTCTTGGCATAGGGTTTTCAGAAACAAGTGAAGAGTAACGACGGGCAAAGGAATGTTTTTCTCGTCATTCATCACTTATCATTGTTTTTTCAGGGTTTTTCGCCCGGAATATTCACGCGAACGCGATAGACATTGCTTGCGGCCGTGATATAGAGCGTTTTCCAATCCGAGCCGCCCCAGGCGCAATTGCCCACTCTTCCTCCGGGAACGGTGATGGTCCCAAGGTGTTTGCCTTGCGGTGAGAATATCCAAATTCCGCCCGGCCCTGCACTGTAGATATTCCCCTTTATGTCAATTTTCATTCCGTCCGGCGCTCCGGGCCCGGTCACCGAAGTGGCGTCATAAAACACTGTGCCGCCGGAAAGGGAGCCATCCGGCTCGACGCGATACCGCATCCAGAGTTTTTTCGGCTCGGAGTTATCGACGTAGAGGTATTTCTTGTCGGGAGAGAAGGCAATGCCATTGGGGCGCGTGAGGTTTGAAATCAGAAGCTGAAGCTTGCTTTCATCGGGCGGGGCACCCGGAGGATGTGAGGTCGCATCCAGAATGCGATAGACGCCGTTCACGTGAAGCTGCTTGAGCGGGTCATGGTCGCTTTGTGTGGGCAGTCCGTACGGCGGGTCGGTGAAATAGAGCGCACCGTGGGGGCCGTAGACGACGTCGTTCGGGCTGTTGAGTTGTTTGCCTTGATATTTGTCGGCCAGCACGGTGATTTGTCCATTTGGACTGAGCGTCTCAAGCCGCCACACATTCCGCCGGGCGTGACCGGCCACGGTGAGTCGCCCTTCAGGATCGAGCGTCATACCGTTGGAGCCGGATTCAGGCCCGGGATAAGGTGTCTTTCCCAAGTAGCCACTCGGCTGCATGAAAATGGTCACGCCCTGACCAGGCGTCCATTTGCGAATGCTGTTGCTTGGAATCTCTGCGAATAGTAGAAAGCCTCCGCGGGCAATCCACACCGGTCCTTCCGTCCACTTGAAGCCTGTCGCCAGGCGCTCGATCTTGGCATTGACCGGCACCAATTGATTAAGGGCCGGATCAAGCCTTTCAATGGAGGGCGCGCCTTGGGGCCATGCCAGAAGGGATACGAATATCAACTGGACAATCAAGCACAATGTAATTTTTGTGATTTTCATGCGCGGGATTTTATAACAACGTTCGCTCTGAAACAATCGAAAAAACAGGGGTCCGCACAAGATAAGCCATCAACCCTTCAGCCTTCGCGGATGACGCCGAACGGATCGCTTTCCGGCGCTTCGCGATCGAGGGCGCCTGCTGTCTCGAGCTCGGAGGCAGTGCCCGCTGCTTCCGCGTCACTTTCTCCGGGCGCCAGAAACAGATTGGATTCCACGCCGTGCTGCTTGGTATAAAGCTCAAAGTAACGTCCACCCGCGGCGTAGAGTGATTCGTGAGTACCGCGCTCGATAATCTCGCCGGCCTCGATCACCAGAATCTGGTCGGCTTTGCGAATCGTGGAAAGGCGGTGAGCGATGACGAAAGTGGTTCTGCCGCGCAGGAGATACGACAGGCCTTCCTGAATCTGGCTCTCCGATTCCGAATCGAGGCTGGAAGTGGCTTCATCGAGAATCAGGATGCGCGGATCGGCAAGAATGGCGCGCGCAATTGAAACGCGCTGCTTCTGCCCGCCTGAAAGCTTCACGCCGCGCTCCCCGACCACGGTGTCGTAGCCTTTCTCAAAGGATTCAGCGAATTCATCCACGCGGGCAATGCGGCAGGCCCGCAGGATTTCTTCCTCGCTGGCCTCAGGCCGAGAAAACGCCACATTTTCCCGGATCGTTCCATCGAACAGAAACGATTCCTGAAGCACCACGCCTAATTGCGTGCGATAGGAAGCCAGGCTCACTTTCCGAAGGTCCATGCCGTCCACAAAAATCGTTCCCTCCGTCGGCGTGTAAAAAGCGCAGAGGAGCCCGATGAGAGTGGATTTGCCGGAACCCGAGGGCCCAACCAACGCCGTGATCGTCCCGGGAGACGCCTGAAAGCTGATGTCCTTGAGGACAGGTTTCCCAGGTTCATAAGCAAAGAAAACATGCTCAAAACGGATATCGCCGCGAATGGGGCCGAGGGTCAGTGTTCTTTCAGCATCTGCGTCTTCCGGGCGTTCGTTCAGCACTTCCCGCGTGCGTTCGAGGCCCGCCAGCGCCTCGCTCATTTGAGTTCCCACGCCCACAATCTGCACCACAGGCGCCACCAGCAAGCCGAGGAAGATGGTGTAGGTGACGAAAGTGCCGAGCGTCATACGGCCGGCGACAATCTCATGAGCGCCCAGATACATGATAAGTGCGCTTACGCCGCCCAGAAGCGTAGTCGAAGCGAGACTCATAAAGGAGGTGGCGGTCAGCGTGCGGAGCACATTCTCGAGCAGCCGCTGTACGCCCTCATAAAACACCTTGTGCTCGCGGTCTTCCGCGTGATAACCCTTCACCACGCGCACCCCTCCGATGGATTCGGTCAGCCGGCCCGTAACTTCGGCGTTGATCTTTCTTCTCTCTCGAAAAATAGGCCGGATGACGGCAAAGGCTTTATTAAGAGTGAGGCTGAAAACCACGAGGATGATGAGAGCGACCAGTGTCATCGTGGCGCTGATGCGGATGAGGACAACCAGGGCAAAAAAGGAGGTCATCAGCCCGCCAACAAACTGCACCATGCCGGTCCCGAGCAGGTTGCGAAGCCCTTCGACGTCGCTCATGATGCGCGCCACCAGTGTGCCCACTTTATTCGAATCATAGAAAGCGATGGGCAAGCGTCCCACGTGGGCCTGCACGCGGACGCGCAGTTCGGCGATGAGCCGCTGAGCTTCTTTCGAAAGAATCTGTGTCAGGCCGAAGGAGCTCGCGCCCTGCACGGCTGTGGCGACGACGACAGCCAGCACGATGGGGATCAATAAATGAAGCTGGCGCTTGCTGATGACGTTATCGATGAAGAATTTGGAGGAGGCGGGCAAAACAAGACCCGCAAGACGATTGACGGCCATCAGCAGAAAGCCAATGATCAGATGGACGCGCCGCGGTTTGAGGAATTCCCAGATATCAGGAAGCAGTTCCCACCACTTGGCCGATTTTTCAGCTTTTGGCTTTCCCCTGGCAACAAGCGCATTTCCGTTCATGCTTGATTGTAGCGCAATGTTGAAGCCTATTTAGCGATTGTCGGGCTGCGGAGGCGGAAGGCGCCTGCCCGTCAGAAGCCCCTGGCACACGCTATGCTCCTCACAGGCTCCGACTGGAATTTCAATTACCCCAGGGGGCGTGAAAGGCTCAGTGCCATCAGGACAAATGAGCCAGCAATAATGAGAACTGAAATGGCGGCGAGTAGATTCCAGAGTCCCTCGCCAGCCTTCGTCAAGGGATCGCCTTCTGGGACAAGGTATCCAAGCAACAGGCCGGAGATGAACCCGCCGAAGTGGGCTGCGTTATCGACGGAGAAGATTGGCAGAAGACCGAAGATGAAAATATAGATTACCCAGCGCCAAAGCTGGCGGCGCAAGTCCTTGCCCATCGCGCCATGGTGGAAGCTGGCTCCAATCAGGATACCGATCAGGCCCATGATGGCTCCGGAAGCGCCGATTGAAACTCCCAACGGTCTCCACCAGAGACTTACGACGTAGCCGAAAACGCCGGTGACCAGATAGAGGACGATGTACTTCGTTGCGCCAAACAGGGACTCTACAATGGGGCCAATATCAAACAGGCACCACAGATTAAAGCCGATATGAATGAGTCCGGCGTGAAGAAAAATGGCTGTCACCAGTCTCCACCATTGACCAGCGAAAATTAACGGGCATTTGGCTCCCATTCGGATCAATACGGAGCTCGCAATGCCGCCGAATGAAGGGGCGGACTGCATGGCTGCCGAGGCTGCTCTCTGCGTCATAAACCACGTGATCGCATAAATGACGATGGTGAATGCCATGATGATCGTATTGGCGGAAGTAGGGACGGGAATGACGCCACCTGCCACACGTCCGGGGGTGGGCGATGGACGCGATCGCGCGGAGCGAACATGCGCACCACACAGCGGACAGACCGAAGCACTGCGGTCAATCAGCGCCCGGCAGGACGGGCACATGCGTAACGCGGTTTCGTAATTCTGGTCCTGCTTGCCGAACATTGACCGGATTGAGGTTTTTAATCGTTGCAGCTTGAACCACAATTTGGGAGGCAACTGCATAGAATTTCAGTATGCAGGATGCGGTTGGAACTGTAAAGAAAACGTCAGAGGCTGGATTGACTCTTGGCGGATTGGCTATAAAATCGAAAGTTCCCGGCAGGGAATCTGTCGGAGGGTTGCGCTCGATGTTCGTGAAAATGTCAGGCTAAGAGGGACTACTGCAAATCAAACCATTCTTGCCAAGGAAAGTGCGCTGGCTGACGGCCAGGGCTACGCGCAGACAGTCCCAGAAGTTGAAGGCCAGATGGGAGTGCCGGCCTGAACTTCTACGCGCGAGAGTCCTGCACGCAGGATTTGTTCTGAGCCTGATCGTTTGCCTTACGGGCTGCCTCCATCATCATCGCCGTCGTGTCAGCGCGCCGGGCATGGGCGTCTATGCACAGGATGGTATGGAGGGACTGGCTTCATGGTACGGCCATCCCTATCATGGTCGTCCCACGGCAGATGGCGAGATTTACAATATGTATGCCATGACGGCGGCGCATCGCACCTTGCCTTTCGGAACCTGGGTGCGAGTGCACGATCTCGATAATGGTCGGTCAGTGGATGTGCGCATCAATGATCGCGGGCCATTTATTCCGGGTCGAGTGATTGATCTTTCCTACGCTGCCGCCGAAGCGCTTGGGGTCGTTGGGCCGGGATCGGCCCATGTCCGGCTCGAGATTTTAAATCCAGAGCATGTCTACGGCCCGCAGGCTGTCCCCGGCGTCTATGCCGTGCAGGTAGGAGCATTCCGCAATCCTGACAACGCTCAGCGGCTGAAGGCTTCGATTGAGCCACATTTTGGTCCTGTGATGATCCAGACTTATGACGACCCCAAGGGTCTTTTTTATCGCGTTCGCGTCGGGAATCTGAATAATGAGGCGACGGCTCGGGATCTGGCGAATGACATGAAGCAACAGGGGCTTGTGACAGAGACCTACGTGGTGCGATTGAATTAAAGGAGCTGGGGGCGACGTAATTAACTTTAACACCAGGAAACCCTATGGCAACCATATCGGAAGATTGCATTTTTTGCCGCATTATTCAACGCCAGATGCCTGCGAAGATCATCTATGAAGATGACACTACGCTGGCTTTTGAGGATATTCATCCGCAAGCGCCTGTGCATTTTCTGGTGGTTCCCCGTAAACACCTGGCGTCGTTGACTGAGACAGGCGCGGAAGAGGAGGCTCTGATTGGGCATCTTTTTGCCGTTTCAGCGAAGCTTGCGCGCGAGCGGGGGCTTGATTCAGGTGGCTACCGGACCGTGATTAACAATGGCGAAAGGGCAGGGCAGACGGTTTTTCACCTGCATGTCCATGTGATGGGCGGTAGGATGTTTCATTGGCCGCCAGGATGACCGCCGGCCAGGGCCCATTGAGTAATGAGACATTTCCCTTGGCGGCACAAAGGCAAGGGGTATAAGCTTTGTGCCCTCTTGAATGGCGCATCGCGACCGTAATGCAGTACAATCAAGCAGGGCTGTTTGCAAAGAGCAAAATAGCGGTTGCTCACAGTTCTCAAATCATATTGGGAAAAATAACGCCTCACATGGATTGTGCTGGAGTGGCGGAATTGGCAGACGCACCAGACTCAAAATCTGGCGCTGTTTAACAGCGTGGGGGTTCAACTCCCCCCTCCAGCATATAAAGTGTGAAGTTTCAAGGTTCGTGGCA
>Ga0070741_10019634_pt1 | contig 10767 bp, 12 predicted proteins | sample Coa_R1_4_FD_66440 | JGI IMG/M metagenome (GOLD analysis project Ga0070741, IMG submission 66440) | Surface soil microbial communities from Centralia Pennsylvania, which are recovering from an underground coalmine fire - Coalmine... | ecosystem: Environmental > Terrestrial > Soil > Unclassified ... | reverse complement strand
GCCATGACAAGCGTGGAAAGCGGGGAGAACCAGATGATCGGGCCGAGCGTGAGTACGGTGGCAATGACGAGAGGTAGCAGTTCCCAGCCGGTGGTGTCGACGATCTGATCGACCCGGTCGATACCGTTATTGATTTCGCCGAGCAGCGCCGCCGAATTGTGTTTCTGGTGCCAGCGGAGAGGCAGTTGAAGAAAGCGCGCGAAGGCAGCGGAGCGCATCCGCCGGTACAAAGGCACGTTGATCCGGGTAGTCACATGCCAGAGGGCGGCGCCGTTGAGCCGGAGGGCAATCTCGAAGTAGAGCGCCAGGGCCGCCAGGAAAGCCGCCTCATACCAAAGGCTGCCATGAGTCTTGGAGAAGTCGAGGAACCGCAGCGTGGCGCTCAGGGAGTAGCCGCCGGCGATCCGCACCAGCTCGCGGAGCACAATCAACCCGAGATACCACCAGACAGCCCGGACTAGCGGCCGCAGCAGGGACTCCCAATGGCGCTTCATGGCCATAATGAGAGTATCGGGCCTCAATCCCTAATGCAATGGTGACGATTGCGCAACCTGCCCCGGCCTGCCGGCGGTTCGCTCCCAGAAGACATAACAAGAGTCAATCACAGCGGAGCGGGCATAGATGCGGCTCAAACCAAGCTCCTGGACTCTCTCCGGGTCATCATCACAGATTTCCACGGTGTCAAACGTGCCGGCTTCCATTCTTTTCCTCAGTTCAGCCCTGGGCACCAGGTGCAGCAAGGTCGCGTCGGCGGGCGGCACGGGAATTCCGTGCGAATCCTCCACTTCCATGCCCGAGGGTGGAGGGCGCCGAGTCAAGAAATAGACGTGTTCGTCACTGGCTAACAGAGTCGCCTGGTGCGGCGTAACCTGCTCGACTTGCCTGGCCACCGCTTCCATGTCACGCCACAAGAAATCGTTCCGCGCTTCGTCATATAACCGTTTGGCTAAGCAGAAGCAGACAAATGCGGCCAGCGCCAACGCCGACAACAAGGGCCGGCCGCCCAGGCGCGAACCCACCTCATAAAGACCGGAGCATGCGAGGATACTCAAGAACGGCACTGTGAACAGGTAGTATTGCGGAAATGTCGGTCGCGCAAAGGAGACATGAAGGGCCAGGGTGGTCGCAAGAAGAAGGCACAGATACAACTCGTTCCGCCATTGGCTCCTGGGGGCGCGGAACAGTCCAAATGCAGCCAGGACGCCGAGAGTCAGGGCTTGAGGAGACTCCAGCACGGAAATGAACACTTCGAAGTCGTGCCGGCTCGCGCCCGGCCATTCCGCGCGGCGATACAGCAGCATGTATTCGATGACATTGAAAAATACCTGCCGAGGCCCATGCAGGAAAAGCCAGAAAATCGGAGCCCACGAGATCACGGTGGCGGCCGCGAACCAGGCGAATTTAGACCGGCGGCTCCCGCCCCGGTTTGAGAGCACGATCCAAACCAGGAGCACAGGTGCAGCCGGGGCCGTCAACAGTGAACTCGCCGCGGCGGCGCCGGCAAGAAAACCGGCTGAGGCCGCCAGAAGGGGGTTAGTTCGATTTACGGAGAAAACCGCACAAAGAAAAGCACCCACGATCAGGAACAGGCACAAGCCGTACGGCTGTCCGGCGGTCGCAAACTGGACCACCGCTGTGTTCGCCGCGATCAGGAACACCGCTGCGATAGCGCCAGCCAGCCTCCATCCGGGAACAGGAAACCGCCGGAAGACAAACCCAGCCGCGAGCGCCGCCGCTCCGGATGAGCAGAGTGCGGCCAAGGCGTGCACGGTACGCCAACTTTCGCCGAAAAGGCTCATCCACGCCGCGTTCCAGTACGCTGCGATTGGGGTCTGCGGAAAACAGAAATCCAGATAGGGCCGTCTCCCGGCTCGAATCAGTTGCGCTGCCAGCAGGTGGTAGCCCTCGTCCCACCCGAACGCATCCGTCTGAGAGTAGGCTAGCAGTCCGCAGGTGATGAGTACCGCAATACCGCCGAGGAGAAAGCCTGATCGTCGAGTCGGTCGCGAATCCTGTGAGCCAGGCACCAATGCTGTCAGCATTCGCGCGATGACTGGCCCCACTTACTGTTTGACAAATTCGACGCGCCGGTTCTGCGAGCGTCCCTGCGGCGTGTCATTGGAGTCGATCGGTTTGGTGGCGCCCAAACCGGCAGCGGTCAGACGCGATGCATCGATCTTGAATTGCCCGACCAGCACGGTTTTCACCGCTTCGGCGCGCCGTTTCGAGAGATCCAGGTTATGGCTGGCGGTCCCTACCGAATCGGTATGCCCTTCGATCTGCAGTTTGAGATTCGGATTGCTCTCTAGTCCGCGCGCGATGGCCTGGATTACCGGCGCCGATTCTGGCTTCAGGCAGTCACTGTCGGTATCGAACAGGATGCCGTGCGTGACATATCGGCCCGACGACAGAATCGTCTGACTGAAATCCGGAGCCGATTCGGCAAACCGAACCATGCGATATCCAATCGCTTGGTTGGCGCCGTAGAAATCGTGAGCCAGTTCAATACTGTCGATCGCCGGCATTTCCACCTGGTTGAAGTCGAGTTGCTTTTCGCCGTTGGTGAAGACTCGAATGCGTCCGTCTTGTACCCAGAGAGCAAGCTTCACCGGCTCGTCCCAGTTCGCCACGGCGCGTTTTCGCCCCAATTCCTGGTAGGGTGCTCGCAGCGAGGCCACCAGGTCAACTTGTTTCGGCCCGGCGGTCGTACTTAAGGTAAAGATCTGTTTGGCCTTCGAAAAAAGGATCAGGGTACTAATAGCGCGGTTCTTCGCATCGGCCTTGATCTCGGCTTCATACGTGAAGTTCTTGGGAAGCGCGGTGATGTTGGGAAAAATCGACCCTCGCTGGGTTACCGTGAGTTGGCGAACGCCCGCGCCTTCGCGCAACTCCGGCGCGGCTCCCCGGACTTTGAAGTGCGGCGGCGCCGAGTCCGCAGTCATATCGGTGAAATCGTCGTAGAAAATCGTCTTCTCGCCGGGCACGAAGGTAGACTTGAGCGTAGTGAATTGGGGCTGATCGCTTCCCGCAGGCTGCTCCTGCCCCGACTGGGCCTGCAACACTCCTGCAATAAACGGCGTGACTACTAGCCACGCGTATCGTCTGATCACTTTCCACCTCGCAATCCGCGCGGCCCGGACGGGCCGGCCTCAAGGTGCCGGAACGGGCACGGAGAACTTCATTCCGCCGGAACCGGACGGACGCGCCTGGATTCGACCGCGTGCGGACCTAGCGGCCGGCGCCTTACCGATCGCACTTGTGGATCTTCAACACACGAGATGCTTCCCGCGCCTCGTGTATACACTGCGCCTCAATTGTAGCTCCCTTTCCAGTGCCGGGCGCCCGGATCTCGGCGGTGTTGTTTCCCGCCTCGTTCGCGATCTATGGTCTCCTGGATCGGATCGATTCGGAAGTGCGCAAACGTTGAGTGGCCCCGATCTCTATCCGGCTTGGGAAAGCACGAAGGCAGAACTTCCGGTTGCGCCGCCGTGAGCTCCAACACCACCGCTTCTATCTGGCTCCGCAGTTCTCGTCTTGTCCCTACATATCCACTTTGTCGGCACAAGATCTCCGCGAGGTCATACGCGGGCAGCGTCATACTGTCCGATCAGGTGAAGAGCCTCGACTGGCGGCAGCCGCGATGCGAAGCGCAAGGGTCGCGTCTCCGCGGACGTGCTCGCGGAAGTCCGCGCCAAAGTCCACGCTCTTGTCGGGTGAGCGCGCCGTACGCTCTCAGATCCGGAGTCGCGGGCGCCGTCTTCCGGCATGCGGCCGCGGATCTACACTCGAATCAGATCCAGTTTCGAAAGCGGGTCGTAGCTCTTGCGTAACTCGCCGGAGGATTCAACGATGATCACCTCCAGCGTGGGCCGGACGTGTGCGTCCATGAGATGCCCGCCGTGCGCGGTGCCATCGGACTTGGCGACGATCACGTGCGCGTGAACTTTTGGCGTACCCTGATCCAGCGCGATATCGCCCATCAGCGACAACACCTCAACCTGTTCGCGAATGGGAATGCGCTTATAGTCCTTTTTGTCCCAATCGAAATAGCCGAGAGTTACATTCTGAAAACCGCCGATCGCGGTGAAGTGACTGGCGCTCAAACGGCGTTCCTGGGCGAAGGCGGCCAGCCCCGCCGTGACTTCGTCCCCCGTCTCAAAGATCACCGCGTAGGTGTTCGGTTGCGTATCGATCTTGCGCGATTGCATTTGATTCCCTCCCCTGCCCCGAGTTCATTGCGGCACTACGACCGACTTCTCCTTCGGGAATTGGTTGTAGGTGGCTTCATCGATATTGAGGTGAGCCATCACGAGCTCGGGCGGTGTGTGCGTCAGCCATTCGGAAAGCGAGAGATCCTGGAAACGGCTCGCCCGGAACACCTCGATAAATCGCAGGTCCTCCTCGCCTGTATTGTCGATGTAATGCGGCAGCGTTTTTTCGACATAGCCGACGTCGCCGGCCGCGAAATCCATGGTGCGCGAGCGGGCGCCGGTGCCGATTACTGTCATACGCGCTTTGCCGGTGATGTAATACTGCCATTCGTCTGCAATGGGATGCCAATGCAGCTCGCGCATTCCGCCGGGATGGACGGTCACAATCGCGACCGCGACCGTCGTCGAGACTTCGAACGTGCTCGAATCGACGATTGTCACGTTCCCGCCCTTGGTCTCTTTCGCCGGTTTCAGGTCGCCCGGCCGGAACGAGAAATCGCGCGGCGACGGGCCGCGTGCTCCGGCGGCCCGCTCCTCGTCCAGCTCGAGTGGTCCGGGCACCGGCGCCTGGAATATAAAGAGTTCTTCCCTTGGCATTCCTTCCAGCCGTTTTCGGTCGATGCCAAAGTCCTTCGAGGTGACCTCTCGCGGCGTATGGGCCATGATATCCGAGAGCAAAACCGTTTCATGCTCCGAGAAGTTGCCGTCATCGAACACCAGCAGAAACTCTGCGCCATCGGGACTCAAGCCTTGGATGGAGTGCGGAATTCCGGCCGGAAAATACCAACGGTCACCTTCGAAAACATCACGGACGAAGCTGCGGCCCTCAAGGTCCACGGCGGTGATTCTGGCGGCTCCGTAGAGCATGATCGACCATTCCGCGGCTTTATGCCAGTGCAATTCGCGGATGCCGCCGGCCTCCCGCATATTCACGCCGGCGAGTTCTTTGGCACTGGGAAGCTCCCGGGCGGTGACTTCGCGTGACCAGCCGCCCTGATAAACGCGCTTGTTCGCCAGCGCAAACGGATACCTGAAGACCGGCAGGCCGCCGGTATCGGATAGCGGCGGAACCCTGGAACCCGGATTGGCGGCATCCAGGACGTTATCGACAGTCTTGCCGCCCATCACCGAGTGCGCGCCGCAGGAATTGTTTCCGATGATGCCGCCAAGTGTGCAGTACCGGTGAGTCGCCGGATCGGGAACGAAAGTGAGATGGTGAGGCCGTGCAGCGTGGTCCAGATCGTCACGAATGAGGCCCGGCTCCACGCGGGCCGACTTGCCTTCCGGATCGAGCGCGAGCAGCCGGTTGAGGTACTTCGAAAAATCGAGCACGACCGCGACATTGCAGGTTTGGCCGGCCAGGCTCGTGCCGCACCCTCGACCCAGAATCGGAATGCCACGTTGTCGGCACTCGTCCACCGTGATCGTAACGTCGTCGATTGTTCGGGGAATTACGACACCGATTGGAGGCTGGTGATAAATGGAAAGGTCTGTCGCATAAAGTGCACGCGACCCTGCGTCAAAAGCGGACTTCACCAGACAATCGTTTATTCAACGCCGCTGCCAGATTAGCGGCTTGCGCTAGTTCCGGTTCGCCCTCCTGCCGGGTTCGCTGAAGTAATTCGCGCTCCGGAAAAAGGCCGGCCTTCATCAGTCATCCTCCTTTATCGCCCTTTATCGCCCGCATTCGGAGCTGTTTGGGGGGTTGCCAGCGCTGTAGAAGATATGTTCTGAGACGTACCGAACCGCGGCAGTTCCTGATTGGGCATTTATGAATCAAATATGCAGGCAGGATGCCACTATTCGGTCGTTACCGAAACGAAGGACGCACCCGTGGAGCAAGCTGTGATGGAGTCATTCGCCTCCGAATTCGCGCGCTACTGTGGGGTGGGGTAGCGCTCGTATCCCTGTGACCCAGATCGGCACGCGTTCGATTGCGAGCATGACATCGACATGCGCAACGCTGCGCCCGCAAGGACCGGAGCGTATGACAGCGGACTCCCGCGCGTACACGCGTGTGGCGTGGCGGACTGCCGTCACTCGGGTCGGTTCGCGACCGTACGGAAGTCCCGCCCGGTTCGGCGCTACCCTATTCCACGACAGCTGACACTGAGGAGTCTTTACTAATGAAAGAAAACATCGGTTCCAAGGAGCAGAAGGTTCGAATCGCGGTGGGCGCCGCGGCTACGGCGGTCGCAATTTTTGTCCCTCTCCGGTACAAATGGAAAGGAATCTTAAGCGCGGTCGCGTTCGATAACCTCTTCTCCGGAGTCACCGGATTCTCCCCGCTCAAACGGGTATTTGGGAACAGCCGGTAACTGCGGCCGCCGCGGGGTTGCTGGTTGGCGGCGTGCCTCGTTTAAACCCGGAGTCTCAACTCGTCACGGTTCAGGCTCAGCTTCGGTACATGCGCACATCGAATTCAAAGGGCTCCGGGTTCTGAAACTTAATCTTGGAAAAATGAGGGTGAGCCGGGTTCAACAGGATATTCCATTCGCCCCGGATCGCCGCGGACGGCACGAGTAGCGCCGCCGTTGTCCCGCCTCGAATCCACTCGTCTCCGAATCGGCGCAAAGATTCGTCCCTGGTCTGGCGCCAATGGGCCGGCAAGGTTTTCGCGTCCAGTCTTCCAACCCTGACCGAATCAGCAATTGTGCCTTCGATGGCCACGAGGTCGGCGGGACGCAGCTTCGGTTCCAGGTTTACGAATGTCTCCACCGCGGCGAGCGCCAGTGACGTGGAGGCGTACACGACGCGAATTCCTCTGCTGTTCCACCGGCCGCCGTACCGGCGCGCGCCCTCTCCGGTCGCAGCTTCGGCGGCGTAGCGACGCCGGCATATTCTCCAGAACCGCACTAACTATACACGCCATAGGCGATGCGGCCCAGAATATCTTCGACCATGCGAGCGCCCAGGTCGGTATCGAGCTGGTCCAGAGGCCTTTCTCCACCCAGTGCGCGGTTGGGCGTCCCGAGCCACTCAATGGCCTTGTCCCGGTTCCCAATCATCTCGACTGCACTGGCATAGACGCGCGCCATGCGGACGGCGCGATCGGATTCGGCAGACGTCAGCAGGGCCTTCTGACTCAGGCGGCGAGTGAGTGTGCGTTGTGGGATTCCGAGTTTCCGCGATAGGATGCTGCTGCCGAGGTGAAGTTTCTCGGCCAAAGCGGCGATCGAGTTGGCCGGCAGGCCCTCACGAACAAGCTGCGCCAGATCGTCAGGTTTCCGGATCACCTTGCCCAGCACCTTCCGGCCGCCGAGAACTTCAGCGATCGCTGCCGTTGTCATGTAGCCTCCTGGCTACTAATGATACGCCATTTGGCCTGTACTCGGGAAGACGCCGCAAGGGAAGTTGGCGCTGCAATCCCGGCCCTCCAGCTTCACCGCGCGTTTTCTACGCGCGCGGGCGAGCCTTGGAGCGCCCGCCGGAACGCCGCTGTCTTGGCTTCCGATTCCGCCAATTCTTCGTCTGGCACGGATTCCGCCGTAATTCCACAACCGGCCAGATACGAGACGCGCCCGTCTGTTGCGGTCGCCGTGCGGATCGCCACCGAGAGCTCAAGGTCGCCTGCGAGGGAAATCCAGCCGATGGCGCCCATGGCCGGTCCCCTGCGGTAACCCTCTTCCTCCGCTGCCACCTGCATGGCGCGGATCTTGGGCGCTCCCGTGATGGATGCCGGCGGAAAACTCGCGCGCAGCAGGTCGACGGGCCCGCACTGGTCCCGCAGGACACCGGTGACTTCCGAATAGGTGTGATGCAAGGTGGGGATGGTCATCAGTTCGGCATGCTTCTCCACCTTCACCGAACCGGTGCGGCAGACACGTCCCAAATCATTGCGCGTGACATCCACGATCATGGCCAGTTCCGCACGATCTTTCGCGCTTTCCTGGAGTTCCTGAGCCAACGCCCTATCCTCTTCCGGACTTCGGCCGCGCGGGCGTGTCCCTTTGATCGGGCACGAGCGGACGCGGCCGCCATCCACCGCAACGAACAACTCCGGGCTCGCCGAAACGACCGCGCTATCTGGGCCGACGCGGATCAACGCTCCATGCGATGCGGGGTTGATCGCGCGCAGCCGGCGATAAAACGGCCACACGTGCGAGGGCGCGAGCGGGGTCTCGAGGCGCCGGCACAGATTCACTTGAAACAGCTCGCCATTGCGGATACGTTCGACCGCGCGGGCGACGGCATTGCGAAACCCTGCGCTACTCGGGCTGCTGGAAATCGCACTGGGCTCCACGGATTCCTCGGCTTTAGATGGCGCAATTTGGGCAAGCGCCTCGATCTCGTCCGCGCGGACAGTCCTCCACGCGTCGGTTCTGTGGAATCGCCACGCACCGGCCTCGTGTTCCAGCCGCCAATCGTAGAGCGCCAAGTAGAGGTCCGGAACATCTCTGGGGCTGCGTTGCGGCAGGGCAACATCCTCCAGTTGGGCGCCCAGTTCGTATCCGAAGTACCCGCAGAGCCGACCATCGGCCGGGCCGCCCCAGGCCTGGAGCGCCGCTTCCAGCAGGTCGAATCCCCAGGCGTCCACGTGAACGACGCCGCCCGGCCCGCGGACCATCGCTCTCCGATCACGCACCTCCAAAGACGCCAAGGGATTCGCAAAGAGGCGGCTTCGCGGCTGATCGAGCCAGAGGAAGCCCGGCCGTGGCCAGAGCGCCTCGGCGACGTCGGCGGGATCGCACCGCCAGTTCAGCCTCCGAGTTTCGGATCGTGCATCGGGCCGCGGTGCCGGCAAAACCTGGCGTAGACGGTCCACCAGCTCTCGCAGCGACGACGCATCCGGCCGGTCAGACCACATCGCTTCCGCCTTCGAGGAAATTGCGCAGCAGAGCCGGCCCGTGCTCGGTCAGAAATGATTCCGGGTGGAACAGAACTCCTTCGGCTTTCGTTCCGCGCAGGCGGCAGGCCATGATCACGCCTTCGCGTGTCCAGGCCGTCACCTCCAGGGCCGTCGTCACCGACCCCGGTTCTACATGAAGCGAATGATAGCGCGCGCCCAAAAACGGGCTGGGTAATCCGCGCAAAACTCCGGTTGCCGTGTGGCAGACAGGCGAAGCCTTCCCATGAACGGGATGTCCGGACGGCTGCACGGCTGCCCCGCCCACGGTCGCTATCACTTGCATCCCCAGACAGACGCCGAGAATCGGGGCACGCTCCGCCATGCGTCGCACAACGTCCGCGCAGATGCCGGTCCGCTCCGGCCCGAACGGGCCGGGAGACAGAATGATTCGCCGCGGCGCGAGCGCCTCTACCTCTTCCAGAGTGATTCGGTCGGAGCGCCGCACGACGCATTGCGCGCCGAGTGCTTCGACGGCTTGCACGAGGTTCCAGGTGAAGGAATCGTAGTTGTCCAGGATTAAAACGTCGGTCATGACCGGAACTGGCGCCGCGCAGCTCACCCGCCGAACGTGTATCCAATTCTCAAAGGAAGATGCGGGGCAAGGTTCTTTGTAGTTTAACACGCGGGTCGGCCGGCGCGACGGATTGTGCCTAACCAAACACTTGGTAGGTCGTCTACCCAGTTGTGCTGATTTACGGTAGAATGTCTTCCGAGACGATGCCAAACGAATCCTCCGACCGGGTTCAATTGCTGCAGGGGACACTCGATATGTTGATCCTGCGCACGTTGTTGTTCGGGCCCGCTCACGGCCATCAGATCGCGAAACACATTCAGCGCACCACTGACGATGTGCTGCAGGTCGAGCATGGTTCTCTCTATCCGGCGCTGCACCGGCTGGAACGCAAGCGCTGGATTGCCGCGAAGTGGGAGCGGGCGGGTAAAGATCTGAAGCGCGAGTTCAAGTACTACCGGCTCACGCCGGCGGGCAAGCGGCAGCTCGCGGCCGAGGAGTCGAAATGGAAACAGCTGGCCGGCGCCATCGCGCGCATCATGTGGCCGGCCGAGGAGTCGTGAGATGCGACTGCGCCGAAACCGAACTCGCGAGCAGGATCTCGATCGCGAACTGCAGGGCCATATCGATCTTGAAGCCGAAGAACAGCGCGCCGCCGGCGTCCCGCCGGATCAGGCGGGTTATTCGGCCCGGCGAGCTCTCGGTAACGCCACCTTGATCAAAGAGCAGATTCGCGAGCTCGCCCCGTTCGCCTGGCTGGAAAGCCTCAAACAGGACGTCCACTACGGCGCGCGCATGCTCAAGAAGAATCCCGGGTTCACGGCGGTCGCGGTGTGCACGCTGGCGCTCGGCATTGGCGCCAACACCGCCATCTTCAGCGTGGTTGACGCCGTTCTGCTCAATCCCTTGCCGTATCCGGCCGCGAGCCGGCTGGTCGTGCTGTGGGAGCAAAAACCCGACCGGAACTGGTTCCGGAATATCGTTTCCGCCGCGAACTTCGTGGATTGGAAGAGACAGAACCATGTGTTCAGCGACATGGCCGCCATCTCCGAGGAAAACTATGACCTGAGCGGAACGGGCGAGCCGGTGGAATCGCGCGGCGAGCAAGTGTCTGCGAATTTCTTGCCGGTCTTGGGTGTTCGCCCTGTATTGGGCCGAGGCTTCACCTCCGACGACGATCGGCCCAATGGCTCGCG
>Ga0070741_10019633_pt1 | contig 10767 bp, 11 predicted proteins | sample Coa_R1_4_FD_66440 | JGI IMG/M metagenome (GOLD analysis project Ga0070741, IMG submission 66440) | Surface soil microbial communities from Centralia Pennsylvania, which are recovering from an underground coalmine fire - Coalmine... | ecosystem: Environmental > Terrestrial > Soil > Unclassified ... | reverse complement strand
CGAGCCGAGGAGCAGGGGCCCCGCTGCTGTTCGAGCGGGGATGCGACTGGGGCGAGTCGGCGCTCGCGGCCGACCCCGCGATCGCCGAACGAATAGCAACGCTGCGGAGGCCGCGGACGAGGTCCGCGGGGCTTGCGCTGAATTGGCTTCTACTCGCGCGCGAGCCTTCGCCGCGCCTCCGCCGGCGTCTCTCCGAAGCGCTTCTTGAAAGCGCGGCTGAAGTGCGCCGCGTCGACGAATCCCCACGTCGCGGCAATGTCGCCGATGGTGCGGCCCGCGCTGTCGCGCAGATCATCGCGCGCACGATCGAGCCGCATCGACCAGATCCAGTGCATCAGCGGCTGGGGCTCGGACGCATAAAGCTGATGCAGGTAGCGCGGTGACAATCCCACGCCGCGGCTGATCGTGTCCACCGACAACCCGCGATCGCGCAAATGCTGCGCGACGAACTCGCGGATGCGTGCCTTGTGCCAGGGCTCGGGCGTCGTGGGCGATTGCTGGTTCTCCGGCGCATAGAGCAGCACGCTTGCGAGCAGGCGCAGCAGCACGTCGATCAATGCCGGTCTCGCGTCCGCGCCCACGTCGAGGCAGTGCGCGATCAGCGACACGATCGCGTCGCAAAAGAGCGCTCCAGGCCCGCGGGTCGCATCCACGCTGTACGGCAGCGACACATGCCGTCCGCAGAGGTGCGGCAACAACTCGCGGCGCGGTATCCGTACGAGGACATTGCGGAAGGACGACGCGCGGGTGATCGCGCGCACCTTCGCCCCGCTGCAAATCGACAGCACGCCGGGAGCGATGGGCACCCGCTGCGCGTCCTGCAGCAGCCATCCCGAGCCCTGCAGGGCGATCCAGGCGTTGACCGTATCGTGGCGCGGATCGGTGGGTGCGGACGGCGTCACCTCGGAGCAGTGCGCGTGGCCTTCGATCTCGGAGATGTGGATCGTTCCGAAGTCGTGACGCAGGATGCGCGTATACAAGCCCGCCGGCAGATCGTGCTCGATGCGGATATCGAGCTCGAACAGCTCCTGAAGCGCGCTGCGCAACGACTCCTCCCGGCTTTCCGGGGCGAACGAGCGCGCGTCGATGAGGGTAGGCATGGGCTGGTCCAACGTCGAATCGCGTTCCGGCAAAGGGAACGCGGCGGCTCGTGGGGGCGAGACGGGAGCGGCGATGCTAGGAGGGCGCCCGCGGCCATGTCAAGGCGCCGTCCGCGCTCACGTGCCAAAACAGCCCCAAGTTGCCGCAGGCGCAACTTGTGTGTTGCTTTTGAAGAAATCCACCGCCCGCGGTGCCACGCGCGCGCGTCGCTGCAGTTCCAAACAAGCCATCGCACGTGCAGACAAGAAGACGCGGTCTGCTGCGCTGCACACGAACAGCCTTGTTGTTTTTTTGCGTGGTGTATTCCACCGCACGCGCCACTTCGTCGCGCGCTTCGTTGACGCGCGTCAATGCAGCGCGATAACTTCGACGCGAGTTACCAAAACGACAGCTGCGGGAAAGAAAAACGACAGCTCCCGTTAGCGAAAAGAAAGACCGCGTGGCGCTCACGTCGCGCGGCGAGGCTGGTCCTGGAGGCTTTTTGTTGCTGCAAGTTCGCTCGTCCACTTCCGTCGTAGTCGCGGCGTTTGTCGCGTCCTTGGTATTGACCGGCTGTGCCAGCGTCTTTTCACAGGGCGGTGGCTCGCGTCCGTTCGTCTACAAGCAAGGACCCGCCGATCCGCCGGAGACGATCCAGGAGAAGGCTGGCGTAGTTGCCAAGCGTGAGGAACCGGCGCCGCCGCCCGCGCGCACCGCTGCCGCGTCTCCGCCCGCTGCACGTGCGCCCGAGCGCAGCGCCGCAGCCCCGGCTCCAGTGGAGCGTTCCGCGCCTGCACCGGCGTTCCAGCAGCCGCCGTCGACTGCCTCTGCCGCTGCGCCCGTCGTTCCCGAGGCGATGGGCGGCTACACGCAGGCGAGCCGGTACGGCGATCTGCTGTTCATCTCGGGCCAGATCGGCAACGACCTGCGCTCGGGTGCTTTCGATGCCGGCGGCGATGTCGAGGCGCAGACGCGCCGCGCCATGGACAACGTGCGCGCGATCCTCGAGAACAACCGCCTGACGATGGCCAACGTGCTGTCCGTGACCATCTATCTCGCGAACATCAGTCATCTGACGGCCGTTGATCGCATCTACCACGGGTTCTTCAAGGGCACGCCGCCCGCGCGAACTGTGGTCGAAGTGGCGCACCTGCCGCGCGGTGCGCTCATCGAGGTCTCGGCCGTGGCGGGCCGCTAGGTTCGATCGCTTTGCTTTTGTTTCGAGCAGCACTGATTCTGGTTAGGGGTTGGAAGTGTGGTGATGCAGCGGCTCCGCTCGTCCGCAAAGCAGTCCGGGCCACCGCATCGGAAACCGTACGCACTGTTCAAGGGAGGGTGTCGTGAAGGTGAAACTTGGAGTTGTGGCACTACCGCTGCTGGCCGCGAGCATCCTCGCAGTCAATGCACCGGCGATCGGACAGCAGTCGTCCATGCCGGCAGGCCAACGGCCGATGATCCAAAACGGTCCCGTCGTAGGCACAGGCGAGAACATGCGCAACCTGTACCTGTTGCGCTGCTCCGGATGCCATGGGCGCGACGGCGAAGGCACGGCCTGGGATTGGCCGAAGCTCGGACCTGCGCTCAAGGGCAATCCGTTCGTGCAGAACGCGCCGGCTGCAGCGATCATCAGCGTCCTTCGCAAGGGACGCAGTGGACGCCAGCGCCTGTACCACGAGTCGTACCCGAACATGCCTCCGTTCGGGGCGGAAGCCCTATTCGATGCCGACGGCATGGTCGCCTTCCTGAAGGGCGAACTGCAGAAGTAACCGGCATCCCTGGCACGAACTCCTACTCATTCGCTCTAGTCCGGAGGGGAACATGAAGTGGCGCTTCAGTAGTGGAATCAAACTCGCGGCGGCCGCGCTAGTCAGCGCGCTGCCGTTCCTGGCGACGGAGTCGCAGGCAATGCCCAGCTTCGCGCGGCAAACGGGCATGGTCTGCAATTCCTGCCACATCGGCACCGACAACGTGCCCAATTTCACGCGCACGGGCCGGCTGTTCGCGATGCGCGGCTATACGCGACCTGTCATTCGCGAGAAGCTGCGCACCGAAGGTCAGACGGTCGACGGCGAGCCGCAATACGGCGGTGACTACCTGTCGCTCAACTGGACGGACTTCTTCGCGGCGCGCCTGGTCTCCGAATTCGCGTCGCAGAGCAAGACCAACGGTGTGAAGAGTGACGTGACTTCCGCGCCGCTGTCGCGGTTGGCGATGTTCTACACCGGTCCGATCACCGACTGGCTGGGACTGTGGACCGAGCTCGCCTACCTCGGCAACAACAGCATCTCCTCCGTGACGACCGGCAACACGGGTCCCACGGGTCTCAACTTCTTCGCCTACGACGAGTTCCGGCTGTCGACCTCGCGCACGATCGGCGAAAACAGCTTCGTCGGCATGTCGTTCGGCAACGAGCCTGGCGACGTGGTGACGCAGTTCGTGTTCCCGCTCGGCATCCCGCGGTTCTTCAACCTGGGCCAGGGTGGCGTCGGCAAGTCGATGAACATGGCGACCCTCTCGCTGCACGCGTTCCTGAACGACCAGCTGTGGCTGCAGTTCGCGCCGCAGTCGGGCAACACGAACGCGAGCTTCTCCAACGGCTGGCAGCAGTACTACGCCATCGCGTACGACCTGTTCCGAAAGACCGACAACGACCTGTGGCTCGGTCTCGAGTACGAGCGCGGCAACGACAGCGCGTCGATCCTGACCCCGACCAAGTCGAGCTTCATCTGCCCGACCACGTGCCCGGCCGGTGTGACGGATTCGAGCCTGTCGTTCACCAACACGCTGGGTGGTCGTCCGGTCGCGGGTGCCCCGGTCGAGGTCGTGGACAAGTTCTACACGTACGCCTGGCGCGCCGAATGGGCGGTCGCCGACCGCGGCCCGCACAGCTGGGTGGCGATGATCCAGGGCGATGGCATCAAGCAGGACTACCGTAGCGGCGCCTCGGCCGAGCGCACCCTTGCCGGCGTGTACCTCCGTTACTTCTACATGCGCACGTACGGCTTCTACGCGTCCTATGCGCATGACTTCAAGTACAAGTACACCCGCAATGGCGTGACGGCCGACTTCGGCAAGAACAACAACAAGAACATCACGCTGCTGTGGAACCCGGCGATGAACGTGAGCTTCCACCTCGTCTACACGCCGAACTCGCGCAACGCGGTGTTCACCGAGGCCTCGCTGCTTGCGCCGGGGACGACCATCCCGAACGCGAACACGACCACCAGCTGGTCGCTCGGCATGGAGTACAGCTTCTAAGAAATCCACGTCTCTCTCCTCCCTTCGGGCCAGGCCACGCAACCTTGGCCTGTGCCCGGGGGTACTTTCTCGAGGAGTCGACGTTCCAGCGCGCAAAGGTCAACCGACGGGAGGCCTCTCCCGTTGGTGCCTTTCGATTTTCAATACCAAGGTGTCCAATGAAGAAGCAACTGGTTCTGGCCGCCAGCGCAGCATTGCTGTCGACCGGCGCACTCGCCGCCTCGCAGGGCGCGAGCGTGTTCGAGGAAGTCTGCGCTGCATGCCACGGTGAGAAGGGGCAGGGCATTCCCGGCCTCGCGCCGCCGCTCAAGGGCAGCGAATTCGTGAAGAAGACCGACAACAAGGCGCTCGCGGATTTCATTCAGCACGGACGTGCCGGCAAGGAAAAGCACTTCCCGCAGTTCCCGTCGGACATGCCGCCATATTCCGGCGGAGCGGCGAAGGCGCAGGCAGTCGCGGACTACGTCAAGGGCGACTTGCAGAAGTGACGCAGCAGGCGCCCGGCGCGGCAAAAGGCGCCGGACGCGAAAGATCACCCCTGGCCCGCACTCGCATCTAGGTGCGGGCTTTTCTTTGATCGACGCAGGACACGCGCCAAGCCGCGTGAGTTGTCTGGATCCTTCCGCTCCATCGCCGGCCAGCAGCATGACGCACACGCGGGTATGGGACGCGCCGACTCGCGTGTTCCACTGGTCGCTCGTCGCGTGCTTCACCGGTGAATGGTTGACGCGCGATGCGCGCTATCTCGACCTGCATGTGTTTCTCGGCTACACGATGGCCGCGCTGGTGCTGTTTCGGATCGCGTGGGGCTTCGTCGGCACGCGCTGGGCGCGGTTCTCGTCCTTCACGGCGTCGCCGCGCGCCGGCATGGCGTATCTGCGCGCGCTTGCGCAAGGACGGCACCCGCACTACATCGGCCACAATCCGGCGGGAACCTGGTCCATTTACCTGCTGCTTCTGCTTGCGCTCTCGGCGGTGGTCACCGGCGTCATCGCGCTCGGCGCCGAGAAAGGCCATGGCCCGCTCGCGCATGCATTCTCGTACGCAACGGGCGACACCGTGCACGAGCTGCACGAGTGGCTGGCGTGGACGATGTTGGCGGTGGTCGCCGCGCATGTGCTGGGCGTGATCGCCGGAAGCCATGCCGACCGGGAGAACCTCGCGGGCGCGATGGTCACCGGTTACAAGCGCGCCCGGCAGGGCTTCGACAGCGTTCCGGCCCACGCGGGTATCGCCGCAGCCCTCGTCATCGGGATCGCGCTCGCGGCTGCGATGTACTTCCAGCCCTATGCGAGCGCGACCGCCGCCAAGCCGTACCGGCCGTTCACGCACGCGCCGCTGCCCACCAACGCGACATGGCAAGCCGAGTGCGGCAGCTGCCATATCGCGTTTCATCCGTCGCTGCTGACGGCGCGGTCATGGGATCGCCTGCTCGCGCAGCAGCAGGAGCATTTCGGCGAGGATCTCGGCCTCGAGCAAAAGACCATCGAAGACCTGCGCACGTACGCGCGTGCACATGCGGCCGAGAGGCTCGAATCGCCGGTGGCGTGGAAGATGGCGAAATCGGGACCGACGGGCGACGCACCCATCGAGATCACTGCCACACGTTATTGGCAGCACCGTCACGCGAGCATCGATGCGGTCACGTGGAAGAGCGTCAAGAAATCGGATTGCGGGGCATGTCACCTCGACGCCGAAGCGGGGACCTTCGAGCCCGGCGCAATTCACATTGGCACCGGCTCGCCGGCAACGAAAGCGAAAGCGGAGGGATGAGCATGCGGTTGCGCCTGAGCATGGCAGCCGTTCTGGCGATCGGTTGCATGGGATCGACGTGGGCCAGCGCGAATGCAGTCGACGAGCTCCTGCAGCAGTACAGGAAGCAAGGGGCGGGCGAGTTCTCGGCTGCCGCGGGCGAGCAGCTGTGGCAGCACACCTTCACCGATGCCAAGACGGGCGAAGCGAGGCGCTGCAACACGTGTCACACCAACGACCTCAAGCGCACCGGCAAGCATGCGGTCACGGGCAAGGCGATCGAGCCGCTGGCACCGTCGGTGAATCCGCAGCGCCTTACCGACAAGGCCCATATCGAGAAGTGGCTGTCGCGCAACTGCAAATGGACGATCGGGCGTGAATGCACGCCCCAGGAAAAGGGAGATGCCCTCGTGATGATCAGGAGCCGATAGGAGAATGGACATGCGAAAGCGATGGGGAAAGGCGGCGCTCGTCAGCGCGGCGATCATGGCAGCGCTGGCGCTGGGCGCGGGAGGCCTGACGCCCGCGTTTGCCGCCGGTAGATCGGTGCTGGCACCGGCGGATCCGACCTATGTGAAGGAGTGCGGCTCGTGCCATATCGCGTACTCGCCCGAGCTCCTGCCGTCTCGCTCGTGGCAGCGGGTGATGGGCGGTCTCGCGGATCATTTCGGTGAATCGGCAACGGTCGATGCCGAGACGCAGAAGCGCATCACGGACTACCTGACGGCGCACGCCGCCGAGAAAGGCACCAACGAGCAGTCGGTGCAGATCATGCGTTCCTTGCGTGCGGACGAGACGCCGCTGCGGATCACCCAGGTGCCTTACATCGCCGGGCTCCATGCCGCGGCACTCGAGGATCTGCGCGGCGGCACGCCGCGCCCGCACACCCTTGCCGAATGCGGCGTGTGCCATTACAAGGTTCAAGCCGGCAATTACACCGATCGGCAGTACTCGGTCACCGACATCGGTTGGCGCGATCAGGCCAACGTGCGGCATTGATCGCCCGCGCGCGCCACGGCTCGGCGCGCGCATCGTTCGTTCGCTGGAGATTTCGTGAAGACTTCGCTGCTGTTGATGCTGGCTTGGTGTGTCGTCGCCGCGCGCCCGGCGGCCGCGATCGATGATCGTTTCAACCCGCACTCCTACGACAACGGCGGCTTCGCCGTGGCCAATGACGCAACGTATCTGAAGGAATGCGGTGCGTGCCACTTCGCCTATCTGCCCGGCATGCTGCCCGCGCGATCATGGCAGAAGCTGCTCGCAACGACGGATCATTTCGGCGAGGCGCTCGCGCTCGACCCTGCCGTCGCGGCGCAGCTCTCCGCGTACCTCATGGCCAATGCCGCCGACCACTCCGACTACCGCGGGTCCGAAGCCATTCTCTATCGGCTGGGCAACGACGTCACTCCGCTGCGAATCACGAATCTTCCGGTCATGCGGCAGCGCCATTACATCGTCTCGAACCTGCTGCACGTGAATCCGAAGGCCGGGGTGAAGAAGCTGACCAACTGCAACGATTGCCACGAGAAAGCGGCTGCCGGGTCGTTTGCCTACCGCGAGATCGTGGTCCCGGGGATCAGCAAGGTCGTCAAGCCCGGATCCTTGTTCTAGCAGGCTGACGCATTCGCCTGCGCCAGGCGTACTTCGCGCATGTCTGGTTAAGCTCGCGATTGACCGGGCGTGGCGGCGGCGCAATACTTCGGATATGTCCGAGCAATCCGCCAAGCCTTACCTGTTGCGCGCGTTGTGCGAATGGTGCGCCGACAACGGGCTCACGCCCTACCTCGCCGTCAAGGTGGACGGCCAGACGCGCGTGCCGCAAGCCTTCGTGAAGAACGGCGAGATCGTGCTGAACATCAGCGCCGCAGCGACGCGCCGGCTGACGATCGACAACCAGTGGGTGCAATTCAACGCGCGCTTCAATGGCGTGTCGCAGGAAGTCGCCGTGCCGATGAGCGCGGTGGCCGGCATTTTCGCGAAGGAAACGGGGTACGGCTTCGCGTTTTCGGTCAACCCGGATCCCGTGGCGTCGCTCACGTCCGCGACGGAGCCGTTGCAGCTCGAGGCGGGTGAGGAACGCGCCGAGCCCAAGCCCAAGGCGCGGCCTTCGCACCTTCAGGTCATCAAGTAGCCGCGCGGGCTGCGTGCGATCCAGACCCCACCGTGCGCGTCCATGCGGTCGCGACGAAGGCGTGCGATCAACGCCGGCATAGCTCAGCTGGTAGAGCAGCGGTTTTGTAAACCGTTGGTCCCGGGTTCGAATCCTGGTGCCGGCACCAATAATCAGTGACTTAGCCATCACTGGCGTTCTCTTAGCCGCGCTAGCAACGGCCTAGCAACGCTTTTTTCGGCTCTGCCTCTTCTTAATTTCTCGATCTTTTGTGGCCTCAGGCCGCGGTGTGGGGTATGTCCTAACACTGCGACATCTCGGCGCATTTAAGCCCCTTGTTGGTCGCGCATTGACAGAATTTTTCTGCCAATCTATTATCGCACTTCCTGTCTTAAAGGAGATTCCCATGGATGCGCAAATAAAGGGCGCCAAGCTGCTCAAGAAAGGGGCGGGAGAGAAGCGTCAAAAATTCGTTCAATTAGCAGAAAGTCGCACAGTGAACGCGATGCGCGCGATTCGTGTGATCGGTAAGCTCGGCAACAAATCTCATTACGAGTACGACGAAACCGATGTGAAGAAGATCGTTGGCGCGCTGACGAAGGAGCTCGACGCGCTTAAAGCGCGGTTGTCCGATCACGGTGGTAAATCGACCGTCGAATTCAAGCTCTAAAACGTTAATCCTCAAGGCCGGCCAATGAACTCAGATTCCGCGAAGGACCTGTGCACCAAGCTCCTGTGGGCTGACAACGAGGAGGATGTAATTGCGCTTCTGAAGGCCGCGGGTTTTTGGGATAACCCGGACTGCTGGCGCTATTACGGCGACAACGAACTGAACTGGTCGCAAGCAGGAGGGCAGCAAGGCCGGGCGGATTTTGCATTGAACGAGAAGGTCATCAACGCCATAGATTCACTGCTCACGCGCAAATGCTTGGAGGAGGGAATTGACCCCCAGAGTTCCGCGGCGCCACAGAGCATTCGCGCCGCCGTATCTAAGTTCATCGAAAAAACAAGTCCTGACCACACCGGCAGCGGGCGCGTGGAGGACTGGTCGCAATCATTTCGCACCAAAGTCGCTGAGAACATTTCGGTATTCCCAACCGAGGCGCCGGGCTCAAAGTCTGGAACTAAGCCCTCGATCAACATCGCCGACCTTGGCGAGGGACATACACCGGAGGCGTTTCCTCAAACCTTCGTTGGACTTGCAAAACGGAATAAGGCCTCGGTGCAGTTCGTGCAGGGCAAATTCTGCCAGGGCGGCACTGGCGCTATACGTCATTGCGGCGAACACAAGCTTCAGCTTGTGATATCCCGCCGTGCGCCATCGATCGTAAATTCCCCAGTTCAGGTCGCCGGTTATCCGAAGCATTCCTCCGATGACCAATGGGGCTTCACCGTGGTGCGGCGCGAGGCCGCGACGGCGACAAGCAAAGTGCCCTGCCTGACCTATCTTGCGCCGATCGGGGCTTCGGCGTCGCCCCGGAAAGGCGCGGTGTTGCGGTTCTCAGCGGAAAAAATGCTGTTGTTCCCCAAAGGAGACGAACCGTACAAGCGGTACGTCCCCAGCGGATCATTGGTCAAGCTGTATGAGTACCAGCTCAAGGGCACCGGGAACATTCTCCGTCGCGACGGACTGCTGCAAAAGCTGGATCTGTTGTTACCCGATCCGGCGCTGCCTATTCGCCTTCACGAGTGTCGCAAGCGTGCCATTGGTAGCGAGGACGCCTCAGAGCAAAGCACCACCATGGCGGGCCTGTTCTCCCGTTTGGCTGACAGTAAGAACCTGGAAGACGCGCCCCCCATCAACATGCCTATGACGGTTCATGGCAAGGAACTGGTAGCACGTGTGTTCGCGTTTAAGCCGGGCAAGGGGGCTACCTACCGCGGTGCCGAAGGGGTGATCTTCACGGTGAATGGCCAGGCGCACGCGAACATCAAAGCTTCGATCTTTTCGCGTAAACGGGTAGGGCTGCAGCGCATCGCGACGGATTTGTTGGTGGTGGTGGATTGTTCCTCTCTGGACGCGAACGAACGCGACGATCTCTTTATGAGCAGCCGGGACCGGGTTGCGGAGGAGTCGCCGCTTTATATCGCACTGGAGAGAGCTCTCGAAGAGTCGCTGCATGAACACAAGGGCCTTCGGGAGTTGCGCAACCGGCGAGCGCAAGAAGAAATCGAGCAGCAGTTGGGCGATAACAAGCCTCTCGAGGCCGTGTTAACCCATGTGTTGAAGACATCTCCGGCTTTAGCCGCACTATTTGGGAAAGGGGATCGGTTGTCCACTCCCTTCAAGCCAAAGGATGTCAAGGACACGGGGAAGCCGCCGGTTCTGCATCTTCATCCGACGTTCTTTCATTTTCTAGGCAAAGAGCCTGGAGTGGCTTATACGCGCGTGGCGCACTTGGCGCAAAAGTGCCGCTTGACCTTTGTCACAGACGTAGAAGATGGCTATTTCACGCGCAAATATGAGCGTGGTGTCCTTCGGTTTAGCAGGTTGTGTAACGGGACATCTGTACCTGTACAGACCTTCCTTGGCCCGAATCTGGATGCAGGGCGCGCGAATATCTCAT
>Ga0070741_10019632_pt1 | contig 10767 bp, 9 predicted proteins | sample Coa_R1_4_FD_66440 | JGI IMG/M metagenome (GOLD analysis project Ga0070741, IMG submission 66440) | Surface soil microbial communities from Centralia Pennsylvania, which are recovering from an underground coalmine fire - Coalmine... | ecosystem: Environmental > Terrestrial > Soil > Unclassified ... | reverse complement strand
CGGATCTGCGCGTCCAGCGCGCCGTGCTTCGCCAGCGTGTCCAGCATGTGATCGAAGAAGGGGATGCCGGTCGAGACCTGCGCGTCGCCGCGCCCGTCGAGGTCGATGGCGACCTCCAGCTCCGTCTCCTTCGTCTTCCGCGAGATCTTCCCGGTGCGGCTCATCCCTTCGCATCCCCTGTCTCGGCGAGCAGGCGCGACAGCACCTTGCTGGTGTCGCCGGCCGCTTCGACGTGAGCGTAGATGATCGGCGCGCCGGCGTCCTGCGCGGCCTGCGAGGCGGCCCGGTCGTCGGCGGTGTCGCCCACGAAGAGCACCTGCGACCCCGGCGGCGCCTTCCTCAGGACGGCATGGGTGAGCCAGAGCAGGCCCGCAGGGTCCGGCTTGCGCGGCCTCTGCCCGTCGGCCACCCAGCACAGGTCCGCGGAAACGTTCAGGCCGCAGAGACGCTGGGCGAGGCGCGTCTCGCCGGGGTTGCGCCCGGTGTAGAGCGCGACGGGGAACTTCGCGACGACGGCGGAGAGCAGGCGCGGATCGGGCAGCACCTCCTCGTTCTCCCACATCCCGCGCTCCGGCGCGTCCGGCAGCTCGTCCGTGGCCTCGAATCCGAACAGGTCGCGGCACATGGATCCGCCGTAGAGCGCGCCGCAGATGCGCGCGACGGTGCGGGCGTCGATCGGCACCGGGTGCGCCTGGTAGAGCGCGCTCACGCCCCGGCCGCCCGCCTGGGCGAGAAAGCTCGCCAGATCGGGCGCCTCGCCGCGCGCACGAAGATAGAGGAGCAGGGCGATGGCGCGCGCCATCTCCCAGTCGTCGTTGAAGCCGCCGCTGGCCTTGAACGCCGGGACTTCGCGGGCGCGATCGAAGGGCACTGCCCGCGCCGCGGCCTCTCCCACCAGGGGGGCGACGGCGCGGCGTGCGGCCTCCTCGGCGACGGCGTGGTAGCTCCCGCGCGCGTCGAGGAGGACGCCATCGATGTCGAGGATCAGGCCGCGGACGGCGGTCAGCGAGAAGCTCACGCGGGAAGCTCCGCCCGGATCGCTGCAAGGAAGGCATCGTTGGCGGCGGGTGCGCCGATGCTGACGCGCAGCGCCCGTTCCAGGCCCTTCGCGGAGGAGACGTTGCGGATCAGCACTCCGCGCCGGAAGAGAGCCGCGTGCAGCTCGTTCGCCGGCCGCTTGGTCTGCTCGAAAAGGATGAAGTTGGCGCCGGATGGATGGACGTCGATGCCCAGCTCGCGGAGCGCGCCGCCGATGCGCTCGCGCTCCGCGACGACCAGGCGCGCGCGCTCGGTCACCAGCTCCGGACGGGCGAGCAGGGCGCGCGCGATCAGCGCGGCGAATGCGCTCAGGTTGTACGGGAGCTGGACCTTGCGCAGCTCGGCGCAGAGCGCGGGCGATGCCAGCATGCAGCCGGCGCGCAGGCTGGCCGCCGCCAGCGCCTTGGAGAAGGTGCGGAAGAGCACCAGCCGCGGGGAGCGCGCGAGCAAGGGCGCGAAGTCCTGGCCGCAGAAGTCGCGATACGCCTCGTCGATCCCGAGCAGGCAAGGCACGGCGCGGGAGAGCAGGGAGGCGTCCTCGAAGGAGAGCGTCGTCCCCGTCGGATTGTTCGGCGACCCGAGGAGGACGAGCTTCGCATCCTCGGAGGCGCGGACCAGCTCCTCGAGAGGAAAGCGGAATTCGCCGGAGGGCGCGCGCAGCGGCACGGAGACGACGCGCGCGCCGAGCGCCTTCGCCTGCAGCGCGTAGAGCGAAAACGAGGGCTCCGCCACCACCACGGTGTCGCCCGGCTCGACGCAGGCGAAGAGCAGGAGCTGGAGCAGCTCGTTCGAGCCGTTCCCCACCAGGACGGCTTTGGGATCGAGGTCGTTCGCGCGCGCGAGATCGGCGGCGAGTCGCGAGCCGTCGTTGATGGGGTACTTCGACCAGTCCATCGCCTGCAGCTCTGCCGCGAGCTGCCGCTTGAGCTCCGGCGGCAGGTCGGAGGGGCTCTCGTTCAGGTGCAGGGCGACGGGAGCGGGATCGCGCGGCGGCCCGTAGGCGGCCAGCGGCCGGACGGTGCGGCGGACGAAGTCCTCCGGAGCGCGGCTCATTTGCGGCGCACCTCGAGCGCGCGGGCATGGCCATGCAGCCCTTCGGCGTGCGCGAGCGCTTCGACGCTTCGGGCATCCGCCGCGAGCTGGCGGGGCCCGTACTCGATCACGTTCTGGCGGCGGAGGAAGTCGGTGGCGCTCAGCGGAGAGGCGAAGCGCGCGGTCCCGCTGGTGGGCAGGGTGTGGTTGGGCCCGGCGAGATAGTCGCCGACCGGCACGGGGGCGTGGTGGCCGGCGAACACGGCGGCGGCGCGAGAAACCTTGGGTATGGCCGCCTGCGGATCCCGCAGCAGCAGCTCGAGGTGCTCCGGCGCCAGCTCGTCGGCGAAGGCGAGCGCGTCGTCGAGGTCCCGGGCGATCACCGCCGCGCCGTGGGCCGCCAGCGATTCGGCCGCGATCGGATTCGGGTGATCCTGAAGCTCGCGCCGCAGCGCATCGGCGGTGCGCTCGGCGAGGGCGGCGTCCGCGGTGATCAGGATGCTGAGCGCGAGGGGGTCGTGCTCGCCCTGGGCGATCAGATCCGCCGCGATCTGGGCGGGATCGGCGCTCGAATCGGCCACGATGGCGACCTCGGTCGGCCCTGCGAGCGAATCGATGCGCACCTCGCCGGCGAGCTGCTTCTTCGCCTCGGTCACCCAGGCATTGCCGGGTCCGACGATGACGTCCACCTGGGGGACGGACTCGGTGCCGAGGGCCAGGGCGGCGATCGCCTGTGCGCCGCCGGCGAGCAGCACCCGCGAAGCTCCGGCGATCCGGGCGGCCGCGGCCACCTCCGGGAGGATAGTGCCGTCACGGCGCGGCGGCGTGGCGACGATCACCTCCGGAACTCCGGCGAGACGGGCCACGGTGACCGTCATGATCACGGTGGAGGGATACGCGGCGCGGCCGCCCGGCACGTAGCAGGCCGCCCGGCGCAGGGGGATGGTGAGGCTGCGCAAGACGCCGCCGTCCTCCAGCTCCAGCGAGTACGACGGCGGAACCTGCGGTGCGTGGAAGGCGCGCACGCGGCGGTGCGCGAGCTCCAGCGCTTCGCGCACCGCTGTCGGGCACTGCGCCGCGAGCGCGTCCCAGCGGCCGCCGTCGAGGAAGAGCGACTCGAGCCGCGCGCCGTCGAATCGCTCGGTGAGGGCGCGGACGGCGACGTCGCCGCGCTCCCGAACGTCGGCGATGATGTCGGCCACGGCGGCCGGCACCTCGGGCGCCTTGCCGGCGCCGGCGCGCAGGCCCAACGCCGTCGCGCGGTCGGCTGCCTTCGAGAGGTGGAGGATGCGGATCATGCCAGCGCCTCCAGGAGCGGCAGCATCTCCTCGACCTTGAGCCGGTAGGCGGCGCGGTTCACCACCAGCCGGGCACTGATCTGGAGGAGCTCGTCGACGACCACCAGCCCGTTCTCGTCGAGCGTGCGCCCGCTCTCGACCAGGTCGACGATCGCGTCGGTCAGCCCGCTCACCGCGGCCAGCTCGACCGACCCGGAGAGGTGGACCAGGTCGACCGGTACGCCGCGGCGCGCGAACCATTGCGCGGTGAGCCGCGGGTACTTCGTCGCCACCCGCAGCGATCGCCCCAGCTCGGCGGTGACGCTCTTTCCGCTCGGCGCCGCGAGACAGAGACGGCAGCGCCCGAATCCGAAATCGATCGGCGTGAGCAGATCGGCGCCGGACTCCAGCACCTGGTCGAGGCCGCAGACGCCGAGGTCGGCGGCTCCGCGCTCCACGTACAAGGGAACGTCGGCGTCCTTGAGCACCACGAAGCGCGCTGCGGATCCCGCCGAGACGATCAGCTTGCGCGAGAAGCCCGGCTCCTCGTCGGGGACGACGCGGGCGCGGGCGAACTTCTCCAGCGCGGGCTTCTGCAGCCGCCCTTTGGGAAGCGCGATGGTCAGCATGCGAGCGGGACCAGGGCGTCGAGATCGAGGGAGAAGCCGACGGCGGGTCGCGGGTCGCCGAACCGCCCGAGGAGCGTGTCGTAGCGGCCGCCGCCGCCGACCGGCCGCGGCGAGCCGTGCGCGTAGAGGTTGAAGACGATCCCGGTGTAGTAGCCGAGCCCTCTCACCTCCCCGAGGTCCACCTCCAGCTCCGCCCCGAGGCTGCGCGCCGCCGCGAGCGCGGCGGTGATGCGGCGCAGCGCCTCGAGCGCCTCGGCGGAAGGGGCGAGCGCCTCGGCGCGCGACAACAGCTCGCGCGCTTCCGTCTGCGGACGGGGAGGGTGCGCCAACATGAGGATCGCCTCGCGCGCCTTGCCCGAGGGCACCTCGCGCTCGCAAAGGCCGCGCAGGGTGGGGAGGTCCTTGCGGTCGACGGCGTCGTTGAGCGATGCGGCGAGCCGCGGCGAGGCGCCGGCCGCGGTGGCGAGCGCGGAGAAGTAGCCGGTGCTGCCGAGCGAGATCCGGCCGCGGACGCCGAGCGCGTGGAGCGACGCGGCGGCGAGCGCGAGCACCTCCGCATCCGCCTCCGCACCCGAGGCCCCGACCAGCTCGCAACCGGCCTGCAGCCGCTCGTATACCGGGCCGCTGTCCGGCGCGACCCGGCGGACGATGCTGCCGCGGTAGTAGAGACGAAGGGGCGACATTCCGGCCAGCCGGGTAGCCGCGATCCGCGCCACCTGCGCGGTGAAGTCGGCGCGGAGCGCGATCAGCTTGCCGCTCCGATCCAGGGCGCGGAACGCCTCCGGTCCGAACACGTCGGCCGCCTCGATCGCCGGCGGAATCACCTCCGCGTAGCCCTTCGCCTCGAATTGCGCGCAGAGCGTCGCCTCGCACCGGCGCAGGCGGCGGGCCGCCTCGAAGAGGAGGTCCTGGGTTCCCGGAAGTGGCGTCGACGGTTCCACGAAGGGTCGATTGTCGACGGCGCGCGGTGAAGGCGCAAGGGCGCGTGTTACCCTGCGCCTTCGGTGTACCGCCTCGTCCGGCCGATTCTCTTCCTCCTGCGCCCCGAGACCGCTCACGGCCTGGCAGGCGCCCTGCTGCGCGGCAGGCGGGCCCCGGGCGGGATTCCGGGTGCGGATCCGCTGCTGCGGCAGACGGTGTTCGGGCTCGAGTTTCCCACCCCGCTCGGTCTGGCCGCCGGGATGGACAAGGGCGACGTGCTCGCCCCCGCGTGGTTCCGGATGGGGTTCGGCTGGGTGGAGATCGGGACCATCACCCCCCGCCCGCAGCCAGGAAACGAGCGGCCCCGCCTGTTCCGGCTGGTCCCGCAGCGGGCGATCGTCAACCGGATGGGGTTCAACAATCCCGGTGCGCAGGCGGTGGCGGAGCGGCTCCGCGCGCTCCCACAGCTCCCGGGTCCGATCTGCGTCAACCTCGGCCGGAACAAGACCACGCCGAACGAGCGCGCGGCCGAAGACTACGTCGAGGCGTTCCGGGCGCTCGCGCCGTACGCGCAGCTCGCGGCGATCAACGTCTCCAGCCCCAACACGCCGGGACTTCGCGCGCTCCAGTCGGAGCTCGCAGGATTGGTGGGGGCGGTGGCGAAGGCGCGCGATGCGCTGCCGCGGCGGATCCCGATCCTGGTGAAGCTGTCGCCGGACGAGCCCGACGATCGGCTGGTGGAGATGGCGCAGGCGGCGCAGGCGGCGGGTGCGGACGGGATCATCGCGACGAATACCACGCTCGATCGGGCTGCGGTGCGCGGCCATCCGCGCGCGGCGGAGCAGGGCGGGCTCTCCGGCGCGCCCTTGCGGGATCGCGCGCAGCACGTCTGCGGGCTGCTCTACCGGAACGTCTCCGTGCCCATCGTCGGCGTCGGCGGGATCTCCAGCCCGGAGGACGCGTACGCGCGCATCCGCGCGGGGGCGTCGCTGATCCAGATCTACACGGCGCTGGTGTACGAGGGCCCCGGCCTGCCCGGACGTATCTCCCGCGGCCTCGCCGCCCTCCTGCGCCGCGACGGTTTGACGCTGCCGGAGGCGATCGGGAGGGACGCCCGCGGTGCCAAAAGTGTGCCCGCCGCCATCGAGCGGGGCGGCAGGAGGCCCTCGTGAAGGATGCATTCGTGGTGATCGCCACGTTCTGGGGAGTGGTCCAGGCGAAGATGGCGAGCGAAGTGCTCGCGAGCGCAGGGATCGGCGTCCGCCTCGCGGACGACGGGATCGCCGCGGCGAATCCGTTCCTCGCCCCGGCCATCGGCGGCGTCCGGGTGCTCGTCGCCCCACAGGACGTCGAGCGAGCCAATGAGCTGCTCGAATTGCGCGGGTTGACCCCCGGCGGAGAGCCGCCGCCGGTGGACTTCGGCTCGCTCGAGGACGAGGCGATGCAGGCCGAGCCGGCAGACGAGAGCGTGGGGAAATTCCTCGAAGCGCAGAAGAAGCGTCGGTAGGTCTGGTCGCACGGGGCACCGTGTCCTTGCTCGACCTTTCAACTCGCCCCGGGGCGAGTTGATTGTGTCGCCGCCTCCCGTCGGCCTATCAGACGTGGTTCCGATGGCGGTGCTCGCAGACCGGCCATCGCCCAGGCTCTCAAGATGGCGTCGCGAATCCGATGCAGGGCGTCATCCTTCCCAGTACTCCAGCTCGAGAGTGCCCACACGAACGCGATCCCGGTTTGCGAGCTGCGAACGCTCCGTCTGGGTACCGTTGATCCAGACGCCATCGCCTCCGAGATCCTCAATCCAGAATCTGCCACCGTCTCGGTACACGCGCGCATGCCGCCGCGTGACCGTCGCGCGCGGCACCTGGATTGCGGCAGCCGATGATCGTCGGCTCGTCCCCGAGCACATGAATCTGCCATCTGCGGTGACGATCGAAGTACTGGAGTTGTGCTCCCAATCCGTTTCCCGTGGTAACTGCAAACCGTCGTAGAGCCGTTTCTGTGTCCTTCGCTTTTTCCGAATCGCAGGATGACGCCTGTGGTTCCGAGGCACGCCGCAACGGTGCTTGTCCTCTCAGAATCCTCGCGACCGGACTCGCACCACAATAGACCAACCGCGAGCGCGAGGATGACACGGAGTACGGCGTCGTCATTCCAGGCGAGCCGGCGTTGCAACCTCTACGTTCAACTCGCCCCGGGGCGAGTAGATCGTCTCCGCCCGCAGCGCTCCGACGCGTGCGCGGTCCATGAAAGGTCGTCCATAGATCTTGTCAGCCGCGTGTTGATTGTGCGCACGGCAGAGGAGGCGGATGGTCTCGACCTCGTGGCGCCCGGTCCGGGCAAAACCGTCTTCGTGATCGAATTCCAAAACACGCTTCGAGCTGCACCTGCGCCCCCGTTCGTCTTCGAACGTGCATTGGCCGCCGTCGCGTTCATACACGGCCCGCTTGATCGCCTCGGGAATGTGCCGCGTCGGCGTCCTCGGCCCGTTCGGAACCGACTTCAACGGCGCGGTGGCGACGGGCGTGTGCGCGGCCGCCTCGTCAGACCCTTTCGACGAGGGTCGGGACACCCGCACCTTGCGCCCGACTCCAAACTTCTCCTTCTTCGTCTTCGCAATGAGAAGGTCGACGGCGCTCTCGATGACCTTCGCAAGATCGCCGTCCGGCACGCGATGCCCCAGCAGGGCCTGCGCCTCGACCAGCTTGTCCCGCAGTTCGCGGGTCGCGGTGAACCGGACGTTGAACGTCTCACCGCTCAACGGAGCGACGACCTCTCGCGGCCGGGTCCGGACAGGCGTCGCTGGCGCCGGCGAGGGCGCCGTTGCGATCGACGGCGTCGCCTCCGGCGATGGTCTGACTGCTCCGCTGAGTGTGTGTTGCGTGTCGGGACCCGGGCGCGCAACCGCGGGTGCACGAATCGCCTTGATGGAGCTGGGCACCGGATCGGCGGGAGCAATCCGCGCCGCCAGCTCCTCGATCTCCTTCTTCGACTTCCCCGCCGCCTCGTTCAGCAACAGCTCGCAGTTGATGTCGCTCAAATGCGGCACCAGCACCCGCAGTCCCGCCAGATGCACCTTCCCGGACCTGAGCGCAGCGATGACCGCGGGCATCTTCGCCCCGCACGCGCGACTCCGATGCGGTTATATGCGGCGGATTCGGAAAACCCGAGCTCCTTCATGCAGAACACGAACATCGACGAGCAGGCATTGTCGAGGTAGAGCCTGCGCTCGTCGACCTCGCCCAGGTACTCGATCAGGTCAGCCTCGACGACGAGACACCTGCCGGCGACCTCGCGGGTTCTGAAGAGAAGCGCTTCGTTACTCAGCGACTTGAGGACGTTCGCGTTCATGCAAACGACTGTACCCGTCCCCTCTGACATCGAGCCGTCAGCAAGGGCGCGGAACCGGCCAGCGATCGCCCGGTGTGCAATCGTACACCTACCTTGACGCACCCCGACTTGCCTGGCGCCCGCTTGCTGTCGATCAATGCGCACGCTCGTCCCCAAACCCCATTCCGAGGTCACAGTGAAACATCGCCGCTCCGAATCGACGGCACTGATCCCCCTCTGCGCCGCGCTCTTGCTCGCTCTTCCCGCCCGCGCCGCCGGTCCCACGCGCATCACGGTCAGCGCCAGTCCCGGAGGGACGGTGCAGGTCGCCGGTCCAGGAGGAGACTCCGTCACCGCCGTCGAGTTCGACCTCGCGCAGACTTCGGGCGATGCCGACAGCGGCGACGGTTCGGATGACGGCGAAGGCAACCCGGTGGTGAACCGGACCATCGCCCACCACGCCGGCGCATCGGCCGTGGCGAAGGGCCGGTCTACGGCGAAGTCCAACCCCGAGTTCCTGACCGGGGTGCAGGGCCTCAACTTCAACAACCAGCGATTCGCGAACGGCGGAAACCAGTTCTCCGTCGAGCCGCCCGATCAGGGCCTGTGCGCGGGCAACGGGTTCGTCATCGAGTCGGCGAACGACGTGTTGCGCATCTTCGATTCGACCGGCACTCCGGTCACGCCGGTGGTGGACCTGAACACGTTCTACGGGTACGCGCCGGCGATCAACCGCGCCGTCAGCCCGCTGCAGTTCGGGCCTTCGATCACCGACCCGAGCTGCTACTTCGATCCCGACACGCAGCGCTGGTTCCACGTGGTGTTGACCCTGGACCGCGCCAACGCCTTCACCCAGAGCCTCGCCGGCTCGAATCACCTCGACATCGCCGTCAGCACCAGCGCGAATCCCACCGGCTCGTGGGTCGTGTACCACCTCCCGGTCCAGAACGACGGCACGCAGGGCACCCCGGACCACGGCTGCGTCCAGCCGCGCCGCCCGCCGTTCGTCCACGGCCCCTGTCTCGGCGACTACCCGCACATCGGCGCCGATGCCAACGGCTTCTACATCACCACGAATGAATTCGATCTCGCCGGCCCCTTCTTCTACGGCTCGCAGATCTACGCCCTCGACAAGCACGCGCTCGCCGCCAACTCCGCTTCGGTCACCGGCTTCCTCTACAACACCGGCGACCCGAGCCTCGGCGTGTTGATCGACGCGCCCAACGACCTGCCCGGGTTCACCGTCTGGCCGGCCCAGTCTCCGGCGGGCGTCTACAACAGCGCCAACGGCGGCACCGAGTTCTTCATGAGCTCGATGGCCGTCTTCTATGGATTCGACACCCGCGTCAGCGTCTGGTCGATGACCAACACCTCGGCGCTCTCCAGTGGCCAGGCGCCGAACCTCAGCATCCGCATCGCCGACACCATCGGGTATGGCGTGCCCAGCTCCTCGTTCCAGAAGCCTGGAGCGATTCCGCTCGCCCAGTGCCAGACGGACGCGGTCTGCGCCGGCAGGGTCGGCAGCGCGCTGCGGACCACCCAGAATGCCGAAGCGCGCCTCGACAGCAACGATTCGCGCATGCAGCAGGTGGTCTACGCCAACGGCAAGCTCTGGGGCTCCCTCGATACCGGCCTGATCATCGACGGCACCGACCAGCAGAACGGCATCGCCTACTTCATCCTCAATCCCGACTCGCTCAAGGCTTTCCAGCAAGGCTACGTGGGGCTGGCGAACAACAACGCGAACTACCCCACGATCGCCGTGACCCCGAGCGGCCGCGGAGTGCTGGCGTTCACGCTCGTGGGCGCGGACCACTACCCGAGCGCCGCATACACCAGCCTGGACGCGAAGATCGGCGCTGGAGACATCCACGTCTCCGCCGAGGGCGCCGGCCCGCAGGATGGGTTCAGCGGCTATGCCGGCCTGGCGAACCCGGTCCGGCCGCGCTGGGGCGACTATGGAGCGGCAGCGGCGGACGGCAACGTGATCTGGACGGCGTCCGAGTATACGGCGCAGACCTGCACCTTCGCCCAGTACAACGCAGGGCCGAGCAGCCCGACGGGATTCGGGACCTGCGGCGGCACCCGCGGGCCGCTGGGGAACTGGAGCACGTTCCTCTCCAAGCTGAGCGTCGGTCCCTGATCGGTTGCGGTGGGCGGGGCTCCTGCGGCCCCGCCCACCGGAGCTCGCTAGAAGGAGCTGCCGAGGGTGAAGTACAGGCTCAACGGACGGTCTGCAGAAGTGGCGAGATTGAACCTCGGCACGGTGGTGTCGCTGATCGCCTGGGGAACGCAGGGACTGGTCACCGGCCTGATCACGGCGGGCTATTACATCGTGTACCGGCAGTTCGAGAACCACGTGCTGTATCCGATGGTGTACCGGCGCACCGTCGAGGTGAACCCGCTGGTGATCATCCTTGCCGTGCTCTTCCTCGCCGACTGGGGCGGAATCCCGGGCGCGATCCTGGCCGTGCCTCTCACTGCCGCGGCCCACGTCGTCGTCGGCGTCATCCTCCGCGTGCGCCGCGAACGGCTCGGCATTC
>Ga0070741_10019631_pt1 | contig 10768 bp, 4 predicted proteins | sample Coa_R1_4_FD_66440 | JGI IMG/M metagenome (GOLD analysis project Ga0070741, IMG submission 66440) | Surface soil microbial communities from Centralia Pennsylvania, which are recovering from an underground coalmine fire - Coalmine... | ecosystem: Environmental > Terrestrial > Soil > Unclassified ... | reverse complement strand
TCAGCCCGCCGATGATGGAAATACCCAACGGCCGCCGCAGCTCCGATCCCATGCCCATACCGACGGCCAGCGGCACGGCCCCGAACAGGGCGGCCATGGTGGTCATGAGAATGGGTCGGAACCGCAGGGTACAGGCCTCGAAGATGGAATCGCGCGTGTTCTTGCCTTCCAGGCGCTCCGCATTCAAGGCGAAGTCGATCATCATGATGGCGTTCTTCTTCACGATGCCGATCAGGAGAATGATGCCGATGATGGACATGACATCGAGCTCGGTGTGAGTGAGTTGCAGGGCCAGGATTGCCCCCACGCTCGCGGGTGGGAGCGTGGAGAGAATGGTCAGCGGATGTATGAGACTGCCGTACAACATGCCCAGCACGATGTAGACGGCAATGATGGCCGTGAGGATCAGGTAAGGCTCGGTCCGCACAGAAGCCTGGAAGGCCTGCAGGGTCCCGGAGTACTGTCCATGGATGGTGTTGGGCAGGCCGAGGCTCGCTCTGACTTTCTCGATCTCCTGGGTGGCTTGCCCGAGCGATACGCCGGGGCTCAAGTTGAACGACACGGTCACCGAGGGGAACAGGCCGGTGTGATTCACGACCAGGGGTGAAGTGGCGGCCTGGTAGTGGGTCACCGTATTGATGGGAATCGGTGTCGAGCCGCTGTTGGCTACCAGGTAGAGATCGTTCAACCCTGCCGGCGATTGCCAGTATTTGGGCGCGACCTCCATGACCACGTAGTACTGGTTGAGCTGAGTATAGATGGTGGAGACTTCGGACTGGCCGAACGCGTTGTAGAGGGTGCTGTCGATGACCTGGGGCGTGAGTCCCAGCCGCGCGGCGGTCGGCCGGTCGTAAGTGAGCAGGGCCTGCAGTCCGTTGTTCTGTTGGTCCGAGTTCACATCCTGGAACCCGGGGGCCTTGCGGAGCGCGCTGAGGAGCTTCGGCCCGTAAGTTTGCAGTGTCGCCGAGCTGTCGGCCGTCAGGGTGTATTGATACTGGGCCGCCGATGAGCGGCCGCCGATCCGGATGTCCTGGACGGGCTGCAGGTAGGTGTTGGCACCCGTCAATCGGGTGAGCCTGGGGCGCAGCTCGCTGATGATTTCCGCCGCGCTGTGCTTGCGCTGGCTCAAGGGTTTCAGGGCAATGAACTCATTGGCGCTGTTGGTGGGACCCGAGCCGCCGGTGAATCCCATCACGTTATCGACCCCCGGATCGGATTTCACCACGTCGACCGATTGTTTGAGCGCGCCTTTCATGAGGGCGAACGAGGCGTCCTGTTGTCCCTGCATCCCTCCTGAAATGACGCCGGTATCCTGCTGCGGGAAGAACCCTTTCGGAACCTCGATCATCAGCACCACGTTTAGTACCAGGGTCGCCACAAACACAACCATGATCAGGGCGGGGTGGTCCAGTACCCAGGTCAGGCTGCGCCGATAGCCCTCGAGAAGATCCGAGAACATGCGCTCGCTCCACAGGTAGAGCCTACCGTGCTGCCCATGCTTCTCCGATTTCAACACCCGCGCGCACATGGTGGGTGTGGTGGTGAGCGAGACCACCATGGAGACCAGGATGGCGCTGGAGAGTGTCAGCGCGAACTCGCGGAACAGGCGGCCGATGATGCCCCCCATCAACAGGATAGGGATGAAGACGGCAATCAGCGAGATGCTGATGGAGAGCACCGTGAAGCCGATTTCCGCGGCGCCTTTCAAGGCGGCCTGGGTGGGCGTCATACCTTCTTCCAGGTGGCGCGTGATGTTCTCCATCACCACGATGGCGTCATCCACCACGAAGCCGCTGGCGATGGCGAGCGCCATGAGCGACAGGTTGTCGAGCGAGAACCCGCACAGATACATGATGGCGCAGGTGCCGATGAGAGAGACCGGGACCGCGACCGCGGGAATGAAGGTCGCGTAGACATTCCGCAGGAAAATGAACACCACCGCGACGACCAGAAGCACCGAGATGATGAGCGTACGCTCGATGTCATTCACCGAGGCGCGGATGGTGAGTGTGCGGTCGAGCACGGTAATGAAGTGCATTCCCGCGGGGATCGAGGCCTGCAGGCCGGGGATCGCGGCTTTGACCGCGTCCACCGTCTGGATGATGTTGGCGCCCGGCTGCCGGAAAATGATCAGGTTCACCGACGGCTTGCCGTTCAGGAATCCAGCCTGCCGGACTGTCTGCTGTGAGTCGACGACATCCGCCACGTCGGTCAGCCGTACCACGGCGCCATTCGAATGCCCGATGATCAGGGGCTTGTAATCCGCGGCCCTGGAGATCTGGCTGTTGACCACAATATCCGAGGTCGTCTTCCCATCGGACAACTGCCCCTGGGCGATGTTGGAATTCTGGCCTGAGATGGCGCTCGCGACGGAGGGCAGGCTGATGCCATAGTGCGTGAGCTTGGTGGGATTCAACTCTACGCGCACTGCCGGGTAGGAGGCCCCGACGACATTGACCTGGCCGACACCGGTAATCTGTGACACCCGTTGTGCGATGACCGAGGAGGCCTCGTCGTACAGGGTTGGTACGTCGTACACGTCGGATTGCAAGCCGAGCACCATGATGGGCGAGTCGGCGGGATTGACCTTCCGGTAGGTGGGGTTCGCCGGCAGATTCGCGGGCAGATAAGTGCGCGCCGCATTGATCCCGGCCTCGACGTCGCGCGCCGCGCCGTTGATATCCCGACTCAGATCGAACTGCAACGTGACACTGGTGGTACCCAGCGTACTGGAGGACGTCATCTCCGTAATGCCGGCGATGTGCCCGAACTGTCTCTCCAGTGGGGTTGCGATGGCTGAGGCCATGATGTCGGGACTCGCTCCCGGGAGCGAGGCGGCGACCGTGATGGTTGGAAAGTCCACCTGCGGCAGGGGTGAGACCGGCAGAACGGCAAATGCCGCGATACCGACCAACGCTACCGCGATGGTCAGCAGGGTGGTCGCGACCGGCCGCCCGATGAAGAGCCGGGACGGGTTCACGCGGTCCCCTCCGCCGCGGCGGCAGCCTCGGCTTCTTTGCGGCGGCGGCGTGAGAACCGCCGGGCCAACTTGTCGAAGAAGATATAGATCACGGGTGTCGTGTACAGCGTCAGCACCTGGCTGAACAACAATCCGCCCACCATGGCAACACCCAACGGCTTGCGCATCTCCGAGCCGATCCCCGTGCCGAAGGCCAGCGGGATACCGCTCAACAGGGCCGCCAGGGTGGTCATGAGAATGGGGCGCAACCGCAATAGCGCGGCCTGGTAGATGGCTTCGGTGGTTTCCTTACCCTCCTTGCGCTCGAGCTCGAGGGCGAAGTCGACCATCATGATGCCGTTCTTCTGCACGATACCAATGAGCAGAATGATGCCGATGATGCCGACGATGTCGAGATCGAGCCCGAACAGTCGCAAGGCCAGCAACGCGCCCACTCCCGCGGAGGGCAGTGTCGAAAGGATGGTGACGGGGTGGATGAAGCTCTCGTAGAGTACGCCCAGGACGATGTACACGGTCATGAGCGCCGCCAGAATCAACAGGCCCTCGTTCGATTGCGAGCTCTGGTAGGCGGCTGCCGTACCCTGAAACGCCGCGATCACACTGGCCGGGAAATTCTCCTTGGCAATCACCTCATCCATGGCATCGAGCGCCTCACCCAGCGAGTAGCCGGCGGCGAGGTTGAAGGAGACGGTCACGACCGGGAACTGTCCCTGGTGTCCGATGGACAGAGGCTCGCTTTCGGTCTTCATGTGCACGAAGGCACTCAGCGGTACGGGTGTCGGGCTCGAAGTCGAGCTGCTGCTACTGGAGCCGTTTCCCCCACCATTGCCGCCGCTGCTCGTGCCACTGCGCGAGTTGGGTGCACTGGCGCTTTGGGAGGCTGCGGAAGTTCCGGAGGACCCTGACAGTACGCTGCCGGTTCCGGAGGAGGACAGGGCGGAGGTCGGGTTGGCTCCTGACAGGGTACTGGTGGTCGAGAGATTGAATACCCCTGAGCCGGTCGTGCGCAGTGACGAGCCGCTGCTGCTCGAGGTGGGAGTCAACAGGCTGTTTCCGGAGGATGCCGAGGATCCGGCACCCGCTCCCGAGGAGGAGCCTGCGGTGTTGGATGCCACGGTGACCGGAGCTCCGCTCGCGGAGGCCTGAATGTAGATGTCATTCAGGTTCGCGGGACTGCGCTGGAATTTCGGGTCGGCCTCCAGGATCACGTGGTACTGGTTCACCTGGGTGTAGAGGGTGTTGACCTGCCGCTGGCCCAAGGCGTCGTACAGGGTGTTATCGATGCTCGCAGGCGTGATTCCGAAGCGCGATGCCGTCGCCCTGTCGATGGTGAGTGTCGTGGCCACGCCGTCGAGCTGCTGGTCGGTGACCACGTCGGCGAGCTGGGGTAATGCCTGGAGCTTCGGCAACAGGCGGTGCACGACGGTGTTGAGCTCATCGGGACTGGGATCCTCGAGAGTGTATTGGTATTGGGTACGGCTCACGCGATCGTCGACGGTGAGGTCCTGCACCGGCTGCATGTAGAGCTTGATTCCAGGGACATCCGCCAGCTTGGGGTTGAGTCGCCGAATGACGTCGCTGGCCGAAATGCCGCGGTCCTCGAGCGGCTTGAGGTTGATCTGAATGCGCCCGCTGTTCAGCGTGGTGTTGGTCCCGTCGGCGCCGATGAAAGAGGAAATACTGTCCACCGCCGGGTCCTCCAGCAGCACCTTGCCCAGGGACTGTTGCAGGCGGGTCATCTGCTGGAAGGATGTGGAGCCCGGCGCCTGGGAGATGCCCTGAATGATGCCGGTGTCCTGGATCGGGAAGAATCCCTTCGGAATGGTGATGTAGAGAAGAGCTGTCAGAACGAGCGTGGCGATGGCGACCAACAGGGTGATGGCCTGGTAACGCAGGACGACTTTCAGCGTACGCCCATAGAAATCGATGATCTTCTGCAGAATCTCGCCTGACTTGTGATAAAAGCGGCCTTGCTTTTCCTCGGGCGTGAAGCGCAGCAGCCGCGCCGACATCATCGGTGTCAGGGTGAGTGAGATGAGCGCCGAGATCACGATGGTTACGGCCAGGGTGACCGCGAACTGCCGGAACAGGCGGCCGGCGATATCGCCCATGAAGAGCAGCGGAATCAACACCGCGATCAGGGATACCGTCAACGACAGAATGGTGAACCCGATCTGGGCGGCACCTTTCAAGGCTGCCGCCAGCGGCTGTTCCCCCTCTTCGATATAGCGGGAGATGTTCTCGATCATGACGATGGCATCGTCCACCACAAAGCCGGTGGAAATCGTGAGCGCCATCATGGCGAGGTTGTTGAGACTGAATCCCGCCAGGTACATCACGCCGAATGTGCCGATGAGCGATAGCGGCACGGCGATGCTGGGAATGAGGGTGCCGGGGATACTGCGCAGAAACAGGAATATCACCATGACGACCAGGGCGATCGCCAGGAGCAGCTCAAATTCCACGTCACGCACCGAGGCGCGAATGGACGTGGTCCGGTCGGTGACCACCTGCACGTGAATGGCCTGCGGCAGGGTGGATTCGAGCTGCGGCAGGAGTTTTTGAATGCTGTCGACCACCGAAATGGTGTTCGCGCCCGGCTGGCGTTGAATGTTCACAATCACCGCCGGTGTTGTGTTCTGCCAGGCCGCGAGTTTTTCATTCTCCACGCCATCGACCACGCGGGCGACGTCGCCCAGCATGATGGGCGCCCCCTGGCGGAAAGCAACGACAACTGATTTATACGCCGCGCTGCTCAACAGCTGATCGTTGGCGTTGATGGTGTAGTCTTGTGCCGGGCCGTCGAAATTGCCCTTGGCGGCATTCAGGCTGTTGCCGGCCAGGGCGTTGCGCAGATCCTCGAGGTTCAGCCCATAGGCGGCGAGTGCCGTGGGATTGGCCTGAATGCGTACGGCGGGTTTCTGGCCGCCGGAAATACTGACCAGGCCGACACCGGTGATCTGGGAGATTTTGGGTGCAAGACGTGTGTCCGCCAGGTCCTCCACCTGTGAAAGCGGCAACTCGTTCGACGTCAGCGCCAGGGTCAACACCGGAGCGTCCGCAGGATTGGACTTACTGTAAATCGGCGGTGTGGGCAGATTCGCCGGCAGGTAGCTCTGAGCCGCGTTGATCGCCGCCTGCACTTCCTGCTCGGCAACGTCGATGCTCAGACTCAACTGAAACTCCATCACGATTGCCGACACGCCACCGGCGCTGGTGGAGGTCATCTGGCTCAGGCCCGCGACCTGGCCGAACTGGCGTTCCAACGGGGCAGTGACGGCCGTGGCGACTACACTCGGACTCGCACCGGGATAGAATGTCAGCACCTGGATGGTGGGATAGTCGACCTCGGGCAGGGCCGACACCGGCAGTTGGAAATAAGCGACCGCGCCGGCCAGAAACAGCGCCACCATGAGTAGCGCGGTCGCGACGGGGCGGACGATAAAGGGGCCGGAGGGACTCATTGCCGGCCTGGAGCGGTCACTTGCGCGGGTCGGATGACTTTGCTGCCTTGCTGCTCCTTGCCCTTACCGGGCGTGCGCACCTGCACATGAGTGCCGTTTTCCAGGCGGTCGAAGCCGCTGGTGGCGATCTGAGTGTTGGGGGCCAGCCCCTTCACGGCGGTATTCTGGTCATCGGAGGTGAGGGCGGTGACGTTTTGTACGCTGACCGTGGAGTCGGATTTCACGAGGTAAACAAAGTCGGCTGTGCCGTTGTGCTGAATGGCCGGCGTGGGTACCAGCGTCACGCCCTCGAGCATCTGCACCAGGAGCCGTGCGTTCACGAACTGGTTCGGAAAAAGAGTGAGCTCTTTGTTTGGAAATTCCGCGCGGAAGCGGACGGTGCCCGTCGTGGTGTCGACCTGGTTGTCCAGGGAGGTCAGGGTGCCGGACTCCAGGTGATGCTCATTGGAGCGGTCGAACACATCCACCGTGAGCTTGTTGTCGCCGACGAGTTGGGCCTGCACCCGCGGCAGGTCATCCTCGGAGACGTTGAAAACCACCGTGATGGGCTGAAGCTGGGTAATGACCGCAAGCGTCGAGCTGCTGCCGGCAAACACCGTGTTACCCGGGTCGACGAGACGCAGTCCCACGCGCCCGTTGATGGGCGAGACGATGTGGCAGTACTCGAGTTGCACCTTGTCGTAGGCGACAGTGCCTTCGTCGGCCTTCACGGTGCCTTCGTACTGGACGACGATCTGTTGCTGATCGTCGAGCTGTTGTTTGGCGATGGCGTTCCTGGCGTAGGCGTCCTGGTAACGCTGCAGGTCCATCCTGGCCTGCGCCAGCAGTCCCTGGTCGTGTTGGAGGTTGCCCTCGGCTTGTTTCAGCGTGGCTTCCGAGGGGCGCGGATCGATGTCGATCAGCGGCTCACCTTTGTGCACCATCTGGCCCTCGCGGTAGTGCACCTCCATCACTCGTCCAGTGATCTGGCTGTACACCGACACGGTGTAGAGGGGGGTGACCGTTCCGAGCGCCGTGACGTAGATCCCCATGTCACCGCTGTGGGATTCGCCCTGTGTGATGGTGGCGTTGCCCTGGTTGCGGCCGGAGACGGCCTGTTGGGGCGACCTGGTGAAATGATGTAGCAGGAAGAGCCCGATAATCAGGACGGCGACCCCTGTGACCCAGCGTCGTCGATACCAGCGAGTCTCGTGATGAGTCGGCTCTTGATGAGTCAGGGTGTCAGTGTCATTCACCATGGTTGCTCTGCTACGCCTTGAACTGCGCCAAGCACGCGGGGCACGCATGTTAAGTGCCTGGCTTCTTCGGCACACCTGTTGTTGACCATTCTTCAGGCGAGTCGTGTTGTCTTGACAAAGCTGCTCACGAAAATTTTGGAACCTAACCCGGCTCCGCCGGTTTTTTATGCAGTGAACAGATCACTCACGGCCTGGGGATCAATTGAAAAGTTGTGTGAAAACAATTTGTTGCGTGATGGGCTGCATGTTTTGCTGCGGTTACCTGGCGGCAAGCTGGGCGGCCGACGACACAACGCGAAAGGAGTCTGAAAGCTCATCCTCGGGCGTACTAACGGTCGCTCCACCAGAGAACCCTGAATCACAGGTGAACAAGGGGACTCCCAAACCGCCGGCGGATCTGTCCGCCCGCAAGCGGGTTGGCAAGGCGTCGTTTTACGCCAGTCAATTTTCCGGGAAGACCATGGCCGACGGTGCGCCCATGGATCCCCAGGGCGACAATGCGGCGAGTCGCACGTTACCGTTGGGTACCACCGCCAAAGTCACCAATGTCGAAACGGGAAAAACCGCGGTGGTGACTATCGAGGACCGCGGTCCGTATGTCGACGGCCGTCTGGTCGATCTGTCGCCGGGAACCGCCAGCAAGATCGGCCTCACGCCCAGGAAGGGGGTCACCAAGGTAGTGGTGGCACCGATTGCCGTCCCCCTGCCGAATGGCAAGGTGAAGGAGGGCGCCGCGGCTCATGAGCCCGCGGACAAACCGGACACCCTGCCGCTGAGCGAGCTGAAGCTCGCCCAGGACAGGCCGGCCCACCACGAAGGCAAACCTGCCCAAGACAAACCCACGCGCAAACGCAAGGATACCGAGATTGCTTCCGCGGCGAGCGGCGCGACCCAACACGAACGGTGACCTTGGGGACGAACGGTGCCCTCGAGGCGCAATCGCGCCCCGTCTTGAGACGCAGGTCACGGACCTGCCACAACTCGCAACAATTGCTCCGCTGAACCGCCACGTGGGATCTGAAGCCGGGATCGCACCCGGCGGGGGCGCCGGTGGGCATTGCGGTTGCCCAGGATGGGTCTCTGTGGGTGGCGGACGACCGGAATGCGTCCATCATTCGGATTGCGGTCGACCGGCCGTGACCGACGGACCCGCTCTGACAGGTGGACCGGCCCTGAAATATAAGCCGGCGTTAAAATGAGCGGGCCGCCGGCTGCGGTGGCTCGCCCGTTTCCATTGCGGTACGCTCGGGCTCATGAAGCAAATTTCCGAACCCGCGCGCGCTGTCGACGTTGTGTTGGAAACCGATGTGCTGGTGGTGGGCAGTGGTCCCGGCGGCCTGGCCGCCGCGCTGGCTTGCGCCCGAGCGGGGGTGCGCACCGCACTGATCGACCGTCATGGCTGTTTCGGCGGCAATATCACTCAGGTCGGCGTCGAAGGTTTCGCGTGGTATCGCCACGAAAAGACCGTCGACAGCGAGGGCATCGGGCCCGAGTTCGAGGCACGAGCGAAGAATATGGGAGCGGCCTTGCCCGAGCCGCAATCCTTGAGTCACGCTCTGGATGCCGAGATGTTCAAGTACGTGGCCGACGTGCTCGTGGCCGAAGCGGGGGTGCAGCCTTTGCTACATCGGTTGTGTGTGGCGCCCATCGTTGAGAATGGAATCATCCGGGGCGTCATTACCGAGAGTAAGTCGGGACGCGAGGCTATCCTTGCGCAGCGGGTGATCGATGCGACCGGGGATGCCGATGTGGCCGCCCGCGCCGGAGCCCCGTATCACAAGACGCCGAAAGAAAACATGATGGCGGCGTCGGTTATGTTTTCCATGGCCGGAGTCAACAAGCGGCGTTTTCTGGAGGAGGTCAAGGCCGACCCCCAGACTTACAAGGATTGGGTGGGCAATGGCGAATGGACCATCACCACCACGGGAAAGGAGGACGATATGTTCTCGCCTTTCCTGCGCAAGCCGTTCAAAAAGGCGGTGGCCGCGGGAGTCATTCCTCCCACCCTGACTACTATTGCCGGTACGTGGGGCACGGTGAGTGACCAGGGTGATCTGACCTATTTGAATCTCATTCACCTGCCGGGCATTGATGGAACGGATGCGAGCGACCTGACGGTGGGTGAGATCGAAGGCCGGCGGCAGGCGATTCACGCCGTGGAGGCACTCCGCCACTTCATGCCGGGCTGTGAGAATGCGAAGCTGCGGAATTTTGGAATGACGCTGGGAGTGCGCGACACGCGCAAGATTGATGCGCTCTACAACCTGACCGACCACGATGTGCGCGAGCAGGGGCGCTTTGATGACTCCATCGGCATTTTCCCTGAGTTCATTGACGGTTATGGGTTGTTGATTTTGCCGACCACCGGGCGCTACTTCCATGTGCCGTACCGGTCACTGGTCCCAAAGAAAATCGGCCATCTCCTGGTTGCAGGCCGCTGTATTGGCGGGGATCGGGTGTCACACGCTGCCGTACGCAACATGATGTGTTGCGCGGTGAGCGGGCAGGGGGCCGGCACTGCCGCGGCGGTCTCGGTGAAAACAGGGCAACCGTTCGAGAGTCTGGACGTTGCCGCCGTGCAAAAGGAATTGAGGCGTCAGGGCGCGCGCATCGAGTGAGTGGAGCGACCGAAAGTCCGACGGCACGGCGGTGGTGGATGCTCGCGCTGCTGAGCATCTGCATAGCCGGTAACTACTACGCCTACGACTCCATCGCTCCGGTCGCCGACCTGCTGCGCTCGGGGCGCGGCTTTTCCCAGTCCCAGATCGGCCTGCTGAACGCGGTGTTCAGTCTGCCTAACATTGTTCTGGCGCTCGCGGGCGGTATTCTCATCGATCGCTACGGTCCTGCCCGGGTGGCGCTCTGGACCGCGGCGTTGTGCTGCCTGGGCACGGTGCTGACGGCGATCGGTGAGCCGTTCGGGCTCATGGTCATGGGTCGCCTGTTGTTCGGAGTTGGTGAGGAGACTCTGCTCATTGCGCTGCTCGCCGGTCTCGCGCAATGGTTTGCCTCCGGTGGCATGGGCATTGCGATGGCTTCGTTTTTCAGTCTCGCCCGGGTCGGCTCGTACGCCGCCGATATCTCGC
>Ga0070741_10019630_pt1 | contig 10768 bp, 9 predicted proteins | sample Coa_R1_4_FD_66440 | JGI IMG/M metagenome (GOLD analysis project Ga0070741, IMG submission 66440) | Surface soil microbial communities from Centralia Pennsylvania, which are recovering from an underground coalmine fire - Coalmine... | ecosystem: Environmental > Terrestrial > Soil > Unclassified ... | reverse complement strand
GTCCATCGATGACTATCCGGCGCTGTCGGTGGACCGCCTGATCGTCGCCACGCTCGAAAACTCTGACACCGCGGTCCGCCGGCTGCTGGCTGCCGGCGTCCTGCCGGAAACGCTGTTGATGTTGAAGCCGACGGATCAAATGCACGTCGAGGACACCGTCGCGGACAAGGCGATTGTCGGCACCTAGCGCCTTCGTCCGAGTGGAGCCGTCGCGCGGATGGGCCGCGCTGCGGCTGCGCGATCTCTGGGTCTACCGGGAGCTCGTCTATTTTCTGACGTGGCGCGACGTCAAGGTCCGCTACAAGCAGACGGTCCTCGGTGCGGCCTGGGCGATTCTGCAGCCCGTGTTGACGATGCTGATCTTCAGTCTGTTTTTTGGCAAGCTCGCGCGCATTCCCTCGGACGGCATCCCGTATCCGCTGTTCAGTCTCGCCGGTCTGGTGCCGTGGACATTTTTTTCCAACGGCCTCACGCAAGCGTCGAACAGTCTCGTCGGCAACGCGAACCTGATCACGAAGGTCTATTTCCCTCGCCTCGTCGCGCCGCTCGCCACGGTCCTCGCCGGCGTCATCGACGTCGTGCTTGCGTGCGGCGTGCTCGTCGTCATGATGGCGTACTACCACGTGGTGCCTTCTGCCGAGATGGTGTGGTTGCCGTTCGTGCTTGCGCTCGTGGTCGTGATCGCGCTCGGCACCGGCCTCTGGCTCTCGGCGATGAACGTGCAGTTTCGCGACGTGCGGTACGCCGTGCCGTTTCTCGCGCAACTGTGGCTCTTCGCGACGCCGATTGCCTATCCGAGCTCGCTCCTGCGACAGCCGTGGCGGACCGTGTATGCGATCAACCCGATGGTGGGCGCCGTCGAGGCGTTTCGCTGGTGTGTCTTCCACGCCTCCGGGGCGCCGGTTGCGCAGGCAACGGTGTCGTCGATCGTTGCCGTCACCGTCCTCGTCACCGGCGCGATCTACTTTCGCCGGATGGAGCGCACCTTCGCGGACATCGTGTGATGCAGCCGGCCATTCGCATCCAGGGGATCGGGAAGGAATACGCGATTGGCGCGCAGCGCGAGCGCTACCGCTCGCTGCGCGACGCGATCGTGCGGACCGCGAAAGCGCCGTTTCAGCGCTTGTCCGCGGTGGCGCGCGGCAAGTCGTCGGTCTTGACGGAACGCACGTTCTGGGCGCTGCGCGACGTCACCGCCGACATCGAAGCAGGTGAAGTCGTCGGCATCATCGGTCGCAACGGCGCCGGCAAGAGCACGCTGCTGAAGATCCTGTCGCGCGTGACCGAGCCGACCTGCGGCTTCGCCGACATCTACGGCCGCGTTGGTTCGCTGCTCGAAGTCGGCACCGGCTTTCATCCCGAGTTGACGGGCCGCGAAAACATCTATCTGAACGGCGCGATTCTCGGCATGCCGCGGCGCGAGATCGATCGCAAGTTCGACGAGATCGTCGCCTTTTCGGAACTGGAACGCTTCATCGACACGATGGTGAAGCACTACTCGAGCGGCATGTACATGCGACTGGCGTTCGCCGTCGCGGCGCACCTCGAGCCCGACATCCTGCTCATCGACGAAGTGCTCGCGGTCGGCGACCTCGCGTTCCAGAAGAAGTGCCTCGGCAAGATGCAGGACGTCGGTCGCCTCGGCCGGACGGTGCTGTTCGTGTCGCACAACATGTCGGCGATCACGCGACTCTGTTCGCGCGCGATCCTGCTCGACGGCGGCGTCGTCGTCGCGACCGGCTCGGCATCGGCGGTCGTCGCCGAATATGTCTTCAAAGGCCTCGGCACGCGATCCGAACGGCGGTGGGCCGACGCGGTGGCGCCGGGCGATGCGCGCGTGCGGTTGCTGGCGGTTCGCGCGCACGATCCTGACGGCGTGTCGCAGGACTCGTTCGACATCAGGAGGCCGATCGGGATCGAGATCACCTACCGCGTGCTCGAGCCCGGTCTCCACTTCACGCCCTGCTTCGACATCGTCAACGAAGAAGGGGTCGTGTTGTTCCTCAGCCAGGAGACACCGGAGTGGCAGGATGTGCCGCGTCCGGTCGGCACGCACGTCGCGACCTGCTGGATCCCCGGCAACTTTCTCGCCGAAGGCACCTTCAGCGTCGACGTCGCGATTTGGGGCGTGACGACGCCGCCGAGCGGGGTCGTCGAGGAGAACGGCGCGATCGCCGTGTCGGTGCATGACCCGCTCGAAGGCGGATCGGTGCGCGGCAAGACAACGAGTTCGCATCCCGGTGTGTTGCGGCCGCTGCTGAAGTGGGAAACGGTGCGCGAAACGGCGTCCGCATGAAGCTGGCATCCACGCTGCGGATCGCGTTCCTCGTCTGCGGCATTGTGATCGCCGGCGGCATCTTCGGCGCGCGCGTCATCGGGCTCCACGCAGACGAGGCGATGGGCCCGGCGCAGCGACAACTTGCCGGCGTCGGCGTGCTGTTGATCGTGCTCGGTGCGATGACGGCGCCGGCCCGATTTCTCGCCGGCGCGATCGAGCGCGCCGGTACGCAAGACGAGCCGCGCGTCCGTCCGCTGTCGGCGCTTTCGAGGACGGCGCTCGTGGTCATCGTGCTGATCGGCCTGTCGTTTCGCGCCGTGATGATCCGCAGCTACTGGCCGGCGAATGAGATGGTCAGCGGCATGACGTTGTGGGACGCGGAGATGGCGCGCAACCTGCTGCACGGCCGCGGATGGGTGCTCAACTGGTCTTTTGTCCAGCGCCTCGATCGCGCCGTCGTCGAGCGCAACGCGATGGTCGACCCGCAGGACTTCCTGCCCGCCGATGACGAGCGTCCGGGTGCGCTGGCGCCGCTGCCGCTGTTCGCGCATACGCCCGGCTATTCGATGTGGCTCGCGATCGCGTTCGCGATCGGACACGGACTGCGATTCGGCTACAGCCAGTGGATGCAGGCGGCGCTCGACGCGTCTGCGGCCCTTCTCGTGTTCGGCATCGGTCGACGGCTCTGGTCGCCACTCGCCGGCACGATTGGCGCGCTCATGTATGCGCTGTCGCCCGCGCACGTGTACCTGTCGATTCAGACGGTTGCCGCAGCGACGGACAGTTTTTGGACTGTCCTGATGGCGTATGGACTCGTTCGCGTCTGGACCGATCGACAGCGTCAGCCATTTCCAATCGCCGGCCTCGCCTGCATCGTGGTCGCAACGGTCTGCGAAACCGCGATGAACAGCTTTCTGTTCTGGCTGCCGGCCATTTTCGCGGCGTGGGCGCTCGTGCTCGGGTGCGTCGTCGCTCCGGCCCGACGCCTGGCGCTGCCGCTGGCCGCCGCGCAGGTTGCGGCGGTTGTTCTCTTGACGCCGTGGGCGATCCGCAACGAGCGTGTCTACGGTCAGTTTGCATACACACGGCAACAGTTCTGGGAGTTCGTGTGGGAACTGCCGATCGGCAACGTCCCCAATCCGTGGGGGATGACGTTCGGCAACAACGACGAAGCGTATGAGCGGTGGATCGCGGCGCGCTGTCCGAGCCCGTGCACGTCTGTGACGCGCGAAACGATCACGCGGCAATTTCTCTTCGCCGATGTTCTCCGGTCGCCGCAATTTCCTCCGCTGTTTCTTCGCGCGACGTTGAAACGACTGCCGGCGCTCGTCTACGCGTCGCGGCTGCCGGTCGACAAACCGTTCGTGGGTCACAGCGGCGCCGGACGCCTGTTCGCGTTCGGCTTGCGCGTGCTCAACATCGCGGCGCTCGCATTCTGGCCGCTCGCTGCGCTCGGCCTCGCTGTCGTGACGCGCCGTGCCGGCGCGCCGGCCGCATGGCTCGCGCTCGCCCCCACGCTGTTCCTGATCGCGTTCAGTCTCGTGTTCAACGCGGAGCATCGCAAGACGACGCCGGCGTACGGCTATCTGATGGCGCTGTCGGGCGTCGGCGTGGCAGCCTGCGTCGAGCGGAGCCGCGTGCACACGGCGGTCACCGTATGAAGGTGCTGCTGCTCGGCGCGACCGGTCATCTCGGCGGTCATCTCGCCGATCGGTTGTCGAACACCTTTTCGATCGCGATCGCGGGCCGTGTCGATGTGACCAACGAGCGGAACATCGCGCGCATCGTCGACGATGCGTCGCCAACGGTCGTCGTGAACGCGATCGGCGCGCCGCCGACTGCCGAGCTCGCGACGCTGAAGACGGTGAACGCCGAATTTCCCCGCCGCCTGGCGGCGATCGCGGCGGCGCGCGGCACACGCGTCGTCCATCTGAGCAGCGATGCGGTGTTTTCTGGCCGCCGGGGCAACTACGCGGAAGAAGACACCGTCGATCCGATCGACGACTACGGCCGCTCGAAGCACGCGGGCGAGCTCGCGCCGCCGCACCTCACGATTCGGACGAGCTTTTTCGGACGCAATCGTCGCGGTACCGGGCTCGTCGAGTGGCTCGTACGACAGCGGGGGACCGTGGCCGGGTTCGAGGACTACTGGTTCACCGGCATGTCGGCGACGATCGTCGCCGACCTTATCGTCGATGCGATCGCAGCGGAACTCGAAGGCCTCTGGCATGTCGGCGGCGATCCGGTGAACAAGTACGAACTGCTCGTCGCCGTCGCCGATCATCTCGGACTCGATGTGAAGGTGACGCCTGTTCGCAACGGCGCCGTCGACCGGACGCTGTCTTCGGCGCGGTTTTTCGCCGCGATCGGACGCCGCCCGCCGACGCTGCTCGACTCGCTCGAAACGCTTCACGCATGCTCGCCGGTATAAACGATCAGCACGCGCAGCATCTGCGCGCCGTCGAGCGCTGGGACGCGATTCGCGCCATGCTGCCCGAGCGGATCGATCCGTCGGCGTCAGGCGTGACGATCTGCAGCGTGGCGTATCGCGCGAAGGCGTGTCTCGACTTCAACGAGCGGCTGATGCGGCAGCTCAATCGTGGTGCACGAGCCGCGGAATGGCTGCTGTTCGACAACAACGTCGACCGCGCCGAGATGATCGACGCGGCCGATCCGCGGTTCACGGTGGTCAAGCCGCAGCAGCGTGACATCGACATGGGCTACGAGCACGCGCTCGGCATCAGCGCGCTGCTCGCGCGCGTCCGGACACGTTTTCTGCTCGTCCTCGATCCGGACTGCTTCGTCGTCGCCCCCGACTGGCTGACGCGCATCCCGGATCACATGACTGCGAACGGGCTCGGCTTCTTTGGCACGCCGATCAACCCGCGTCGACACAACTCGTATCGGTATTTCCCGTACATGGTGTGTATGTTCGTCGACCTGTCGCGTGTGTCGCCGCGAGATTTGTGTTTTCTGCCGGGCGTGTGGAACCGGTCGTCCAACGTCGTCTATCGGCTGCGGAAAGCGATCGCGACGCTGCCCAAAGTCGGATTCCTGTTTCGATCGCTGTTGACCGAGCAGTGGCGGACCAACGGCTGGCAAATCAAGAAACGATTTGGCGGAGGGCAGTTGGCGCCCTTCGAGTGCGTGCAGCCGGTGTGGGATGTCGAGAGCGAGCTCGCGCAGGATCCGGTGAAGCGATTAATTCACACGTTGACGCCGGCCAGTGTCGCGCCTGTGCCGAAGCAGCGCGGCTACTGCTCACCGCGCGGATTCCGCACGATGCACGCGCCCGACGTGGATGCGCTCGGATGGGAAGAGTTCGTCTGGCACGACCGGCCGTTCGCGTTTCACATCGGCTCGGTGCACGCGGCGCAGCCCGGCTATCTGTCGACGCTGTCGCGCGTCCTCGACGGCTTCGCGGCGCGCGCGCTCGACGGCGCGCCGGCAGCGTAATGGCGACGACCTCTCCATTGGCGGTTGTTGGCAGCCTGCTGCGGCGCGCGGGCAGCAAGCTCGAAATGCGCGCGCATCAGGGCGTCAGCCACTCGTCGGCGGTCTTCGAGACCGACGATGCACGGCATATCAATCGCGCGCGACTGGAACATCTCGCGTCGCTCGGTCTGCCGATCGACCGCGCGTCGGTGATCGAAGTTGGTGCCGGGATCGGATTGCTGGGCGGCTTCTTCGAACAGCGCGGCTGCCGTCTCGTGTCGACCGATGGTCGCGCCGACAACGTGGCGGAGATGCATCGACGGTTTCCGAACCGTCAGGTGTGCCAGGTCGATCTCGACCACGCGACGGACCTGTCGTCGCTCGGGCGCTTCGACATCGCGTTCTGCTACGGCACGCTGTATCACCTCGCGAATCCGGCCGACGCGCTCGCGGCGCTCGCGGGCATCGCCGACATGCTGTTGCTCGAAACGTGTCTGACGCCCGGTTCACACACCGACGTGCACCTCGTGCGCGAAAGCGACTCATCGAACCAGGCGTTGGCTGGCGTGGGATGCCGTCCGACGCGGCCCTGGGTGATGGAGCGCTTGCGTTCGCTCTGGGGACACGCGTACACGACGGTGACGCAGCCGCACCACCCGGATTTCGAAACCGACTGGAAACTCCCTTACAAACACGGCAACCACCGCGCGGTGTTCGTGGCGACACGCACGCCGCTCGCCTTGCCCACGCTCATGACGACGCTTCCCGATCGTCAGCCCCAATTCCATGCCTAATACGAACAAGATTCTGGTTACCGGCGCCGGCGGGTTCATCGGCCATCATCTGGTGACGCTGCTGAAAACCCAGGGCCACTGGGTCCGCGGCGTCGACGTGAAGCATCCGGAATACAGTGCGACCGCAGCCGACGAGTTCCTGCTGCGCGATCTCCGCGAGCCGCACGCGGCGCGCGAGGCGACTGCCGGCGTCGATCACGTCTACGCGCTCGCCGCCGACATGGGCGGCATGGGCTACATCTCGGCGAACCACGCAACGATCCTCCACAACAACGCGATGATCAACCTGAACACGCTCGAGGCGGCGAAGCAGAGTGGCGTCAGCCGCTATCTGTACAGCTCGTCGGCGTGCGTCTACCCGGAATTCAAGCAGACCGACGCCGACGTCACGGCGCTGAAAGAAGACGATGCGTATCCGGCGCAGCCGCAGGACGCGTACGGCTGGGAGAAATTGATCACCGAGCGCTTGTGCCAGCACTATCGCGAGGACTTCGGGATCGAGACGCGCATCGTGCGCTTCCACAACATCTTCGGTCCGCTCGGCACGTGGGACGGCGGACGCGAGAAGGCACCGGCCGCGATGTGCCGCAAGGTCGCGATCGCCAAGCTGACGCGTCAGCCGGATATCGAAATCTGGGGCGACGGCGAGCAGACGCGATCGTTCTGCTACATCGACGATTGCCTTGACGGCGTGCAGCGGCTGATGAAATCCGATTATCACGAGCCGTTGAACGTGGGTCAGGACCGGATGGTCACGATCAATCAACTCGCCGACATCGTGTGCGACATTGCGGGCGTGCGCCTCGGCCGCCGCCACATCCCCGGTCCACAAGGCGTGCGCGGCCGCAACTCCGACAACACGCGCGTGAAGGAAGTCCTCGGGTGGGCACCGTCGATTTCGCTCGAAGACGGCCTGGCGCGAACCTACGCCTGGATCGAGGAGCAGGTCCGCCAGCGTATCGCCGCGTGATGCCGCACACCTATTCCATCGTCGGGCTGGGCAAACTCGGCGCGAGCATGGCGGCGGCGATCGCCAGCCGCGGTTTCGACGTGATCGGCGTCGACATCAACCATGTGGCTGTCGATCGCCTGAATGCGGGTCATGCGCCGGTCCAGGAAACCGATCTCGACGCGCTGATTGCCGCGAACCGATCGCGGCTGCGGGCGACGACCAGCCATGCCGACGCGATTCGCGGTTCGCAGATCACCTTCGTGATCGTGCCGACGCCGAGCGATGCGACCGGCGCGTTTTCGCTGCAGTACGCGGCGTGGGCGTTCGGCGAAATCGGCGCGGCCCTCAAAGAGAAGGCCGGCTACCACCTCGTGGTGCTGACGAGCACGGTGCTTCCGGGCGCGACGCGTCACGGGCTGCTGCCGATTCTCGAAGAGCGGTCCGGCAAACGCTGCGGCCGCGACTTCGGTCTCTGTTACAGCCCCGAGTTCATCGCGCTCGGCAGCGTCATTCGCGACTTCCTGCATCCCGACTTCACGCTCGTCGGCGAGAGCGACGCGCGCGCGGGCCAGATGCTCGAGGAGGCGTATGCCGAATTCCTGCCCGACCGTCCGCCGTGCCGGCGCATGTCGCTCGAGAACGCGGAGCTGACGAAGATCTCGTTGAACGCGTACGTCACGACGAAAATCACGTTCGCGAACATGCTTGCCGACCTCTGCGAACGCATCCCCGGCGGCGACGTCGACGTCGTGAGCGGCGCCCTCGGCCTCGACGGCCGCATCGGGCGGAAATACCTGACGGGCGCCCTCGGATATGGCGGTCCCTGTTTTCCGCGAGACAACGTGGCGCTCGGCTTCATGGCGCGCGCGCTCGGCACCGAGGCGCCGCTGCCCGATGCGACCGATCGGACGAACCGCTCGCTCGCAGCGACGGTGCTCGAACGGATCGGCGTGTCGGTGCAGCATGGCCAGACGGTCGCGGTGCTCGGCCTCGCGTATAAGCCGCACTCACATGTGATCGAAGAATCGCAGGGGATCGCGCTCGCGCTCGAACTGGCGCGCCACGGCGCGCGCGTGGTGGCGCACGACCCGCTCGCCGGCGGCGCGGCGGCGTTCGCGTTGCGGGATCAGTGCGTGATTCTCGATTCGATTCGGGAGTGCCTCGACCAGGCATCGGTCGTGATCATCACGACGCCCGATCCGGCTTACCGGGCGCTCGTCGCCGCCGATTTCGGTGCCGGCACGCACCGCGTCACCGTCGTGGACTGCTGGCGCATCCTTGCGGACACGTTCGCCGGGCACCCCTCCATCACCTACGTACCGCTGGGGCGGAGCGTCAACGATCAGCAGAACGAGGATCGGCTTGCGACGCTCTGGCGTCATGCCGATTAACACACGCAGCGACGTCTTGGTCATCCTGCTGGCGACCGCCAATCGGCTGCCGATGCTGCGGTCCGTCGTCGAATCGATCGAGCGCGGCACGACGACCGGCCACGAATTGATCGTCATCGACGGCGGATCGACGGACGGCACGATCGAGTACATCCTGCAACACCCGCGAATCACGCCGGTGCTGCAGGGCGAGTTGCTCGGCACGGCGCGCAGCTACAACCGCGTCTGGCGGCAGGTCGACAGCAAGTACTCGTGCTGGCTGAGCGATGACACCGACGTCGTCCCCGGCGCGCTCGACACCGCGGTCGCGATTCTCGACGCGGACGAGACGATCGGCATGGTGGGCTTGAAGATGCGCGATACGCGCGGGCCCGGACGTCACGAGCCGTACCGCGGCGGACTGTCGGAATACGGGATCTTGAACTGCAACCACGGCGTGTTGCGGACGTCGCTGGCAAGACGCGTGGGGTTTTTCAACGAGGCGTACCGCTCCTACATGATCGACCCTGACCTGACGGCGTCAATCCTCTGCACCGGCGCCCGCGTGGTGATGACGCGCGATGTCGCGGTCCTGCATCACCGCGAGTGGGCGGAGCGCGAAGGCGACGAGAAAGTTGTCCGCGAAATGGGCGGCATCGACAATTTTGCGATCTATCGGCGCAAGTTCGCCTTCCTCGCGCGGACGTCGAACGCCGCGGCGTGGCTGCGCGAGCGGATCATCCGCTACATCTGGCGCATCCTGTTTCTCGGCACGTCACCCGACTCGAAGCGCTTCTGGTTGAATCGCCGCGACTGGATCAACATCGCCGGCGGTCGCTTCATCTCGCTGCTCGATCCGATCGTGACCGCCGGACAGCCATTTCATCTGGTGCAGCGGATCTCGCCGTCGCTCCTTCAATCATCGGACAACCCGTGCCTCGAGAACTGACGATCAACGGAACGCGGATCCACGACGACGGCGATTGCTTCGTCATCGCGGAGATCGGTCACAACCACCAGGGGAGCCTCGATCGCGCCAAGGCGATGTTCCGCGCGGCGAAAGACTGCGGCGTCGACGCGGTCAAGCTGCAGAAGCGACACAACCAGACGCTGTATACCCGCGCGATGTTCGATTCGCCGTACGACAACGAAAACAGCTTCGGTGCGACGTACGGCGAGCATCGCGAGGCGCTCGAGTTCGGGTGGGACGCGTACGTCGAACTGCAGGCGTACGCGGCGAGTCTCGGGCTGACGTTCTTCGCGACCGCGTTCGATTTCGAGAGCGCCGACTTTCTCGCGAAGTTGAATGTGCCGGCGTACAAGATCGCGTCGGGCGATCTGACGAACATTCCGCTGCTGACATACGTCGCGCGTCTCGGCAAGCCGGTCATCGTCAGCACCGGCGGCGCGACGATCGGCGATGTCCAGCGCGCCTATGACGCGATCATGCCGGTCAACCCGCAGCTGTGTCTGCTGCAGTGCACGGCGAGCTACCCGGCCGAACCCGAAGACATGAACCTGCGCGTCATCACAACGTTTCGCGAACGATTCCCCGACATCGTGATCGGATTGTCGGATCACCAGAACGGCATCGCGATGTCGGATGTGTCGTACATCCTCGGCGCGCGCGTCATCGAGAAACACTTCACGTTGAACCGCGCGTGGAAAGGGACCGACCACGCGTATTCGCTCGAGCCCGAAGGGATGCGGAAGCTCGTTCGCGATCTGCGGCGCGTCCGCGTGGCGCTCGGCACGGGCGAGAAGCAGCCGCTGCCAATTGAAAAAAAGCCGCTCTTCAAGATGGGCAAGAAGCTCGTCGCCGCGAGCAAGCTCGCCGCCGGTCATGTGCTGACCCGCGAGGACGTGGCGATCAAGTCGCCGAACGACGGCTTGCCGCCCTACGAATTGCCGGCCGTGCTCGGCCGTGCGCTGCGCGTCG
>Ga0070741_10019629_pt1 | contig 10768 bp, 6 predicted proteins | sample Coa_R1_4_FD_66440 | JGI IMG/M metagenome (GOLD analysis project Ga0070741, IMG submission 66440) | Surface soil microbial communities from Centralia Pennsylvania, which are recovering from an underground coalmine fire - Coalmine... | ecosystem: Environmental > Terrestrial > Soil > Unclassified ... | reverse complement strand
TGATAACGAGCGCGACCCGCTCGCCGATCCTCGGCAAGACGATCGCGCTCGCGCGCGTCGATGCGATTTACGACAAGCTCGGGACCGAAGTCGAAATCGGCAAGCTCGACGGCCACCAGAAACGCCTGCCGGCACGCATCGTGCGCTTCCCCCATTACGATCCGGAGAAGACGCGCGTGCGCGCCTGAGCGCGGGCAGGGGGGATGTGTGGGCTCCCCCAAAAGAGAAGGCCGCCCGTTGGGGCGGCCTCTCGCCATTCGCCTGGCGCGCGCTATTCGGCGGCTGCCTTGCCCTTCACCGCGAGGAACGCCTTCATCGAGTCGTCCATCGCCTCGATCCACGGCGTGTGATGCACGGGCGCCATCGTCCCGGTGCAGGGCGATTTGAACGCCTTGTTGCGGTAGCCGAGGATCGAGTCGACCTTGTCGTGCTCCCACTCCTTGAACTCATCGACCGTCATGTCGATGTCGAACTTGGGATAGTCGGTGTCCTTGCACAGGTCGCGCACATAGTCGGCCTGGAAGTCGATCTTCTCGAAAGCGTCCTTCAGGGCCTCCTCGCGCTTGACCCATTTTTCGTCGTCCTTCTGCATCTCTTCCTTCGACGGCAGCTTGATCCGCCCCAGGATCACGTCGCGCGCGTACCACGCTTGCGCGTCGAACATGGAGAACGTGTAGAACTGGTCCTGCATGCCGAGATACATGAGCTTCGGGTTGTCGATCCAGAAAATGCCCTTGTAGATATGCGGCGGATGCATGCGGTTGTGGGTGCGCAGTCTGAGCTCGTCGGCCAGGAAGGGGAAGTGGTGCTGATAGCCGGTGCACAGCACGATGGCGTCGAAATCTTTCTTCGACCCGTCCTTGAAGTGCACCGTCCTGCCCTCGATCTTGGTGAGCAGCGGCCGCTCGTCCATTGTGGCCGGCCACTTGAATCCCATTGGCTGCGTGCGCCAGCACATGGTGACTGATTTCGCCCCGTATTTGTGGCACTGGAGCGCGATATCTTCGGCCGAATAGCTCGCGCCGACGACGAGGAGGTCCTTGCCCTTGAACTCGTCGGCGCTGCGGAAGTCGTGGGCGTGCAGCACCCGGCCGGGGAAGGTCTCGATGCCGGGGAAATGCGGCACGTTCGGCGTCGAGAAATGTCCGCTCGCCACGATCACGTAATCGAACGTGTCCGTGTGCATCGTGCGATCCTTGAGGCGCTCGACCGTGACGTTGAACTTGCCTGAATCCTTGTCGAAGGTGACCTGCCGCACCGCCGTCGAGAACTGAATCCACGGCCTCACATTGGCGTCCTTGGCGCGCCCGATGATGTAGTCGTAGAGCACCTCGCGCGGCGGATAGGAAGGAATCGGCTGCTTGAAATGATGGTCGAAGGTGTAGTCGGCGAACTCGAGACACTCCTTCGGCCCGTTCGACCAGAGATACCGGTACATGCTGCAATGCACCGGCTCGCCATTCTCGTCGAGACCCGTGCGCCAAGTGTAGTTCCACAACCCGCCCCAATCGCTCTGCTTCTCGTAGCAGACGATCTCGGGGATGCTCGCACCCTTCAGCTTTGCCTGCTGGAACGCACGCATTTGGCCGAGGCCGCACGGCCCCGCGCCGATAATGGCAACACGAACTGTCATGACCTCACTCCCTCGCTCGTCCCGGACGCTCGTTGTCGGCGTTGCTCGACGGCGTGGCCAAACCAATTCGCCGTCTGGCGGTGCCATTCTAGACCAGTGCTGGACCACTTTGTCAAAGTAAAGCGGATTGGTATTGTCCTAAGTCAGCAAGCGGTCTAAGCTTTCATCGCCGAAAAAGTGCAACGGCGAAGCAATATTGGAGCGCGGTGACGAGACCACTTTGGGCACATTAGCGGAAGACCACTTTGGGCTCATGGTCTAGGGCTGCGCATCTCATGTCTGCATCGCTGTGTTTGGCGTTAGGCATGATGTGTCGTCATTCGTGAAGCCTGGGGGTGGCAATGAGCACCGCAATAACAGCTGAGAGCGTAGAAGGCGCAGGGTTAAGCCTACACCGCAAGATCGATTGGACGGGCGCGTTTTGGGTTGCGAGCGGCGTTCCGGCGCTCGTGCTTTTCTCAATCGGCGGCATCGCCGCCACGGTGGGCAAGGCGTCCTGGTTGGTTTGGACGATTTCCATCATCTTCGGTTTCATCCAGTCCTTCACCTACGCGGAAATCGCGGGTCTCTTCCCGGGCAAGTCGGGCGGAGCCTCGGTTTATGGCGCCGTCGCTTGGGTCCGTTACGCGAAGTTCATCGCCCCGACCTCGGTTTGGTGCAACTGGTTCGCCTGGTCGCCTGTGCTCGCGATCGGCTCCGGTCTCGGCGCGGGCTATATTCTCAGCCTCTTCTTCGCGCCCGATGCCACCATCAACACCTGGCAGCTCACCTTGCTCGATCTCGGCGCGGTGAAGGAAGGGCTGACGCTTCGCATCAATGCGACCTTCCTCATCGGTCTCGTGTTGATGCTGGCGTGCTTTGCCATTCAGCACGGCGGCATCCTGCGCTCGGCGCGCGCGACCATGATCATGGGCGTGGCGGCGATGCTTCCCCTGATGCTGATCGGCATCGTGCCATTGGTCACCGGCGATCTCCCGCGTGAGAATTTCCTTCCCCTCGTTCCGCTCGGCCACGATGCCGCCGGCAATCCCATCGACGGCGCTTGGGACAAGGCCGGCTGGATCCTCTTCTTGGGCGGCCTGTTCATCGCCGCCTGGTCGACCTACGGCTTCGAGACGGCGGTCTGCTACACGCGCGAATTCAAGAATCCCAAGCAGGACACGTTCAAGGCCATCTTCTATTCCGGGCTTGTCTGCCTCGCCGTCTTCATTCTTGTGCCGCTGTCCTTCCAGGGTGCTCTTGGCCTGTCGGGAATGCTCGCCCCCGACATCTATAGCGGCATGGGCGTCGGCAAGGCGATGGCGAACATGATCGGTGGAGGGCCCGTCATCGAAACCATCGTGGCCATCCTCCTGATCTTCGCCCTGATGCTGACGATCATGACGGCAATGGCGGGTTCCTCGCGCACGCTCTATCAGGCGTCGGTCGACGGATGGCTGCCGCGCTATCTGTCACACGTCAACGAGCAGGGCGCGCCCACCCGCGCGATGTGGACCGATCTCACCTTCAACCTGATCCTGCTCATGATGTCCGACTACCTGTTCATCCTGGCAGCGTCGAATGTCGGTTACATCATCTTCAACTTCCTCAACCTCAACGCCGGCTGGATCCATCGCATGGATCGGCCGAACTGGGAGCGGCCCTACAAGGCGCCCACGATTCTGCTCGCGATCGGCGGCGTGCTTGCCTATGTCAACGCCGCGCTCATGGGCGCCGGCGCCGATGTGTGGGGGGCTCACACGCTGTGGACCGGGCTCATCTTCGCGGCCCTGATCATTCCTGTGTTCCTGTTCCGCCACTACATCCAGGATAAGGGCGTGTTCCCCAAGGACATGGTTGAGGACATGCATCTCGGAAAGGAAGAGCGCGTCGAGAAGCGTGCTGGAATGCTTCCTTATCTGGCGCTCGCCGCGGGCGTCGTGATCGTGCTGGTCACGCACTGGTGGGCCACGAGCTAGGCGCGCGAACCGCAAACGGCTAGGGCTCCGGCCACGGGTTCACCCTCACCGTGGCCGGAGTCCCTTGCCTAAGACCAGCGTCCCGCCGGCGCGGAGGACGCCAATGAGCCTGGTGGACGCCGTCGATATCCCCTTTCTCGAGCTCTCCGATCCCGCCTTTTCGATCCGCTCGCAGCAGGTGCGCGAGGCGCGCGAGCGGAGCTGGTATGCACACACGCCCTACGGGATCGCCGTGTTGCGCTATGACGACGTCGGCAAATTGCTGCGCGATCCGCGCCTCCGCCAGGGGAGCCATGCTTGGCCTGCCCATAACGACGTGACCGGGCTCTTTGCCGATTGGTGGCTGCGCATCGTGCTCAACCGGACGGGGGAGGACCATGCACGGCTCAGGCGGCTCGCGAGCCCCGCCTTCTCGCCCAAGCTCGTCGTCCCGCTTCAGCCCCGCTTCGCCGAGCTCGCCGACGAGATCGTCGATGCGTTCGCCGCGAGCGGCCGCTGCGATTTCGTGGCCGAATTCGCCGAGCCCTATGCCACCCGCGTCATCTGTCTTCTGCTCGGCCTCGACCAGAGCGAATGGCGCACCCTTGCCGACAATGTCGCCGATATGGGGCTCGCCCTCGGCGTGACCTTCAAGCAGGACGTTGCCAAGATCGACGCAGGCACCGCCTCCTTGTTCGACTTTGCCCACCGCGTGATCGAGGAACGGCAAACGCGCCCGCCGGGCGACGATTTCCTCTCTAAGCTGCTCCAAGCCAACGAGGACAAAGACACGCTCGGCGATCAGGAGCTCTACGACATGGTCGTGCTCGCCATCTTCGGCGGCATCGACACGACGCGCAATCAGCTCGGGCTCGCCATGAGCATGTTCATCGAGCATCCTGAGCAATGGCGGCTTCTCGCCGCCAGGCCCGAACTCGCCAGGAGCGCAGTCGAGGAAGTGATGCGCGTCCGTCCGACGGTGACGTGGATCACGCGCGAGGCGACCGAGAATTTCGCGTATCGCGACCTTCACATCGCACGCGGCACCACGATTCACCTCTTCTCCGAATCGGCGGGCACCGACCCGCGCGTCTTTCCGCCGGGCTTCGACATTACCGCCGAGCGCAAGCCGCATTTCGGCTTCGGCGGCGGGGTGCACCATTGCCTCGGCCATGTCATCGCCCGCGCCGACATGACCGAGGCCCTGAAGGTGCTCCCGCGCCGTTTGCTTAGTCCGCGTTACGACGGCGAGCCCATCTGGCTGCCCGACAGCGGCAATACCGGCGCCGTCGAGCTGCCGATTGCCTTCGACGGCTCCTGAAGCCGGTCGATCTTCGGGATACGCATCGTTATAAGTCTTCGCTTAGAGTGACCCCGCCTTCGCGGTCACGTCCCACCGGTGCTCGAAATCATGCGGCCAATCCTCAGTCCTGCCGAAGCACTCGGCCTCTCCGGCGCAACGCTCGAAGCGCGCATCAGACGCGCCGCAAACCATGTGACCGATGCGGCCTTCGCGCGCATCGACGAGCGCCTTCGCGCCGACGCGCGGGCGAACCTGATGGTCTACGAGCACGAGGGCGTCGAGGAACCTATCCGCCTCATGCTCCGTCCGCTGCTCGTGATGCAGGAGCAGTTGAGCTACGTCCACCACGTCTGCCTTCAGCTGATCGAGGCGCTCAAGCGGGTCCCCGATCTCTATCTCGCCGACGAGCGCATCAGGAAGATCCTGGCCATCACGCCCGACGAGGAGCGCTGGTTCCGCGACAGCTGGACGGAGGCCCACAGCCGTTTCAATTCCATCTACGGCCGCCTCGACGCGGTGTGCGATTTCACCGGCGCGGGCTGGCAGGACTCGCTCCATTTCATGGAGCCCAACCTGTCGAGCGTCGGCGGCATCCACTTTGCGCCGGTCGCCGAGCAGCTCGTCATGCGCGACATCATGCCGACCCTGCTCGGCCACGATCCGGGACTTGTCGTCGAAATGCCGCGGGATCAGCGCGACCTGTTCATCCAGGTGTTGATCGACCATGCCCGCACCATCGGACGCGAGTCGTGCCAGCTCTGTTTCGTCGAGGCCAAATACGTCCATGACGGCCCCAACGAGCAGTCGGTGCTGAGCGACTACCTCTCGCGCCGGCACAACCTCACCATCGCTCACGCGGATCCGCGCGAATTGCGCGTCGAAGGCGACGAAGTTTACTACGAGGACGTGCGCATCGACGTGGCCTATCGCGATTACGAGCTGCGCGAACTCATCGCACTGGAAAAGGAAATCGGGCGTCCGCTCGACGCCATGCGCCTCCTGTTCCGGCAGAACCGGGTCGTGTCCTCGATCGTCGGCGACTTCGACCATAAGAGTTGTTTCGAGATCTTGAGCGACCCGGTGATCGGCGAGCGCTATTTCAGCGCCGATGACCGCAGGCTGTTCCGCCGCCACGTGTTGTGGACCCGCGTGGTGGGCGATCGCCGCACGACTTTGCCCGACGACAGGGAAGGGGACCTGCTTGAGCACGTGCGCAAGAACCGCGAGCTGCTCGTGCTCAAGCCGAACCGCGCTTATGGCGGAACCGGCGTCATGATCGGCCCCGCGACCGAGCAAGGGGCCTGGGAAGAGGCCATCGAGAAGGCGGTCGTACTCGCCGATGATCCCGAGCAGTCGTGGGTAGTGCAGAGTGCGACGCGGCTTCCGGTGCATGAGTTTCCTGTGGTCGGGCCGGATCGCCGCATTTTCGGCGAGCCATTCTATGCGGTGATGGGCTTTGCCGCGACCGAGAACGGTCTCGGCACCATGTGCCGCGTGTCGCAGAAGCAGGTGGTCAACGTCGCGCAGCGTGGCGGCCTTGCTGCGGTGCTCGAGGCCGAGGCGCCGACCGAGCTTCGCATCCCGAAGCGCCCGGTGAGCCGCTCCGAAGCCTTGGAGCAGTCGCTCCGCGCGCAGATTTCCGAGCTGAAGCATCTCGACCACACCATCGCCCTGCTCGATTGGGACGAGGAGACGATGCTGCCGTCCGGAGCGCGCGGCGAGCGGGGAGAGCAACTCGCCACGCTCGAAGGCATCCGCCACGCGCTGCTCGTATCCGATCGTCTCGGCGATCTGGTCGAGGACGTTGCGGCGCAGGCCGACGGCAACGAGAAGCTCGCCCGCGAACTCTACCTGCTGCGCCGATTGCGGCGTCACGCACTCGCTCTGCCCGAGGACTTGGTACGCCACTTCGCCAACGCCAAATCGCAGTCGCTCGGCGCCTGGGAGGAGGCGCGCAAGAAGGACGACTATGCCGTCTTCGCGCCGGCCTTCGACCGGCTGCTTGCGCTTCTGCGCGAGCGGGCCAATGCCCTCTCCGGCGGGTCTGAGCCTTACGATGCCTTGCTCGACGAGCACGAGCCCGGCATGAACCGCTCGCGTCTCGATCCCGTGCTCGACGAGGTGCGGGAAGCCCTGGTGCCTCTGGTGCGCGCGGCCGACCCGCGTGCGGGGCGCCTACGCGGCGCCCATCGCTTCGCCGAGCCCGGCCAATGGGAGCTGTGCCGCAACCTCCTCGCCGCCATGGGCTTCGCTTTCGAGCGCGGGCGCCTCGACCGCTCGACCCATCCCTTTACCCTCTACGCCGGCGCAAACGACGTGCGCCTCACCATCCGCGTCGACGAAACCGACCTTCCGTCGGCGGTGCTGGCCGCGCTGCATGAGGGCGGGCACGGCCTCTACGATCAAGGCTTCGATCCCGCCGATCGCGATACGCTCCTTGCCGAGGCGCCGAGCATGGGCCTCCAGGAAGCGCAGGCGCGGCTCTGGGAGAACCATGTCGGCCGCAGCCACGCCTTCTGGGAACACGTCTTCCCGAGGTTGCAGAAACTCTTTCCCGATGCGACGAGGGGGCTTAACCCGGAAAGCTTCTACCGCGATGTTAATGTCGTGCGGCCCGGGCTGATCCGGGTGGCGGCCGACGAAATCTCCTATCATCTGCACATCGTGCTCAGATACGAGCTCGAAGTGGCGCTGATTTCCGGTTCTCTCGGCATCGCCGATCTGCCGGCGGCGTGGAACGAGCGCAGCGCATCGCTGATCGGCGTCCGTCCGCAGTCCGCTCGCGAAGGGGTGCTGCAAGACGTGCACTGGTCGCTCGGCATGTTCGGCTATTTCCCGACCTATACGCTGGGCAGCCTGTACGCCGCGCAGCTCGCCGAGACCTATGCGCGCAATCACCCTCTCGACGACGAGATCGGACGCGGCGAGTTCGGCGGCCTCCTGTCGTGGCTGCGCGCCAACATTCATCGTCTGGGTCAGCGCTTCTCGACCGAAGAGATCATCGAGAAGGCGACCGGCGGCGGTCTCGATACCGGCGCCTTCTTCCGCCACATCGAGCGCAAAGGCCTTTCCGCAAGGCCGAAAGAGGCGGCGCTCAGCTCCGGCTAGCGCAAGGCCGCATCGCTCGCCGACCGAATTTGACTGAAATTTAGGCGGGCGCGCGTCACGGCCGCCCGCATCGCAGGCAACGCGTTTGGCGGGCGCGCCTGCCGCGAAACGATTCTCTTTTCCTTTCAGTCGGCTCCCGCTCCGGCACATCGCTTGCAGAGCAGTATTACGCTTTTCGTCGTTCGTAATAACGGGAGACCTTGATGCGCCGCACGCTGATCAGATCTTCGCTCTTCGCTCTTGCCGTGACGCTTGCCGCCTTCGTCGCGCGGCCGGCTTCGGCCGAGCCGCTCACCATCGGCTACAGCGACTGGCCGGGCTGGGTCGTCTGGCAGATCGCCATCGACAAGGGCTGGTTCAAGGAAGCCGGGGTCGACGTGAACTTCCAGTGGTTCGACTACTCGGCCTCGATGGAAGCCTTTGCCGCCGGGAAGCTCGACGCGGATTTGATGACCAACGGCGACACCCTGGTGACCGGCGCCGGCGGCGCCAAAGGGATCATGATCCTGGCCACCGACTATTCGAACGGCAACGACCAGATCGTGGCCAAACCCGGCATCAAGACCGTTCCCGAGCTCAAGGGCAAAAAGATCGGCGTCGAGATCGGCCTCGTCGATCATCTGCTCATTCTCAAGGCGCTCGAACTGAACAAGATGACCGAGAAGGACGTCGATCTCGTCAACACCAAGACCAACGACACGCCGCAGGTTCTGGCTTCCGGTCAGGTCGACGCCATCGCGGCGTGGCCGCCGAGCGCCTATCTCGCCCAGAAGGCGCTTCCCGGCTCAAAGCCGATCTTCACCTCCGCCGAGGCGCCGGGTCTCATCTACGATGTGCTTTCCGTGTCGCCGGCAAGCCTCGCGGCGCGCAAGGACGACTGGATGAAGGTCATTTCGGTCTGGGACCGCGTGGTCAAATACGTCAACGATCCCGCCACCCAGGACGAGGCCATCAAGATCATGGGTCAGCGCGACGGGCTTACGCCCGAGGAGTTCAAGCCCCTGCTCAAGGGGACTCGCCTGCTCACGCTTGCCGAGAACAAGAAAGTCTTCGAGAAGGGTTCTGGCCTCGATTCGATGTACGGCTCGAGCAAGGTCTCCGACGACTTCAACGTCGCGAACGGCGTGTACAAGGAGCACCAGGACGTCGACGGCTATATCGACCCATCCTTGGTCGAGGCCGTGAAGCCGATGGCCTCGGCGGCGCCTTAGCCGGATTCCGCGGGCGCCGGCGACGATGACGCTTCAGCCCAAGAAATGGTTTCAGGTGCTGAGGCCAATCTCGCCGCGCGCCAATCTCGTCGTCGGCTGCCTGTCCTTCGTCGTGCCGCTTTTGATCTGGGCTCTGGTCAGCTATGTGCCCTGGATCTGGCATCCGCAGGTGCGCATCACCGATCCCGGCTCGGTCGACTATCTCCAAATCGGCATGCGCATGGCCAAGGATGCCTTCGCGAGCGAGGTCGCCGACGCGCTTGCGCAGAACCGCAAGCCGCCCGAAGGCGTGCCTGCCAATCCCATCTATCTGCCGGCTCCCCATGAGGTCGCGCGCGCTCTCTATACCTCTTTCACCACGCCTCCCGCCTCGCAGGACGGCAACTGGCTGCATCAGAGCCTTTGGCATTCCATTCAGATCATCTTCTGGGGCTTCCTCATTTCCTCGGCGATCGGCGTGCCTCTCGGCATTCTGTGCGGCACCTACGCCGCGTTCGCGCGCCTCAACGAGCCGTTCATCGAGTTCTTCCGCTATCTGCCGGCGCCCGCCTTCGGCGCGCTCGCTGTCGCCATTCTCGGCATCTATGACGGGCCCAAGATCACCATCATCGTCATCGGCACCCTGTTCCAGCAGGTTCTGATCATCGCCAACACCACGCGCAAGCTCGATATCGGCCTGGTCGAAGCGGCGCTTACGCTCGGCGCCAAGGATGCACGCAAGTTGCTCTCGCGCGTGGTCATTCCCGGCATCCTGCCCGACCTTTACCGCGACCAGCGCATCCTTCTCGGCTGGGCCTGGACCTATCTGATCGTCGCCGAGCTGATCGGCACGATGTCCGGCATCACCTGGTTCATCACCCAGCAGGCGCGCTACCAGCATTTCGACAACGTCTACGCCGCCATCATCATCATCGGCATCATTGGCCTAGGCACCGACATGCTGCTCGCGCTCCTGGGGCGCAAGCTGTTCCCGTGGGACCGGTCCCTGGCCAAGACGGCGTGAGGGGAGGGGCATGAACCAGCTCGTCGTCCCGCGCTCCTTGCCGTCCTACCTCGATCAGTCCCAAGCGGTGCGGGAGCGCTTCGCCCGGCTCAAGGCGCGCGATGTCATCCTCCGGGTGAAGGATCTGTCCAAGACCTTCGTCACAAGCGAAGGATCCACCCTTGCGCTCAAGGACATCAACTTCTCGACCCACCGCCGCGAGTTCCTGTGCATCGTCGGTCAGTCCGGCTGCGGCAAGTCCACTCTGGTGCGCATTCTCGCCGGTCTCGAAGAGCCGAGCGCGGGCGAAGTGCTGCTCGAAGGCAAGCCCGTCGCCGGGCCCGGCAGCGATCGCGGCATGGTGTTCCAGAGCTACACCCTGTTCCCGTGGCTCACGGTCAAGAAGAACGTGATGTTCGGCCCCGAGGTCAACGGCTACGGCAGGGAAGTCGCCGAGCGCGAGGCCCTGCAATGGCTTCAGCTCGTCGGCCTCGAAAAGTTCGCCGACTGCTATCCCCACCAATTGTCGGGCGGCATGAAGCAGCGCGTCGCCATCGTCCGCGCGCTCGCCAACCAGCCGCGCATCCTGCTCAT
>Ga0070741_10019628_pt1 | contig 10768 bp, 5 predicted proteins | sample Coa_R1_4_FD_66440 | JGI IMG/M metagenome (GOLD analysis project Ga0070741, IMG submission 66440) | Surface soil microbial communities from Centralia Pennsylvania, which are recovering from an underground coalmine fire - Coalmine... | ecosystem: Environmental > Terrestrial > Soil > Unclassified ... | reverse complement strand
CGAGATACGGTGTTTGGTGACGGTGCCGTCGATGCCGAGCAGGAAGGCGTCGTCGCGCAGGACCTGGAAGTCGTAGGAAGTCCAGTTGCGCGTAATTCGGCCCTCGTTGTGCAGCATCGGCATGCGCTGATTTGCGACCAGCGGCAGGTGGCAGCCGTAACAAGTGGGCGCCCATGAGCTGTGGCAGGCATAGCAGGTCATCTTGCTGTTGTCATGCGCGAGCTTGCCGCCGGAGGCGCGGGCGTCGCCCCAGGTGCTGCCGTCGGTCTGGATGGTCTTGGCCAGGCGCGATTTCTCGCTGTAGTGCTCGTTGCCGGGCGTAATGGTGTCGACGACCTGCACGACTTCCCACGTCTTGCTTTCATCGAGCATGGCGCGCTGGTAGAGCTTGCCGCCACGCCAGAAGAAGCGGCGCTGCCCCTCGGGGGTGCGCAGCATATCCAGATTAGTGCCGCCTTGCGGCGCGGCGAAGCTGGAGGTGCGCAACGTGGCCTTCTGCTCGATGGTGCCGTGACAGTCGACACAATCCACCTCGACCGCATTGCGCGTCTCGCCGTAGAGGTTGCCGTTGCCGTGATTGTCCTGCTGGAAGTGGCAGTCGATACAGTGCATGCCCTTTTCCAGATGGATATCTTTCAGGTGAACCGCCTTGCCGAACTTATCGGGATCGTCGAAGGACACCACGTTGCCTTCCGCATCAAGCAGGCGCCCATGGCGATCGTGTTTGTACACGGCGCGGAAGATCCAGCCGTGACTGTGGAAGTCGGCGAACTGGGTGTTCTCCAGCTTGCTGTTGATGCTGCCGGGGCCTTGATCGCCAACCGTCTTCAGGAAATCGACGCTGGCCCAGTTGCCGCGCATGGCGGCGCGCTCCGGATCGCGCTTCTGGATCTGCTGCTGCTCCTTAGGACTCGGGTTGGCCTGCTTGGCGGGATACATCCCCTTGTCGCCGTCGATCTCGTTGTCCCACCAGGTATAGCCGAAGTAGGTCGTCTCCATGTTCGTTCCGGGGTGAACGTGGCAGACCATGCACTGGCTGGAAGGAATGGCGCGAGTAAATTCGTGCTTGAGCGGATGGCCAGACTGGTTCTTCGGGATAGTCGGATCCACCGTCTTGGAATGCGCCATGTTGTCGCCGTCGGCATAGTAGGCCGAATGCTCGGGCGAACGGTCGTTGGCGTAGATCACATGACAGGCGCTGCAACCCGAGGCGCGAAAATCGCCGGGCTGATCGTTGGTGCCGGGGAAGTAGAGCAGCGGATCGAAGAGGCGCGTTTTCTGGATGCCGAGCACGGTGGGATCGGTGCGCAGCATGGTGCCAAAGCCGCGGAAGCTCAGCTTGACATCGGGATTGCCGTTCTCCTCATCGAGGATGGGATTGCCCACTTCCTGCTTCTTTTCGCCGCCACGCTCGAAGACGCGCAACACGTTGCCGGGCTGCGAATATTCCCAGCGCTGCAGCGGCTCCAGGGATGGCAAGATGCCTTTAGTGCGCGTCTCTTCTTCGGTGGGGGGCGGATTCATCACCAGCCGCTGCGGCTCACCGTCGCGGCTGTAGCTTTCGCCGAAGTGCGCGTCCTTCAGCGGAAATGCGCCGTTATTGTAGAGCGCGGCCTCCCACAGCAGCGCGCCATGCGCCATCATGCTGGTCCGTACGCGGGCGACTTCCTGTTCGTGGCAGCCGGAGCGGCCGCAGGTCTCGTTGGCAATGCGCAGGTCGCCGGGATTGACGAATTTGATGTAGTCGGGATCTTCCTTCAGCCACTTGGTGTAGGCGCGGACGGGATTGGCCGAACTCTCGGCATTTTCCGGATTGCGCGGCTTGGGATGGGCATCAGCGGTGAGGCGCTTGTACTCGGGCGAATCGACCGCGGTGCCTGCCGGCAAAAAGATCTTCGCGTTGCCGCCGTGGCAGTCGGTGCATCCCAGCGAAAAGCTGGCCGACTTGTGCATGGTGGGCGCATCTTCGGCGGTGTGGCAGCTCATGCAACCTTCGGTCTTCTGTTTCGCCTCCTGCTCGGTCTGCTGCAGGAAGATGCCCGGAGGCGCCTGCTGTTGCTGCTGCTCTTGGGCGGCGCGCGGCTTGGGAGCGGGCGGCGAGGATGCACTGCGCGCGCGCGGCGCCACCGCGGCGACGGCGCACACGATTACGGCAACGAAGAGCAGGCGCGACAAAGAGCGGGCAGAAGCGGATCGCATGGCAACTCAGAAAGTCAAAGCCAAAGACGCAAAGCCGGAAAGCAGCACTTTGCTGTTGTAAAGGTTGTTCAGACCGTCGCCGGGAAACAGTGAAGACGCTCCGGCGGTGACCACCCAGTTCTCGTTCAGCTTGGGACGATAGCGCACGCCAAATCCAAAGTCCTCGCCGATGCTGTGCCTGATGTTCTGCTGGAACAGCAGGATCTCCAGCGGCTCGGTGCGATCGAAGCGCAGGTAATTGGCATTGGCGAAGGCCTTCAGGTCGGTGGTGAGTTGGAAGTTAGCGCCTACGGTGAAGATGTAGATGCCGGGATTGACAAAGTTCGCCTGGCCCTCCTCTTTGTTGGAGCGCAAGGCGGGCAGCAGGCTGCCGGGCGTGGTCAGAGTGACGCCGGTCGAGAGCAGGCCAATGCCCTGCTGGTCCCAGAAGCTGAAGGCGCCGCCGGCGAAGTTGGTGTCATCGACGATAGTGTCGAAACCGGTCGCGGTGCCGCTCTTGCGCGCACTTCCCGAGTTCGGGCTGGAATCGCCCGAAGCGTAGAACACCGAGGCGTAGAAGCGGGTCCAATCCTTGTCGAGGGAAAGCTCCAGGGCTCCCAGGCGGGCATTGATATCCACTGGCCGGCCGGCGATGGGATTGAAGGTGTCATGCCCCAGCGCCTGATAGAAAGCGTGGTCGACATTGATGCGCCCGATGTGTCCGTTGCTCGTCCAGCCGAGATAGTAAGCCTCGATTTGATGCTGGAAGAATTTCCCGTTCACCACGGTGCCGATGGGCGCAGGCCGCACCAGGAAGCCGTTGTCGTCGTAATGAATGGTCGGATCGTCGCGGTTATAGTGAAAGCTGAACTCGTTGGTGTAGCCCTTGAACAGAAAGTCCTGGATGTAAGTGTTGGCGATGTAGACCTGCTCGTGACGCTGCGTCAGCGTGTTGAGACCGCTGTTAGTGTTCTTCTCGAGGAAGTAGAAGTACGCGAGATTGTAGTTGATGCGATTAGATTTGAGATTGCCGAAGATGCGAATCCCCGGCTGCTCCTCGGCGAAGATGAATCCCCGAAAGTCGCTGACAAACTGCTGGATGCCGGCGCGCACCGAAACGAAATCGAAGTTGGGGCTGAGGTCGTGGAGCTTGGCCTCGATAAACGCCTCCTGGATTCCGGTGTGGGCGTCGAAGCGCAAATCGCCGGCACGCGGATCGACGTTCACGATGCCGCGCTCGCGGGTCTGCAGATAGTTCAAGTTGATGACCGGGGTGAAGCGGAAGCGCCAGTCGATGGGGCGGAAGCTGGTGTCGCCCTCAAACAGGTCGAACGACAGGATGAAGCTCTGCGAGGCGAAGCCCTGCTCGCCTTTGCCGAAGAAGCCTTCGTTGCCCGGCTGCTCGGCGCTGATGCCGCTGGGTACCGGCAGGCGGCGGACGTTAATCGCCGACAGGCTGGTGCCGGTGAAATTCAAAAACCAGTTCTGGCCAATGACCGGGCGATCGCCCTTAATCTGATTGCGGTTGAAGGGATCGTACCAATGGCCCACGACGTAGGGGTAATCGCCGCCGTTTCCATAGCGCGGCCACTGCGGCATGTCCGTCAGGTTCCAGCGGTCAGGCGCGGGACTGGAGGCGACGAAGATCGCTGGCGCGGCAACGCCCTCCGGCGACGGGTTATTTAAATTTTCAATGGCCGTGGGATAGGCGGAGATGGAAGGCGCTTCCGTTGCCGTTCCCGCGGTCCCGGGCAGTCCTGTGGTGACTTTGTCGGGAGGCCGCGCGCTAGTCGGCTCCAGCCGCACTTGCAAGGTGATCAGCTCGCCGCCCTTCAATTCAGCCCCGGAAAGCGTTTGCGGCGCGTAGCCGTCTTTCACGGCACGAATCTCATAGGTTCCCAGCGGCAGGTGGCGCAGGCGGAAGATGCCTTCGCCGCTGCTGTAGCAGTCGCCCTTCAGGTGTTCCGCCCCGCTCAAGCACTCGCCGTTCACCGGCGCTCCTCCGCGCAGCAGCTCGATCTTCACGCCCGGAAGGATGTGTCCTTGGGTGTCGCAGGTGACGCCCTGGATAGAAGCGCTGGTGGGAGTATGACTCAACACCTGTTGTCCGAGCGCGGGCGCGGCACTCTGCGCGCACAGCGCACTTTGCTGCTGCGTGGGGTTTTCCGAGGCCACCGCCACGCCACAGGTCAGCACCATGACTGCACACCACGCCTTGCCCAGGAGCAGAATGCTTCGAGCTCTCACTCTCACCGCCGAAATCCGGACATTACCGTTGGACAATTTTCGATGGGGCTTACTTGGATATCACAACCTGCGCCCGGTAGCAAGCACTGCGCTTGACTTTGGACGAAATATCGTCATAATTGCCGCTCTAAGATTACACAGACGGCAAACGGTTTGACCGATGGCCCGGAGAGCGCTTGGGCCGAACGGAAGCGAAGGATTTTGCCCCGCCAAGGTTTTGCATCATGTCACAGACAAAAAGACGCGTCCAGTTGTTTTGCAAGTTGGCGCTTGGCGTCGCAATGCTCGCGCTGCTGATTTCCTGCGGCAGCGGCGGCGGAGCGAGCACGGGCAGCGCGGGCAGCGATCCGCCTCCGGCGGGGCCTCCAACCGAGCCGTTGCTGCAGGCCTCCGAGGTGCAAGCTATCGTGCAAGGGGCGGTGCATGCGGTGAACATTCCCATCGAGGTTGCTGTCACCGACCGGCTCGGCAGGATTTTGGCCGTTTATGCATCGCCCGGTGCTCCGACTATGGGCCACGGCAACTTCAGCGCGTTGCAGCCGGCCGATGAACTGGCTGTCGCGCTGGCGCGCACCGGCGCTTTCTTCAGCAACGATCAGGCGCCGCTGTCGTCGCGCACTGTCCGCTACATAAGCGGCATTCACTTTCCTCCCGGCGTCGCCGGCACAGAGAACGCGGCGCTCTACGGTATTGAAAACACCAACCGCGGCTGCTCGTTTGACGTGAATTACATCAGCGGTCAGGATATTCCGCCGGCAACGTTGATCAACGGCACCAGTCCGGGGCTGGGCATCATCACCGGTAAGGCCGACACTTACGACAGCCAGCCGTTTGCGGTCAATCCTGGAGGAGTGCCGATCTTCGAGAACGGTATTCTCGTTGGGGGCATAGGCGTGGTGGCATACGACGCGCCTACCAACAACGACAACTACGATGCTGCGGAGTACGCCGCCTTCACGGGATCCATCGCAAGCGTTGCAGGCGATAACAATGTGTTCGGGCCGATGGTACCGCCTCCCGGGGTGGTGACCATCAACGGCGTAACCCTGCCCTTCGTGAACAATACCGGCGCGCCGCCGGGGATCACCGCCGGCCCAAGTACGCTCACTGGCACCTTCACCGTCGGCCCTGTCAGCGGCACCCACAAAACGCCGGAGGGCTATTTGGTTGGACCGAATGCCAGCGCCTATCCCAATGGGCTGAGCGCCAATGATGTGAACACCGTGGTGATGTCCGCGGTCGATACGGCGAACCGCACGCGCGCTGCCATCCGCCTGCCGCTGGGCTCGCGCGCCAGGATGATGATTTCGGTCTCTGACCTCGACGGCAATCTGCTCGCCATCTATCGCATGCACGATGCGACCATCTTCAGTATCGACGTTTCGGTGGCTAAGGCACGCAACGTGATTTACTTCAGCAGCACCGCGGGACAGTTGCCCGGCGTCTATGCCGACAACAATCCCGGTTCGATTGACCTGCCCGGCGTTCCTGCGGGAACGGCGGTCACCAATCGCACCATCAGCTTTGGAGCGCAGCCGATCTTTCCGCCCGGCATCGATGGCACACCGCAGGGGCCGTTCTTCAACGTCTACATCAACGACACCGCGAACCCCTGCACCCAGGGCTCGCAACCCGCCAACCCACACCAGAACGGCATTGTCTTCTTCCCGGGAGCGCTGCCGCTGTATCGCAACGGCGTGATGGTCGGCGGGCTGGGAGTGAGCGGCGACGGCGTGGACCAGGACGACTTCGTTACCGCCGGCGGGGGCTCGGAGATGATCCTGAACGATTCGAGCGATCCGTCGCAAACCGGATTTGGCTTCGAAGCTCCGGCTCAGATTCGTGCCGACCAGATCGTGATTCGCAACGTGCGGCTGCCGTATATCAAGTTCCCGCGCAATCCCACGCAGTAGGAACTGGGGGGGTGCCGGCCACAAGCCCCGAACTCGTTGCGAGAAGCTGGTTCGTGCAGAGCTGGCTTTTGGGGCCAGCGTCCCCTGAGACACCCCCCTTCCACACGCTGCCTTGGCTCGTTTAACCTTCCAACGTCCAAAACTGAATCCGCTGCGTACTTGATTTAGAAACCGGGTGGCGGGGCCAGCAGCGGAGGACCTGCCGGCTCTGGCCTGACGAGCGGGCTGATGGGGCCGCTCGTTTCCGCCACGCCGGTTTCGCTTCATTGCAGGCGGTCACAAAGGTTACACTGGCCTTCAGTTTTAGCCATGCTTGCCAACCGACCCGCCCTCCGCTGCGTTCTGGTGAGCGCCATGCTCTCGCTGGCGGCGTGCGGCCTGGCCTTCCTCATCACCCGCTCGGTTGCGGCCAGCGACATCGAGCTGTGGGCATACGATTTCCTCGTCAATCATGGCGGTTACACCCGAACCGCCGGCAACATCGTCGTGGTGGACTTCGACAACGACGCGGTGAACGAACTCAGGCAGTTCCCTATCTCCCGCAAGGCGCTCGCCGACGTGATCACCGCGGTCGCGAGCGCGAAGCCGCGCGTCATTGGGCTGGATTTCTTCCTCACCGAAAGCCGCGACCGTGAGGGAGACCTGGCGCTGCAGGAGGCGCTGACCCGTGCCGGCAACGTCATCGTCGCCTCGCAGCTGGGCGCTCCCGGCCTGCCCGGACTGGCGCCGCTGAACGAATTCTGCCAGCCCGATCCCACTCCGCCACGCGGCTTCTGCCAGGACGGCACCAAGGGCGCGCTGGGTTATGCCTTCGTCAACGTGCCGCTTGACAACGATGGCTACGTGCGCAGCATGATGCTGCTGCCCTTCGATCCCAACGAAACGCTCTCGTTTCCCCTCACCCTGGCGCAGCAGTACAGCGGACAGGCTATCCGGCCCGCCGGGCGCGAAGCCGCGCAGTTTCTCGGGTGCCGCATTCCTTATCGCGATCCGGAGCTGCACACGACGCTGATCTCCTGGACGCCGCAGCCGGCGCCGAACATTCCCGCGCTGCAGGTGCTGCACAACAAAGTTGACCTGCAGAAGACCTTTGCCGACAAAATCGTGCTTATCGGCCAGTCGAGCGACGCCGCCCGCGATCGCTTCTTCACGCCGCTGTTTCGTCCCAAAGGCAAAGACGGCTCGCGCATTCTGTTGCCCGGCATCGACGTGCACGCCGCCGCCATTCACACGCTGCTGGATGGTGCAACCATCTCGACACTCTCACCCGGCACAACCTGGGCGATTGTGTTTGTCATCGCCATGCTGGCCGCCTGGACCATTCTGAGCACGCCCGTCCGCTACGGGTTCTTCGCCGTCGTGGTGGCGATGGCAGGGCTGTACGGCGGCGCGCAGTTGCTGTTCATCTTCAAGCACGTCTGGATGAAGTTTGTTGGCGGCGAGGCCGCACTCTTGCTCGTGCTGCCGCTCAGCTTCACCTATCAGTTCGTGCAGGAGCGGTTTGGGCGATCGCAGGCCGAGGCCGAACGCAAGCAGATCATGGGCATGTTTTCGCGCTACGTCTCGCCGGCGGTGGCGGAGCAGATTTGGGAGCGGCGCGACGAGATTGTGCTTGCCGGCCAGGAGCGCATTGCAACCGTGCTGTTCTCCGACATCCGCAGCTTTACCGCGCTCAGCGAGGGCAAGCCCTCCAAGCAGGTGCTGGAGTGGCTGAACCAATACTTCAGTGCGATGGACGAGGTCATTACGAAAGAAGGCGGCTTCCTAAACAAGTTTATCGGCGACGGGCTGATGGTGCTGTTTGGCGTGCCGCTCAGCCAGGGCAAGCAGCAGGACGCCTGCGCCGCCGTCCGCTGCGCGCTGAAGATGCTGGTGCGCCTGGAAGAACTGAACGCTACCTTCCAGGCGGAAGGCAAGTACCCTCCGATCCACATCGGCATCGGCATTCACACCGGGTACCTTACTTGCGGCAATGTCGGCTCGCAGCATCGCCTGGAGTACTCCGTCATAGGGGAAACGGTAAATCTGGCCTCGCGGCTGGAGAGCCTCACCAAAGAGCTCCATGCGCCCATCGTGGTCAGTACCGAAACCGAGAAGACCATCCAGGGATGCTTCGAATGCGTACGTGATCTAGGGGAGCACCAGGTGCGAGGTTTGCAGGGAACGATTCGCTTGTTCACGGTCGAGCCGGGCGTCTTCGACAAGCCGGCGCCGGTCGAGTCCACTACGGGAGCACACTGATGAAAGTTACCGCGCTGATTGCCATAGCTGTCACAGCAGCGAGTCTCACCACGATGCAACCCGTCGCCCGCGCCCAGGCGTCTCCCGACAGCGGCGCCAAACGGGTGCGCGCCAATCGCCAAGGCTTCGATCTCGATCCGAAGAGCGCCGGGCAGGCGGGCCCGCAGATGGGTGCCGGCAGCCGTGGCGGCGAGCGGTCGAACGTGGTGCTGTATGCTCCCAACCTCGGGCTGACCTATTCCCTGCAACCGCTGTTTCAGTGGAAGCCGGAGGGCAGCGGCAAAGTAACGTTCCAGTTGTTCGACGCCGACGATAACGAGGTCTTCGAGAGCGACGTCACCGGCCAAAGCAGCTTCGCGTATCCGCAGGAGGCGCCGCCGCTCAAGCCGGGCGAGACCTATCGCTGGACGGTGCAGGGCAAGGCGCTGGGCATGTCGGAGCCGCCGCCCTCGGCGCACGTGAAGGTCGTGGCAGGAGCCGATCGCCAGCAACTGGACCAGCAGCTGAAGAAGATTTCCGGCCAAGGCAAGGAACAGCGAGAGCAACGGGCGCAGCTGTTCGTCGACAACCGGCTCTGGTACGACGCGGTCGGGGAATACTCGCAACTGATCGCCGAGTATCCGAACGACGGAAAGCTGTATCAGGAGCGCGCCGCGATCTACAGCAGCGTGCCGCAAACCAAGGACCTGGCGGCGCAAGACACGGCTAAGGCCGGCAAACCGTAGAGCCGGCTTTCAGGCTCGCGAATCGAGCGCAAGAAAAAATCGGGCTGGCGTGGTCACAACGCGACTCTCCCCGCCCGATCGTCTTTTCTGACGTCGCAAGCTAAAGCGCCGCTCTACCCGCTCCGAGCTTCGTATCGCCCTTGGATGCTGCGCGCGCCGCTCCGGTCAGCGACAGATCTTTTGCCAAGCCGGGCTGGGCCTGCGGATGCTGCTGCCCCCCGGTTGCCTTAGGCACCTGCTGCGCGAGATAGCTGAATAACTCTCCCGCCGTCACCGCTCCCGAGCTGGCCTTGCCGCCGAGACCCTCCAGCAGATAGTAGGTGAATACGCCGTGGCCGCCTCCCCATTGCGGACCCTCGAGCGACAGCTCGCTCACGTCGCTGGCCGTAATCACCGCGCGATCGGCAGCCGAGGCGAAGCGCTCCAGATACTGGTTCACCAGATTGTTCTGGTGCGAGCTCGCCCGCTCGCCGGTGATGCCGAAGCTATGGCAGGCGTCGATAAAGGTCACCACATGCCTGGCTTTTACCACGCGATCAAAGATTTCCTGGAACTCCACCATCGGAAAGGCGGTGCCGCCCATGTCGTTGGGATCGGTGTCATAGGCCAGCAGGTAGAGGTTGCGATTGTCGTTGGGGTCGGCGGCCCCATGCCCGGCAAAATAGATCACTACTAGGTCCTGTGGCCGCGGTTTGGTCAGGAAGGTCAGCAGCGCGCTGCGAATGTTTTGCGAGGTTGCGTCCTCATCGAACAGCGTCTTGATGTTCTCGTGGGGAAAACTGCCCCCGGCGGGCGATTCCAGGAACTGCTGGAAGGCAGCGGCATCCTTCGCAGCATACTTCAGGTTGGGAATGCCTCCTATGCTGTTCTTGAATTTTGATATGCCGACGACCACGGCATATTTCTCGCCGGTAATACGCTGCGGGGCGGCCGGCCGCGGCGTAGACGGTATCGAACGCGTCCCCTTCGTCGACGAGGGCTCTCCGAATTGCAGCAGAAAAGAGGCGTAATGCAGCCTCTGCCGGCGATCGAGATAGTGCGCCTCCAGCGAGTTCCTGCCGGGGCGAATCTGGAAGCCCCCACCCCAGTGGCTCAGGTCCAAATTGCAAATAATCCCATCCGTCGTGCTGCTCTTATTCGTAATGGAGTCAGCGGCCTCGGTGTTGACGACGGTGTGAATGTCGCCGTAACGGGCCTCCTGCGGCTGGGCGGCGATGTGTACGACCAGGTGCGAGATGTTGGACGGCTGGCCTTGAAGGACGACGGAATCGTTGCCTTCAACCCGGGTGTGCAGTTCGGGGATCTCCAGCCAGATGTCGCCCGGCCGCTGCGTCACATCCAGCCGGGCGGGCAGCGCGGGAACGATGATGACGAACAACAAACCAATAATTGTGCTGCGCATGAGGTCTTTCCGGCAAGCATTATGAAGCATTTCTAGCAGGTGTCAACTGAGCAGCGGAAACA
>Ga0070741_10019627_pt1 | contig 10769 bp, 9 predicted proteins | sample Coa_R1_4_FD_66440 | JGI IMG/M metagenome (GOLD analysis project Ga0070741, IMG submission 66440) | Surface soil microbial communities from Centralia Pennsylvania, which are recovering from an underground coalmine fire - Coalmine... | ecosystem: Environmental > Terrestrial > Soil > Unclassified ... | reverse complement strand
CACGCGGTCGAGGGACTGTCCGAAAGCCTGCGCCGCGAGCTGATGCTGTTCGGCATCGACGTCATCATCGTCGCACCGGGGCCGGTGAAGACGCCGATCTGGACCAAGGGCCAGGGCGACCTCGATACGTCCAGATACAACAACTCGCCCTACCTGGCGTCGATGCAGAAGGTCACGGCCTACATGCAGCACCTCGATTCCATCGGGCTGCCGCCGGAGAAGATCGCCGAGTGCGTCTACAACGCGCTGACCCTGCCGAAGCCGAAGACGCGCTACCAGATCGCGCCGGACCCGATGCGGCACCTGGTGACGCAATGGCTGCCCAAGCGCATGGTCGACAGGATCATCGCCAAGCGCGTCGGCCTGCTGCCGCCCGTGTGATCACGCCGGCGCCACATTACGGTGTCACCGCAGCCGATATGTCGACAACGCCCAAGAGCCAATCGGAGTTGCTGGCGCTCGCTGACGACGCGCTGCGCAGTCAGCCCGGCTGCGCGACCGCGCGCGTCGTCGCCCTTGCGCCGCTGCCGCATGTTCGGAGCGGCCGCAACTGGGAAATCCCCGGCGTGGTGCTCGGCGACAGTCTCATCAGCGACGTCGACCGCGCAGTGATCACCGTGCATCATCAGCTCGGGCGCAAGTTCCATCTCGTTGGTGATTAGGCAGCGCTGAATCCGCCGTCGACCACGTGCGACGCGCCGGTCATGAACGACGCCTTGTCCGAGCACATCCAGACCACCGCCTCGGCGATCTCTTCCGCGTGGCCGAGGCGATGCATCGGCACCTTGGCCATGATCTCCTCGTAACGGGACTTCATGATGTCGTCGGTCATCGGCGTCTTGATGTAGCCGGGATTGACGCAGTTCACCCTGATGCCGTCCTGCGCATATTCGATCGCGGCGGTCTTGGTGAGGCCGACGACGCCATGCTTGGCGGCGACGTAGTGGCTCGATGTCGGCAGGCCGACCAGGCCGGCGATCGAGGACGTGTTGACGATCGCGCCGCCGCTGCCTTGTTTCAGCATTTGCACGATCTCGTGCTTGAGGCACAGGAACACACCCGTCAAGTTGACCGAAAACATCTTGTCGACGGCCGACCTGGTCACCTCATGGAGGCGTGTGCCGGGCGGACTGTCGGCACGGCTGGAAATGCCGGCATTGTTGTAGGCGCAGTCGAGACGGCCATAGGCCGACACCGTGCGCGCCACCATGTTCGCGACATCGCTCTCGCTGGTGACGTCGCCGGCGATCGCGATTCCCTGGCCACCGGCGGCGTTGATCAGGCCGACAGTGGCCTCGATGCCGTCCTTTGAGAGGTCGGAGACCGCGACGCGCGCACCCTCGCGCGCCATGACGACCGCGGTCGCCCGCCCGATGCCGGACCCGCCGCCGGTCACCAATGCAACCTTGCCCTCCAGAATGCCCGCCATGACAGAACTCCCTGCAGCTAGTGGAGCGGATTTGACGTTCGCTACCCTGCTGGCCAGGAACTTGGAAAGCGAACGTCAAATCCAAAGCTCCACCAGAATCAATATTTTGCTAGTGGTCCTCTGATTCCAACATTCGCAAACGTGCTCGCTGGAATGGGATGCGAATGTTGGAATCGAACCACTAGCGATCTCGCGTCGCTTGCGAATGTGGAGGGCATTGTGGGGGAGGGAATTGCGTTCGGCAAATCATGGCAATGTCGCGGCCCGCACATGCCTGAGGGGCCGGCGGCGCGATCAGTGCGTAGGGCGGGTTCTGGTCAGGCCTGCGAGATCCGGCTTCCTGGTTCGCGCCGGTTGCGCAAGTGGGCCCAAATCCACCTGGCCCAAATCGACGAGCGTACGGTGAAATTGGCGTTTTCGTTGCGAAGCCGACGCGAAGTAGCTCGCGCCGCATTCCCCGAGCAGGCTGGCGCGGGTCGCAAATATCGGATCGAGCGGCAGCCCTGCGGCTTGCAAGGCGACCGTTCCAAGAAACGCGATATCGAGATCGGCGCCGCGTCCGGGGACAAAGAGCTCGGGCGGGACGTTCAAGGCCTCGATCGCATAGAACGTACGGAAGGCGCGCCGCGGATTTTCGGCGAGCTGCCGATCGATCCGCCGCGTCAGGACGGGTTGATGGTCGCCGTAATGGACGATCAGCGTCGGTCGCCCGGCAACATTGTTCGCCAGCTCGAACTTGAGCCTTTGCCAAGCGGCAGCGGTCTCGGCCAGCCGCGCATAATATTCGGCGTAACCGGTGTCGGAGCAGTGCGCCATCGCAAAGGCGCGCGCCTCGCAATCTTCCGCCAGCCTTCGATCGTGAGGGCCGTGATTGTAGTTGGTCAGCACATAGAGAAACCGGGGCGTCGGATCGTCGGCGATCTTTCTCGTGTGGGCAGCGAGCGCCGCGTCAAGAAACAATGCATCCGAGTTTGTTGCCTCGAAACGTCCGATATCGAAGGGTGGCGCAAGATCGTCGATGAAAATGCGTTCGTTGATGCCGATCGAACGGTAAAATTCGTCGTAGTGCAGGAAATTGCGGCGGCAGCTCGAGATCAGCGTCGTCTGGTAACCTAGCGAAGAAAGTGAAAAGGGCAGACTGGTGTGGAATCGGCCCGCGCCCTTCTTGAACAGATAATAGGCGCTCGAACCGAAGCTCGCGCTCGACAAGCCCGTCAGCAGGCTGAACTCGGATTGCCACGAGCCGCCGCCAAAAATGTCGACGTTGAGGCCGCCGTGCCGGCCCTGCGGCGGCGACAGGAATGCCTCGACCGACGGCTCGACCGCCAGTCCAAGGACGCGCGGATCGAAGATCGATTCGTGCTGGATCACGATGATGTCGGGCGACATCGTCGCGCGCGCCGGGCTCGCCCGCTTCAGCGGCAATGGCTCGTCTGCGATATCGCTGACGGCGAGGCCGCCGAACTGCCGCCAGGACAGGGGATCGACGAGGGAGGCGATGAAGGTCGAGTAAAAAGCCCGCCGCTCGGTCAGGCTCGGTCGCTGCGATGCGGCCTTCGCAGCGATCGTTGCGAAGCCAATGAGCGCAAGGCTGAGCAGGATGGCTCGAACGTCGGGAGGCATCGGCGGCCCGGCCGCATGGAGTAGAATCGCGATCGAAGCTGCAACGAGCGAGATGCCACCGAGCAGGACGCCCAACATCATGCGCGGGTACTGCAGGATGAGAAACGGCACCGTGCCGGCGAATGCCAGCGGCAAGTCGGACACGGTCAGCTTGAGGGCGCTGTGATCGAATTTCACCAGCGATGCGCCGGCAATCGCCAGCGCAAGCAGGCCGGACAGCAGGATCGCTCGTTCGAGGTCGCCGACAAAAATCAGCAGGAGCGCGGCACTGAGAAACAGCGCTGCGACGGCAAACGGGAGTTGCTCGACGCTGCGCTCGGTCAGCGCAACGGCGCCGATCACGGCCGCAATGATCAAAGCCAAAACCATGAGAGATCAGATGCATCAAGCCGGCGATGGTTCCCGCCAGGCATTGCGGCGGGGCTCCAGCAGTCTAGCCGGCTTCGGCCGTTCGCGGCCTCTCGCGCGAGGCCATCGCGATCATCCTTAAGGCGAACACCAGCGCGAGCGGGATCAGGAACAGCGTGTAGAGCGGCATCTCGGGAATCCGCTTGCCGAACGACACCGTGAACTGCAGCAACAGATAGTAGCCGCCGACCAGATGCAGCGCGCGCCATGCCCGCAGGCCGAGCCATGCTGCGCTGCGGTCGAACGAGGTGGCGGTCATCGCGATGATGAAGCCATAGCCGATGCCGCCGAAGATGTAGGAGGCGACGCTGGTGGCCATGGCAAAACCGATGGGGTCGACCGCGGCGAAGGCGGCAATCGCGATGGCATGCAGCGCGTGCGAGGCGGCAAAGGTGACGCCGAGATAGCGGCGGTTGCGGCGCTGCCAGCGCGTCCAGGCATTCGGCCAGAGCCGCGCGATTGCCGCTGCGGAAAAGGCGAGGCAGAAGAACACCAGCGAGGTGCGGGCGGTGAAGCGGATCGCCATGCGGATCCCGTCGGCGTCGAACCCGCGCAGGCCGGCGATGGCAGCACACAGCGCAATGAGTGTAAGCGTCAGCAGCGCGAACAGCCGCCAGCCTTCGAACCATGTCCGCCGCTGGATGCCCATCACGCGCCCTCTCCTGATGTAATCGCCAGTTACATAGGAATGCACATGGCCGGTCAATCGTGTAATCATCGCTTACATTCACAAGCCGGTGATGCTAGGGATTGGCGAATGGCCGGATCCGCGACCCCGAAGCGCCGCGCGGCGGCGGCAAAGCCCTATCACCACGGCGATCTCCGCCGCGTGCTGATCGATGCCGCCCTGAAGCTCGCCGAGGACGGCGGACCCGAGGCGGTCAGCGTCCGCGAGGCGGCACGCCGGGCAGGCGTCTCGCCGGGTGCGCCGTTCCGGCATTTCGACAGCCGCGCCGCGCTGATGACGGCGGTCGCCGAGGAGGCGCAGCGGCGCTTCCGCGCCGAGATCGAGGCCACGCTCGAGGCGACGCCGGGGCGCGATCCGCTCGAGCGGTTTCGCGCCTTCGGTTTGGCTTACCTGCGCTGGGCGATGAAAAACCCCGCGCATTTCGAGATCATCTCCTCCGGTCGCCATTTCGACCATGACGCAGCGGCGGCGCTATCGCGCGACAATGCCGAGCTGATCGCGTTGACGGAGCAGATGCTGGGCGAGGCCTCCGCTGCCGGGAGCTTGCGCGCTGCCGACCTCAAGGCGGTACTGATCGCCGGCCGCGCCCTGGTCTATGGCTTTGCGCGGATGAAGATCGACGGCCATTTCCCCCGCTGGGGCGTGGCGGAGGGCAAGGTGGACCGCATGGCCGAGGCGGTGGTGGATTTGTTCATGGAAGGGATTGCGAAGCCTTAATCCCTCATGGTGAGGAGGCGCCAACGGGTCCGCGCGGAGCGCGGCCCGATGATAAACTCCGCGCCGTCTCGAACCATGAGGCCTCGGTAGCCCGGCCTCGCCCTTCGAGACGCTCGCTTCGCGAGCTCCTCAGGGTGAGGGAGGGAGATGCTTGGGTCGGTACGATTAAGCGAAGGTCTGAACGGCGCGTCCATTGCCCGCTCATGACGGTTCCATTACAGTTTTATGACATGCCGCGCTCCGGCTACGGCATTGCCTCCTGGTCCTCCGTCCAGCGAAAGGTTTTCCAGCGCCGGTCGAGTTACGCGTTCCGACAATGGCGCCGCCGCCGAACCCAGGTCCGTCCACCGCGGTTACAGCGACCGGCCTCGGCTCGTTCGGCATTGTCAGGCTGCTCGCCGTCGCCGCCCCGCAGCTCGCCGCGCTGGTGCTGATGCTGCAGACCGAAACCGATTTCGGTTCGCGGCTCTGCTTCATCCTCAGCTGGGGCATTCTCAACCTCGTCTGGATCGCGCTGCTGCGCCGGCCCGCGCTGTCGGGCGCGCTGTCGCTGACCATGGTCGTGGTGCTGGTACTGCTGTCGCGCCTCAAGCACGACGTCGCGCAGATGACGGTCAACTTCGTCGACCTGATGGTGATCGACCGCGACTCGACCGCCTTCCTGTTCACGATCTTCCCGGGCCTGCGCTGGTCGGTGATCGCGGCCGGCCTCGTCACGCTTCCGCTGATGTATGCGCTGTGGTGGCTCGATCCCTTCCGCATCCGCCGCCTGCCGGCGTTAGCGGGCGCGCTCGCCTGCCTCGCCGCGTTGACCGGCTATTCACTCGCTTACCCGGACGAAGCCTGGCGCGCCTATTACGACGACGGCTATCTCTCGAAATTCGCGCGCTCCGGCGTCACCGCGGTCTCCGACTTCATGAACTACGGCTTCATGGAAAAGGACGCGGTGGCGAGCGGTCGCCTCAACATCCCCTTGATGGACTCCTGCCATCCGGCCGGGCATCGGCCCAACATCATCATGATCCATGATGAGTCGAGCTTCGATATCCGCGACACCGGCAACGTCAAGGTGCCCGCCGGTTACGGCAGTCATTTCAAATCCTTTGACGGCAATGAACGCAAATTCCTCGCCGAGAGCAATGGCGGCCCGAGCTGGTACACCGAATATAATGTGCTGGCGGGATTGTCTTCGCGCTCGTTCGGCCGCTTCGCCTATTTCATCACGAAGATCGCGGCCGGCCGCGTCGAGCGTGGACTGCCGCTGTCGCTGCGCCGCTGCGGTTACGAGACGCTGTCGCTCTATCCCGCGCTCGGCGCCTTCATGAGCGCACGCAGTTTCCAGACCACGACCGGCATCGAGCATTTCTACGACGCGCGGGATCTCGGTGCTGATGATGTCGAGCCCGACAGTTTCTTCTACGACGCTGCGTTGAAGCTGATGTCGGAGCGCCCGGCGTCGCAAAAGCCGCTCTTCATGTTCGTCTATCTCGGCGCCAATCACTTCCCCTGGGACAGCAAGTTCCGCCCCGATCTGATGGCCGGCTGGCGCGCGCCGGGCAACGCGCCCGAGGTCGATGAATATCTGCGGCGGCAGGCGATGAGCGTGAACGATTACGGCGCCTTCATCGCGAACCTGAAGAAGCGCTTTGCCGGCGAGCGATTCCTGATCGTGCGCTACGGCGATCACCAGCCGGAATTCTCGGTGCACCTGCTCGACCCAGGTCTCGACGAGGCCGGCATCGGCAAGAAGCTCGATGCCTATGACCCGCGCTATTATGCGACCTATTACGCGATCGACGCCGTTAATTTCGAACCGGTGAAGAGCCCGGCCGTGATGGACACGATCGACGCGGCCTATCTGCCGCTGGTGATCCAGGAGGCTGCCGGCATACCGCTCGATCCGTCCTTTGCCGAGCAGAAGGCGATCATGTTGCGCTGTAAGGGAATTTTTTACGCCTGCAAGAATGGCGCGGAGGCGCGCCGGCTCAACCGCCTCTTGATCGACGCCGGCATGATCCACGGGCTTTAACCCGGTTCCAATCTTGAGTGTTGCGGCGCAAACCTGCTAAACGGCTAGTGTCCCGATCCTGACATTCGTATCACGTCTCGGAGCATTCGTTGCGAATGTCAGGATCGTAAGGACACTAGCAAATATGAATTCTAGTGCGGTTTGGATTTGACATTCGCTTGGAGGATTCGCGGCGATACTGAAGCGAATGTCAAATCCACCGCACTAGCAGTACCTGACGGGGGCCTTTCGCCATGGTGATGCGACTCCTCTCACCGCAATTCCTCCTGCTCTGGGCCTTCATCGGTTCGGCGTTGGCCGTGCATTTGCGCGGCAAGGTGCGGCTCGGATTCTGGCGCCAGGTCTCCGATCACTCCACCATCATGGCTCCCTACAACGTGCTGATGTACATCTTCTCGGGCGTGCCGAACCGGCCGATCCTCGAGGTCGGCATGGTGCCCGAGCTCAACGTGCTGCGCGAAAATTGGGAGACGATCCGCGAGGAGGCGCTGCATCTGTTCGCGCAAGGCCAGATCAAGGCCGCCGACAAATACAACGACTGGGGCTTCAACTCCTTCTTTCGAACGGGGTGGAAGCGCTTTTACCTGAAATGGTACGAGGAGGCGCTGCCGTCGGCGGTCGCCAACTGCCCGAAGACGGTGGCGCTGGTGAACTCGATCCCGACGGTGAAGGGCGCGATGTTCGCCAACCTGCCGCCGGGCGGCAAGCTGGTGCAGCACCGCGACCCCTATGCCGGCTCGCTGCGCTATCATCTCGGCCTCGTGGTGCCGAAGTCGGCGGGCGAGTGCCGCATCTTCGTCGACGGCCAGCCCTATAGCTGGCGCGACGGCGAGGACCTGCTGTTCGACGAAACCTACCTGCACTACGCCGAGAACACGACGAGCGACGAACGCATCATCCTGTTCTGCGACGTCGAGCGTCCGCTGACCTCGAAGGCGATGACATCCGTCAACCGCTGGGTCTCGCGCAACATCATCAACGAGAGCGCCACCCAGAACGAGGAAGGCGAGCGCGTCGGCTGGCTCAACCGCGTCTTCGGTTACGTCTATCAGGTGCGGCTGGCCGGCAAGCGCATGAAGGCGTGGAATAAGCGGGTCTATTATGCGGTGAAGTATCTTCTCATCGGCGGCATCCTCGCCGCGTTCCTCGCAAGCGCGTTTGCGTGAGCTGACCTCGTCATTGCGAAGAGCGCGAGCGGGCCGGACCCGTAGGCTCGCAATGACGGCGCATCTAAAGTCGGACGCCTAAAGTCTGACGTTCGATTACACATTTGTAATCGGCGTGCCCGCACTTCGTCACGATTACTCCCATCATTCGGCGCACCGCTGCCACGGTCGGTGACTGGCCGCGCGCGGCACCCTGATCTTGAAATAACTTGCAGGAGTGTTTGCCATGCGAGCATGGGAAGCTGCGCGTCTAGCGATTGCCGTGGTCCTGATTGCGCCGGCGGCTTATGCCGCCGAGCCGGCCCATGACAACATCAAGGGCCTCTACCTCATGACCGATTACCCGGCGATCACGGTCAGGCCGGGCACCACGTCGAACATCCCGATCCGCCTGCAGAATTACGGGCTCGGCCCGGAAGAGTACAAGCTGTCGGTGACCGGCGTGCCGAAAGGTTGGACCGCGACCATCCTCGGCGGCGGCCAGCCGGTGGCGGCCGCGATGCCGGCACCCGACAACAACGTCTCACTGCAGCTTCGCCTCGAAGTGCCTGCCGGCAACGATCTGTCGGCGCACACGCTGACCGTGAAAGCCGAAGGGCAGGGCTCCAACCAGGCCTCGCTGCCGCTTGACGTTTCGCTCGCCAAGGAGTTGCCGGCCAAGCTCACGGTGTCGACCAAACTGCCCGACTTGCGCGGCAGCCCGAAATCCAATTTCGAATACACGCTGACCATCAAGAACGATTCCGGGCGCAAGCTGACCGCGAGCTTCGCGGCGGATGCGCCTGCCAATTTCGAGACCTCCTTCACCGAGGCCTATGGCACCCAGGAACTGTCGGCGATCCCGATCGACGCCGGACAATCCAAGGACATCAAGCTGAAGGTGCGTCCGCCAAGCACGATCGATGCCGGGCATTTCCCCGTCACCGTGAAGGTCAATGCCGAGGATGCCTCGGCGAAGACCGACCTCGCGCTCGACGTGGTCGGCCAGCCGCAGCTGCAGCTCGCCGGCCGTGATGGCCTGCTCAGCGCGCGTGCGGTGGCGGCCCAGCAAAGCTCGATCCCCGTCGTCGTCACCAACAGCGGCACCGCGCCGGCCGACAACGTCAAGCTCAACGCCTCCGCGCCGACCGGCTGGAAGGTGACCTTCCAGCCCGAGACCATCGAGCGGCTGGTGCCCGGCAAGGACGCCGAGGTGCAGGCGTTGATCACGCCGAGTGAGAAGTCGCTCGCCGGCGACTACATGGTCTCGGTGCGCGCCAATTCGCGTGGCGAGAGCGCCTCCAGCCAGTTCCGCATCACGGTTGCGACCTCGACGGTGTGGGGCATGGCCGGCGCCGGCGTGATCGGCGTGGCGCTTCTCCTGATGCTCGGTGCCGTCGCGAGGTTCGGACGCCGATGAGTGCGCAGAACGAGAACCTCCCGCCGCCGCCCGATGCCGTGATCGCTGCGCAGGGCCTGACCAAGCGTTACGGCAAGGCGGTTGCCGTCGACCAGATATCGTTCGGCATCCGCAAGGGCGAGGTGTTCGGCCTGCTCGGGCCGAACGGCGCCGGCAAGACCACCACCATCCTGATGATGCTGGGCCTGACCGATATTTCGTCAGGCAGTGTCAGCGTGCTCGGCTTCAACCCGGCGCGCTCGCCGCTCCAGGTGAAGCGCCGTGTCGGCTATCTCCCCGACTCCGTCGGCTTTTACGATCATCTGACCGCGGTGGAGAATCTCGCCTATACCGCCAAGCTGATGGGATTGTCGCTCGCCGAGCGCGCGTTGCGCATCGCCGACGCGCTCGCGCGCGTGCGGCTCACCGAAGTCGCGCACAAACGCGTGGCGACCTTCTCGCGCGGCATGCGCCAGCGGCTGGGGCTCGCCGAGATCATCGTCAAGCGCGCCGAGATCGCGATCCTGGACGAGCCGACCTCCGGCCTCGATCCGCAGGCGACCATCGAATTTCTGGAATTGATCGGCGAATTGAAGCGCGGCGGCACCACGGTGCTGCTGTCCTCGCACCTGCTCGACCAGGTGCAGCGCATCTGCGATCGCGTCGCGCTGTTCCAGGCCGGCCGCATCGTGATGATGGGCACGGTCGCGGAACTCGCGGTCAAGGTGCTCGGCGCGGGCTTCGTGGTCGAGGTGGAAGCCGAAGGCAATGGCATCGCGCGGCGGCTGTCGACCATTCCGGGCGTGACCAAGGTCGAGACCGTGGCCGCGGACCGCTTCCGCATGACCGCCGAGCGCGACGTGCGGCCGGATGCGGCCAATGCCGTCGTCGCGGTCAACGGTGCGTTGCGACGGCTCTCGGTCGACGAGCCGAGTCTCGAGGCGATCTATGCGCGCGCCTTCCAGACCAAACCTCAGGGAGTGCGGCATGCGGCGTGAGGGATCGGCATTTTCGGGACTTGGCACCGTCTTTATCAAGGAGCTCTCCGACAACATTTCCAGCGTCCGCATGCTGGTGCTGGAATTGCTGGTCGTATTGACCGCGCTTGCGGCGCTCTATGGCGCGATCGACAGTCTCCGGGAGCACACGGCGGAAGACCCGTTCCTCTTGCTGCGGCTGTTCACGATGTCGCGCGATCCCTTGCCGTCCTTCGTGGCGTTGCTCGGATTCCTGGTGCCTTTGATGGCGATCGGGCTCGGCTTCGACGCGATCAACAGCGAGCATAACCGCCGCACGCTGTCGCGCATCCTGGCGCAGCCGATCTATCGCGA
>Ga0070741_10019626_pt1 | contig 10770 bp, 12 predicted proteins | sample Coa_R1_4_FD_66440 | JGI IMG/M metagenome (GOLD analysis project Ga0070741, IMG submission 66440) | Surface soil microbial communities from Centralia Pennsylvania, which are recovering from an underground coalmine fire - Coalmine... | ecosystem: Environmental > Terrestrial > Soil > Unclassified ... | reverse complement strand
GCACGCCGTACGCCGCGGCGCCGATCGCCACCCCTGCGAGCGCCGGACCGAACGACTGGGCCACTCCGCGTACGGCGCCGGTGAGCGCGACCGCAGCCGCGCGCTCTGCGGCGGGCACGATCGAAACGATGTACGCCTGGCGCGCGGGCACGTCCATCTGGGACAGGAGAAACCGTGCCAGGAGCAGCCCGAGGGCCCACGGCAGGCTCGGGCTCAAGGCCACGGCCAGTAGCAATACGTTGCTCGGCAGGTGCGTGAAGACCATCGTATTGATGAGGCCGAACCGAACCGAGAGGCGCCCCGACACCTCGTAGGAGAGCGCCTGCAAAAGCGCGACCGCGGCGAAGAAAGGACCCAGGAGGCCTGGCTCGGCGCCGAAGCGAACGTGCAGCCAGTACGCGATGACGGCGTTGGCCACGAAGCCGCCGGCAAGAGAGTCGAGCGCGAAGAGTCCGGACAATCCCGCCAGGACCCTCCGCGTGTTCCGGTCGCGCAGCGGTCCGAGGAGGCTCGAGGCACCGCCGGACTCGACCGCGCGGCTCATCAGCAGAGGAAGGACAGCGGTGATGGCGCCGATCAGCGCATAAAGAAGGAAGTAGCCGCGCTCGGTGCCCGCCACGGCGAGAGTCGCGGCCAGGCCGCCGGCCGCGTTGAACAGGCCGCCGAAAAGCGAGTAGCGGCCGAACGAAACGTTGCGGCGCTCGGCGGTCACGACCTCGGTCAGCGCGGCCTGTTCCAGCGGCGCGAACGGACCGAGGTCGACGCTCGCCGCCCCGAGCATGCCCGTCACCCCGGCCAGGGTCAGCAGCACGTGGTCGGTGGCGAGGCCGAGGTCGAGCCCGGTGACGGCCATCAGCACGCCGATGGCGGCAAGGGCGCGGCGCCTGCCAACCCGGGCGGCCAGGGTCACGCTGAAAAGTCCCATCAGCGAGGCTGCCGCCAGGCCGAGCCCCACCGCAACACCGATCTGGGCCGCCGACAGGCCACCGCCCTCCAGCCTCAGCCCGACCAGGACCGCCGAGAAGCCGAAGCCGAACGCGCGCAGGCCACGGCCGGTGAGCAGGAGAAGACGATCCAACGCCGCAAAGGCTGCCAGAAACCGGCGCCGTGGTTCGCCTCGCGAGCCGAGCGCCCGGCCGTGATCGCCAGAGGCTTTGCGAAGGGCCGGCGCCAGAGTATTTCAACGGCCGTGTTGAAAAACTCGTAAACTCGACCGCAGTGGATTCGACAGGCGCTCGCAAGGCTGCAACGGATTCGCGGCGCGAGGCAATCCTCGCCTTCTTGAAGACGCGTGGCCAGGCCACGCTCGGCGAGATCGCCGCGCACCTCGACGTGTCCAAGCAGGGTGCGCTCCGCCACCTGGACGCTCTCGCCGCCGACGGGCTCGCGGTGGTCGCCACGCCGCCGCACGGACGCGGCCGTCCGGAAAACGTCTACCGGCTGACCGCAGCGGCGGACGAGCACTTCCCGCACGGTCACCGCGAGCTGACCGGAGAGCTCGTCGAATTCATGTCCCAGCACCAGCTGAAGGAGTTCTTCGAGCGGCGCGCCGCGAGGCTCGAGGCCGAGTACGCGCAGAGATTGGCGGGCCTAGACTTTGAGGCGCGGGTCCGAGAGCTGGCCAGGCTGGCCACCGAGCACGGCCACATGGCCGAGGTGGTCGCGCTAGAGGACGGCGGGCTCGCCATCCGTCACTGCAACTGCCCCATCCAGGACGTCGCCGCCCGCACCGGCCTGCCGTGCGTCACCGAGCAGCAGATGTACGAGCGCCTGGTCGGCGCCGACGTGACGAGGACGACCTGGATGGCCGACCGAGCGGACGACTGCACTTACGAGATGAAGGAGCGCCGGGCGCGCGCAGGGCGCTCAACAGAACAGGAGAAGAAAGTTGGCTGATTTCGAAATCAAAGATTTGCGCGCCAGCGTGGAAGGCCGCCAGATCCTGAAGGGCGTCTCGCTCGACATCGACAAGGGCGAGGTCCACGCCGTGATGGGCCCGAACGGATCGGGCAAATCGACGCTGTCGCACACGCTCATGGGCCACCCCGGCTACACGGTCGACGGGGGCGAGGTCTGCTTCAAAGGCCGGAACGTCCTCGAGCTCGAGCCCGACGAGCGGGCGCGGCTCGGCATGTTTCTCGCCCTGCAGTATCCGGTGGTCGTGCCCGGCATCTCGATGACCAACTTCCTGCGCACGGCGCTCAACGCGAAGCGCGGCTACGACGGCAAGGACAAGTCCAAGCAGATCTCGCCGAAGGAGTTCCGCTCGATGTTGAAGGGCGAGCTCGAGGTCCTGCACATGGACGACTCGTTCCTGCCGCGCTACATCAACGACGGCTTCTCGGGAGGCGAGAAGAAGCGCGCCGAGATCCTGCAGATGGCGATGCTCAAGCCCGAGATAGCCATCCTCGACGAGACCGACTCGGGCCTCGACATCGACTCGATCAAGTTCGTGGCCGAGGCGGTGAACCGCATGCGCGGGCCAGAGCTCGGCATCCTGATCATCACGCACTACACCCGCATCCTCGAGTTCATCAAGCCCGACTTCGTGCACGTCCTGGTCGACGGGAAGTTCGTCCTGTCGGGCGGCCCGGAGATCGCGGCGCGGCTCGAGAAGACCGGCTATTCCGAGTGGGTCAGCGACGAACCGCAGGCCAAGGAGGTCGTCTGATGGCCACCGCCCCGAAGATCGACGTCGGCTCCGACTACAAGGAGAAGTACGGCTTCTTCGTCCCCGAGGACTTCGTCTTCAAGGCCAAGCGCGGCCTGAACCCCGAGATCGTCAAGGAGATCTCGTGGATGAAGAAGGAGCCGGAGTGGATGACGAAGATGCGCCTCCGCTCGCTCGAGATCTTCCGCAAGAAACCGATGCCCACTTGGGGCGCGGACCTGTCGGTGATCGACTTCGAGAACATCTTCTACTACCTCCAGGCCACCGACAAGCAGTCGAAAACCTGGGAGGAGCTGCCGCCCGACATCAAGGCGACGTACGACAGGCTCGGCGTGCCCGAGGCGGAGCGCAAGTTCCTCGCCGGCGTGTCGGCGCAGTACGAGTCCGAGGTGGTCTACCACTCGCTGCACGAGGAGCTGACGAAGAAGGGGGTCATCTTCACCGACACCGACTCCGCGCTCCGCGACCACCCCGAGCTGTTCAAGGAATACTTCGGCACGATCATCCCGCCGGCGGACAACAAGTTCGCGGCCCTCAACACCGCGGTGTGGTCGGGCGGCTCGTTCATCTACGTCCCGAAGGGCGTCCGGGTGGACATCCCGCTGCAGGCCTACTTCCGGATCAACGCCGAGAACATGGGCCAGTTCGAGCGGACGCTGATCATCTGCGACGAGGGCTCGTTCGTCCACTACATCGAGGGCTGCACCGCACCGATCTACACCAGCGATTCGCTGCATTCGGCGGTGGTCGAGATCGTCGTCAAGCGCAATGCGCGCTGCCGGTACACCACCATCCAGAACTGGTCGACCAACGTCTTCAACCTCGTGACCAAGCGGGCGCAGGTGTTCGGAGACGCGACGATGGAATGGGTCGACGGCAATCTCGGCTCGCAGATCACGATGAAGTACCCGAGCGTCTATCTCATGGAGCCGGGCGCCAAGGGTGACGTGCTCTCGGTGGCGTTCGCGGGCAAGGGCCAGCACCAGGACGCCGGGGGCAAGATGATCCACGTCGCGCCGAACACGACGTCGACCATCACGTCGAAGTCCATCTCCAAGGCCGGCGGCCGGACGTCGTACCGCGGCCACATCAAGATCTACCCGGGCGCGAACAACTGCAAGTCGTTCGTCAAGTGCGACGCGCTTCTGCTCGACGACGAGTCGCGGTCCGACACCTACCCGTACAACGACGTCGACGCCGAGAACGTGACCCTGGGCCACGAGGCGACGGTGAGCAAGGTCTCGGACGAGCAGCTCTTCTACCTGATGAGCCGCGGCATCCCCCGCGCCGAGGCAGAGACGATGATCGTCAACGGCTTCATCGAGCCGTTCACCAAGGAGCTTCCTCTCGAGTACGCGGTGGAGCTGAACAGGCTCATCCAGCTCGAGATGGAGGGCTCTGTAGGCTGACGATGGCACTGACCGCGGAAACCCTGGAGCAGATCCAGGGCGAGCCCGACTGGCTGCGGGGCCGCCGGCAGACCGCTCTGGCGGACTACGAGCGCCTTCCCCTGCCCAGCAAGACCGATGAGGAGTGGCGCCGCACCGACGTGAGCAGGATCGACCTGTCGAGGCTGGCGGCCCCGGCACACGGCTATGGCGTCGGGCTCGAAGGTGGAGGACCGCTGCCGGAGGGTGTGATCCTCCAGCCGCTCGGCGCGGCAGCTGCCGAGCATCCAGGGCTCGTCGAGCCGAGGTTGTTCTCGTTGGTGCGCGCCGACAGGGATCGCTTCTCGGCCCTGCACGCCGCGTTCTTCACCGGCGGGACCTTTCTGTACGTGCCCGAAGGAGTCGTCATCGAGCAGCCGATCATCGGCCGGCACTTTTCCCGGCCCGACTCGACCGTGCTGCCTCACACCCTGATCGTCGCCGGCAGGAACTCGAAGTTTCACTACCTCGACGAGTACATCGCAGAGGACGGCGACGAGTCCGGATATCGCACGGGCTCGACCGAGATCTTCCTCGGCGAAGGCGCGCAGGTCGGATACGTGGCGGTGCAGAAGTGGGGACGCAACGTGTGGCACTTCGCCGACCAGCGCGCCGAGCTCCAGAGAGACTCGACGTTGAAGCTGTTCAACGTCACGCTCGGCGGCAAGTTCTCGAAGAACCGCGTCGAGGCGTCTCTGGCCGGCGAGGGCTCGAGCGCCGAGCTGAAGGCCATCTACTTCGCCTCGGGCGAGCAGTTCTTCGATTTCCACACGCTTCAGGACCACCGCGTGGGCAACACGCGGTCGGATCTTCTTTTCAAAGGCGCCCTCCAGGACGTCTCGCGCACCGTGTACGCGGGGTTGATCCGGATCGCCAAGCACGCCGCGCGGTCCGATGCGTACCAGGCGAACCGCAACCTCGTCCTGTCGGACAAGGCGAAGGCGACCTCCATCCCGATGCTCGAGATCGACAACAACGACGTGCGCTGCACTCATGGAGCGACGGTCGGACCCGTCGACCCGGAGCACCTGTTCTACCTCCGTTCGCGCGGCATCCCCGAGCCGACGGCCAAGCGCATGCTCATCCAGGGCTTCTTCGGCGACGTGCTGGACCGGATCCCGTTCGAGCACGCGCGAAACCTGGTGGAGGCGGAGCTGGAGGCGCGGATTGGCTAGGCACCGAGTCGCCTCGATCACGGAAGTACCCGGCGACTCGATGAAGCACGTGGACGCGGCCGGCACACCCATCTGCCTCGCGCACGCCGAGGACGGCAACTTCTATGCGCTGAACGACGTTTGCACGCACGAGGAGTTCCTGCTCTCCGACGGCGAGCTGTGGGGCATGGACGTCGAATGTCCGCAGCACGGCTCGCGGTTCAACCTTGCGACCGGCAAGGTGACCGGCCTCCCTGCGGTGATCCCGGCGCTCACTTATCCCGTGACCGTCGACGGCGGCGACGTCTACGTCGAGGTGCCCGAATGAGCGCCAACGGCACGCACCGGCTCGACGTCGCCACCATCCGCAAGGATTTCCCGATTCTCGAGACCGGCATCGCATACCTCGACTCGGCAAACACGTCGCAGCGGCCACGCCAGGTGACCGCGGCGATGATGGAGTACTTCGAGAAGTTCAACTCCAACATCCACCGCGCCGCCTATCGAATCGCCGAAGAGGCCACCGTGCGCTACGAGGCCACGCGAGAGAAGGTGCGCGCGTTCATCAACGCGGCCTCGACCCGGGAGATCGTCTACGTGCGCGGCACGACGGAGGCGATCAACCTGGTCGCGTATTCCTGGGGCCGCAAGAACATCGCCAAGGGCGACCTGATCGTGCTGACGATCCTCGACCATCACTCGAACATCGTCCCCTGGCAGATCCTGGCCGCCGAGAAGGGCGCGACGATCGAATACGTGGACATCGACGACAAAGGCGAGCTGCGCCAGGACCAGTACTCCGAGCTGTTGAAACGCGGGCCGAAGCTCGTCGCGTTCAACCTCGTCAGCAACGCGCTCGGCACCATCAACCCGGCGCGCGAGATGGTGGCCGCGGCGAAGAAAGCGGGTGCCACCGTGCTGGTCGACGGGGCGCAGAGCACGCCGCACCAGCCGGTCGACGTGCGCGCTCTCGGCTGCGACTTCTACGCGTTCAGCGGCCACAAGATGCTCGGCCCGACCGGGGCGGGCATCCTTTACGGTCGCCGCGAGCTGCTCGAGGCGATGGACCCGTTCATGGCCGGCGGCGACATGATCAAGACCGTCCGCCTCGAGGGCACGACCTACCACGAGCTGCCCTGGAAGTTCGAGGCCGGGACGCAGGCCATCGGCGAGGTGATCGGGCTGGGCGCCGCCGTGGACTACCTCACCCGGTTGGGCATGGACGCGGTGCGCGAGCACGAGCTCGAGATCACCGAGTACGCCTACGAGGCACTCAGCGAGATCGAAGGCCTGACGGTCTACGGACCGCCCCCGGCGCGCCGAGCCGGCGTCATCTCTTTCGCCCTCGACGGCATTCATCCGCACGACCTCGCGACCATCGCCGACCGCGACCAGGTCTGCCTTCGCGCCGGGCACCACTGCGCGATGCCGCTCATGACCCGCCTCGGCGTGGCGGCCACGGCGCGCGCCTCCTTCTACGTGTACACGGAGAAGGAGGAGGTCGACCGGCTCGCCCGCTCGATCAAGGAAGCGCAGAGGATCTTCGCGTGATGAATACGCCGGCCGGGACTTCAGCCGACGATCAGTTCTATGTACCCCACGAAATCGGCGGCTTCGCCGGGATTTCGCGTGGACCCCTGGCTGTCGAGGAGCGCGGATGAGTACACGAGCCGGGACTTCTGCTGATGATCAGTTCTACCGCGAGTTCATCCTCGATCACTACAAGAACCCGCGCAACTTCGGGCGCCTCGAGCACCCCGACATCAGCCACGAGGAGGACAACCCCCTGTGCGGCGACGTCATCGGCATGGATTTCCGCGTGAAGGAAGGAGTCATAGAGGACATCCGGTTTCACGGCCGGGGCTGTGCCATCTCGCAGGCATCCGCCTCGCTCCTGACCGAGCGTCTCAAGGGAATGTCCCTGGACGAGGCGCGCAAGGTCAGCAAGGATGACGTCCTCGGAGAGCTCGGCATCGAGATCTCGCCGGCGCGGATCAAGTGCGCTCTTCTCTCGTTGAAGGTGTTGAAAGTGGGGGCATATGGATTGGCGACGGACGACGAGGAGTAATAGAGAGTTATGAGCGAGCAGACCACGTTCCGGGAAGCCCAGGTGGGCGAGATCAAGGATCTGATCGACGACGGTTACGAGGTCGTCGACGTCAGGGACGACTGGGAGTGGAACAAGGGCCACATCCCGGGTGCCCGCCACATCGTGCTCAACGACATCCTGAAGTCGCCACAGGCGCACAAGTTCCGCGATCGCACGGTTTTCGTGTGCGCCGTGGGAAGCCGGTCCGCCATCGCCTCCGAGATGGCGATCGCCCTCGGCACCAAGGACGTCGTCAACTTCCGCGGCGGCACCGAGGCGTGGCGCAAGGCGGGCCTGCCGCTGGAGATCACCCCATGAAATCTGCGATTTCACGGGGACCCCTGGAGACTCCATGAACCAGCCCGCGGTCACCTCGGCCGTCGCGCCGGACGCGACTCTCAAGCCGGAGGACGTCATCGACGTCCTGCGCGAGTGTTTCGACCCCGAGATCCCGGTGAACATCGTCGACCTCGGCCTCGTCTACGACATCGCGATCAAGCCGCAGCGGGTCGACGTCAAGATGACCCTCACCGCGCTCGGCTGCCCGATGGCCGCCGACGTGATGAGCGACGTCCGCGACCACCTGCTCACCCTGCCAGGCGTGCAAGACGCCGGCGTGGAGATCGTCTACGAGCCCGTCTGGACCCCAGAGCGCATGTCGGAGGAAGCGCGCTGGGAGCTGGGGATGGTCTAGCCGGCCCTCTCAGCAGCCCCCGGTGGGAACGACGTGGCCGTCCGCGTCCACCGCCGCTCCTCCGGAGCCGCAGAAGCCCGGCCGAAAGTCGAGCCGGCCGTCCACGCAGTAGTAGTGGTAGCCACCGGTGACCAGGCCGTAGCCGCTGCCGGACTCAAGCCCGTGCTCGGGGCAGAAGATCATGCGCTCCGTGACTTCGAACCCGCCGACGAGCACGACCACCGACAGGACCGCGGCGACGACCGAGGACACGGCGTGCACGCTGAAATGCGGGCCGCCGATCGTCCTCACCGTGGCGGCGCCGGCGAGGATTCCCCCGATGAAGATGGGGACGCCGATGGAAAACGCGGCAAGCACGCCGAGCACGAGCAGGCCGGCGGCGGCAGCCGCGCGAACGGCCATACGGGGCGTGGCGGGGAGCCTTCGCGCAAGCGAGACGACCAGCATGAGCGCCGTCAAGAGCAGGTACGACGCCACGAACATGTCCCTGGCGATCCCCGTCGGGTCGGTGCCGAAGTTGAAGACGATCGCCACGTACGTGAGCAAGGAGCCCAGGGCCGCCGCGATCGCGCACCAGGTCAGGATGCGCGCGGAGCGCATGTCTATCAGATTCGCACCGGGGGTCACTGGCCGACTGTAACCGGTCGTTATCGTTGCCTCCCTACACTATCTAATCGTGCCTGAGTTCAGCCCTGGGCTGGAGGGGGTGGTCGCGGCCGAGACGGCCGTGAGCGAGGTGGATGGCGCCAATGGGCGCCTCATCTATCGCGGGGGCTACCTCATCGAAGACCTCGTGCCCGTCGCCAGCTACGAGGAGATCGTCCACCTGCTGTTGCACGGTGAGCTGCCTGACGAGAGACAGCTCGCGACCTTGCGCGGGACGATGGGCGCCGACCGCAAGCTCCGCGAGTCGGCTCGCAAGACCCTCCTCGCGATGGACGCCGCGACCGACCCGATGGACGTGCTCCGCACTGTGATCAGCGCGCAGGGTGCGGCCAGGTCCCTCACGAAGCCGACTCTCGAAGAGGCGGTCGCCCTCACCGCCGTCTTTCCCACCGTCGTCGCCGCGGCGCACCGCCGTCGCATCGGAAAGGAGATCGTCGAGCCCCGGACCGACCTCGGCCACGCCGCCAACCTGCTGTGGATGATGGAAGGCGAGGCGCCCGCGCCGGAAAAGGTGCACTGGGTCGACACCTACCTCGTCCTGCTCGCCGACCATGGACTCAACGCCTCGACGTTCACCGCTCGTGTGGTCGCATCGACGGGCAGCGACATGACGTCTTGCGTGGTGGGGGCCATCGCCGCGCTCAAAGGGCCATCGCACGGCGGCGCGACCCTCGCAGCGCACAACATGCTGAACAAGATCGGTTCGGCGGAGAACGCGGAGAAATGGCTGACCGAAGCGCACGCGCGCCACGAGCGGTTCTCCGGCTTTGGACATCGCGTGTACCGGACGTACGATCCGCGGGCCAAGATCCTGCGCGAGATGGCCAAGACGGCCTCACCTGAGCTGCATCGCACCGCGGCCGCCACCGAGGAGCATGCGCTGCGCATCCTGCACGAGGCGCACCCCGAGCGGCCCAACGCGACCAACGTCGACTACTGGGCTTCGGTCGTCCTGACCGGGGCGGGCATTCCCAAAGAGCTCTTCACGTGCCTGTTCGCCACCTCGCGCGTGGTCGGCTGGACCGCCCACGTGCTCGAGTCGCTCGCCGACCTCCGGATCATCCGGCCGGCCTCCAAATGGATCGGACCCGAGCCGGGCCGGAAGCCCCGCCAGCTGGCGCAGAGATAGGCGTGAGCGAGTTCGTCCCGGGTCTCGAAGGCATCGTCGCCGCGCAGACCGAGATCTCCATGGTGGACGGCGCCAACGGCAGGCTCGTCTATCGCGGGTACGTCATCGCCGACCTCGCCGAGGACATGTCCTTCGAGGAGGTCGCCCATCTGCTCTGGAAAGGCCAGCTGCCCACGCGCGCGGAGCTCGACGCACTGACCCTCGAGCTGGCCGGGTCGCGCAAGCTGACCGAGGCCGCGACAAAGACTCTCGAGTCGTTGCCGACCGACACGGATCCCATGGACGTCCTCCGCAGCGTGGTTTCCGTGCAGGGCGTCGAGCACCGGCTCGAGAAGCCGACGATCCCGCTGGCCGTTCACGCGACGGCCTCGTTCCCGACCATCCTGGCCAACTTCCACCGCCGCCGCCTCGGCCTGCCGGCGGTCAAGCCGCGCGCCGACCTCGGCCACGCGGCGAACTACCTGTACATGCTGAACGGCAAGGAGTCGAGCCCTGAGGTCGTGCGGGCGCTCAACACCTACCTCGTGCTCCTGGCGGACCACGGCATGAACGCTTCGACGTTCACGGCGCGGGTGATCGCCTCGACCGACTCCGATCTGACCTCGAGCCTGGTGGGCGCGGTCGGCGCGTTGAAGGGCCCGGCGCACGGAGGCGCGCCCTCGGCGGTGATCGACCAGCTGGACCAGATCGGCACCGCCGGCAACGCCGAGAAGTGGCTGCGCGACGCGCGGGCGCACAAGGTGAAGTTCATGGGCTTCGGGCACCGCGTGTACCGCACCTACGACCCGCGGGCCAGGATCCTGAAAGCGATGTGCGAAAAGATGAACCCGAGGTTCTTCGAGCTCGCCTCGAAGGTCGAGGAGGTCGCCCTGCAGATCCTCCACGAGCAGCACCCCGAGCGGCCGCAGTCGACCAACGTCGAGTTCTATTCGGCAGGCGT
>Ga0070741_10019625_pt1 | contig 10770 bp, 5 predicted proteins | sample Coa_R1_4_FD_66440 | JGI IMG/M metagenome (GOLD analysis project Ga0070741, IMG submission 66440) | Surface soil microbial communities from Centralia Pennsylvania, which are recovering from an underground coalmine fire - Coalmine... | ecosystem: Environmental > Terrestrial > Soil > Unclassified ... | reverse complement strand
TCGACTCGAGCTCGCAGATCACGGCGGTCGTGCCCGAGGGCGCCATCAGCGGTCGAATCAAGGTGACGACTCCGGCGGGAACCGCCACGAGCTCCACCGCCTTCAAGGTCGTGCGGGCGCCGGAGCTCACCTCGTTCGCGCCCGCATCGGGGGCGGTCGGGGACGTCGTGAAGCTCTCGGGCGCCAACTTCGTGGACGTCATCGAGGTCTCGTTCGGGTCCGTCGAGGCCCCGTTCGCGGTCGTGTCGCCGACGGCCATCTCCGCGACCGTTCCTCCGGGAGCCGCTGCCGGCCCCATCACGGTGGTCACCGCAGGCGGATCCGTCACCAGCGCCTCGGCGTTCCAGGTGATCCACGGTCGGACCGCGTCCTTCCGACGGCCGAGACCCCTGGTCGGAACGGGGACCGTGACGGTGGTCGACGGTTTCGCGCCGTGCCGCCAGGGGATCGTGGTGAAGGTGCAGCGTAAGATCTCCGACACTTGGCGGACGGTCGCGCAGGCGACCACGAGCGCGGCCGGCTCGTTCCGGGTGCGGCTGCGGAGTCGCGCGGGACCGTATCGCGCGATGCTTCCCTCTCAGACGCTCCCGAGTGGGGACGTGTGTGGCCCGTCGAGCTCGGGGTTGCCGATCACCACAAGCACGAACCTGCAAGCGCTCGTCGACTCGCATCCGGCCGGCTCCACCTTCCTGCTGCCGGCCGGAACGTGGAGTCTGTCCTCCACCCTGGTGCCCAAGAACGGCGACGTGTTCATCGGGGCCGGCAGGAACCGGACGATCCTCGAGGGGTTCGGGCAGCGAGTCAACGGCGTCGACAGCATGAGCCGTGTGAGGGACGTGAAGCTCGCGAACCTCGCCGTTCGCGGCTTCGATCAGGGCATCCGAACCGGGCCCGGCTGGGTCGTCCAGGGGGTTCAGGCCTCCAACAACCGCATCGGGATCCAGATGTACGGAAACGACGTCGTGGTCCTCGACAGCTACGTGCACCACAACGCCGTCTTCGGCGTCCACGGGACGGCCTCGGTCGGTCAGGAGATGATCGGTAGCGAGGTGGCGTTCAACCATACGGACTCGCGCGTGAGCACGGGTTACTCCGGGGGCGCGAAGTGGGTGAACGCACGGAATCTGCTGGTTCGCGGCAACGACATCCACGACAACCTCGGGAACGGGCTGTGGCTCGACAACGACACGCGACAGTCCACGGTGGCCGACAACCGAATCCACGACAACACCGACGAGGGACTGAGGATCGAGATCACGTCGACGACGCTCATCCAGGGCAACGTGGTGCGAGGGAATGCCGGCGGCGGGATCGACGTGGTGAACTCCCGCCAGATCACGGTGTCCGCCAACACGATCTCCGCTCCCGGCTCGGCCACCTACGTTCTGCGGTTCCTCGGCAACGGCCGCAAGAGCGGCGGTGTCGAGTACGTCAACGCGGACAATCGCGCCGAGTCCAACACGATCATCCTGCTCAACGGAACGCAGCGCGTCGGCGTCCTACGGGCCGCCGGGACGACCTTCGGGAACAGCTTCGACTTCAACGCCTATCGCGCGCCCTCGGCCGGCTCGCCCTACTTCCTCTGGTGGACGGGATCACGCAAGGCGAACGTGGACTGGACCTCCTGGACCGGCACCTTCGATCAGGACGTGAACGGATCTCTCTCCGTCTCGTGACCCGGTCGCCTCAGTGGCAGCTCCCGGAGCCGGAGTCGCTGAAGGTGCTGGGGCCCTCGGGCAGGAACTGGAAGTCGTAGCCGCCGTCGCGCAGGACCAGCTGCAGCACCCCGAAGTCCTGCGAATCGCCCGCTTGGCTGTTCGGAAGCCGCAGCCCCGGATCGGCCAGCCCGCCGTGGCTTCGGCCCCCGGTTCCAACGATGAACTCGACGATGCCGTTGGAGTCGGCGTTGCCCAGCGGGTCCTGCGGGGCGAACCGCTCGTAGAAGTGGGAGTTTCCGCTGAGCACGATGTCGACCCCGCCGGCGTACATGGTCTCCCACAACGCGAGGTACTTGTCGTTGATGCTGTTGATGCCGCTCTTCTTCGAAGCGAACCGGGGGACGTGGAGCATCGCGAGCGTGCAGGTGGCGGCGTTGGCCGCCAGGTCCTGCTGCAACCAGGTGTCCTGCGGTGACCCATGTGCGCACCCGCCGACCGCCTTGCACACCGAGTTCAACCCGACCACGTGCCAGCATCCCGGATCTCCCGGTGTGCACCCCAGGGGCAGGTTGAAGCTGTAGATACCGTCTGATCCGGCTCCGCCGCTCGCCCCGAAGTAGGCGTAGAAGCCGGCGGCGTCTGGCGCGCAATCGGTCCCGCCGGTCGTCGTGTACTCGGCATCGGCCGGGATCGCGTGCGTAATGGACTTGTATTGCCCCCAGGTCGGGTCGTAGCTGGCCGCGTACGCCGCGGCGCCGCCGCACGCGTACTGCGTGTCTCCGAGCGCCAGGACATGATCGGCGCCGGCCAGCTCCTGGGCCGTGTACTTCATCCGGCAGCTCGTCGCGGTTCCGTCGCCGTTGTTGAAGTCGGGGTCGGCCGGGTCGCACGCGATATCGCCGGCCGCCCGCACGACGGTCTGCGTCGTGCTCTGGGCGGTGGTCGTGACGTCGAGGGGGCTCGACTGGGCCGAGCGGGTCGCGCCCAGGAAGGAGTCCACCGTGTACGTGTACGTGGTCTCGGGGGTAAGGCCGGTGTCGGTGAACGTCGTGCCGGACACGTCCGCGAGGAGCACGCCGTCTCGGTAGACGCCGTAGCCGTCCATCCCGCTTACCGGATCCCAGGCGAGGTCGACCGTGCTCGAGCCGATGGCCGTGGAGTGCAGGTTCTGCGGCGGTGTGGGCGTTGGCGGCGATCCGCCGATGAAGGAGGTGTCCGCCACGACCTCGTCGAAGCCGACCGTGAAGCCGGAGGACGAGCCCTTGGTCCCGAGCATGAACGCCTTGATGGGGGTGGTGCCCAAGGAGGCCGTCGACGTGAGGTCGGTGATCTGGCTCCCGTTCAACCAGACCTCGATCAGGCTGCTGGCCCCGTTGATCCGGCCGTGGAGCTGGAGGGTGTACCAGGTTCCGGTCGCGAGCTTCGTCCCGCTCTTCAGGGTCAGGGCCGAGACGTGGTTGTGGATCATCAGCACGCCGGCTTTGGAGATCTTGAGCGACACGAGCGGGCCGGTGCCGGAGGCCGATCGGACGAGACGGAGCAGCGTCATCGTCCCCGCCGTCGAAGCCACCCGCACGGCCGTTTGGACGTAGAGATCCGCCACCGCCGTGCCGAGCGTCTCCTGCGCGTACGAGGAGGCGCCCGTGCTCGTAGCCTTCCCGTACCAGGAGCCGGCGAACGCGGTGCTCGGGTCGTTGATGGCCGCGAAACCCGTGGTGACGCTCCAAGCCGCGAGCGTCCCGGTCTCGAATCCGTCGGTGAACAGCGGAGCCGCGAGCGCGGGGGGCGACTGGAGCAGCGTCTGGAGGAGCACGAACACGGTCGATACCACGGCGGCTCGGCGGCCGCAGACTCGCATGCCTGTCACCGGGCTCCCCCCTCGCCTCAGGCCATGGCCCGACAATCGCGTGAGGTCATGGCCCCACCCACGGTAGCACCGGACGCCGCCGCGGGACACCGCCCTTTGTCGGGTTCGGGGGGGCCGATCGACCACCTACCCGGGGAGAAGCGCGAGGGCCTCCCGGAAGATCGATCTCAGCTCCCCCGAGTCGCGAAGGGATCGGACCAGGGAATGCCGAACGTGGGAATGAGGGTGGAGAGTGACCGACGGCAGGTGGCGTGTGCGCCGGGCGTGAAACCGGTCCAGGCGGTTCCACTTCGCGTAGTGGACGTGGATGCGGACCGACGGCGCGGCGCCGATGAGCTCGCGGAGGTCGAGGAAGCGTCGATCCGCAATGGCCCGGTTCATCACCTCGAATCGATCCCGCGATCGAACGTGTCTCGGACTGGTCAGGGTCGTCTGCGGCGAGAACGCGACGACGGCGTCCGCGCCCGACAACACGCCGAACAGGATCGCCGCGAATCCCCCGGCTGAGTTCCCCGTGTAGACGACCCGGTCGACGGCCGCCCGCTCGGCCTCAGAGATGAGCGCCTCGGCGGTGGCCTCGACGCCGTCGCCCAGTCCCCTGATGCCCGTCTGGTACCAGCACTGATCCAGATCACGGACGAACACGCGCTTCACCTCGAGCGAACCCGTATGCCGGAAGAACTCGAACGGGGGCATCTCCATCTGGCCGGCGATGCCGCCGAAGGCAACGAGCAGGGCCCGACTCGGGACGGAGAGGTCCCGGATGACGCTGGCGGTGCGATCCGCGAAGTCCGCATCCGATGTCGGGGTCGGGACCATGGCGGCCTTCCCGCTCACAACCTGATGATCGGCTGCCTGAAGAACCTGAGCACGTCCCGCCACAGCCGCAGGAGAGGCGGCGGCTCGAACGTGACCTCGATGTCGAGCCGGTACGGGGCGACGCCGTCGTACACGGCACGTCCGTCGACGACCCGCACGCCTGCGGTCGCGCTCACGATGGACATGCCCGGCGGCGGCGTGATCTCGACGTGGAGTCGGGTCGGGCGGATTGTCGTCTGGTTCTGGAACGTCAGGCTGTAGGTGCCTCCGGAGTCGTTTCCCTGCCAGCCCTCGGAACGGCCCCAGGCCACCCCGAACGCCGCGGTCCGGCCGCTGGGGATCGGGAAGTACCCCTGGACGTAGGGCACGCCGAGGTCCGTGCGAGCCGTTGCCCGAGCGCGGGCCCCGTCGAGCTCGGGAGTTCCGAGCGGGACGCTGCCGGGGGCACCATAGAGGTTCAGGAGCGCCACGCTTTCCCCAGGCGCCAGGTTCCGGACGAGGGGGCCGACCCGCCCGTCGGCCGAGGTGGGCCGGTACGGGCCGATCACGTATCGCGGCTGGCCGGTGGTCGGCGCGTCGTTCCGGAGCTCGACGGTCACGGTGCTCCGCGAGGTTCCGTCGGGCAGGAGCCGAACCGAGTCGCTGACCGTCCGCTCCTGGTAGAAGTCGACCTTCGATCCGGCGGCGCTGTTCACCACGGCCGCCAGGAAGTCGCCGTTGCCCGGATCCAGCGCACCCCCCACGGAGGACGCGCGCAGCCCGTCCTCCATCTGTGGATCGGTCGAGAAGACCTGGATGTGGCCTGCGGCGGCGCTCCGCGCCACCCTCCGCAGGGTTTGGTAGGAGGGCGTGGTGGTGCTTACAAAACGGTCGAACACGCTGGTGGCCACGTCGCCCAGAACGCGTTTGCGCCTGGCGGGGCTCGAGAAGAGCCTGTACGCTTGGTTTGTCGTGAACGGGACGACGTTCCGCGCCGAGATCACGACGTCGTAACCGGGCACCCGGACCGGCCCGGTCGCCTCGAGCAGCGTCTGCAACGCGAACGGATCCGCGGTGATCACGCCGTCGAGTTCCTCGCCGCCCGCCGCGGCGTAGGCGTTCAAGAGGGCTCGTGCCACGGAGGGGAAGTCCGGCATGAGGTTGATGGCCGTCCAGAACCGACGGCCTCCTCGGAACCCATCGTAGTTGTCGGCGTAATCGCGGTTTGGGGGTTGGACGTCGGCGAGGTCGGGGATCCGCAGGCTCTCGATCGGGCGGAAGGGGGAGAACGTGAACCTGCCGCGATCGATCGTCAGGATCGAGTAGGCGCCCATGAGCCCCCCGGTCCCGCGGAGCTCCGCGGGGCTCTCGGCTCCGAAGAAGTAGTGCCTCGGCGTTGTGGCGCCGAGGAAGGACGGCAGTCCTGCGACGATCCGGTCGGCCGTGTGGATGGTGTCGTGGAGCGCGCGAAGACGATCCTCCGCCTCCGCGCGCGCCGCGCCGACTCCAACGAGGAGCGAGTCGGGCACGCCCACGATGGTCTGCAACGCCTGAGCCGTCAGATCGTCCGCGGCGTTGAGCGCGGAGCCGAGCGAGGCGATCCGTTCCAACGGCACCCTTCCGCCGGAGGGCGCCAGTCCGGTCGGGCCCCCGGGCAGGGCTGCCAGCGCTCGGGCGATCTCGGACACCGCATCGGAGGCCTGGGTCCCGGCCGCGGCGATCCCGACGACCGCGTCCGGGGTGCGCCCGAGAATGGGCAGCCACCCGAGCGAGCGGAGAACCAGGCCGTTCGCTCCCCGCTGTGCTGCCGCGAAGCGGTCGCGCGCCCTCGCGAAGGACGCCGCCGCAGCGTCGACGTCTCCGGCCAGGAGCTGGGAGCGGCCTTGCTCGAGGGCCGACTTCGCTCTCAGGAGGTCCTTACGAACCGATACCGCCGACAGAGCAACCAACGCAACGAGGACGGCCACCAACAGCGCCGCGACGAGCACGACCCACCGCAGGCGGTGGCCGCGTCTTCGGATCGCGCCGGCGCCCGATTCGGGATGCCGTTTCGTGCCCGTCGTCGCGGCATGCTGGCCTGGTCGCGTCGCCATGCGGGCAACCCTACCTCGACGGGGAGCCGGAATGGTCCGCCTTTCGAGCCGGCTCGAATGGCCGTTCGGCCGAGCGACCTTCGGCTACCGTGATCGATCGAAGTGCCTGCTCCGTCACATGACGACAGGGACGATGGACGGATGTGTCCACTCCACCCTCGCGCTTAGCATGGACTCAGCCATGCGGGGATCGCCCGCGCGACCGATCCTCACCGGTTGGCCGCCGATGCCGTTGATTGCGGAAGGAAGGCGAATGTCCAAGCACCTTGCCAGACTCGGGACCGCGGTGTCGGTCGTTGCGGCACTCTTGGTGGTGCCCCGCCCCGCGTTCGCGCTCTCGTCGGCGCCCGATCCAACGTGGGGTGTGAAAGGGAAGGTCTACGCTCTGGCCCAGTCGAGCACGACGCTCTACGTCGGCGGCTCGTTCACCTTCGCGATCGGCTCGGGGGGCCAACAGTTTCCCGCCGCCAACATCGCCGCCTTCGACCTGGCCACCGGCCAGTACCAGCCGTCGTTCACCGCACGTGTGGTGCTCTCCACGGGCAAGGCCGAGGTCGACGCTCTCGCCCTCTCGGCCGACGGGTCGCGCCTGTATATCGGGGGCAAGTTCGACACCATCGACGGACAGGCCCGTCTGAACTTCGGCGCGGTCGACGCGGCGACGGGCACCCAGGTCGACCCGAACGTCACCGCGTCGCCCAACAAGCCGGTGAAGGCGATCCTCGCCGGACCGAGCCTCGTCTACCTCGGAGGGGCGTTCACCAAGGTGAACGGGATCGGCCGGCTCCACCTCGCGGCGGTCTCGGCCTCCGATGGGTCCCTCAGCACCGTCTGGGCCCCCACGGCCGAGGCCGGCACCGACCCGTGCCCGAGCCAGTTCCCGCCGGGAACGAACTGCGGCCCGACGAGCGACGGGGGCACCGGCACGGTCCACAGCCTCGCGTTCTCACCCGACGGGACCGGCGTGTTCGTAGGAGGGAACTTCTTCTACATCAACGGGGTGCCTCGGAACTGTCTCGCGCTCGTGAGCGCGGCCGACGGCTCGCTCGCGAACTGGCGGGTCCCCTGGAACACGATCCCGAGCGAGTCGACCAGCGATCCGTATCGGGGTCCGAACGTCGTCTGGGCGATCCTTCCCACCCCGACCCGCGTCTACATCGGCTACGGGCGGACGCCGAACGGGGCGGAGGCCTACACGATGAGCGCTGGTACCAACGGCTACGTGACCTCGCTGTGGACGCGGGGAACGCCCGGCAACGTGGAGTCTCTCGCGCTGTCACCCGACGGGACGCGTCTGTTCGTGGGGGGGCACTTCGGAACCGCCGTCCTCGACTATCGCATCACCTGCGCAGGAGCCACCGTATGGGTGCATGGGTTGTTGAGCCTGAACCCTTCGAACGGCAGCTTCTTCTGTGACTGGTTCCCGCAGATCGTTCCCTTCGGGGGGCAGAGCGCGCCCGGATCCGGCCAGAACCCGCCCAACTACGTGGGGGCTTGGGCGATGCAGATGACCGGCAACGCGCTGTTCGTCGGCGGCTACTTCACGTCGATCTCGGGCGCGACTCAGTCGGGGTGGGCCAGGTTCACGCTGGTCGGGAGTCCCCCGCCGCCCCCGCCCGCCCCGGTGATCGCCTCCTTCTCGCCCACCCAGGGGCCGATCGGGACACCGGTTGCCATCACCGGGAGCGGATTCACCGGAGCCTATCGCGTGAACTTCGGCTCTCTCTTGGCCGAGAGCTTCACCGTCGACTCGGACACCCAGATCACGGCCACGGTCCCGGTTGGAGCCGTGAACGGCAAGATCAAGGTCACCACCCCGTCGGGCAGCGCGGCGAGCGCAACGAGCTTCAAGGTCACCACGACCACAGTCGGAGGATTCTCGCCCGACAACGGGATCCCGGGGACGAGCGTGAGCATCTCCGGCTCCGGGTTCACCGGGGCGAGCGACGTCACGTTTGGAGGCGTGAGCGTCGCCGGCGGATTCGCCGTGAGCTCGGACTCAAGCATCACGGCCGTCGTACCATCCGCGGCCACGACGGGGCCCGTCTGCGTCACGGTCTCGGGGGTCGCCGCGTGCTCGGCGGCGTCGTTCACGGTGACGGCCCCGCCCCCATTCCGGCGGGTCGGCCAGCTCGGTGTGGTGACCAACTCCTCCGGTGTACGTACGGACAGCCTCTCGTTGACGCTCGCCTCGGGAGTCGCCGCGGGTGACACCATCGTGATCGGCGTGGGGGCGCAGGGAGCCGTCGGGGTCCTGTCGGTCGCGGACTCCAAGGGCAACACGTACGCAGTGGACTCGGCCGCGCAGTACCTCGCAGCGGTGGGGGCCAAGTCCACCACGGCGCTGATCACCGCGCCGGTCACGACCGCGCTGGATCCCGGCGACACCATCACGGTGACCGTGAGCCGAGGGGACGCCTGGGGGTTCGTCGCGGAGGATTGGACGGGCCTCACGAGTCTCGACCAGACGGGTGCTGCAGACTCCGCGGGGGCGGCGACCACGACCGTGTCCGTGACGACGGCGGGAGCGACGGGCGCGACGCCTGAGATCGCGTTCGCCGTCGTCACCGCCAACTCGACGCCCGCCATCTCGTCGGGGTCCGGAGCCTCGCTTCTGGCCGACGTCCTCCTCGACAGCGGGGGAGTCACGAGGAAGCTGGGGATCGAGTACACGATCCTCGGCTCTGCCGGTGCGGTCACGGCTGGCTTCACGCTCGGCTCTGCGCGATACTGGGTGGCCGTGGTCGGGACCTACCGGTAGGAGCGGAAATCGGAGGCGTGATGCTGCGCAGGCGAACGGCGGTGCCCTTGTGCTCGGTCGCGACCGCGAGCATCACGCTGCTCGCCGCCGCGCTGATCGGCGGGGTGCCCGCCTACGCGGCCGTGCAGACGTGCGGAACGTCGGGCACCCACTCGATCTGCGTGACCGTGCCCGACTCGCCGCTGTCGGGACTCGAGCGCGTGATCGTGACCAATACGCCGAATTCGGGTCAGCTGGACGTGTACTGGAAACAGGGGGGATCCTCCACGTTCCTGATCAGGCAGTTCGGGCCGTCGCCGGAGAGCGGCGACTACTCGTTCACCTGGCCGACGCAAAAGTACCTGGACGGAACCGGCACCCTCAAGGTGCGTGTCCCCGGCAACTCGTTCGTGTCCGCCTCAAACGTCACGTTGCAGAACGGGAACGTGTCGGACATCCAACACTCGCCGAACGACTGGCAGAGCTTTCTGCCGGGACCGTGGACCCAAGCGGTCGACCCGGTCGTGCCGGCCGTGGGCGATGGCCCGAGCGACGAAGCGGAGTCCAATGCCGTCGCGGCCATGATCACCGCCGCCGCGCCGCCCCTGTTCCTGTTCCTGGGGGACATCTACGACCAGGGCACCTACACGGAGAACCTCAACCACTACGGGGTGTCCGCGCTCGACGACCCTTCGGGGGCGACGCTCTGGGGCACGACCGCCAGGGTGACGCAGCCCACGGCGGGCAATCACGAGTGGCCCGGCCATGCGGCGGACTGGACGGACTACTGGCACCAACGCCCTGCCTACACCTCCTTCGAGTTCGGGGGCGTCTTGTTCATCGACCTGGATACCTCCGAGCCCGCCGGCGTGGGGAGCCCTCAGTACACGTTCGTCCAGGGCGCCCTCGCCAGCGCCCCGCCGTGCGTGGTGGCGTACGGGCACATTCCTCCGCTCAAGAACACGACGATCAACACCAACCTGCAGCCGCTCTGGTCGCTGGTCGCGACGAACGGCGGCGACCTGTGGGTGGCCGGTCACGTGCACACCATGAGCGAGTACGTGCCGCTGGACGCGAGCTTCCAGCCCGGCGGTCACCTGGTGCAGCTGATCGCCGGCTCGGGAGGGCACCGGCTGGGAGGCACGCAGAGCGCGTCGGTGGTTGCCTGGTCCAAGGGGAAGACCCCGGGCGCGCTGTTGCTCACGCTGAACGGCGCCGCCAACGGGGGCACGGCCACGAGCATCTCCTGGACCTTCGAGTCGACCCAGGGGACCGTCCTCCGCACCGGCAGCGTGGACTGCGGCTCCTAGCCGCGCCGGCGCTCCGCGTTGACCCCCGGCACTCCTGTGGGTATCCTGTTAGCACTCACATCGGCTGAGTGCTAACCGCAAGGAGGACGGAATGGCAGAGTTCAGCCTGAAGCCCCTCGAGGACCGGATCGTCGTCAAGCCGAGCGAGGAGGAGGAGACCACCTCGTCCGGGATCGTGATCCCGGACACGGCCAAGGAGAAGCCCCAGGAGGGCGAGGTCGTCGCGGTGGGCCCTGGCCGGTTCGAGGACGGGCAGCGGATCCCGCTGGACGTGAAGGTCGGAGACAAGGTCCTCTACTCGAAG
>Ga0070741_10019624_pt1 | contig 10770 bp, 10 predicted proteins | sample Coa_R1_4_FD_66440 | JGI IMG/M metagenome (GOLD analysis project Ga0070741, IMG submission 66440) | Surface soil microbial communities from Centralia Pennsylvania, which are recovering from an underground coalmine fire - Coalmine... | ecosystem: Environmental > Terrestrial > Soil > Unclassified ... | reverse complement strand
CAGTCGTTCTTCTTGTGCGCGAGCGCGAAACGAGCCGAAAATGGCGAGAACGCCAAGCACGATGGCAACAATGCCCAGCACAACTGGAAAGACGGCGGTGGCGATTACAGGCTCGCTTAGGAGAAAGATGCCAAAAATGATGTTAATGACACCCAGCAGGGCCGCGCCCCAGCCTCCTCCCTGGAAAGCCTGGATTAATTCAATGATCCCCTGGATAATCGCCTGAACGCCCAGGATAATGACAATGGTAAAGGGAACCAGGAAGGCGCTCCATAGCGGGTGACGCACGACCACAATGCCCGCCAGAATACCCAGAATGCCGGAAAACAGCTTCCATCCCCAGAGCGAACGATCAATAAAGAGGCTCACCAGCGCCAGAATGCCCGTGACAAACCAGTAAATACCCAGGAGCTGGATCAATACAATCGTGGTTTGCCTGGGAAAAGATACCAGCAAAATCCCGATGATCACCGCCGTGATGCCTTCTAGCAGCAGATGCCACCAGGGAACGGCGGCATATCGTCTGGCGAGAACGTTTGCATACATGACTTCTCTCCTTCCAGTCTTGTCGTCAACACTACTTCATGAGCAGAGCGAACTTCTCCACTCTCCAGACGCTTCTATTGGGTGGTTCCTGGTAATGTTGTGTAACCCTTTTATGCCATAGCAGCAGTATAGCTACAACTTCTGTACATTTTGGCGTCCCTGACTTACCCACTCATTTTGAATAGGTAATAGCTGATGATCGTTGCTAACGAGTAACTCATATTAAAGGGATAGGCGAAGCTCCATCAATCGTCGAAAAGACAGATAAGAAAAGAGGAGTCATCATGCATTGCCCAAGTTAATACTTATGAACACAACCATTTATTCATGAGAAGTGCATTTGCATCTTGGGTTATCACAGGTGATTTTCAACAAACTTTCTATTAATACAAAGACTATCTGGGTGTTGGCGATCATCTGCATATTGGTCGTCGCGAATCTCAGCTATATTCAGCCCTATATTGACAGATATTAATGGTCTACTCAACCAATTTATAGTTATATATTAAATAAAATCTTCTTTTACTTTTAATAAAGTTTGCATTGACTCGAAATCTTTCATCAGTAGAGCCAAACAATCTTTTTCGGGATCAACATCTCTCCATTTCCAATATTTTAACTCTTCTATGTCATACTCTATACTAATCTCGGTGCCGTTTAAATATTTAACGGTTGCGTATCCTCTTTCATTTTCCAACACTTCAACTATGCCTTTACCTGTTTTCATTGGTGCATAACCAATTACCAAATTTTTGGCAAATGAATATATTATGATGATTTTTGAATATCTTTTTCTTTTATTATGTATATATAAGTAATAATCTTTTTCCAAGATTTCTATCACATTATTAGTGCTCAAAATATTAGTATCTGCTTTTATATGATCGAGAACAAATTCATAAAGTGAAACTTTCTTTAACGTCTTTAGATTTTCCAAAAAAATTCCTTCTGATCCTGATTTACGCATAATAGGAACAAGAGTCTTAGGATAAGTTTCTACTGTATACCTAAGTTCACAGTTCTGTGCTAGAACTGGTAGAGTTAATTTTGCGCTGAATTTCTCATGTAGAGAATCTATAGCTAAACAGAGCTTTAGTAAGCCAATATCTTTTGCACGCTTAATAGCTCCTTCTGTATAGCCGCTATTGCAAATAATAACACCAAGATTTGCCCTTACATCATTTACCAGCATCCAAGTAGATTCAATATCCTTAATATCCACTTTTGAAGCATAATGCTTACAATCTACCACGATTTTTATAGGATATATGCCTGAGTAGCTTTCAATGAAAACATCTATCTGTCTTTCTATGCCTGATTTACCCATAATTTTTTTATTCCAAGTAATTGATGCTTCAGGATAAAGAGCTTGATGAAGATTTGCTACTATGTTTTCAAATGTTTCATAATCTTGCATGGATCTTAAAATGCCTCCACTAAACTTAATCCTTTGATAAAATTGTGTATCATTCTATTCCAATAGATGAGACTAAAAACGGTTAACTATATCCTAGCCACCCATAACTTTATGACTTTAGCATTGATGCAGAAGATTATATTATTAAACTATATAACCATCGAGAGCTAATTTGCTCATGCTTTGATTCGTCTCTATAGTAAAAGCGTTTAAAATTTATATTTAATAATTTTAGAATAAAGTGAGATGGCATCGTTGTTATATCTCTCATGCGTTATATCGGTGCAAGACCGAATTTCCTTCGGTACGTATTGATCAAATCCTTTTCAGGGTCGGTCAAGGAGGGCAGCCGATAGGCTTGCCAGAACTCCGGCTGTTGTTCCGGCATCCTGAGGATACGACTCTTATCAGCGATACCATCTAGCAATTGCTCTATATCCGATTGACCAGTATCCGTGTCATACCCGATGGGGAGCATTCGATGGCCCGCATCGATTGCAAGGGCCTGGAATAACGCGGTGAGGCGATCACGTAAAGATTTGAGTTCGCCGAGATTGAAACCCAATTGTTCAGGCGGTCGTTGAAAAAAATTGTTGGCGAACTGTTGGGTAATATGGGCTATTCGTTGGTTACGAATGTCCTTTGCCCTGGCAAGCAATTTCTCCGTTTCTTCATCAAAGCGAACTTCTTTCAGCCGTTGCTGAAATGGCTCCCGATACGCATCTTTGATGCGTTGAACTATGGTGTTCTTAAAGCGATGCAAGGTAAAAAGATCTCCGGCTTGATCTGCTGCCATACGCGTGATAGTCAGTATTGAGATATCATAGAAGTTAATAATGACCTGCCTGAAAAAGATTTGATCGGGGCCTGCAAACAGCCGAAAAGGAAAGGCCAGTACTTTTTCCAGGATGAAAATGTTCGTGTGCAACTCGACGAGGTGAAAGTAAAAAAATTGCATCCCACGCTTGTACTCATCAATGAAATCCGCCTCTAACACATCCTCCGATCTGTCCACCATCATACTCCTCTTTACTACCAACGCGTCTTTCTCAAATTCAACTTGTACCTGATAACAAGCCCATCTGTTATAATCCGCTTATTATAATACAAAGATTACGAGTTATAAAGGTGTAAAAATGGTTTGTTTTTCCTCGAAAAAAGGCGAAAAAGCGCACCCAGAGGGATTCGAACCCCCGACAACCTAGTTCCGAAGACTAGTGCTCTATCCACTGAGCTATGGGTGCATCAATACCATCTTGCCACAACCCTCCCTAATTGTCAATACTCAAAGTCAGCATGTCAGCATTGATAACTTCGCTTTATCAGTGTTGACGTTAATGGGTATCTAGGGCATAATACATGCGTGCGGAAGTGAAAGATCCTTCATAGAATCGTTCAGCTAAAGGAAGCAGCCAGGTTGATGTGTGATGCATAAGGACGCCGGAAGTAACAATATTCCCTCTGATCAGCTCGTGCGTGGTAAGTACGAGGTTATTGTCGTTGGCGCCGGGCACGCGGGCTGCGAGGCTGCTCTGGCCTGCGCTCGCATGGGTCGCAAAACGCTGCTGTTGACGATGAATCTTGATAGCATCGCATTGATGCCATGCAATCCCTCTATGGGCGGTCCCGCCAAAGGACACCTGATCAAAGAGATCGATGCCCTGGGCGGCGAGATTGGTCGCAATACCGACCGGACGTTTATCCAGATCCGCCTGCTGAATACCAGCAAAGGTCCCGCCGTACAGGCCCTGCGCGCTCAATGCGATAAGCAGGCGTACCGTCTGGCGATGAAATATGTATTGGAGAGCGAGCCAGGGCTGGAGCTGAAGCAGGTGACGATTGCTCGCCTGCTGAGCCATGTGGGGAACGATGGGCGGCCCGTGATTACCGGCGTTGTGACGAACAATGGCTGGCTGTACGAGGCCGACGCAGTGATTCTCACCACCGGTACCTTCATCAATGGGCGGCTCGTGGTGGGCGAGAAGACACAGCCAGGCGGGCGAGCTGGCGAAGGGCCTGCTCTGGGGATCTCCGATTCGCTGCGTGCGTTGGGGCTGGAGGTGCGCCGCTTCAAGACCGGAACGCCGCCACGCATCGACGCGCGTACGATTGATTTCACTCTGACGGAGCCACAGCCCGGCAGCCGGGTGCCGCTCTATTTTTCGCGCGATGTCTCGGCCCGCGAAGATGTGCAGTTGCCCGGCGGTCGCCCGAATGCCATTTATCCCGTTACTAATGACGATCTGCGGGGATGGCGACCGCAGCTTCCGTGCTACCTGGTACGTACTACCGAGCAGACCCATCAGGTTATTCGCGATAATCTGCATCGCTCTCCCCTGTATACTGGCGTGATTGAGGGCATCGGCCCGCGCTACTGTCCCTCCATCGAGGATAAGATTGTGCGCTTCGCCGACAAGAGCGCGCACCAGATTTTTCTGGAGCCGGAGGGATGGCGTACCGGCGAGGTGTATGTGCAGGGGATGAACACCAGCTTGCCGGAAGATGTGCAACTGGCGATGCTGCGCAGTATTCCCGCCCTGGCGCGTGTGGAGATGATGCGGGTTGGTTACGCGGTCGAATACGACTATGTCCCCCCCGACCAGCTTCTGCCCACCCTCCAGACCAAAGCGGTAGCGGGTCTCTTCCTGGCCGGTCAGATCAACGGCACCTCTGGCTACGAGGAGGCGGCGGCGCAGGGCATCATGGCTGGCATCAATGCCGCACTCTATGCGCGAGGGGAAGATGGCTTCGTGCTGGGACGGCATGAAGCCTATATCGGTGTGCTGATCGATGATCTGGTGACGCGTCCGATGAGCGAGCCTTACCGCCTGCACACCTCGCGCGCCGAGCATCGGCTGCTGCTGCGGCCCGAGAGCGCCGATCTGCGTTTGAGCGATCACGCCTACAGGTTGGGCCTGATCTCTGAGGAGCGTTATGCGCAGATGGTGCAGAAGCGCGCAGCCATGCAGTGTGCCCTGGAGCAGCTCAATGCTATCACCTTCACTTCCTCGCGCCTGGTCGAAAATCACGCGCAGGAGATCGGCATTGCGCCCCTGAATCAGATGCTATCGGCGCATGAGCTGCTCAGGCGACCGGGCGTAAGCTATCACCAGGTGGCGCAACTGGCGGCGCGAGTCGAAACGGTGCGTAGTGACGGTATGGTCGCCAATGGTGAAAAAGCGCCATTGCCCATGCTCTCGAACGAGACCGCCGAAGAAGTCGAGCTGCATGTCAAATACGAGAGCTATATCCGCAAGCAGCAGCAGATGGTCAACCGGACTTTGCGGCTGGAAGAGATGCGCATACCAGAAACGCTCGATTACCAGGCAGTGCAGCACCTGCGAACTGAAGCGCGACAGAAGTTGACGCGCACGCGTCCGCGCACCGTCGGGCAGGCGTCGCGGGTTGAAGGCGTCACGCCTGCTGACATAGCTATTCTTATGATCTATCTAGAGAAATTGCGGGCATTAAAGATGTCATCTTGACATCTACAGTAATGTGCGTGTACCATACTCACGCACATTGCTATCTATAATATATTTGGTATAAGTCAAGCTGGTAACATACGTTCCCCGCGTATGGTAATGGTTTTGCATAACATCCTGTATGGAGGAAGATATGCCTGATGTGTAGCCAACCGAGGTATCAAAAAAAGGGGGAGATTGTGTACATACTCGTCGTTGATGATGATCATTTTGCCAATACGCTGGTGCAGTTTGTCCTGAGCAAAGAGGGCTATGAAGTCGAAACTGCGGATAACCCGCGTGGCGCGATGCAGATGATCCAGAAGCGTGTACCAGACCTGCTGATCCTCGATGTGACGATGCCATATCTCAACGGTTTTGAGTTTTCAGAGAAATTGCGCGCCGATGGTTACGAGATCCCACTTATTTTTATGACGGCTCAGGATACGATAGAGGCCAAGCTGCAAGGGTTTAACATTGGCGCGGATGACTATATTTGTAAGCCTTATAACCATCAAGAACTGGTGGCGCGGGTGCAGGCGGTGCTGCGGCGCATCAAGAAAAGTAGCAAGTTGGGGCAACAAAGCATCCGCGCCGGACAGGTTGAGCTATTTCCAGCAGAACTGAAGGTGGTTGTAGGCGGAAGATCGCCGGTCACATTGACCTTTACGGAGATGCAAGTGTTGCGCGTGCTGATGAACAGTTCCGGTCAGGTGGTTAACCGCGATCAATTGCTGGCGGAAGTGTGGAATGATAACGAAAATAATAGTAATATTGTAGATGTTTATATGCGGCGTTTACGTGTAAAATTGGGAGATGATGCTGAGAAGCCGCAGCACATTATAGCGGTTCGGGGTGTCGGCTACAAATTCATCGGGAAATAGGGGGGAAGGGTGCCGAAGCGTATACATAAACAGCTACAGGCAGGAACCACGAAGAAAGGCGCGCAGCCAACCAGTGAATTTCAGAACGAACCAGGCGTGCAGGGAAACCGCGAGGTTACGAGCGGGGCGGCGGTGACGGAAAAACGCCATCGCTACCTGGAATCGATGATTGCCAGCACTTCTGATGCGATAGTTGTGCTTGATCAAGACTATCATGTTGTTGATCTCAATCCATCCGCGGTTGAAGCCCTCGGCCTTGTATCAGAAGAGGTGATGGGGCATAGATGCACAGAAATATTGCGTTGTCAGAATTTGAATCGTATGGCATTATGCGGCACCTCAAGCTGCCCCCTGGTGCGTGTGCTCCGGGAAGAAAAGTCGCTCTCAAACGAGGAACTGATCATAGGTACCCAGCCGGACCATTCCTGTGAAGTTTCGACGAGCGTTACCCCGATGCATGTTGATGAGGCTCTGTATGTTGTCTTTACGGCGCGGGATATGTCGGCGCTCAAAGTAGCGAATCGCGTGCGCTCGAATTTTGTCTCGATGGTCTCACACGAACTGCGCACGCCGCTCAACTCGGTGCATGGCTTCATCGAATTGCTCTTACAGGGCCATATGGGTGATCTGACGGAAGAGCAGCGCACCTATCTTGGCTATACCCAGGAGGGCGTTCACCAGCTCATCTCAATCGTAGAAGATATCCTCTTTATGACCCGTTCCGATCTCGGTCAATTTGAGAGCAAGCAGCAGGAGGTGCATTTCCGTAACCTGGCTAAGCAAGTGTTAAGCGGGCTGCAGCCACAAGCTTTAAATGCCGGAGTGCTGCTCAGCCTGGATATTCCGGCCAAAGCTCCTTCCCTCTATATCGATCCCCAGCGTATCAAGCAAGTATTAAATAACCTGATTGCCAATGCCATCAAGTTCACGCCGCCGGGCGGCACGGTGACAATAAGCTCCTGCACTGCGGATGAGCATTTTGAGATGATCTCCGTCAAGGATACCGGCTATGGCATTCTGCCCGAGGATCGCCAGCATATCTTCGAGCGTTTTTACCAGTCGAATCATAGCCAGCAATCGAAAATGGGTGGCTACGGCCTGGGCCTCTCCATCGCCAAATTGATCGTAGAGCAGCACGGAGGGACCATCGGCTTTGATACGGTAGTAAATAAGGGCACAACGTTCTATTTTACGCTGCCGCGCTATGATGAGGCATAAAGCCGCGTCATTCCCATAGCGTCGGCTGTTGCTCGTTTTCATCGGGTTCGCGCCACGTATGGTCCTTTGAAAGTTTATCGGCCTGGCGCGTTGGTTCTGGCAGACGATAGCCCCGGCAGCAGCCAAGCACGTAGCGGATACTTGTCTCCAGGCTGATCATGTGGCCCGACGAAATAATCATCGGATTGACGCGCCTGCGTGTGCGGACAACGGCTCCGATGACTTCTTTTTTTGACAGCAACGGAACCCACGAGCCGGCTTCCTCGCTGAGCGCATTATGATCGTAATGCCCGGTAAGGATCGATTTGCCGCAGCCGATGGTTGGCAGTTCGAGCCAGAGCCCCAGGTGTGAGGCGATGCCGATGCGGCGGGGATGCGCGATACCCATGCCATCGACCATTACCAGATCGGGCCGCTGGCGTAGCTTGCGAAACGCGCCCAGAACGGCGGGGGCTTCGCGGAACGAGAGCAGGCCAGGGACATAGGGCATGCGGATTGGCTCCTCATAGATATGCTGCTCGACCAGCTCCAGCGCCGGATAGGTTAGCAAGACAACGGCGGCGTGAGCCAGTTCCTGGTCTTTGCTCAGCGCCATATCAACGCCTGCGACAAAATGTACTGCTTGCAGGCGATCTTCCAGAATAATCTGCTGGGCCAGTTCTTGCTGCAAGGCAATTGCTTCGGTTGGGCTAAGGTTCCATTCATGCAACGGGGCTTGCGTATTATGGGGCGTACCCGTCATCGTCCAAACTCCTCCAGACCAGTTTTTATGGCTATATTGCTTCCGCTATGCAAATCATGCGCGGGCTCTCCAGTTGATAAGGGCTAAGATCATAATCGCCATAGACATCTTTGATGACGAAGCCCGCCTGTTCGAGCAACAGCTCAAGCTCCGGGCGCTCGAACAGATATAGCTGCGTTGTAATGACTGTTCGCTCGACCGGCCCGCCCTGCCGATGTTGTTCGTAGAAATGGGTCAATTCGAGCTGGTGTTTATGCGGGGCAGAGGCCGGGCTGACAAAATGAGTGATTTGCGTGCCATCGGCAGCTTGCCACGTTCCTTGATGAAGAACCTGGCCGCCAAGCTCTTCCATATAGCGTGCGTCCGCGTTGCTGATATCGACGATGAAGGTGCCGCCGGAGCTTAGATGCGCCCGTACCGCTTTTAGCGCCTGCTGTTGCTCTTTGCGGGTGGTCAGATGCGCAAACGATCCCAGCGCGATGAAAGCCAGGCGAAATTTCTGCTCCAGGCGTAACGTGCAGATATTCTGCTGCACCAGCGTGCAGCGTGACTCAACCCCGTGTGCTTGCAGATGTTGCCCGGCGAGCTTGAGCATGGCTGCGGATGTATCGACTCCCGTCAGCTCATACCCTTCCTGAGCCAGTGGCACAAGCACGCGTCCGCTGCCGCACGCTAGTTCAAGAATGCGACCGCCACAGAGTTCGGCGAAGTTCTGGTACATGTCCAGATCTTCGCTGAAGCGCGCGTGCTCAATATCATAAAATGGAGCTATCAGATCATAGTCGCTCATCGATACTATCTTCTAGATGCCGTCAGCATTGATGATCTTCCAGTCGTTGCCCTCTTTCTTTAAGTCGAGATTCACAGTATACGATTGCCCGCCGCGCGTGACAAGCATAGCCACAGTTGCAGTAACATTGTCACTATTGATATGGAAGCTGGATGGTGCGGCGCTGGTAACTTTGCCCTTCTGGGAGTCGATGGCCTGCGCTCCAGTCGTGAAAATTGTTTGAGTCAGTGACTGACCGCCAACGGAGGCGCCTGCGGGATCGATATACGAATACGCCTGGGTGTAGTCCTGGTTCTGGATCGCCTGGTAGTACTGGGTAGCGACGATAGCTGGCCCTGTCTGATTGAATATATTCACACCGAAGACGTAGACGGCAATGGCACAGCCGCCGCAAGCGAGCACGATGAGTCCTCCAACGATGCCGAGTGTAATCCACAGCCAGCGCAACGACTTTTTGGGGGGCGGCTGTGGAACATAGCCAGGAACCGGGGGCACCCCATACTGAGGCTGTCCATAGGGTGGCTGCTGCGATTGATTCGGATCATTATACATGGCAATAATCTCCTTATAAGTTCTGCTGCTATCGGTTTGCTATTTCCTTTGATAGCCTGCGCCGTTAGTATAGCGTTGCAACACACAGATTACAAGAGTGGCAATCCTCTCCATAATGAGCGTTATTTTTCTTCAATTATCAAATTATCCATCGGCCTTTTAATGCAGCGATGACAGCAGAGCAACGAGGGCGCAGCCGCCACAGAGCAGCAGCGGGATCACGATAAGCAGCACGATGCGTACGGCAATACCCATCATCAGCCAGCGCGCTAAAAAGTTATTGGCATTGGGTTGAGGCTGGGCATAAGCTGGTACCTGGCCGTACTGCGGTTGAGCATACGGGGGCACCGGCGCTTGCCCGTATTGCTGCTGGCCATACGGCGGAAGCGGTTGCTGGTTCCACTGCGGTTGAGCGTACTGCGTTGGCGGCTGCTCTCCATACTGTGGCTGGGCGTACTGTGATGGCTGTTCCTGCGAGAAAGGCTGTTCAGGATTATTGTTCATTGTGATAACTCCTTTGTCTTAACGCTGACGTATCTATACAATGTTAAGTGTATAGTGATGTTGTACGGGCTACAATGGAGTGCATCACAGTCGTAATGAGAATTGCGAACAGTCTATAACGAGCGTGCTATACTAAGCAGGAGGATATTTCAGAAAAACCATCTATAAAGAGTAGGAAGAGGTGTTATGCGCGCACTGGTCTATGGAGAAGCTGGTCTGGCGTCGAAGCGTGACTATCCCATGCCTGCGCCCGTCGAGGGAGAGGCGCTGATCCGGGTTGTGCTGACCGGCATTTGCAATACGGATCTGGAGATTATCCAGGGCTACATGGGCTTTCGGGGCGTGCCCGGGCATGAGTTTGTTGGTATTGTAGAAGAGATTTACGGCGCGGCAGCTCAAGCGCGCTATGAACATTTGAAGGAGCAACGGGTCGTGGGCGAGATCAATGCAGCCTGTCATCGTCCTGATTGCTGGTATTGCAGCCACTCGATCCCATCGCAATGTCCGGCCCGCACAACGCTTGGTATTGTCAATCGCGACGGAGCGTTCGCCGACTATCTCACGCTGCCGGTCGAAAATTTGCATGTGGTACCCGCCGATGTGAGCGATGAAGAAGCCGTCTTCGTCGAGCCGCTGGCTGCCAACTTCGAGAT
>Ga0070741_10019623_pt1 | contig 10770 bp, 11 predicted proteins | sample Coa_R1_4_FD_66440 | JGI IMG/M metagenome (GOLD analysis project Ga0070741, IMG submission 66440) | Surface soil microbial communities from Centralia Pennsylvania, which are recovering from an underground coalmine fire - Coalmine... | ecosystem: Environmental > Terrestrial > Soil > Unclassified ... | reverse complement strand
GTGTTACTCACCCGTTCGCCGCTGTCCCCAGGCCCGAAGGCCTGGTTCTCGCTCGACTTGCATGTGTTAAGCGCGCCGCCAGCGTTCGTCCTGAGCCAGGATCAAACTCTCCGTGAAGATTGGTCGCCGGCAAGCCGGCGAGATTTCACTTCGAGCTTGCGCTCAAAGGTCAGGTCCCGAAGGACCCGACGAGGTTGATGTCCTCAGGCAGGCCGAAGCCGACCCGAGGTCTCGACGTAAACGCACGCTGTTGAGTTTTCAAAGACCGTGCCGTCGTCCGACGGCGTAAAAAAGGCCCCGATCACGCCCGAGGCCTCAGAACCGTGGAACTGGTTGGGTTCCGATTCGTGTCTGAGGCTACTCCGTTGTGCTCGTTTGCAGGGACTTTGCTACGCCGCCCGCTCGGGCAGCCGGGGAATAGTAGCAGTCCGGATCCCCCTGTCAAACCCGAGGCTGTCAAACGCGAGGCCGTCAGACGCGACGGAGCCGGACGAACCGGCGCTTGCCCGCCTGGAGCACGGCCCCGTCGAGCCGCGCCGGGTCGACCTCGTACGAGGAGACGGCCTCGCCGTCGACCCTCACCCCGCCCTGGTCGATCTGCCGCCGCCAGTGGCTCGCCGAGGCCCCGAACACCTCCTGCAGCACCGCGGGCAGGTACGGCTCGAGCGCGACGGCGCGCTCGGGGATCTCCTCGGGCGCCTCGTGCTGCCGGACGACGCGGGTGAACCACTCCTCGCCGGCGCGCGCGCCCTCCGCCCCGTGCCAGCGCGCCGTGATCCGGCGCGCGAGCTCGAGCTTCCATTCCATCGGCTCCGCGGGATGCTCGCCGCCGCCGGCGAGGAGCTCCCACCACTGCGGCAGCGCCTCGTCGGGGATCGACATCGTCTTGCCGAACATCTCCTCCGGCGGCTCCTCGATGCCGACGTAGTTGCCGCGCGACTTCGACATCTTCTCGGCGCCGTCGAGCCCGACGAGCAATGGATAGGTGACGACGAGCTGCGGCGGCTTCCCGTAGCGCTCGAGCACGTCGCGGCCCGTGAGCAGGTTGTAGAGCTGGTCGGTGCCGCCGATCTCGACGTCGGCGTCGATCGCGACCGAGTCGTAGGCCTGCATCGGCGGGTAGAGGAGCTCGGACAGCGAGATCGGCTCCTGGGCGGCCATCCGCTTCGCGAAGTCGTCGCGCTCGAGCAGGCGCGACACGGTGAGGATGCGCGTCAGCCGGACGACCTCGGCGAACGAGAGCTGCGCGAGCCACTCGCCGTTGAAGCGCACCTCCGTCCGCTCCCGGTCGAGCACGCGGAACGCCTGGTCCGCGAAGCGCTCCGCGTTCGCGTCGAGCTCCTCGTCCGGGAGCACCGGGCGCTCCGACGAGCGGCCGGACGGGTCGCCGATGCGTGCCGTGTAGTCGCCCACGATCAGGACGACCGTGTGGCCGGCGTCCTGCCACGCGCGCAGCTGGTCGAGCACGAACGCGAAGCCGAGGTGGACGTCCGGCGAGGTGGGATCGACGCCGAGCTTGACGCGCAGCGGCCGGCCGAGCGCGAGCTTTCGCTCGAGCTCGCCCTCCGGAAGCACGTGAATTGCATGCCGAGTTGGTGCAAAGTCGCTCAACGCGGTGAACCGTACAGCCCTCGCCGACGAAGGACGAACGTGAGCCGGGAGCTCGCCCACCTTTCCGACGAGGCGCTCGTCGCGCTCGCGGCGCGCTCCGAACAGCCGGCGCTCGCCGAGCTCTACGACCGCTACGGCAGGCCGGCCTACGCCCTCGCGCGACGGATCCTGCGCGACGACGCGCTCGCCGAGGATGCCGTGCAGGAGGCGTTCCTGACGCTGTGGCGCACCGCCGCCCGGTTCGTCCCCGAGCGCGGGAAGGCGAGCACCTGGATCCTCACGCTCGTGCACCGGCGCGCCGTCGACCTCGTCCGCCGCGAGGAGCGCAGGCGCACCGACGCGCTCGAGCGCGAAGAGACGGACCTGGACCAGGCAGGGCGCCCGGTCGACGAGGACGTGTGGCTGCGTCTGCAGCGCGAACGCGTGCAGGCGGCCCTGCGCCAGCTGCCCGACCAGCAGCGGGAGGCGATCGAGCTCGCCTACTACGGTGGCTTCACGCAGTCGGAGCTGGCCGACCGGCTCGGCCAGCCGCTCGGCACGATCAAGAGCCGGATGTTCCACGGGCTGTCGCGCCTGCGCGACCTGCTCGGCGATCCTGGACTGGAGATGTCATGGACGTCCACGAGCTGACCGCCGCCTACGCCCTCGACGCGCTCGACGACGATGACCGCGCACGGTTCGAGGCGCACCTGCCGCAGTGCGAGCGGTGCCGGTCGGAGCTCGCCGGGCTCGCCGAGACCGCCGGCGCACTCGCGCTCGCCGCGCCGCCGGCGGCGCCGCCCGAGGCGCTGCGCGCCCGCATCCTCGACGCCGCGGCCGCGGAGCGCGAGAACGTCGTGCCGCTTCGCCCCCGCGGCTGGCTGACCCGCGGCCTCGCCGCCGCCACCGCGGTCGCGGCCTGCGCCGCGATCGGCCTCGGGATCTGGGGCGCGACGCTGTCCCACCGCCTCGACAACGCCCGCGCGACGAGCGCGGCGACCGAGGAGGCGGCCCAGATCCTCGTCGACCCGGCGACGAAGACGGCTGCCCTCGAGGGCGGCAGCGGGATGATCGCCGTCTCCCCGACCGGGCGCGGCGTGCTCGTCGTCCGGAACCTGCCGCCGGCGCCCGCGGGCATGACCTACGAGGCGTGGGTGATCCCGCACGGCGCCACCGCGCAGGCAGCGGGCCTCTTCTCCGGCGGCCCGATGACGATGCTCGAGCTCGCGGACTCCGTCCCGCCGGGAGCACTTGTCGCGGCGACCCTGGAGAAGGCGGGCGGCACGAAGACGCCGACCTCGGCTCCCGTCTTCAGCGCGCGAACCTGAGCCGGTCGGGCGATACAATCGGGCGGCTTTCGTGCTGCTGCGCAAGAAACGCACCGAGTCGGCGGTTCCGCGCCGGCGGCGGCGCCGGATTCGCAAGCTTCGCCTCCTCGCCCTCGTCGGCGTGCTCGGCGTGCTGGCGCTGGCGGCCTTCACGTACGGCCTCGTGCTCGCGGTCAGCCAGCAGCTGAGCGGGCTCGACCCGTTCGGCAAGGTCGCCAAGGTCCAGGTCGACGGCTACGTCTACGCCGGGGACGGTCACACGATCCTCGCCGTGCTGCGCGGCAGCCAGAGCCGCGTGCTCGTCCAGAGCGACCAGATCAGCCCGTGGGTGAAGCAGGCGATCGTCGCGACCGAGGACAAGCGCTTCTACGAGCACCGTGGCGTCGACATCCGAGGCATGGCGCGCGCCCTCTGGGAGGACATCCGCCACCAGGGGGCCGTGCAGGGCGGCTCGACGATCACGCAGCAGTTCGTGAAGAACCAGCTGACCGGCAACACGCCGTCGGTGACGCGCAAGCTCAAGGACGCGGCGCTCGCCTGGCAGCTCGAGCAGAAGTGGTCGAAGGACCGGATCCTGACGGCGTACCTGAACACGATCTACTTCGGCAACGGCGCCTACGGGATCGAGCGCGCGGCGCGCACCTACTTCGGGCACGACGCGCTCAAGCTGACGCTGCCGGAGTCGGCGCTCCTCGCGGGCATTCCGGAGGACCCGAGCCTCTACGACCCCGTCGCGCATCCGAAGACCGCGAAGAAGCGGCGCAACCTCGTGCTCCGCCTGATGCTGCAGCAGCACATCATCGGCGTCGGCCAGTACGCGCACGCCGTGCGCGCGCCGATGCCGAAGCCGCAGGACGTGCACCTCTCCGGCGTGCTCGGCCAGTCGCCGTACTTCGGCGAGTACGTGAAGCAGCAGCTGCTCGCCGACAAGAAGATCGGCCCGAAGCGCGTGTACGGCGGCGGGTTCCGCGTCTACACGACGATCGACATGCGTCTGCAGCTGCTCGCGCGTCAGGCGATCGACAAGTGGCTGCCGAGCCCGGAGGGACCGCAGGCGGCGCTCGTCGCGCTCAACCCGTCGACCGGCGACGTGCTCGCCATGTACGGCGGACGCAGCTTCCATACGAGCCAGTTCAACCTCGCGGTGCAGGGCGAGCGACAGCCGGGCTCGTCGTTCAAGCCGTTCGTGCTCGCAACCGCCCTGAAGGAGGGCATCTCGCCGCTCTCGGTCTACGACTCGCACCCCGTCTCGATCTTCCTCGGCAACCGCTACTGGCGGCCCGACAACTTCGAGGGCGAGTACCTCGGGCCGATCACGCTCACGAAGGCGATCGCCGTTTCCGACAACTCCGTCTTCGCGCAGCTGACGCGCGACGTCGGCCCGACGAACGTCGTGCGCACCGCCCACGCGCTGGGAATCACGAGCCCACTTCAGGGCGTCTTCTCGATCGGACTCGGCACGCAGTCGGTGAACCCGCTCGAGATGGCGCGTGCCTACTCGACGTTCGCGAACGGCGGACTCCGGGTCGACGGCAGCGTCTTCGGCGACGAGCCGCGCGCGATCACGAAGATCGAGGCGCCCGACTCGCGGGGCAAGCTCCAGGTCGTCTACGACAACGCGCCCGTCGACAAGCGCGTGCTGTCGTCGGCGGACGCCGAGATCGTCACGCAGCTCCTCGAGGGCGTCGTCACCGGCGGCACGGGGACGGCTGCCGCGCTGCCCGACCGCCCGGTCGCAGGCAAGACCGGCACGACCGAGAACTACGGCGACGCGTGGTTCGTCGGCTACACGCCGCAGCTCGTCACCGCCGTCTGGGTCGGCTATCCGAAGGGGCTGCGCCCGATGACGACCGAATGGCACGGCGGACCGGTGGTCGGCGGCACGTATCCCGCCGTGATCTGGAAGTCGTTCATGCAGTCGGCGCTGAAGCTGCTCGGCGCGAAGCCCGAGGCGTTCACGCCGCCGCCGTACCTCAGCGTGGCGTCCAAGCGCGTCACGTACCGCGACGACCAGATCGAGCTCGACAACGGGCGCTGCCGCGACACGTCGACGCTCGTGTACTTCGTCGGCGACGGGCCATCGCGGACGGCGGACTGCAAGCTGAACGAGGTCGACGTGCCGAACGTCGTCGGCGAGCCGATCGCCGCCGCGCGCTTCCGGCTCTCGCAGCAGCCGTTGACCGCGCAGGTCGTCTACAAGCCCGCGCTCGCCGGCCAGCGCGTGAACGTCGTGCTCCGCCAGTTCCCGAGCACGGGCACGCTCTCGTCGTTCGACAAGGTGACGGTCGTGCTCGCGAAGCCGCTCCACGGCACGGTGCCGAAGGTGATCGGGCTGTCGTGGAAGCGCGCGAGCAGGAAGCTCGCGAAGCTGCGACTCCACGTGACGCTGCAGCGGGGGAAGGGACGCCCCGGCCGCGTCGTCGAGCAGAAGCCGCGCGCAGGCGTCGCCGCCGCTCCCGGCATGAGCGTCACGGTGACGGTCGGAAGCGCCGGCTGAGAAACGGCGAGCCCTCGAGCCCGTAGCGCCACGTGAGCTCTGCCCCACGGGTGATCCCGATGCGCGGGCCGGTGACGATGCGGGGCGTCTGCTCGCGCGCGAGCAGCTCGAACGGCGGCTCGTCGAGGGGCAGGCCGTCGTGCTCGCGCGCCACCGCGAGCGCCTGGCAGAGCTTGCCGGGTCCCGAGCAGAGCGCCGTGAGCGCTTCGGCTCCGCGCCGCGCCCGCATCGCGTCGATGCCGCGCGTCGGCTCGAGCGCCCGGATCAGCACCGCGTCCGCGCGGCCGGCCTCGGCGCACACGAGGTTCAGGCACCAGTGGATCCCGTACGAGCGGTAGACGTACGCGTGCCCGGGCGGTCCGAACATCGCCGCGTTCCGCGCGGTGCGGCCGCGGAAGCCGTGACTCGCCGGGTCCTCCTGGTCGTACGCCTCGAGCTCGACGATGCGTCCGCCGACGCCGTCGACGAGCAGCGTCGCGCCGATCAGGTCCGGCGCGACCTCGTGGACGGAGCGCGCGAAGAACTGCCGGTCGAGGGCGCTCAGAAGAGCTGCTCGGGCTCGGGCGGACGCGCGGTCTTCTCGAGCACGCGGCGCGCGCGGCGGCCGAGATCGCCGAGGTCGACGCGGCCCTGCTCGACCGCGCTCGCGAGCCGCTCCGCGAGGTCGAGCGCGTCGTCCAGCACCGGGCTCAGCAGGCTCGCGTCCTGACCCATCTCGGCGAGGATCGTGCGCTCCGTGCGCGAGGCGACGATCGGCTCCGCGAGGCCCTCGACCCAGACGCGCGTGCGGCGACCGTGGCCGCGCTCCGCGCCCTCGAGCGGCTCGAGGGCGTAGATGCGGTCCGCGCGCGCCCACTTGCCGAAGCCGAGGAAGACCATGCGCGGCGTCGAGACCGCCATGTGCGTGAAGCTACTCGAAGAACGTGTCGTCGTGCGAGTAGGGCGGCGCGCAGCAGCAGAGGATCCGCAGCTCGCTCGTCCCGTTGTTCTCCAGCTGGTGCCATGCGCCCGGCGGAATCAGGATCGCGTCGCCGGGACGAACCATGCGCGTCTCGCCGTCGACCTCCATGCGCCCCGACCCCTTGACGACGAAGTAGATCTCCTCGGAACGGCGGTGGTAGTGCCGCTCGGTCGCCTGATCCGGTTCGAGCGTCGCCTCCGCCAGCGACTGCGCCTCGGTGTGATGCAGCTCGCGGATCGTCGACCCGTCCTTCGTCACGAACGCCTCGACGCGCTCGAGCGATGCGACGTTCACAGCGCTGCGGCGAGCGCCTCGACGACGCGCTCCTGCGCGTCGCGCTCGAGCGCCGTGAAGAACGGCAGGGCGAGCGTGCGGGCGCTCACGTCCTCCGAGACGGGGCACAGGCCTTCGCGGAAGCCAAAGCGCTCGCGCATGTACGGCTGCAGGTGGATCGACGGCAGGTAGCGGTTGAACCCGATGTCCTCGCGCTCGAAGTGCGCGATCACGCGCTCGCGCGCCTCGTTCGACGGGAGCTTCACGACGTACACGAACCACGAGCGCTTGTGTTCGTCGTCGTCGGGGCACGGCGTCTCGACCCCGTCGACGTCGCGCAACAGCTCCGTGTAGCGCGCGGCGACGTCGCGCCGGAGCGACAGGATCTCGTCGAGCTTCTCGAGCTGGCCGATGCCGAGCGCCGCCCGGACGTCGTCGAGGCGATAGTTGTAGCCGAGCCGGACGTGCTCGAGCCAGCCGCCGTCGTCGCCGCGGCCCTGGTTGCGCAGCGAACGCAGCAGCCGCCACTCGTCCTCGGAGTGCGTCGTGACGATCCCGCCCTCGCCGGTCGTCAGCTGCTTGTTCGGATAGAACGCGAACACGGCGCTCGGCCCGTGCGAGCCGATGCGCGAGCCCTTGTACTCGGCGCCGAGCGCCTCGCACGAGTCCTGGACGAACGCGAGGCCGTGACGCGACGCGATCGCACGCAGCTCGTCGAGCTCGCACGGATAGCCGTAGATGTCGACCGCGACGATCGCCGTCGTCCGCGGCGTGATCGCCGCCTCGACCGCACGCGGGTCGAGGTTGAGCGTGCGTGGATCGATGTCCGCGAACACCGGCACCGCGCCCTCGTAGACGAAGCAGTTGGCGCTCGCGGCGAACGAGTACGGCGACGTGATCACCTCGTCGCCGGCGCCGATGCCGGCAGCGACGCAGAGCAGGTGCAGCCCCGACGTGCCCGACGACACTGCGGCTGCATACGGCGCTCCGACGGCGGCGGCGAACTGCTCCTCGAACGCAGCGATCGTCGGCCCGAGCGAGAGCCGTCCGGAGCGGAGCACTTCCAGCACGAGCTGCTCCTCGCGCTCGTCGAGGTACGGCCCGCTGAGCGGGACGCCCCGCGTCGCCTGCTTCACGCCCGGGTCTTCGCCGCCGGCGCGTACTCGAGCCACTGCGCCCAGCGCTCGCTGCGGCCGTGCACGGTGTCGAGGTACGCCGCCTGGATCTCGCGCGTGATCGGCCCAGGCGGACCGACGACGTGATCGTCCACCTCCCGGATCGGGGTGACCTCGGCCGCCGTGCCGACCATGAACACCTCGTCTGCGAGATAGAGGTCGGTGCGGATCAGCTGCTTCTCCGCGACCGAGTAGCCGAGATCCTGCGCAATCTGGATCACCGCGTTGCGCGTGATGCCGACGAGGATCGACGCCGAGAGGTCGGGCGTGTAGAGCACGCCGTCCTTGACGACGAAGAGGCTCTCGCCCGAGCCGTCCGCGACGTAGCCCTCGGCGGTGAGGAGGATCGCCTCGTCGTAGCCGGCGCGGTTCGCCTCGCCGACCGCGAGCATCGAGTTGAGATACACGCCCGTCGCCTTCGCGACGTGCGGGATCACGTTCGGGCCGACGCGCTGCCAGCTCGAGACCTTCACGCGTACGCCGTTGCGGAGACCCTCCTCGCCGAGATACGAGCCCCACGGCCACGCCATGATCGCGACGTCGACCGGATTGTCCTGCGCGGCGACGCCGAGCTGGCCGTAGCCGTAGTACGCGATCGGCCGGAGGTAGCACGCGGGCAGCTCGTTCGCGCCGATCAGATCCCACGTCGCGGCCTTCAGCTCGTCGACCGTGTACGGAAGCTCCATGTAGAGGAGCCGCGCGGAGCTGTGCAGCCGCTCCATGTGCTCGGTGAGGCGGAACACGGCGGTGCCGCGGTCGGTCTCGTAGGCGCGGATGCCTTCGAAGACGCCCGAGCCGTAGTGCAAGCCGTGGGTGCCGACATGGATCGTCGCGTCGGCCCAGTCCACGAGCTCGCCGTTCATCCAGATCTTCGCGGTCTCCTGCATGGGCGGAATGCTACCGGCCCTCAGGCCTCGGCCAGGTCCGCGACCTCGGCGCTCGTGAGCCGCGCGACGTCGGTCGGCGCGAGGCAGACCATGTGCTGCGGCGAGCCCGCGCCGGCCCACACCGCGGGATGCCGGAGCAGGCGGCGCTCGATCAGGACGCGGGTGATGCCGGGCGTCGGGAACGGCGCGACCGCGCCGGCGTCGAAGCCGGTGGCCGAACGCACCTCGTCGAGGCTCGCCGAACGTGCGTAGCCGGCTCCGACGACGGAGGCGATCTTCGCGGCATCCGCCCGCTTGTCGCCGGGGATCAGCGCGAGGACGGGCCGCCCGTCGCAGACGAAGACGATCGACTTGACGATCTCCGCGGGCGTACAGCCGACGGCGCGGGCGGCCGCCGCGGCGGTGGGCGTGCCTTCCGGAAACTCCTCGAGCCGCGCGTCGATACCCCGCTCCCGCAGCACGGCCGCGACGCGCTCGACAGGCTCCGGCCAGGGATCCACGCGTCAAGCGTAACCGGGTCGACGGCCCGCTCGTTGTCACCGTGGGAGACGAACGAAAGGGAGACGAATGGACGACAACGTGAAGCGAGCCCAGACGGAGGCTCTGTTTCGCGACGTGAACGAGCGGATCGCGGAGAGCGCGCAGCGGTTCGACGCCGCGAGCACGCAGTTCGTGTGCGAGTGCGCCGATCCGACCTGCACGCACCGTCTCGAGGCGACGATCGACGAGTACGAGGATGTCCGGGCCGACGGCGCGACGTTCATGCTTGCGCCGGGTCATGCCCAGGACGACATCGAGCGCGTCGTCGCCGACCGCGGCCGCTTCCAGATCGTCGAGAAGGTGCAGCGGAAGGTGCGGGCGACCGTGCTGCGGCTGAATCCGCGCGCCGAGCCGGCGTAGCTCAGGTTCCGCCGAGCTCGATCACGCGGGCGTCGTCGAAGCCCTCGGCGCGGATGCGCTCGACGAGCTGCGGCGGCGGCATCGAGTCGACGGTCAGCACCATCAGCGCCTTCTCGCCGCGGCGCGTGCGCGACACGGCCATGTTCGCGATGTTGACGCCCGCCTCCCCGAAGAGCGTGCCGACACGACCGATCACGCCCGGCACGTCGTCGTAGCGGAAGAGCACGAGCAGCGGCGCAAGCTCGAGATCGAGCTCGAAGCCGAGCGTGTGCACGAGCCACGGACGGTTGTCGCTGCCGATCAGCGTGCCCGCGACGCGCACGCGCTCGCCGCCGCGCCGCACCTCGACCCGGAGCAGGTTCGTGTAGTCGCGCGCGGACTGCGAGCGCTCCTCGCGCACCTCGATCCCGCGCTCGCGCGCGATCAGCGGCGCGTTCACGTAGTTGACGGGACGGTCCGCGCGACCGTGGAAGGCGCCGTTCAGCGCGGAGACGGTCAGCAGCCGTCCGTCGTAGACCGCGAGCCCGCCGTACGTCGTCACGACGATCTCGTCCGCCCGCCCTTCGGCGAGCTCCATCGCGAGCCGGCCGAGCTTGGACGCGAGCGGGATGTACGGCCCGAGCGCCTCGAGGTCCTCCGCGCCGAGCACCGGGATGTTCACGGCGTTCGAGACGAGCCCGCCCTCGAGCGCGGCGGCGACCTGCTCGGCGACGATCACCCCTGCGCGATCCTGCGCCTCGTCGGTCGACGCGGCGAGATGCGGCGTGACGACCACGTTGTCCAGCTCGAGCAGCGGCCCCGAGTACGGCTCCTCGGAGAAGACGTCGAGCGCCGCGCCCGCGACCTTGCCCGACTGCAGCGCGGCGAGGAGCGCCGCCTCGTCCACGAGCTCCCCGCGCGCCGCGTTCACGAGGCGGACGCCGTCGCGCATCGACGAGAATGCGGCCGCGTCGATCGAGCGGCGCGTCTCCGGGGTGAGCGGCAGATGCAGCGTCAGGAACTCGGCGACGCGGTAGACGTCGTCCGGCGCCTCGAGCCGCTCGACGCCGAGCTCGCGGAACCGCTCCGACGCCACGAACGGGTCGTACGCGACGACGCGCATGCCGAGTCCGGAAGCGCGGCGCGCGACCTGCTGGCCGATCCGCCCGAAGCCGAGCAC
>Ga0070741_10019622_pt1 | contig 10770 bp, 6 predicted proteins | sample Coa_R1_4_FD_66440 | JGI IMG/M metagenome (GOLD analysis project Ga0070741, IMG submission 66440) | Surface soil microbial communities from Centralia Pennsylvania, which are recovering from an underground coalmine fire - Coalmine... | ecosystem: Environmental > Terrestrial > Soil > Unclassified ... | reverse complement strand
GACGGTGATCTATGGGCCCTGGTGGTGGCCGGCATACCCGCCGGTTTATTGGGGGCCTTGGCCCGGCTATTACGTGAGCCCCGGCTTCGTCGGGTTCAGCTGGGGCGTCGGCATCGTGGTTGGCGCGCATTTCTTCTTCAGCATCTCGGATTGGCATCGTCACGACATTCGCGTGGTCGACGTGCGTCCCTTCTACTATCACCGCGCTCCTCCGCCGGGGCAGGTCTGGCGCCACGAACCGGAACATCGTCGCGGCGTTCCGTATCGGGATCCATCCGTGCGCGAACGGTTCCGTCCTCCCGTTGGTTCGCCCGAGCGGCGGCGCGAGTTCCGCGGTTTTCCGACGGTGCCTCAGACGCGCGCCGCGCCGGACCATCGACCGGAGATACGTCCCGGCACGGGAAGCCGCGCGCCGGATGAACATCGCGGCGCTCCGCGGGTTGGCGGCGACACATCACGTGCAAATATTCCGACTCCACGCCCGAACGCGCCGGGCGCGCGTCCGACTATTCCGACTCCGCGCACGAACATTGCGGGCCCGATCGCTCGGCCCGTTCCCGAGTCACGGCCGCACGCGCTCGAAGGTCTCGGCCGCGGCCAGGAGGTGCGTCGTTACAGCGAGCGCGGGCACGCGAGCGCGCAACCACGCCCGCCCATTACGAACCGCGGCCAAGTGCAACAACCGTCGGGCCGCGTCACGCCGCCCTCCGGCGGCACGCGCGTTCCCGGCGGCGGAACGTTCGGTGGGCAGAGAGGTGGAAGGTGAGGCACAATCCATCTCGGCATTCATCGGCGGCGACGCCAGCATGATATCGCGCAAGAGATTCGTTTCGCTCACGCCCGCCGGCGCGGTTTTTCTGCGCCGTGTGCTCTGCGGCTTCGTGTTGTTAGTCGCTACGCCCGTCGCGCTCGCCGCGCAAAAAACTTTCGCTACGCCCGAAGCGGGCATCGCCGCGTTGGTGGAGGCCGTCAAGACGAACGATCAAGCGGTGCTGCGCGCCATACTCGGCGATCACGGCGAAAATCTCGTCAGCTCGGGCGATGCGGTCGCCGACGCGCAAAACCGCGACCGGTTCATCGCCGCTTACAACGACGCGCACAAGATCGAGCGCAACGGCGACACGCAGGCGAGGCTCGTCATCGGCAAGGACGAATGGCCGATGCCGATTCCCCTTCTGAAGTCGAACGACGGTTGGCGCTTCGATACCCGGCAGGGCGAGCAGGAAATTCTCGATCGCCGCATCGGCCGCAACGAACTCGCGGCGATCGAGGTGTGCCGGGCGATCGTCGACGCCGAGCGCGAGTACGTGGCCAAGGATCGGGACAAGAACGGCATTCTCGAATATGCGCGCAAGCTCGTGAGCGCGCCCGGCCAGCACGACGGGCTTTATTGGGAGCCCGCGCCCGGCGAACCGCCGAGCCCGCTCGGGCCGCTGCTCGCCGCAGCCGCCGAGGAGGGTTACGCGGCGAAGGGCGCGCTCTCGCCGTATCACGGATATTTCTATCGGATTCTCACCAAGCAAGGCAAAGACGCGCCGGGCGGCGCGTACGACTACATCGCCAAGGGCAAGCTGATCGGCGGCTTCGCCGTTGTCGCTTATCCGGCGCGCTACGGCGCCTCGGGCATCATGACTTTCATCGTCAACCACGACGGCGTCGTCTACCAAAAAGATCTCGGCAAGAACACCGCGCAGATCGCGAGCACCATGACAACCTTCAATCCCGACCCGAGCTGGAAGCAGCCGTAGCGTAGCGGAAGGTTTACGTCGCCGCCTACATCATGCACGCGACGCACCTCGTGACTACAGCTGCGGTGAATCGCCCGCGGATGCGCCGCCCGCTGTGGTTGCGATGAAGGCGTGCTTCAGCCGCTATTGCGCAACGCCGCGGCAATGCCGTTGATCGTTAACAAGATGGAGCGCTTTACGACGTCGTCGTCGGCGCCGCTGCGCAAACGCCGCAGCAGCGTGATCTGCAGGTGGTTGAGCGGGTCTATATAAGGAGAGCGGTTGCGCAGGCTCCGCGCCAGCGATGGGTTCGTCTCCAGCAGTTCCTTCTGCCCGGTGATCGCGAGCAGATGGCGCAGCGTCCGCTCCCATTCCGCGTGAATCGCGCCGAATATCCGCGAGCGCAAGCTTTCATCGCGCACCAGCTCCGCATAGCGCGAGGCGATACCCAGATCCGCCTTCGCCATCAACATGTCCATGTTCGAGAGCAGCGCCTGGAAGAACGGCCAGCGGCGGTACATCTCCCGCATTCGTGCAAGCGCCGCTTCGCCATGCCGCGCCACATACGCCTCGACCGCCGCGCCGAAGCCGTACCAACCGGGCAACATCACGCGCGACAGTGACCAGCTGAACACCCACGGAATGGCGCGCAGGTCCTCGATGCGGCCCGACTTTTTGCGCGCGCTCGGGCGGCTGCCGATATTCAATTCACCGATCTCGCTGATCGGGGTCGATTCGCGATAGAACTGCAAAAAGCCCGGCGTTTCGTACACCAGGCTTCGATAGGCCCGATACGCGTCCGCGCTCAACTGCTCCATCACCTCATAATAAGAGTCGGCGTCGGCGCCGATGCCCTCGCCATCGAGCAGCGTCGCTTCGAGCGTCGCGGCCACCAGCGTTTCGAGGTTGCGCCGGCCGATTTCCGGATCGGCGTACTTGGCCCAGATCACCTCGCCTTGCTCGGTGATGCGGATCTGTCCGTTCACCGACCCGCGCGGCTGCGCCAGGATCGCCTGGTAGCTGGGGCCGCCGCCGCGCCCGACCGTGCCACCGCGCCCGTGAAACAGGCGCAGCTCCACGCCGTGGCGCGCGAACAGCTTCACCAGCGCCACCTCGGCCTTGTACAGCTCCCAGTTCGCCGTCAGAAAGCCGCCGTCCTTGTTGCTGTCGGAATAACCGAGCATGACTTCCTGCGCGTTGCCGCGGCTCGCGAGCAGCCGGCGATACTCGGGTAGCCCGAAGAGCTCCTCCATGATGCGCGCGCAGCCGCGCAGGTCGTTAATCGTCTCGAACAATGGAATGATATTGAGCGCCGAACGCGGCGCATCGCCCGCGCGCAACAGCCCGGCTTCCTTCGCGAGCAACGCGACTTCCAGCAGGTCGCTCGCCGAGTCGGTATTCGAAATGATGTAATTCGGCAGCGCTTCGGCGCCGTAGCGCCGTTGTATCTCGGCGGCGGCATCGAACGTCTGCAATTCCGACTGTGTGAGGGCGCCGTACTCTATATAAGGTGAGCGCAGCGGCCGCGCGAGCGCGATCTCTTCGAGCAACCAGCGCCGGCGCTCCGCCTCGTCGAGGTCCGCGTAACCGGGCCGATTCGCCCCGCGCTCGAAGAGCTCCGCCACCACCTGCGCGTGCACGCCGCTGTGCTGGCGCATATCGAGCGGCGTGAGATGAAATCCGAACACCTCCGCCGCGCGGCGCAAATCGCGCACCCGCCCGCGCGCGATGCGATGGGACTTGTGCGTTTCGAGCGATTCGACGATGACGTCGAGGTCGGCGATGAACTCCGCGCACGCGCAATAGGATGGCGCTTCGCCGAGCGCCTGCCGCGCAATCTGTTCGTGCCCGAGCGCGCGCGCCGTCGCCGCGAGCCGCGCATACACGCCGGTCAACGCGCGGCGATACGGCTCGTCCGTGCGGTGTTCGGAGTGATCCGGCGAGCGTGCCGCCAGCCGCTCCAGCGCCGGGCTTACCTTTACTAAGCGTCCCGCCTGGCTCAGCTCCGAGCCCAAGGTGTGCACCTCGGAAAGATAGAACTCGAGCGCCAGCGCGGATTGCCGCCTGACCGCGTGCAACGTGACCTCGTGGGTGACGTTGGGGTTGCCGTCTCGATCGCCGCCGATCCAGTTGCCGATTCGCAGCAGCGGGCCGATATGCATCGGGCCTAAGCGCCGGCGCACCAGATCCTCGATCTGCGCGTACAACCGCGGCAGCTCGCGCAGAAACGTGTAGCGGTAGTACGCGAGGCCGTTCTCGATCTCGTCGTACACGCTGAGCCGCACCGAGCGCAGAATCCGGGTCTGCCACAGCGTCAGGATCACGCGCCGCAGGTTCTCTTCGTTCTCGCGCAGCTCTTCCGGCGTAAGCACGACGCGGTCACGGAGGCTCAGCAGCTCCGCTATTTTCAACTGACAATCGAGAATGCTTTTGCGCTGCACTTCCGTCGGGTGCGCGGTGAGCACCGGCGAGATCAGCGCGCGCGACAGAAACGCTTGTACCACGTCGCTGCTGATGCCGGCTTCCTGCACGCGCGACAGCGCCAACGCCATGCTGCCTTCGTGCGGCGCGGTACCGGCCATCTGGTACGCGCGGCGGCGGCGGTTGTGATGTTGATCTTCGGCGATATTGGCGAGCTGCGAGAAAAAGCTGAACGCCCGCACGACGGATATCACGGTCTCGTGATCGAGCTGATCGAGCAGCGTTTCGAGCGCGGCCTTCGCCGCGACGTCGCCTTGTTTGCGGAAACGAAGCGCGCTTTGACGTATCGCTTCGACGAGCTCGAAGCGCTCCGTTCCTTCCTGCTCTCGCAGCGTATCGCCGAGCAGCCGGCCGAGGAGACGAATGTCTTCGCGGAGCGACTCGTCTTTATCGGGTGAGGACGGCGTGACGGGGGCGGTGCTCATGCAGGCGTAGTCTCGCAGACCGGGCAGGTCGTCCCAAGGTTTGCGTTACGCACTTGCGCCCTGCCGCTTCAAGTGCTTGGCGCTAAGGGGTTATTTTGCTGTTGCGGCCGCCACAGGATTTACCCTGTTCGAAGTGATGGAGTTCTGGAACAATGTTGGCGACGTAAGCGCTGCGCAAGATGGCGTGACGGAACAAGGATGGAGGGGGGATATGAAAAGAATAACCGCCAGAATTGGCGTGCTCGTGGTGTTGTTGGGATTAATCTCTGCATGCGGGGGAGGTGGAGGCGGCGGCGGAGGCGGAGGAGGTGGCGGTAGCAGTAGCGGAGGGACCAATAATACTGGCGGTTTCACCATCAGTCCCGATGCACTTTCTTTTACGGCGCAGCAAAACGCGCCGTTACCGGCTTCTCAGACGATTAATTTCTCCATCACCGCTACTGATGTGGCGTTCGTGGGTGCGGACGTTTCCAACATACCCAGTTGGCTGAGCGCTCAGTTCCTCAATGCGAACCAGACTTCCGCGCAGCTATCAGTTTTTGTCACGACGACTAACCTCTCTCCGGGCACCCGTACGGCCACGTTGCCCGTCGGCATCGCTCGCGCCGATCAGAGTATCATCGCAACGCGTGACGTAACGATCACCTACACGATCACGGGTAAAATTTCCGCTGCTCCGGCGGCGCTTAGTTTTACCCAATTCCTCGGCGAAGCCCCGACCGACGCGCAATCTCTGAAACTTTCCGATAACGGCGCCCGCGATTACGCCTGGACGACGTCCGTCGTATATCAAGAGGGAAGTGGCTGGCTCACGGTAAGTCCGTCGAGCGGCGGCTCGTTGGCGGACGTACTTACGGTGGCCGTCGACCCGGCCCTTGCAGCCGGTACCTATCATGCCACCATCGTTGTGAGCGGTGGTGGTGAGACTGTCAGCGTTCCGGTCACCTACTCTGTGCGTCAGGTCGGTATTACGAGCAGCCAGACACTGGTCTCGTTCAGTGCCAAGAATCGGCAAAACAGCCTGCCGGATGCGATTGCGGTCGGTGTGACGAGCGAAAATGGCCACGCTGTTTCCTATACAAGGCAGGTGTCGTATGGGGTATCCGCCGCAGGTTGGCTTACCGTAAGCGGCGATAGCACCGTTACTGGGCTGTTGATCCGGCCTAACACAGTAAACCTGCCTGTTGGCACTCATACGGCCACGATAACTTTGACGCCGGCAAACGGCGCGTCCCCTGTGAGCATCCGCGTCCAGTACACGGTGCAGACCTCAACCATTACGCTCAATGCTTCCAAGGCCACGTTCGCAGCAGTGGGTGGACAGGCGGCGGCGCTTAGTCCGGTGGATATTACGATCACTGCGGAGAACGGCAGTTCGGTTCCGTACACGGCGAGCGTGATCAGTTATAGCGCAGGTGCTACCGGTTGGCTCGATCTGACTGGTGCCAGCGGCACGGCGACCGCGACATTGACACTGCTGCCGAACACTACGGTGCTCGAGGGCGGTACCTACACGGCCACGGTTCGTATTACGCCGGATAACGGCGCTGCGGCGCGCGATGTTGCTGTGACCTACACCGTGACGAACCCGGTGTTGACCTTGAATCCCACGCCGGTGTCCTTCGCATTGGACATCACGTCCACCGCCATTCCTGCGAACTTGAACCGCAGCGTCACGACCGGCTCAACTGCCGGCGTCCCGCTTGCGTGGACCACGATCTCTCCGGTTCCGTGGCTCACGGTTTCCTCGGGCAGTGGCAACGCCGGCGGGCGATTACGTTCAGCTTGGTCCTGTCGGAAGTCAATAAATTAGATGCAGGTACCGTGTCGACAACGCTGACTTTCAATTACACGCGGCCTACCGGAAGCAGTGCGAGCGTGACGCTGCCGGTGAGCTTGGACTTGCATGTTCCCAAGGTGGATTACGTCGCGCCGTATGTTGCGACGGCGAACACCGGCGGCGACATTATCGTCCGCGGCAGCGGGTTGAGCTTGAGCTCGACCGGTGGAAAGGACGTCATGATCGGGACGACGGCGATCCCGAGCTCGAGTTATACCGCTGTCAGCGATACCGAGATCCGGTTGACGCATCCCGCCTTGCCGGCTGGCAGCTACCCGGTGCGAGTGGACAACGCGTTAGGGCTCAGCCGGTCGGCGCCGCTGGTGGTGGTGAGTGCCCCGGGCTATGCAGCTGCGTCGATCGCTTACCCGAACACGGCAGCCAAGCAAGTGCTCAACATCGTCTACGATGCAGAGCGTCAGGCGCTGGTCGTGGCCGTCGGTTATCCGGCGGCGGGAGCGTCCGGAGATATCTTCCGTTACGCCTACTCCGGGGCGGCATGGGCGGCATCGCCGACAACGGCGTTTGTTCCGAGTTTTCGCGATTTGGCATTGTCGACGGATGGTAAGAAGTTGGTGGCCGTCACCGAGACTCAAATGAGGCAGTTCGACCCGACGACACTCGACCTTGGCGTCACGACAAATGCGCCGTTTGTCTCGTTCTACTATTTGAGCCACATCGCGATGACCAACGATGGCAATGCCATTGTTACCACGGGTGTGCATGGGAGCGGTGACACCGATACGTACCGCTATTCGGTGGCCAATGGCACGCTCACCTCGTTCGGCTTCGGTTTCAGCAATAGCTTCTATTTTGGGACGCCGGGGGTCAGTACAAACGGCCGGCATGTGACGATCGCTCAAGGCGGCGGTGTTTCTCCACCCCCGGACATCGCCCGCTATGACGCGTCGACCGGTCTTTTGGCCCTTACCGGCGTCGCCCTGAATCAGAACTTCATGATTTCCCCGGTACTCGACCGTACTGGCACCCGAATAATCGTGAACGGTTACATCGTTTACGACGGCAACTATAGCCAGATCGGTGGTCTTCCGTTCGTTGACCTACTGGGCACGTCGGTTGGGCTCGCGCTATCGCCCAACGGCGCGAAGGCGTACCGCTATATCAGCGGAACGACGTTGCATACCTACGATCTGACGACCGCGCCGGTGGCCGGGGTATTTCCGGAACTGGGGACCGGTACCACACTCCCGAGCAATCCGGGCGCAAATCCCAAGATGACCATTAGCCCAGACGGCGGCACGTTGTTTATCGCCGGCAGCAGCGGCATCGTGGTAGTGCCGGCGCCGTAAGTAGTCCCGGTGAGAGAGGCGGTGCGTGCGAGCGCACCGCCTTTTTGTTTTTGGCGTCGCGCGCGGCGCGGCTTGGATCACCCGCTGTTGCGCAGCGCCGCGGCGATGCCGTTGATAGTGAACAAGGTCGCGCGCTTGACGATTTCATCCTTCGCCCCGGCGCGCAGCCGGCGCAGCAGGGTGATCTGCAGGTGGTTGAGCGGATCGATATACGGCGAGCGGTTGCAGGCTGCGCGCCAACGACGGATTCGTCGCCAGCAGTTCCTTCTGTCCGGTGATCGCGAGCACATACTTCACCGACCGCACCCACTCGGCCTCGATCATGCCGAAGATGCGCCCCTGAGATTCTCGTCTCGCACCAGCTCGGCGTAGCGCGAGGCGATGCCCAGGTCTGCCTTCGCCATGAGCATGTCTATGTTCGACAGACACGTAGCCTGGATGTAGCGCAGCGGAATCCAGGTACTAAAAAGGTCCCCGGATTCCGGCGCTTCGCGCCTTCATCCAGGCTACGAATGATTGCGGCTGCTTCACCGCGCGCTCACCGGCGCAGTGTCATTGCGAGGAGCCGTAGGCGACGAAGCAATCTCGCCCAGAGCGCTCCGCCGTGGACGCGGACACGAGCACGTCCGGCACCGGCTACTCGGGCAAAGAGGAGCGGCCGGCGATTAGCGCATTCCACTGCCGGTTTTCTCGGGAAAGGGAACGATCGACCGCCGCCCTGCGCGAGCCGTTCCCGGATGTTTCACGCCGTTTCATTCGAGCCGGTGTAGCCGAGGCCGGCGAGAGCCCGGTCCGCCATGATCGCTCCGCCGAGTCGCCCGCCGAGCCGGCAGCAACCCGTATCTCGCCCGACATCCCGACCTTACCCAGCGCGCGCACGACGAGCGCACGCGCACGCGGCGCGAAAACGATTCTATACTTGCGCTACGCAACAGCTCCCTCGCCGCGATTTAGATGGAACGCCCCTACTCACGCGATCCTCAGGTTGAGCGGTCGTTGCGCTATTCCGTGCGCGACGGCGTTGCCTGGTCGGTGATGTTCGGTGCCGGGGAATCGTATCTGCAAGCGTTCGCCGTTTTCCTCAAAGCGAGCACCGCCCAGATCACTCTGCTCGTCGCGCTGCCGTCGCTCCTCGGCTCGCTGTCGCAGCTCGCCTCGGCGTGGGTGGCGGGGCGCGCGATCCAGCGCAAGTCGCTGATCTTCGGCGGCGAACGGCGCCGGCGGAAACGCGAGCGGCAGTAACGCGGCTAGGCGGGCGAGACGCATCGGATCGGCATCCTCCCTCGTCAGCGCTCTTCCACCTGCAACCAGGCGCGTTCGATGTCCATCGCGCTCGCGTCCTTTGCGAGCCAGCGCGCCGGCACGTCGTCGAGGTCGATAATCACGGCGCAGGCGTTTTCATGGCCGGCGAACAACGCCTGCTCTTGTCCGACGGCGAAAATCCGCGCATCCTTTACCCATATCGCCTCGCGCGCGGGAACCGGATCGGCGCGCGCGGCGGCAAGCTCCGCGAACGCACTGACGCCCGGCCCGGCGCCGCGAATGACAATTACCGTGCAAGAAGGTTTCGCGATTTCGGTGGCTAGGATGCGGCGGCCGGACTGCGTGTCTTCCTCCTCGTGGCCCGGCCGGATATCCAGAATCAGCATTCGTCGACTCCTTTCGTTCGGTGGGCCGTACACCAACGGCCTCCTGAGGCCGGCACAGTTTAGGGTGCAAAGGCACACCTTGCCTAGGGTATAAGCAGCGCCGCGCGCCGCGGATGTTTTTGCGGACCGCCGCCGCGAACGATCGGGCGGCACCGCGACGAACGCTCCCGTCGTCTGGCTATGCTAGGATTTCCACCATTCTTGCGCGGAAATTTCCCGCGGAAGGATACCCGGTCCTCGCGCGCTTTCGTCACGACCCTCAAGTACCGGGGAATGGCAATCCAAGGAGGTGTGCCCATGACGGCCGTCAAGTGGGGATCGCTCGGGAAGCTTCTCATCGAACAAAACATCGTTCTGGAAAGCCAACTGAAGAAGGCGCTGCGCGAGAGCAAGCGCAACAAGAAAGGGCTCGCGTACAACCTGGTGCAGCTCGGCTTTGCGAACGAGCAGTCGCTCATGAAAGTGCTGAGCGACGAGTACAAGTTGCCGGTGATCGATCTCGCGACCATCAAGATCGACACCGATTTGTGCAAATCGGTCGGCATCGACTTGGTAAACCGCTGCCACGCGATTCCATTGGGCAAAGTCGGGCGGAAGATCAAAGTCGCGATAGCGGATCCGACCGATCTCCTCCTGCTCGATGAGATCACGCTCCATACCGGATGCACCATCGAGCCGGTGCTCGCGCCGCCGGTGTCGATCCAGAACCTGCTCGGCAACATAAAGATCGACATCCCTGACGTCTCGTTGGACCTCGATCTCGAGCCCGCGAAAGCAGCGGATGATTCCGGTGTATTTCGCGAAGACGCGCTGCCCCTCGAAGGGCCGGACATTTCGCCCGGCGCGGGGGCGGGCGCCACGGCGCCGGGCGAGCCGGTCGGCGGCGCGCGCGAGAAGACCGAGCAGTGGACGCGCGTCCCGGTCTATTTCGCCACCGACCGCGCGCGGGCGGAGGCCGCCGAAGATTTCGAGGATTATTTCACCGCGCGCCGCAACGACGACGGCGAGCTCTGCTTCGGCCGCTGCACCGTGACCATTCCGGCCGATCATCGCATCGGGCGCGTCGAGCGGCCGTCGTGGCTGCGTCTCGAATTTCGCGAAGACCCGCGCAAGCACGTCGTCATCGCGCGCCTCGTCGAATATCCCGCGGCCGCCTTTTACGCGGAGCTCAAGGCGTACGTGAACCAGCCGGCGGAAACGGGTGCGCTCGTTTTCATCCACGGCTACAACGTCACCTTCGCCCAAGCCGTGCGCCGCACCGCGCAGATCGCCTACGACCTCGAGTTCGCCGGTCCGGCGGTGGCGTACAGCTGGCCGTCGGAAGGGAGCGTCACGAGC
>Ga0070741_10019621_pt1 | contig 10770 bp, 8 predicted proteins | sample Coa_R1_4_FD_66440 | JGI IMG/M metagenome (GOLD analysis project Ga0070741, IMG submission 66440) | Surface soil microbial communities from Centralia Pennsylvania, which are recovering from an underground coalmine fire - Coalmine... | ecosystem: Environmental > Terrestrial > Soil > Unclassified ... | reverse complement strand
GGTAAATCGGTCATAAAACCCAACCTTACGAAAAGAGAAGAAGAGATTGTAAGACTCGTTATCCAGGGCTTGAGTAACAAGCAAATTTCTAAGAGGCTCCTTATAAGTGAGAAGACAGTAAAGAACCATTTAGGGAACATATTTAACAAGCTCGGTGTTAGCAGTAGACTTAACCTTGCCATTAACCGCCTTGGTGAGAATATTTCTAAACCTAGTCCTGGGACTAAAGTCCCAGAAAACTCCGAAAATTCCTAGGACTAAAGCCCCATTGACTTCACTTTCTCATTTCACTAGAGTCTAATCTTGAAAGGGGATGAAACAATGGGTGGCACTGAGCCGGGGTAGGCTGTCTTAATCCAGATCAAAACATAACTTTAAAACTACTCTCCAGAATTTGTATAATTCCCTCTACTATAAAAATCAAATACAGAGGAATTACAAGAAGTCGAGCTTTGCGTAAGCAAGCCCGACTTCTTTATTTTTGATGGATAGCCCTTTATCACATTGCGATGTGATGAAGAATAGCCCTTTGCTTGAGGATTGAAAGGAGGTGATGTCAAAGGTTCACGGCGTTAGGGGACAGAGAAGGTGTTTTATAGATAACCTTAGAACCCCGTCTTCCTGATCTATAAACCTCTTGCAAAGGCGGTGGCGTTGCAAGGGTAAAAAATGCCACTAGGAGGAATGTCATGATGAAAGGTAGTAGGAAGTATTGGCACAATGTGTTTGCAGTAGTTGGGGTTATCTTGGGACTTTTTATAGTGCTGGCAAGAGTTCCGATTGCACAAGGTGGCGGTAATCCAAACCCGGGTGTTTTACCACTAAACTCTCACTCTCACGGGAACACATATGGAGAGTGGAGCGCACGGTGGTGGCAATGGTTGCTCTCAATTCCTGAGGATACTAACCCGGATCTCGACACTACTGGTGCAGACTGCGCTGAAGGACAAGTGGGGAAGGTATGGTTTTTGGCAGGAACCTTTGGCGGTCCCCCTGTGATCCGCGACTGCACCGTGCCTGCTGGAAGGGCTCTATTCTTTCCGATTCTGACCCAAGTTGATGGCGCAGGGGTATTTGATTGTGAGCCTACTGCTCCGGGACCCTGTGATTTGAATACATTGCGCGCACTCGCCGCAGCTTTTGTAGATAATCCAACCACGCTTGAGGCCAGCGTTGATGGCGTAGAGCTGCAGGATCTGATTGATTATCGGGTGCAGTCGCCAGTATTCAGTCTCACATTCCCCGATGGGGCGGTTTTTGGGTTGCCCAGTGGGACATTCACGCCTAATGTGGCCGACGGGTATTGGCTAATGCTCGTACCGCTGTCCGCAGGCACACACACCATCCATTTCAAAGGTGAATCCAATAGCGGTGTTGTAGTGGATGTAACGTACAACCTCACCATTAAGTGAAAGCCAAAAGGTATTGTATTTATCTGCCCCTGCCGTCAGCACCAGTGTCGGCGTGCAGAGCGTGCAATCTGGCTAGGGTAAGGCTCGCGAGATTCACAAATCTCGCCTTCAGTATACTATCATCTTTTTTCTCTGAATTCAGTTATGCACCTTGTCAAGATAAACCAAGTATAATATACAGAGCGAGTTTATGGTAAAATTGAGGTATGAAGAAAAGAAACTTAACCGATCTGGAGAAGGCAAGGGACCATTTTATAAGGGCTACTACTGAGAGCATTATAGGAGCGGGATTTGCCATAAAAGGCGTGAGGAACCTTTTAGGGCAGAGAGAAGGAAGGAAACTCGCCTCCGAATTTGCCCTAAAGTTTATCAAAACGGGAATGGACTTGATGGCAAATCCATTCGATATTTTGAGGTCTAAAGAGACCAAGCCCTCAAAGTCCAAGGCTCGTGGGAAAAAGACGAGGAAAGTTAAGGTTGAATAGTGTCCTTCCGGATGTCGAAAACGCAGAAAATGTACTGAGGCGTTTTAAAGAGTCCCATAAAGGAATCTCTCCGGAGAAAAAGGCCCTCCTATATACAATTTCGTCATATAGCCGGTTCCTTGGAAGAATCTTAATAAAAGACCCTGAGATTTTGAATGTACTGCTTCAGTCGGAGCTTCTTCAGGAGAAAAAACTACCTGAGAAATTCCTTGAGGAATCTATGGGGATTGCGGAGCGCTCTAAGTCTCTGGAGGATTTTATGTCCGGGCTAAGACGATATAAGTATAGAGAGCTATCGAGGATAGTCTACCGGGACATAATGAATCTGGGGAGCTTTCCAGAAATAATGGAAGAACTCTCAGACCTGGCAAGCGGCGTATTAGAAGCGGCGTTCATGTTCTTTAGGAAAGATATCAAGAAATCGGCTCCCGAAAGGTTTGTCATAATCGGCATGGGAAAGCTTGGAGGGAGGGAACTCAACCTGAGTTCAGACATTGATCTGATCTATATTTATGAAGACTCGACAAGACCTGACGGTTTCTTTAAGCTCGCCGAGCGAATCACTAAATCGCTCAGCGCTGTTACAGAAGACGGATTCCTCTATAGGGTTGACCTGGGACTTCGCCCTGGTGGAGGAAAAAGCCCTATCGCACTTTCGTTTGAAGGCGCTCTTGAACACTACTTTTATTGGGGTGATACATGGGAGAGGGCTGCGCTTATAAAGGCAAGACCCGTCGCAGGGGATATTTCGTTTGGATATAGGTTCAATAAAGAGGTCGAATCTTTCATCTATAGAAAGCACCTTGATTATATGTCGGTCGAAGACTTAAAGGATATGAAAGCCAAACTCGACAAGCTCCATAGGGCGCGGGATGTCAAACTCGGAAAGGGTGGGATTCGAGAGATAGAGTTCTTTGTGCAGGCACTTCAACTTATAAACGGCGGAGCGATAGAGGAACTGAGAGAGAAAAATACGCTAAAGGCTCTGGAGAAACTCAGGCAAAGAAAGATTATTGACGATGATGTCTTCCAAACACTCGGCGCCTCATATCTCTTTTTAAGGAAGGTAGAGCACGGAATCCAATTATCGGATGAGCTTCAGACACACGAATTGCCCAAAGACCCCGGTGGTCTCCTTAGGCTCGCAAAGACGGTGGGTTTTAAAGGCATAGAGGAATTTGAGAACTATTATGATAAAATAACCTCTCAGGTCTCTCGAATCTACGGGCAACTTTTTTATGAGCCGTCAAAGAAGATTGAAGAGGGAGGAAAGGCATTCTGGGATCTCGCCGATTTCTTGACGGAGGGAAACGTTCCCCGGAGTGAAGCACTGGAGGATTTAAAAAACTTAGGATTTAAATACCCTGAGGCCGCGATTGAGATTATATCTGCCCTTCTTGATCCAAAAAGGGGCGCACTTACACAGAGGGGGAGAATTCTTGCAAGGAGGGTAATACCCGCATTCTTGGGCGAGGTTATTGCCTCGCCTGATCCTGACGCCGCGCTTGGAAATCTTGAGAGGTTTATATCTGGAATCGGATGGCGAACATTTACTTATGCTCTCCTTGCCGAAAACCCTGATATACTTGAGTTACTTTCCAGGCTTTTTTCGACGAGTGTGTATCTCTCGAATTTTCTCATAAGGCATCCTGAGTATCTCGATGTGCTTACGATTAAAGGTACAAGAAGGGACTTCACATCGAAAGGAGAGATGGTTGAAGAGCTTAAAAGGATTCTAAGCGAAGAGAGGGAATACGAAGGTAAGCTTGATGCAATAAGAAGGTTCAAGCATGCAGAGACTCTGAGGCTCTGCCTCAGAGATTTGAATCAAGAGGTAGATCCGGTCTATGTCGGAAATTATCTCTCTATGCTTGCCGAGGCGGTTCTCGAATCGGGACTTACTCTTGCCGGTGAAATTGTCGGAGCTAAGATGGGGAGAAGAGGAAACATCTCCGATATGGTAATACTCGGTATGGGAAAATTGGGCGGCATGGAGATGAGTTATAATTCCGACCTCGACCTCATTTTCATATATGAAGGAGACAATCACGAATTCTTCTCAAGGCTGGGGCAGAAAATCATATCTGTTCTCTCGATTCCCACAAATGAGGGATTTGCGTACAAGATTGATATGAGGCTAAGACCATCGGGGAGGGCGGGAGCGCTCGTCTCATCATTTGAATCTTTCAAGAAATACCATGAGGATAGCGCAAAACTCTGGGAGAGGCAGGCTCTCATTAAAGGGAGGCCCTCTGCGGGGAATATGGATTTGGGTAGGGAGGTTATGAAGACCGTTGAATATTTTGTTTATGAGAAACCCATTGAAATAGATTTTCATAGAGAAATTCACCACTTGCGAGCCAGGATGGAGAGAGAAATTGCAAGAGAAGATAAGCTCAAGCTAAACCTTAAAACTGGAAGGGGCGGCATAGTTGATATAGAATTTCTTGTTCAGATGCTTCAACTTAAATTCGGGCGTTACTGCGAGGGTGTAAGAAAGCAAAATACGCTGGAGGCCCTTGAGGGATTGTGGAGGTTCGGAGCGTTAGAGGAAAAAGAGTTTGTTACATTAAAAGAAGGGTTCTATTTTCTAAAGAAACTTGAGAATCTGCTTAGGCTTCTCCATGACAGGTCTATAAGCGAGATATACGAGAGCGACTTTCATAAACTCGCGCTCGAGCTGAATATGAAAGAAAGCGGTGAAAAATTAAAAGAAATATATAGTTCCAAGACCGAGCGTATAAGGAAAGTTTATGACAAGTATTTTTCTTGAGATTCGGAGAATCTCCGGCTGTATTTGATTCAATAAATGTAGGAGCAGACCCCCGAGTTGCCCTGAGGGAATACACTGTTTATTATCTTAAGTCATCATGCATTTCTAAAAAAGTTGTAGAAAAGGAGTTAGAGTTGGAGAGCTGTATTTTCATAATGGCGGATGGTGCAAGGGCGGATGTGTTTGAGGAGCTTCTAAAACGCGGGGACCTTACAAACATATCAAAATACATAATTGAGAAGGGAACCTTTACAAACGCCGTCTCTGTTTTTCCATCTACGACGGGACCTGCTTATGCCCCTTTCCTGTTAGGGAGGTTTCCGGGGAGATGCAACCTCCCCGGCATTAGATGGTTTGACAGAAGACTCTATTCCAAAAGGTTCTTTTCTCCATATCGCTTCAGGAGCTATGTGGGGCTTGAGAGCTTTCTTATGAACCGGGACATCTCCAAAGACGCGCAAACCCTTTTTGAGGTGTTTCCCAGAGCCGTAAACATAGTAAGCGAGCTTTCGCGTGGAGCGGGTTTCAGAGGAGATAAAACCAGATTTTCAAGAGCATACTATAAAATAAAGGGGCATTTTAACCATCGCTGGGATGAGGTTGACATTGCATCGAGGAAGGTCTTTCTTCAATCCTTGAAAAGCTATCCTCAGTTTTCGTATGTTGTGTTTTTGGGAATTGATACGTACTCTCACTTGACGCATCCCTTTCACGGCAAAGTGGTAGACTCATATCTGAGAATTGATGAAAGCGTAGGGCTTATTGGAAAAACCCTGGAAGATATAGGAAAGCTGGACAAAACTCTCCTCATAATCGCAAGCGACCACGGACTTAGCCAAACCCATTCCCATTTTGATTCCGTAGAGTTTATGAACTTGCTTGGATTTAAGACATTTTATTACCCAAAGATATTTAAACACTATAGAGATGCCGATGCCGCAAATATGATTTCGGGAAACGCTATGACTCATCTTTATCTGAAGAGTCCGGAGGGATGGGGGAGGAGAAGTACCTTTGAGGAACTTAATAGACTCGTCAGTGCTCTTCTTGATAGGCATGAGATAGATATAGTTGCAGGACTTGATGAAAAAGGCAGGGCGAGGATTAGGAGTGAAAGAGGGGAAGCGCTGGCTTGGCTGGATGAAAGCGGCTATATAAGATATGAGAGAATTTACGGCGACCCATTTGGATATAATGGTTTGCCTGAAAAAATGGATAGAGACGAGAGTCTTAGGTATAGCTTCTACACGCAATATCCCGATGCGCTTCTTCAGATCATACAGATTTTTGAATCTCCGCGTTCCGGGGATTTGGTGGTCAGCGCAAAACCCGGTTTTGACCTCAGGGCAAAACATGAAAACCCTGAGCATTGCTCGTCTCATGGCGCACTTTTTAGAGAACAGATTCTCGTTCCTCTGGGAATAAATGTGAAGATTAAAAAAGATTTTGTAAGAACTGTAGATCTTTACCCTACCATACTCCACCTTCTTGGAAAGCCCATTCCCAGGAACATAGACGGAGTGAGTTTAGTTAGTTAGTAGTATCAATTCCACTACTTTGTATATAAGGCTCTGAGAACCGATTCGGATATAAAAAGGGCGATAATTCCCCAGAGAAAATAACTCCATATCTCTTTAAAGACTTTAGCCAATCCGTTTTGCCCACTGGACTGAGAAGAGGCGGTCTTTAGTGAAATCTTCTCAAGGTTTGATTCTCTAGTATCAACGTTTACGCAGAATCTATAGTCTATTCCTTTACCTGATTTCACGGTATAGATTCCGGGGATAAGGGTTTTGGTGAATCTGGGACTCTCCCGATATATCTTCGTTTCTTCTCCCTTGGGATTCTCTATCCCTATTTCATCCACTCCCTCTGGGAAACTAATATCTACGGGTTCACCAACAAGGAAATTTCTTTTCTGAGACTCGGCAGATGAAAGGTCTAATATTCTCTTTATAATTGGAAGGAAAACCGGAGTCAGTGAAAAATTATTCCAAGCCGTATCCGCTGTTGAGGCAAATAGAAATATGTTTCCTCTCCCTGTTTTTCTGTGGATGAGAAATGGAAAATTATTTGAAGCGTCTAAAATCGTAGATGAGTCTTTAACTGGGCGGAGGCTAAATAGCTCTTTTACTTTCACTTGGCTGAATCTTTCATCAATTTCTTCTGGGAATTCATCGGGCTTACGAGCACCGAGAGAGTAATCGCCCTCCGATAGGTTTCCAATCTCTGCGGGAAGAACATCCTTAAAAAGCGCATTATATAGATCGCTTCTTACCCGATCTCCGAGAAATATTACAACTGTTCCGCCGTTTTTTAGAAATTCCTCTATCTCATGGGCTTTTTGCGAAGTTATATCTCCAACGTTTGCCAAAAAAATTATGTTGTGGTCTTTTAACCTCTCATTAAGAAACGATTCGTTATCTTCTGTGGATATGCGGAGTGGCAGTATCTCGCTGATTGTTTCAACGGCGCGCGCAAGATAGTAAGTCTCGCTGAGTCTTGCATTCTCTCTAGGGTCTCCATCAACCATGAGAATCCGCGGCTCTCCATTTTGAGAGAGAACAAAGTATCTGATGTCATCTACCGTAAGATTGTCATGAGAGATTTCAACCCTACCGGATGTTTCACCTTGGGGAATACTACCTTTAGAAAGGACGAAATCCTTTATTCCTTCGCTCTTCCCTTCCACATTCACGAAACCCTTTATTTGATTGGTACCGAGAAATGTGGTAACGAGCAGGTCCTTTACTGGATTTTTTGAATAGTTGAATATCCTAACGGAAATTCTTATTGAATCCCCTTCGTCTTTAAAATCTACACCTGAGACAGCACGGTTTTCCATATCTGAAGTCTGACTTACATCAATTGGCAAAAACCATTCTCTTCTGAAATCGTCACCTGTCCAACCGTTTCTCTGGAAATCAGTAAGGAATATGAGTTCTTTCTTTTGATTGGGTGCGCTCTCAAGTGAGCCGAATATCTCTTCGAGCCTTCTCTCGTTATTTGCAAAGGCATATGATAGTCCCAGATTTTTTAAATCCTCGGCCATTTTTCCTCTATCTTGTGTGACTTGGGGTCTGGTATTCTCATTCGGGATAAGAGGAAAAATCGCGGCGAAACTCCCATCCGGGAGCGATTGGATGAGTTTTTCCGCACTGCTTTTGGCCTTTTTAAAACTATCTTTGTATCCCATGCTGAATGAGTTATCAACTACAATTGCAACGGACCTCGCATCTTGTGTACCCGTGGGAGAAAAGGAGAAAACAGCGGGTTTTGAAAATATAATAACCAAAAGGGCTAAGATTGAAGCTCTAAGAAGAAGTAGAATTAGGTCCTTTAATTTTGATCTTTTTGCAATTTCTCCTTGGGAGGCTATGAGAAAACGTACGGCTGGAAAGCTCTTTTTGATCCCCCTTTTTTTGGATATTAAATGTATAAGAATGGGAAAGGCAACTGCACTAAGACCAATTAGGAAGAGTGGATTTAAAAAAGAGAAATTCAATTTTTTCCCTATTTATTTGAAATTTGGATAAGTACATCTTCGATGGGTGCGTTTGACGGAGAAAGCACATATCTTGATCTATTCTTGTGGCATATAAACTTCAATTTTTGAATAAACTCTTCTACTCTTTTCCTGTATATATTTCTGAAACCGCCGGCATCGACAAGAACCTTTATGCCTTCTTCCATATCCTCAAACTCGATTGATCCGTCAAAGTTAAAATCAATTTCATCTGGATCGAGTACATGGATAGCGATCGCCTCCCTTCCCGCCGCTCGAATGAGTTTAATGGATTCTTCTATCGGTTCAAAATCCATAAGGAAATCGGAGATCAAGACGAAAACTGAATCCATCTTAATTCTCTCTATTGTTTTTAGTACTGCTTCTTTGAGCGCGCCCTTTCCGCCGGGACTGAGGGATTTGAGTTTTTCGACTATAGGAGTGAGGTTTGCGGTTCCTGATCGTGGCAAAATTACATCTACGCTTCCATCAGAGAAATCTGTTACCCCTACGCCGTCTCCTTGCTTGAGAAGCAGATATGCGAGGGTTGCTGAGAGCCTTATAGCGTAATCGAACTTTGAGGTTTCTTTGGATGCGTAGCCCATAGAACCGCTCTTGTCAATTAGTACGCACCAGTTTAGGTTGACCTCATCTTCAAATTTCTTTACATAGAGTCGGTCGAGTCTACCGTAAAGCCTCCAGTCAATGTGCCTGAGTTCGTCGCCTTGGGAATATTCCTTATATTCCATAAAATCCGGGCTTATGCCTTTGTGGAAACTTTTATGTATACCTGCCCTTAGACCCCTTACGCGGGGCGAAATACGAAAAGAGAACCCCTCTAGCTTTAAGGTAGCCTCTGTGTCCACTATGTCTTTTGGCATAACTCGAAGGATCGAAGTATAAGGAAATCGAGATAATTAATTCTACTCTCTTATTGATCGAGGAGCTTTTCAACCTCTCCAGCAATCGATTCTTCTTCTGAATTTTTGGATATGGAGATCTCTTTAATCAAGAGCATCCGTGCGGTATCCATCATCCTTCTTTCTCCGAAGGAGAGTTCTTTTTCATTCTGGAGGAGGTATATATCTTTTAAAACCTCGGCTACCTCGAATATATTACCGCTCTTTAATTTTTCGCCGTATTCGCGGTACCTTTTGTTCCAGCTCTTATGGCCGTTTGTGGAGTTGTTCATTTTCTTTTTGTTCCTGAGTATCTCATATATTTTTGGAATCTCGGCCTTTGCGATCACGCGCCTCAGTCCGACTGCGTGAGTATTATCGGTAGGTACCATTACAGTAACGTCACTATCAATGACCTTGAGTATATAAAATGTTTTTTTTGTGCAACAAATTTCCTTAACTTCGATTCCTTCAACTATTACAACGCCGTGAGCCGGATGAACAACTATATCGCCAGTCTTAAACATTCTCCCCTTCCTTGGCGTCGGTTTTAAATATCCTATCATAATTTAAAGCCTCGGTCAACCCAACAGGGATTTCATACCAATGAGCAAAGAATTGGATTTGACAAATCCGTATAATTAGTATAAAAAATTGCACTGAAACGGAGGGGAAAAATTGTTATTGCCAAAATATGCTTTTGTAACAAAGGGTGTAGGGAAGCATAAAGAGAAACTCACAAGCTTCGAGATGGCTCTTCGCGACGCAAAGATTGCGGAATTTAATCTGGTTAAGGTCTCAAGTATATTCCCGCCGGGCTGCAAGCTTGTACCGCGCTCTTTAGGACTCAACCGTCTTAAACCCGGACAGGTAGTGTATGTTGTAATGAGCGAAAACGTAACGAACGAGCCACATCGCCTTATTGCCGCGTCTGTAGGCATCGCGATCCCTAAAAAATCAACCCACTATGGATATCTCTCTGAGCACCACGGCTTTGGTCAGACAGACAGTGTGGCTGGGGACTATGCCGAGGATTTAGCCGCAGACATGCTCGCCACGATTCTCGGTGTTGAATTTGATCCCGACAAAAGCTACGATGAGCAGAAAGACATCTGGAAAATCAGTGGACACACAGTGAGGACAATGAATGTCACGCAGTCGGCCATCGGGGACAAAAACGGCCTTTGGAGCACTGTGATTGCGGCTGTGGTGTTTGTCACTTAGCAAAAATTGATAAGAGTCTAAGACCCTAAAGTTTTTATTAATTCTGGAGCATCTCGCGCGCGGCCTCTATGGTTTTTTCCGTAACCTTGAGTCCACCAATCATACGTCCCAGTTCTTCAACCCGCTCATTACCACTTAGCGCTTTGACATGGACCTTGGTTTTGTCACCTTTAAATGTTTTTGTAACCCTAAAATGTGTATCGGCAAATTTCGCAACCTGAGGGAGATGCGTAATGCAGATTACCTGGTACTTTTTTGAAAGGTTCTTTATTTTTCGTCCGACCGTTTCGGCAATGGCTCCGCCAATTCCAGAGTCGGCTTCGTCAAATATGAGAACCGATCCTCCTTCCACTCTTGCTAGGGTCTCTTTAAGTACAAGCATTATTCGAGAAAGCTCACCGCCTGAGGCGACTTTTGTAAGGGGCTTCGGCTTCTCGTCCGGATTTGCGGAAAAAAGGAAAGATGCCTTTTC
>Ga0070741_10019620_pt1 | contig 10772 bp, 9 predicted proteins | sample Coa_R1_4_FD_66440 | JGI IMG/M metagenome (GOLD analysis project Ga0070741, IMG submission 66440) | Surface soil microbial communities from Centralia Pennsylvania, which are recovering from an underground coalmine fire - Coalmine... | ecosystem: Environmental > Terrestrial > Soil > Unclassified ... | reverse complement strand
CAATCTCTCTTTTTTCCAATCTGGTTTGGCGCGCTCGGGCGCGCCAAACCAGATTGGAAAAAAGAGAGGGAATCATTTTGTGTCTCTTACCCAGGCCGGCGCTCGTGCCTCGCTGGGCCTGGGCTATTTTCTCATCGTCCTTACAGGACCTCAGTCGGCCTCGCTCCGCTCGCAATTTAGTCGAACGATGAGCGTGAGCGGTGGGAGCCAGGCGCCGATGACGCACGAATTGGAGCTGACCTGAACCGCTGGCTCCCATCCGCTCCACGCTTTGGTTGGCCTTGCCGCTGGTTGTGTTGGCTCTCATACTACCGACGACCTCCTCCACTCACGAAGGCGCCGACGCCCGCCCCAATAGCGCCGCCGAGAAGGCAGACGAAGAGCCACTCAAACAACATGAACAAGATACGACCCGGGTTGTGAGGGAAATGGCCCAGCCTAAAGATCGGCATAGCAATGAGTGCCCCGAACCCTGTCGCCGCTAGAGCCGCGCCTATTAAGAATTCCTTAAAAGTGCTGCTCCGAGATGTGTTCATGCAGAAACTATTGGCCACGTTTCGGCTCAGGCAGGCCGGGCTGGGCGCGCAGGACAATCAGCCAGCCGAAATCCGGCCTTGCCTGAAGCCTTCAGGGTTGGCCCAGACGACGACCAAATCCTTTAAGTTGCCGATAATTCAGGTAGCCTCCGGAGCCCCGGGAGGGGCGGCAAGATAATAGCCCAGGGCCAGGCCGCCGAGGCCGCCGCCCTGGGTAAACCGCCACCCATACCCAATCTTTCTTTTTTCCAATCTGGTTTGGCGCGCTCGGGCGCGCCAAACCAGATTGGAAAAAAGAAAGGGAATCATTTTGTGTCTCTTACCCAGGCCGGCGCTCGTGCCTCGCTGGGCCTGGGCTATTTTCTCATCGTCCTTACAGGACTTCAGTCGGCCTCGCTCCGCTCGCAATTTAGTCGAACGGTCACCATCACCGGCTCCGCGGCCAATGACCTCGAAATGAAATCCCAACATAACCGCGAAGTCCGCGTGCATGGTGTAGTTAGCCATGTGTGACTCCCCTCGCTGCTTCGTGGCCGCTGCCGCCAAGCGCGCTAGACGCACCAAAGAGAAAACCAAAGTCGTACAACCGGCCCCGATTGTTGGTTTCATAGATACGAACGTTCGGGGTGAATAGGCTGATCAGGAAAGTGAGAGGGCAAATCAAGCCATGCCACAGTCCCGCCCAGAATCCGGCCGGGCGTGCGCCTGGAACTTGATATTTCGAGCCCGGCCCTGCAACAGCTAAGATATTCATTGTCGAAATTCCAATGATTGCTAACAAGTGAGTAGATAGATCTTATGATTCCTGCCATTTGGCAGGATCATAAAACGTCCCCGGGGAAAAAAGTTCCCGTCTCATTAACTACACCTTACTCCTCTTCATTCCGCTGTAAAGTTACTTTAATCGTTGCGCCCCAATAAATACCTACTAAAACTCCACATCCCTGCACACCTCATCCGACCTCTTCACCAGCCCCCGCAACTCCTCCCCTCGTAAACCCGTTTCGCCCCCGTCAGATACCCAACCAGGTAATTCACCGTGCGCGAGCTATAAAGAAACCGGTGGGGTCAGTGCTGCAGTTTTCTCACCGCCGTCCGTGAAAAAACTGCGAACAGCCCCCTCCAGTGCCGGTCGATGCAATAAAAGTAACCAGCAGCGTTGATGCTTCGTCTAATGTGGATAATCCAGCGCAAGAGGGTCCGGGGACCCCCTGGCGAGCTGCCTTAAACAGAAGCAATCAAGACTCGTTAACATGAAGACACACACCCCAAATCTCGGGATTGGATTTGTAATTGCCGGCGTGTTTCTTCTCGCCATCGACTGCCCGGCGCAGCGGGCGGCAACCTTGGGCTGGAGGTCGAAATCCGTTCAGGATTTTCGGGTGCGGACACCCAAAGCCGCGAAGACGCCAAGAGGTTCTCATGAGAGGGACGTCCAGCCCTCTTTGCGGCTTTGCGGCTTGGCGTGAAATTCTCGGTTGGGGTGGACCACGCAAAGGCGCAAAGACGCCAAGGTTCTTTCTTCCGTCCCAGCGCGACATCTCTGCCTCAAAGCGCGGCAAATCGGGCGGCGGCGGTTTCCCAGGGAGCGGCCAGGCCGGGTTCGTACACGCTGACCCGGGATGAGCGCTGTACCGCCTCACGCATTTCCTGGAGCGAGGCCAGTTCGCCGCTGGCACGCACCTGGACCAGCAGATTGCCCATCGCGGTTGCTTCCACGGGCCCTGCCAGCACTGGCCTTTGGCAGGCGTCGGCTGTGAATTGGTTCAGAATCTGGTTTTGACTCCCCCCGCCGACAATGTGGATGACCTCAATTCGATTGTTCGTCAGTTCTTCGAGCCAGCCAAGCACCTGGCGGTACTTCAAGGCCAGGCTTTCGTAGGCGCAGCGCACGAGTTGAGCGGGAGTTTTGGGGATCGGTTGATGAGTCTCGCGGCAAAAGTCCTGGATGGCCTTGGGCATATCGGGCGGGTTAAGAAACCGAGGATCATCAGGGTTAACCAGCGAGCGCAATGCGGCCGCGTCCGCGGCGAGCCTGGCCAGTTGCGCGTAGTCGTAACCTAACCCGCGATGATCGAACGCGCGCTTGCATTGCTGCACCAGCCAAAGGCCCATGATGTTCTTCAGCAATCGGTATGTGCCATCCAGACCCCCTTCGTTGGTTAGGTTGAGTTCCTGGGTGCGAGCGGTGAGCGAGGCTTTTTCAACCTCGACGCCCATCAGCGACCAGGTGCCCGAGCTGAGGTAAGCCCAGTTGGGTCGACCGGTGTTGCGCGTCGGCACTCCCGCCACGGCCGAAGCGGTATCGTGGGCAGGTGGCGCAATGACCTTCAGGCCTGCCAGGCCAGTGCGTTCGGCCACACCGGGTCTCAATTTACCGAGCAAGCTGCCGGGGGAAATAACTTCGGGAAAAATCCCGAGCGGCAAACCAACATTTTTGAGGAGGTTTTTGGACCATTTGCGCGTGACCGGGTTCAGACACTGCGAGGTGGAGGCAATCGTGAACTCGGCGGCGCGCGAACCGCAAAGCGCCCAATGAACAAAATCCGGCATAAACAACAGGCAATCCGCCCGTTCGAGCAGTTCCGGGTTGGTTGCCTTCGTCGCGAGCAACTGGAAAAGCGTATTGAGCTGCATGAACTGCAGACCGGTCTGGGCAAAAATCTCGCCGCGCGGCACCTTGCGAAAGGCCCTTTCCATGACGCCGTTTGTGCGCCGGTCTCGGTAATGAAAGGGCTGGCCCAGGAGTTCGCCGCGCCGGTCCAGCAAAACGTAGTCTACGCCCCAGGTGTCGGCGCCCACCGAAATTATGGAGGCGCCAAATCGTTTCCTGGCCAGGCCCAGGCCATCCTGAATTTCAGACCAAATTCGCAGAACATCCCAGCGCAGCGAATCGGCAATTTCAATCGGGCCATTGGGAAAACGATGGACCTGTTCGAGCCGCAACTTGCGGCCATTCCAAAGCCCGGCCATCACCCGGCCGCTTTCAGCTCCCAAATCTATGGCGAGGTAAACCTTGGTAGACATTTTACGTGAAAGCCTTAAGTCCTTTCTTTCAAAACGCGCCGTTCGTACGCTTTTACTTCCTCGAGCCAGCCGCGCCCGAGTGGCACCTGCATTTGTTCGCAGTACTGGTCCCAGACCGCGCCGAACGGCAGCAGCCTGGCCTCCTCCATCAGCGCAAGCCGGGTGGTATAATCCCCGGCCGCTTCCACTTGTTTGAATTGAGAATCCGGTGTGAGCAACGCCAGCAAAAGCGCCTTGCAGAGATTGCGGCTGCCAATCACCCAGGCCGCCACCCGATTGATGCTCGCGTCGAAATAGTCCAGACCGAGCCGCGTTCGCTCGAGGTAACCGCCCGAGACGACCGCCTGCGTGATGGCAATCAGATCGTCGTTTAAGGTGACAACATGATCGCTGTCCCAGCGGATGCCGCGGCTGACGTGAAGAGCAATCTGCGGGAGGTAACATAGCACCGCCGAAATTTTGTCGGCTATCCCTTCCGTCGGATGGTAATGACCCGAATCTAGAGTGACCAGCAGCCCCCGGCTGAGAGCATACCCAAGATAAAACTCATGTGAACCCGGCGTATAACTTTCCGCCCCAATCCCAAAGAGCTTCGGCTCGACTGAATCGAGGTTGTACCGGCGGTCCAGCTTTTTCTTGTAAATAGCGTCCAGCGACTCAAGCAACCGCTCCCGCGGACCACGCCGGTCGGCGGGCGTGTCTTTCATTCCGTCAGGAATCCATAAATTCGTCAGGCAGGCTTGGCCGAGCGCTTTTCCGAACGCCTCGCCAATCTCACGGCAGCGGATGCCATGCTCGACCCAAAATCGGCGAACTGCTTTATCCGGACTCGTCAAAGTCAGCCCACCGACCACCATAGGATGAGCAAAATAGGTCTGGTTAAAATCCAGCCCGATTCGGAGTGACTTCGCCCAATCGATCCAGCCGCGAAATCCAGAGACGCTGAGCGCGTTGCGGTCCTCACGTTTTCCCTGAGGCTCGGCGTAGGATGCGTGAAGGTTAAACCGGTGTCGTCCGGGAATCAGCGACAGCGTCTTCTCGAAATCCCGGCGCAATTCGTCGGGCGTCCGGGCTTTGCCAGGATAGCTGCCGGTGACAGCCAGGCCGCCGCCGAGTTGCTGGCCGTTGCTTTCGAAACCTCCCACATCGTCGCCTTGCCAGCAATGGATCGAGATTGAGGTGCGGCCCAGCGTCTGCAGCGCCTGCTCGGTGTTGATGCCCCAATCCGCATACTGTTCCCGCGCCGCCGCGTACGCTCGCGCCACTTTTTTGCTCGAAGCCATAGCCTGTTTTGATGTGCGCCCCGTTATGGCAGCTTGCGGGCTGCCAGGGCAATGGAAAAGTCCATGTGCAATGCTCATTCTAACTAATAGAAAAGCTTTATGCCAAAGTATAACTTATTTTAAGTTTGCCATTGCGCTTCCCGCTGATATTCAATCGTTCACGAACGCGGCGGCTCTCGAGGGGTTGAGGGCGAGAGCCGACCCCGTTTGAAGCGACTGCATGAAAATCGGATTCCACACCGACGCCTTCAATTCTCGAATGCGAGGGGCAGGGCGGGCCCATGATCGAGCAGTCGCTGAATTGGCTGCGCCGCACACTTTCAGCACTCGGGATCCCTTGCGAATAAATCGAACTGCGAACCTTGAACAATTATGAAACCAACCCATAGTCCCAGCGGCTCAGCAATCTCCCGGCGGGACTTCCTTAAGACCTCAGCGGCGGCGTCTGTCAGCGCGCTGGGCACGCTGGAATTAGGCCGGAGCGCCTACGCGGCCGGCGCCGACACGCTCAAGGTCGGCATGATCGGCTGCGGCGGTCGCAACGCGGGCGCGGCCGTCCAGGCTTTGACGGCCGACCCCGGCGCGCGTTTGGTCGCCATGTGCGACATCTTCCGCGACCGCATCGAGTCCAAGCGTCAGGAGATAAAGGCCGCCCGCGGCGAACAGGTTTGTGTGGATGACGCCCATTGTTTCACGGGTTTTAGCGGGTACCAGCACGTGATTGAAGCCTCGGACGTGGTGCTGATCGCCAACGCCGCCAAATTCCATCCCTTTCACGCGTTGTCGGCCATTCAAGCGGGCAAGCATGTTTTCGTGGAGAAACCGCACGGGATCGATCCTCGCGGTGTTAAGCTCATGCAAAGCGCCTGTGATTTGGCCAAAGAAAAGAAGCTCTGTATCGTCTCCGGTTTGCACAGCCGGTTCCATACTGGCTTTGCCGAGACCATCCAGCGCATCCAGGACGGCGCCATCGGCCAAATCGTCACCATCGAGGAGAATTTCCTGCGCGCACCCTACGGGATAACCGACCGCAAGCCGGGCCTAAGCGAACTGGAATGGCAATGCAGCACGCAGTACCATTTCCGGTGGCTTTCGGGAGACGACGTGCCGCAGTCGCTGGTTCATAACATGGACCGGGCGAGTTGGGTTCTTGGCAATGCGGTCCCAACGAAATGCCACGGCCTGGCGGGGCGCTCGACCATGCAAGAGCCAATCTATGGCGACGTATTCGATCATCACTCGGTAGTTTATGAATTCGAGAACGGCGTGCGCGCTTACGCTCTGTGCCGAACCACCAACGGTTGTTACGATGAGGATTCAAGCCTGATTTTCGGCAGTAAAGGCAAAGCATCGATCAAGGCCTGCCGCATTTGGGGCGAGACGAACTGGCGTTCGCAGGCGCAGTGTGATCCGTACCAGATCGAGCACGACAAACTCTTTGCGGCGATTCGCAGCGGTAATCCGATCAATTGCGGCCAGTACATGGCGCGCAGCACGATGATCACGGTCATGGGCCAGCTCTCCTGCTACACCGGCAAAGAGATTACCTGGGAGCAAATCAATCAATCCGAATTCTATTATCCGCCCAAACCGGAAGATTGCCGGGACGGCATGGAGCCCCCGACCAAGCCGGATTCGAGCGGCAGCTATCCCGTGCCCAGTCCGGGTCGAACGCACTTTGTTTAACCGACTAACAGCCGGAACAGCGTATGCGAATTTCAACAGCATCCCGGATATGTGGCGGCTTGCTCATCTGTGGCGGGCTGTTCTACGGGTTTGCAGCCGAGCCTGGGGCGTTGCCCGCCAAGGCGCGCATTCTCCTGGTTACGGGCGTCGATTACCCCGGCCACTTGTGGCGTCAAACAGCTCCCGTGCTTTGCGCCGCGCTGAAGCAGGACCCGCGGCTTGAAGTGTTCACTGTCGAAGACCCGCAATTCCTGGATTCACCGGCGATTCACCAGTACAGCGTGATCCTGCTGCATTTCCAAAACTGGCAACGGCCGGGACCCGACGAACGCGCGCGGGAAAACCTCCGCCGGTTTGTCGAGGGCGGGAAAGGCCTGGTGCTCGTGCATTTTGCCTGCGGCGCCTGGCACGATGAGTGGCCTGAGTTTTCAAAGCTCGCGGGTCGCGTTTGGTTTGGATCCGACCCCGGCCCGGGCAAACGCCAGCACGACCCTTACGGCCCTTTCCGCGTTGAGCTGGTCAAGCCAGAGCACGCAATCGTGAGAGGGCTCGCCGATTTCGATACGCAGGATGAATTGTACACCTGTCTAATCGGAGTCCACCCGATCGAGGTCGTGGCGCAAGCCAAGTCACCTCTCGACGGGAAGTATTACCCCATGGCGTTTGTCTCGCGCGAAGGACGGGGCCGGACTTTCCATTGCGTGCTCGGCCACGATGTGAAGGCGCTGAGCGTTCCCGCGGTGCAGGAACTCTACCGCCGCGGCTGCGCTTGGGCGGCGGGATTGGACCCGGTCCCCGCGGCGTTAAAGCAGGCACCGTGACCGGGCGGCGTCGACCCCCGAAAATCTTTATGGGTAAAATACAAATCGGGATCAACCTCGAGTTCGTTCGTCACAATGACAAACCATTCGAATGGGCGGTCGCCAAAGCCGCGGAATTGGGGTACACGCATGTGGAGCCCATGGTGCACTGGGGGCGCGAGTTGCTCAGCGAAGCCGGGTATTTCCATAGTGTCTCGATGCTTGATGACCCGCTCAGGCTCAAGCGCGCTTGCGACCATGCCGGCGTCAAGCTGTCGGGACTTTCCTCACATACCCCTTTATGTAAGCCGGAAATCGGCACCGAATACCTCAAGCAGGCTGTCCGCTTCGCCGCCGAATGCGGCGCGCCGGTAGTCAATACCGACGAAGGCCCCAAACCCAGGTGGTCCAGCGAAGAGGAGGATTTCATTCTGATGCGCTACACCCTGATGGAGGCGGCGCAGGTCGCCGAGCCGCGCGGGATCTTTATTGGGCTGGAATGCCACCAGCAGTACAGCAAGTTTCCTGACGGCCTTGACCGAATTTATCGCCTGGTCAAGAGCCCGAGCCTGGGAATCAACTTCGATACCGGGAACGCTTACCTTTGCGGGCAGGACCCTTACTCATGGCTGAAACGTGTGGCTGAGCGCCTGGTGCATTTGCACGCCAAGGACATCTCGGTGCAACAATCCGGCACCGAGCGCGGCAAGGTGACAGGCACACCGGTGGGCTGCGCTTGCGGCGACGGCGTGATCGATTGGGCAAGGGTGATTCAAATCGTGCGCACGGAATGCCCCCGTGACATCGTTTTCTCGGTGGAATGCGGCACCATTGACCAGGCCGAACGCTCGATTCATCATTTACGGAAATTGCTCTGACCTATCTCTCATGCAAACGCGTTTCGACCTCACTCAAGCCGACATCCCGCGGGCCTGGTACAATTTGTCCTCGGATTTTCCACAGCCCTTGCCGCCACCCTTGCATCCGGGCACAAAACAGCCGATCCCGCCGGAGGCCTTGGAAGCGATCTTTCCCAAAAACCTGGTCCAACAGGAAATGTCTTCCGAACGTTGGATCGAAATCCCTGAACCGGTTCGGGAGATTTACGCGCTGTGGCGCCCGACGCCGCTGCTTCGCGCGGTACGGTACGAGAAGGCCCTGCAAACTCCGGCGCATATTTATTATAAGTACGAGGGCGTCAGCCCCGCCGGCAGTCACAAGGTGAACACCTCAGTGCCCCAGGCATTTTTCAATAAAATCGCCGGAACAAAACGGCTCGCTACTGAAACCGGCGCGGGGCAATGGGGCGCGTCGCTGGCGCTGGCTTCCAAACTGTTTGGGTTGGAGTGCAACATTTACATGGTCAAAGTCAGTTTCCAGCATAAGCCCTACCGGCGAATGCTCATGCACACTTGGGGCGCATCGGTTCACCCCAGCCCCAGCGACCAGACCGAGTACGGGCGCAAGTTGCTCGCTGAAGACCCGCATTGCCCTGGCAGCCTGGGCATTGCCATCAGCGAAGCTCTTGAAGACACTGCCAAACATCCCCATACCAAGTACTCCCTTGGTAGCGTGCTCAATCATGTCTGCCTTCACCAAACGGTGATTGGGCAGGAAAGTATTCTGCAAATGGAGATGGCGGGCGAAGAGCCGGACGCGATTTTTGCCTGCTGTGGCGGCGGCAGCAATTTCGCCGGACTGGCGTTTCCTTTCCTGCGCAAAAAAATCACTGAAGGAAGGAAGTACCGCATCGTTGCGGTCGAGCCTTCAGCCTGCCCGACTTTGACCAAAGGAGAACTGCGTTATGATTTCGGGGACACGGCCGAGACGACGCCGTTGTTGATGATGTACACCCTCGGTCACAAGTTCATGCCTCCGGCGATTCATGCTGGCGGACTGCGCTATCACGGCATGTCGCCCATGGTCAGCCACGCGCTCAAACTGGGCCTGATCGAAGCCGAAGCTTATCATCAAACGGAGGTGTTTCAGCAGGCGACTCTTTTTGCCCAGACCGAAGGAATTGTTCCGGCGCCCGAATCGGCTCACGCGATTGCCGCAGTGGCGAAAGAGGCCAAGGCGGCCCGTGAGGCCGGACGGAAGCGCGTTTTAATCTTCAATCTCTCCGGACATGGCCTGCTGGATCTCAGCGCTTACGAGACTTACCAGAGCGGCAAGTTGCAGGATTGTTGAGGTTGCACAATCCGACGGTTTTCGGCGTCGCGTCCGACCGAAAGGGCGCCAAGGGCGGTCTTCATACCAGCCTAGGGCACCAGCCCTAGGAAAGGGGTGTCACAAAACAAAACCCCAGCGCCAAAGGCGCTCAAGGATCCAAGGAATTGACGCCGACCAGGCCGGTTAGAGGAGTCCAGGTGGCCTCGTTATGCGGCTGGTTATCGTTGTTCCAACGACTGCGCCAGAGTGAGTTTGGCGTCGAATCGATCACATCATTGCGGCGCGGATTCTCGACATGGCCGTCGGCGAACAGAAGATCAGTCCGGTAATTATGCCGGTTGGAAGGCCGTTGGGTGTGGGATGGCGAGTTGTCGGTTGGATCCATGTTGGCGTTGAAGCTGATCCCGCTTTGAGCCGCGGGAACGTCCCCAACAATCAGGAACTGAGTTGGCGCAACCACAGTCGTGTCCTTTACCTTGGCTACGCTGGCCACGTTGCCGTTAATGTCTCCCCCGATCCCCAAAGAAAATTGGCCCGGATTCGCCAGGCCCCAATCATTGCAGCCCAGTGAAAACCGGGCGTGATCGCTGATGCCAAATACCTGGAAGACCCCGTTCTCGTCAGTGCCGCCCAAAGTTTTGTTGACGTTTGTGTCCCAGGCGCTGTTGGGGTTGGCTGCCGGGCAGAAAAAGGACTTGCGGTTGTTGCCCATCAGGGCGAGCAAACGAGGTGCCCAAACATAGTAGTAACCGTGCGTGGTCGAAAGCGACCCGGTGTACTCCTTGTAATCACCCACATACATGACGTTGGCGATGCCAATCTGGCGCAGGTTATTGATGCAGGAAGCCTGCTGTCCTTTGGCTTTGGCGCGAGACAAAGCGGGCAAGAGCATGGCGGCCAGAATCGCGATAATCGCAATGACCACCAGTAGTTCAATCAGCGTGAAACCTCGGTGGAGCGTGCTCGTGTGCGATGGGCTTGGGGGGGTGGGCTTGGTCATATTCTCGTGCTTGTACGCGGTCTTTGCCGTTACAAATGGTAAAGCACTGGAGTCGGATCGACAAGTTGGTTTGGGACAGCGGTTTGGAGTTCAGGCTTGCGTGAGGCACGCAGGACGTCTCGCCTGCCTGGGTTTGGAGTCCCGCCTTAAGGCTAATGCCTTTCGGTAATTATTCATCAGCTGCCTCGAGGACTGATATGGTAAGGGGCTCGGTCGAACTTTTCTGATGCTTTTTGCGCGGCCAACGCTGGATCGGTTGGCGCATCGC
>Ga0070741_10019619_pt1 | contig 10772 bp, 9 predicted proteins | sample Coa_R1_4_FD_66440 | JGI IMG/M metagenome (GOLD analysis project Ga0070741, IMG submission 66440) | Surface soil microbial communities from Centralia Pennsylvania, which are recovering from an underground coalmine fire - Coalmine... | ecosystem: Environmental > Terrestrial > Soil > Unclassified ... | reverse complement strand
TCGCAGCTCGCCGCCGACACGACCGAGGACGACCTCGTGCCGAGCTACTACGACACGACGACCGGGACGTGGAAGAAGGCCGACAACGTCACGATCGACAAGACGAACCACGTCGCGATCGTGCTCGTCGACCACTTCACCGACTTCGCCGTGCTCGCCACGACCACGACCCGCTCGACGCAGACGTCGTTCGCGCTCTTCGTGCCGCTGTCGCCGCGTTCGGTGGCGCCGTGAGCGGTGGGGCCCCGCGCCGCGGCCGGCGCGGGGCCCGCCGCGATCGCGGTCGATCCTAGATGCGCAGCCTCGGGTCCAACAGATCGCGCAGGCCGTCGCCGAAGAAGTACACGGCCAGCACGGTGATCGTGAGCGCCAGCCCCGGGAAGATCGCGACCCAGGGCGCCAGAGCCACGTAGGCCCTCCCGTCGGCGATCATGGCGCCCCAGCTCGGAACCGTCGGCGGGATCCCGATGCCGAGGAACGTGAGCGACGACTCGGCGATCATCATGGTGCCGACCTGCTGCGTCGCGAGCACGATGACCGGCGTCCAGACGCCGGGCAAGACGTGCCGCAGGACGATGCGCGGCGGCGGCGTGCCGAGCGCGCGGGCCGCCTCGACGTAGGGCATCTCCTTGAGCGAAAGGACGACGCCGCGCACGACCCGGGCGTAGCCGAGCCAGCCGGTCAGGCCGAGGATGAGGATCAGGCCGACCAGGTTCTGGCCGAACAGCGCGACCGAGACGATCGCGAGCAGGACGAACGGGATGGCGAGCAGCGTGTCGACCAGCCGCATGACCGCCGTCTCGACGAATCCGCCGACGTAGCCAGCCAGGAGGCCGAGCGTGACGCCGACCGTGCCGGCCAGGAGCACGGCGGTCGCGCCGATCAGCAGCGAGACGCGCGCGCCGTACATCACGCGGCTGAGGATGTCGCGCCCGAGCGGGTCGGTGCCGAGCAGGTGGGCGGCGCCGGCCGGGTCGACGAAGCCGGGCGGCCGGTTGTTCAGCTCCGGCGCCTGGGCGAGCGGCGGGAACGGGGCGAGGACGGGCGCGAAGAGCGCGACGAGGACGGCGATCGCGATGAGCACGGCGCCGGCGACCAGGCGGCGGTTGCGGCGGGCGCGTCGCCAGCGCGAGGCGGAGTGCCCAACTGGTTCGTCGATCGCTTCTCCCGGTGGGAGAGGGTTGGGCCGAGGCCCCATCTCCAGCAGGGTCGTCGGCTTCGCCGCAGCGGCTCGGTCCAGCGGGCCCTCACCCTTGCCCTCTCCCATCGGGAGAGGGGGCCGCGGCGTCATCAGCTTACCCTGATCCGCGGGTCGAGCCAGGCGTAGAGCACGTCCACCAGCAGGTTCATGAAGACGAAGGCGAACGAGACCACCAGCACATCGGCCTGGACGACCGGGTAGTCGCGCGACGAGATCGCCTGGACGGCGATCTGGCCGACGCCTGGCCAGGCGAAAACCTGCTCGACGATCACCGCGCCGCCGAGCAGCGAGGTGAGCTGCAAGCCGAGCACCGTCACGAGCGGGATCAGCATGTTCCGCAGCGCGTGCTTCGTCACGACGACCCGCTCGCGCAGACCCTTCGCGCGGGCGGTGCGCACGTAGTCCTCGTGCAGGACGTCGAGCATGCCCGAGCGGACCAGCCGCGTGACGATCGGCATCAGGACCGCGGCGAGCGTGAGGGCCGGCAGCACGACGTACTCGGGGCCGAAGGAGCCGGAGGTGGGCAGCAGATGGAGGTTGACGCTGAAGACGAAGATCAGGACGATGCCGAGCCAGTACGGCGGCGTCGCCTGGCCGACCAGCGTGAGGCCGACGCCGAGGTAGTCCCAGATCGAGTCGCGCTTGATCGCCGAGATGATCCCGACCGGCAGGGCGACCGCCAGGGAGATCGCGAAGGCGATGGCGCCGAGCACGAGCGTGCGCGGGAGCGCGCGCAGGATCACGTCGAGCGCCGGCTCCTTGTAGAAGAGCGATCGGCCGAGGTCGCCCCGCAGCGCGCGGCCCATGAAGATGAGGTACTGGACGTAGACCGGTTGGTCGAAGCCGAGCTCGTGGCGCGCCTCGGCGATCTGCTGCGGGCTGGCCGTCTCGGCGAGCAGGAGCGTGATCGGGTCGGAGGGCGCCAACCGCAGCAGCAGGAAGACGATGACCGAGACGCCCCAGAGGACGACGACGGATTGGAGGAGGCGGCGGCCGATGTAGGCAGCCAATTACGGGGTTGAGGGTTGAGGGTTGAGGGTTGAGGGAGGGTTCAGGGGTTGCACCTCGGTTGGGCGACGGGGTTGGGAGGTGGGGGGTGAGGGACGGGCGCGGGGTTGAGGGTTGAGGGACAGCGCGGGTTGAGGGTTGAGGGACGGCGCGGGTTGAGGGTTGAGGGTTGAGGGAAGGTCCGGGGTGCAGCTCGGCCGGGCGACGGGGTCGGGTTGGAAGGAGGGTTTGGCGGTTGCACCTCGGCCGCCCAGCAGAGTTGGCGGTTGGGGGTTGAGGGAAGGTCCGGGATTGGCCATCGGCAGTCCTTCATGTGGGACGTCACGATGGAGGGTGCTAGCGAGAGTTGGGGGTTGAGGGAAGGTCCGGGATTGGTCATCGGCCAACCAGCAGGGCTGGCGGTTGGGGAAGTGAGGGTCGAGGGAGGGTTCGGGGGGTGCACCTCGGCGGAGCGACGGGGCCGGGCGGTTGGATGTCGAGGGAAGGTCCGGGGTGCAGCTCGGCCGGGCGACGGGGCTGGGGTGGAGGGTGAGGGGTCGGGGGTGCCGCTCGGCCGACCGGGCGAGGGTGGCGGATGGTGTGACCGGGGGCGAGTGGCGGGTGCGGGTCACGGGGTGCCCTCCCGGCCGACCGGCGGGGGTGGCGGTTGGCGGTGACGATGCGCGTCCGCCGGCCGCCGGACCTCGTGCGCGTCGTGGTGGCCCGGCCGACCGGGCGGGGGTAGCGGTTGGGGAGTGAGGGTCGAGGGAGGGTTCGGGGGGCGCATCTCAGCCGACCAGCGACTTGCGCAGGCCGCTGAGCATGCGGCTCACGCGCGCGGCGTGCTCGCAGAGGGTCCCCCGTTCTTCGTCCCCCAGGTAGCCGAGTCGCGTTGCGAGGCTGAGCTGCGAGACCAGCTCGAAGACGGACCCTGCCGCGATCTCGATGAAGCGCGCGAAGTCCAGCCGTGACGCCCGTGAGCTGCCCTCGGCGATGTTCGACGAGATCGACACCGCCGCGCGTCGCACCTGCGTCGTCAGCCCGAATCGCTCGTCGCCCGGGAAAGCCCGGGTCGCCTGGTACACGCGCTCTGCCAGCGCCTGGGCCTCCCACCAGACCTCCAGCTTCTCGAAGTTGAAACCGCTCTCCCGCTCCGTCCGTCCCTCAACCCTCAACCCTCAACCCGTCCATTACCCCGTCAAGCCGCAGGCGTAGACGCGCGTGTCGCCGCCGGTGCGGCCCTGGAAGCCGGTCACGCGCTTGCGCACGCCCCAGATCAGCTCGCGGAAGTAGATCGGGAACTCGACGTTGTCGTCGTAGATGACCTGCTGGACCTTCTTGTAGGCGGCGTCGCGCTTGGCCGGGTCGAGCTCGCTGGCCGCCTGCTGGATCAGCGTGACGATCTGTGGGTTGATCTCCTTGTAGAAGTTCCCGAACGTCTCGTCGACGATCAGCGTCTGGTAGTTGGGGCCCGGGTTCTGGGCCCGCCCGACCTCCTGGATCACCAGGTCGAACTGGCCCGACTTGCGCGCGTCCGTGTACGCGCCTGGCTCGAGGAACTGCAGCTCCACGTCGAAGCCGAGCGTGCGGAGCTGGTTGGCGATGTACTCGCCGGTCTCCTTCAGTCGCGGGAACCAGGCCGGGTTCATCTTGAACTGGATCTTGGTGCCCGGCTGGAGCTTGGCGGTCTGGAACAGCTCCTTCGCCTTGCCCATGTCGAACGGGATCGGCGAGTTGAACAGCTTCTCGTCGTAGCCGACCGTGCCGGGCGGGATCGTCGCGCCGACGTTCTTGCCCAGCTTGGTGATGTTCTTGACGATGTTGTCGCGATCGGTCGCGTAGGAGACGGCGTAGCGCGCCTCCTTCAGCTTGAACGGCTCCTTGCGGACGTTGAACGTGATCGCCAGCAGACTCGAGCCGGGCGAGCGCACGATCGTGATGTTCTGGTCCTTGCCGAGCTGCTCGGCCTGGTCGCCGGAGAGCGAGTCGATCACGTCGACCTCGCCGCTCTGGAGCGCGGCGATGCGGGTCGCCTCCTCGGGGATGGGCCGGAAGACGTACTGGTCGACCTTGACCATGTCCTTGACCCAGTAGTCCTTGTTCGCCTCGCCGACCCACTGCTGGTTGGGCGTCCACGACTTGAACTTGAACGGGCCGCTGCCGCCGATCTGCTTGTAGAACTCGGCGCCGTACTTCTTCTCGGCGGCCGGCGAGAGGATCGGCTCGGTGAAGGCGGTGATCAGGCCAGGGTTCGGCTTGGACAGGTCGAACTTGACGGTCGTCGGGTCGACGGCGGTGACCTTGGTGAGCACGTCCTTGAAGGCCGAGGCGTGCTGGAAGGTCGGGTTCTTCAGCAGCCGCTCGTAGGTGTAGACGACCGCGTCGGCGTTGAAGTCCGAGCCATCGTGGAACTTCACGCCGGTACGTAGCTTGAACGTGTACGACTGGCCGTCCGGCGCCATCTGCCAATCGGTCGCCAGGACGGGGACGAGCTTGCCCTCGGCGTCGGTGTCGACGAGCGGGTCGTACATGACCCGGGTGATGATCCCCTCCATCAGGCCAGAGATCTGCTGCGGGTCCTGCGTGCGCAGGTCGTCGCCGCGCGACCAGGTGATCTTCTTGCCGCCGCCCGAGCCGCCGAGCGCGCCGCACGCCGCCAGCGCCTCGACCAGCGCCGGGGCAGCCAGCGCCCCCAGCCCGAGCCGCATGGCCTGCCGCGTGAATCGCCGGCGCGAGATGGGTGTCAGGCGGTCCCAGACGAGTCCTTCGTTCGCCACTTTCTTCTCCTCTCTCCTGTGCTAGCCGTCGCCGCCGACGGCGAAACGCGAGCTCTTCGGGTTGGCGCGCCCCGTGGGTGCCTGCGCGCGACCGTCCGCACGGCCGAGCCGGCCGCGACGGACGGGTTGGAGCCTCTCCGGATCGGCGACGCGGTCAGCTCGACCCCGTTCTCAGGGACCTGGCGAGCTTCGGTCGAGGTGCCGCGCGCGCTCGAGGTCGCCGGTGCGCCGGGCACCGGGTGCGGGTGGCGGTCCATCGGGTCACGGGTCGAGTCGGCGGGTGGTGCCTTGTGCGGCCGCGCGAGCCACGCGGCGCCGCGGCGCGGGGCGGGACCGCTCACCTGGGGTTGGATGCGTACGGCGTGGCCACAGGCCGCGCCACGGCGAGCTCCTCGCCGGTCTGTGGCAGCCGACGGTGCGCTTCGGCGTCGGGTCGGAGGCGCCCGGCGCGGATGGACTGGTCGATCGCCCCGCCGATCGCCACGGAGGTCGGATTGGCGCCCGGCAGCTCACGGGTCCGCCCCGCCTTCGCGCGATCCATGGCGATCGTCGCCTTAGCCCTCGCCACGCCGCGAATGTTACCAAGACGCCATCCCTCGCCGTGCCGCCCAACAGGAGGGCGTCGCACCGCCAGCGAGTCGCGCGGTGGAGCGTGCCCCGGGGACGGCCGGTGGCGCTGGTGGGTGGGTAGGTCCGCGGCGCGCGCTCCCGCCGGCTGGCGAGGGCACTTCTTCGACAAATGTGGAACGCGGTTCAGCGGAACGTGTTCGAGCGTTCCGCCTCCCGGCCGATGACCGGGCGGGCCCTGGCCGGGAAACTTCGGATGGCGCGGACGACCACCCGCCCGTCGACCTGATCGTCCGCGCGCTGGCGACCAGACCCGATCAGCCGATCGCCGCCGACCAACTGGCGGCGCGCGCCCTCGCGATGGACGAGGGCATGGCGCGCGCGGTGTTCGGTCCGCCCCCGGCGCCGGGCGAGATGTGGTCGATCCGGGCCACAACGCGCTTCCAGCTGAAGGCCGGGCTGTACGACGTCGGCATCCTCGACTCGCCGCTGGCGAAGAACGCCAGCGGCGCCCAGGGAGCGGGCGGCTACGATCCGGGCCAGGACGTCTGGCTGCTCGGCGCTGCCTGCCGGTAGAACGCTCGAGCTCGCGGTCCAGCCCGCGGTGGCGCGGTTGTTGTTCGCCGGCCTACCCGCCCGCGGCGTGCGCCCGGTAGAATCGCGCCCCCGTGGACAGCCATGCGGACGAGGGTGGCCGCCGACCTGGCGGAGACGTCGAGCAGGTTCTCCCCGACGGTCTGTACGAGCAGCTGCTGACGGCTCGGCTCGCTCGGGCCGTCGACGCGCTCCGGCTGGCGACCGGCGGCGTCGATCCGGTCTCGATCGGTGGCCTCGACCCATCGGACGCACCGCGCTACCTCGCCGCGCACGTGGCCGGGGTGGTCGAGCGCGTGCTGCGCGCGCCACCGACCTCGGGCGATGCGCAGGCCCAGGTCGCGCTCTGCAACCGCATCGTTCGCCTGCTCTCGGCGCGCGACGCCGACGCCGCGGACCGCGAGGCCGACGCGATCGCCCGGGCCGCGCTGCTGCTGGCCGTCCAGCGCCACGTCGCCGGGCTCGGCCAGCGCGCGGAGCTCCCGCGCCCGACGACACCGCTCGCGCAGCACGCGTTGTTCGTCAACGCGCCGCACGAGCCCGCCCTCGCGGTCGAGCTCAAGCGCGAGCTCGCGTCGGCCGACCGGGTCGACCTGCTCTGCGCCTTCGTCATCTGGAGCGGCGTCCGCGTGCTGCTCGAGCCGCTCCGGCGCCTGCGCGAGCGCGGCGTGCCGCTGCGCGTCGTCACGACGACCTACACGGGCGCGACCGAGCCCCGCGCGCTCGACGCGCTGGCCGAGCTCGGCGCGGAGATACGCGTCTCCTACGACGCCCGCGCCACGCGGCTGCACGCCAAGGCCTGGCTGTTCGAGCGCCGCTCCGGCTTCTCGACCGCCTACGTCGGCTCCTCGAACCTCTCGCACAGCGCGCTCCACGATGGCCTGGAATGGAACGTCCGGCTCTCGGGCGTCGACTCGCCGCACCTCCTGGAGCGATTCCGCGCCGCCTTCGAGACGTACTGGGCCGACCCGCACTTCGAGCCGTACGAGCCCGCGCGCTTCAGGGCCGCGATCGGCTACCAGCCGACGACCGGCGACCTTCCGATCGGGCTGTTCGACCTGCGCCCGTTCCCGCACCAGGAGGAGATCCTGGAGCGGCTGAAGGTCGAGCGCGAGCGCCACGGGCGGTGGCGCAACCTGGTCGTGGCGGCGACCGGCACGGGCAAGACGATGGTCGCGGCCTTCGACTACCGACGCCTCCACGCCGAGCGGCCGGGCGCGCGCCTGCTGTTCGTCGCCCACCGCCAGGAGATCCTCCAGCAGAGCCTGTCCACCTTCCGCGCCGTGATGCGCGACGGCGGCTTCGGCGAATTGCTGGTCGCCGGCCAGCGGCCGACGGTCGGCCAGCACGTTTTCGCCTCGATCCAGTCGCTCAGCCGGCAGGACCTCGACGCGATCGAGCCGGGCCACTACGACGTCGTGATCGTCGACGAGTTCCACCACGCCGAGGCGGCCACCTACCGACGGCTGCTCGCGCACGTGCGCCCGTGGGTGCTGCTCGGGCTGACCGCGACGCCCGAGCGCGCCGACGGCGCCGACGTGACGCACTGGTTCGGCGGCCGGATCGCGGCCGAGCTGCGGCTCTGGGACGCGCTCGAGCAGGGGCTGCTCTGCCCGTTCCAGTACTTCGGCATCGCCGACGACGTCGACCTGCGGCACGTGCGCTGGCAGCGCGGGGGCTACGACCTGGCTGCCCTTTCTCGGCTCTACACCGGCGACGACGCGCGGGTCGCCAAGGTGCTCCAGGCGCTGCGCGACGTCGTCGGCGACCCCCGCAAGATGCGGGCGCTCGGCTTCTGCGTCAGCGTCGAGCACGCCCGCTACATGGCGCGCCGCTTCGACGCCGCGGGCATCCCGGCGCGGGTGATCTCCGGCGACACGCCGGCCGTCGACCGCGAGGCCGGTCTGCGGACGCTGCGCGACGGCGACGTCAACGCGCTCTTCTCGGTCGACGTGTTCAACGAGGGCCTCGACGTGCCGCAGGTCGACACGGTGCTCTTCCTGAGGCCGACCGAAAGCGCGACGGTGTTCCTCCAGCAGCTCGGCCGTGGGCTCCGCCGGACCGAGGGAAAGGCCGGTCTCACGGTCCTGGACTTCGTCGGCCAGCCGCACCAGCACTTCCGCTTCGAGCCGCGCTTCGCCGCCCTGACCGGCGCCCAGGGGCACCAGCTCGCGCGCCAGATCGAAGCCGGCTTCCCGTTCCTGCCGGCCGGCTGCTCGATCCACCTCGACCGCGTCGCCGCGCAGACGGTCCTGCGGAACGTCAAGGACGGGATCGCCGCGATCTCCGATGCGCGCCTCGCCCAGGAGCTGCGCCAGAAGGGCGACGTCCCGCTCGGCCGGTTCGTCCGCGAGAACCACCCGCTCGACCGCATCTACCGAGGCCGGCTGGGGTGGTCGAAGCTGCGCCAGATGGCGGGGTTCGTCGGCGACCTCGGACCGGACGGCGAGGTGTTGGCCCGCGCCGTCGGGCGCATGCGGCACGTCGACGACCCGGAGCGGATCGGGTTCTACGGGCGCCTGCTCGCGGTGGGGCGTCCCCCGGACCCGGCGACCCTTTCCGAGCGTGAGCGCCGGCTGCTGACGATGCTGCACGTGGATCTCTGGGGCGCCGACAGGACGAGCGGTACGCTGGCCGCGTCGCTCGCGCGCTTCTGGCGGCACGACGCGATCCGGGACGAGCTGCGGCAGCTCCTTCGGCTCCTCGACGACGAGTCGCCGCGCATCCCCACGCGGGCGGAGCTTGGCGAGGACATCCCTCTGTGGGTCCACGCCCGCTACACGCGCGGCGAGGTGCTCGCGGCGTTCGGGGTGTGGGACGTGGCCCGGCCGCCGAGCTCCCGCGAGGGTGTGCGCTACGTCGAAGCCGCCGCGGTCGACGTGTTCTTCGTGACGCTGCGCAAGACGGCGGCCCATTTCTCGCCGACGACGATGTACCGCGACTACGCGATCTCGCGCAGCCTGTTCCACTGGGAATCGCAGTCGACCACGTCCGCGGGGTCGCCGACAGGCCAGCGCTACATCCACCACGCCGAGCGCGGCTCGCGCGTGTGCCTGTTCGTCCGGGAGACGGGCGAGGACGCCCAGGGCAGGGCGATGCCGTTCCTGTTCCTCGGCACCGCCACCTACCGCGAGCACCGGGGCGACCGGCCGATGGCGATCACCTGGCAGCTCGACCAGGAGATTCCGGCCGACTTCTTCCAGGTTGCCCGCGCAGCGGCCTAGTCGCCACGCAGCGCCGAAGCCCACTGCACGCGGGCGGACCCGACCAGCGCGACCGTTCAGCGTCCGAAGCGGCCAGGTGCCATTGCCGTCATCGAGCCCGCGCCCTCGAAGGCGAGAGTGCCCGCAGCATCGACGTGGACCGCGCCGCGGCGGGCGACGGCGGCGAGCGCGCCCGGGGCGAAGCCGGCGTCGAGGCACCTCAGGAGCACGTCCCGCACGCGGGGCAGTCGCTTCGACGGGAGCCCGCCGGTGGGCACGCTCTCTTCGTCATCTCATCCGCGTTGTTGTCCGTTTACTCCGTGCGAGACGACTGCTCGCACACGACGCGATCGATCGCGCCGCGGCGAGGACCCAGGCACCCGCTCGACCCCGGCCGATCAGGCGACGAAGCGGACCTCGAGACGCCTGCCGGTTGCCCTGGCGATGCGCCGCAGCGCCTCGACCCGCGGTGCCTCCTCCCCGCGCTCCCACCGCGAGACCCGGCTCTGGCTGGTGCCGATGGCCCGGGCGAGCTCTGGCTGGGCCATCTTGGCCGCCAGGCGCGCGGCCAGGACCTCGCGCGCCAGCTCGTAGCTCGGCTCGCTCGCCTCCAGCTTCGCCCGCAGCGCTGGGTCGCGCCGCGGCTCCGTCTCGAACTGCTCCAGGGTCTTCCAGTCACTCATTGCCCTCGCTCCACTCGGCAAGCCGCCGCTCAGCAAGCTCGATCGATGCCCGCGGCGGCCGCTGCGCCTTCTTCACGAAGCTCGCCAACAGCACCATCAGGCGGCCCCGCGGACGCCGAACAGCACGCGGTTGACGTCCGAGCCGCGCCGCGTCCGCAACTCGAACACGTCCGGCGTGAGCCGCTTGACCCGACCCTCCGCGAGCAGCGCCAAGCCGAACTCCCGCAGCAGCCGAAGGTCGTGGATGACTTTGGAAAGCAGGTCGTCGAAATGGGGACGGGGACTGTGAAAAGGGCGCCCACTGTGGCCTCATCGCAGCCGCCTCAAGGAGGCGTTGACCGCCTCGAGATGGAACGCCGCCGGGTCGAACGCGCGCCCGATCCACTCGATCATCTCGTCGTGCTCGGGGTGGGTAGGATCCGCGACCGCTTCGAGGAACACCCCGTAGCGCCAGACGCCGCCGACGTCCTCCGGCGGCGCGGCGCGCCGCCCGGCCAGGCACACCGGGTAGACGGCGCCAGGTTCGGCCGGCCGCACCTTCTCGACCACGATCTGGTGCCACCAGCTGTCGCCGAAGTCGTACTCGTAGGTGAAGCGCGCCCGTTCGCCCGGCGCGACCTCGCTCAGCCGGACCCGCCGCTCGTCCTCGACCTCGCCCCAGCCGCCGTCGCCCGGCACGCCGATCTGCCGGCCGCCGACCTCGAACTGGTGCAAGTGGACGTCGGCCCAGCCCATCGCGACTTGCAGGATCTCGTGCAGC
>Ga0070741_10019618_pt1 | contig 10773 bp, 11 predicted proteins | sample Coa_R1_4_FD_66440 | JGI IMG/M metagenome (GOLD analysis project Ga0070741, IMG submission 66440) | Surface soil microbial communities from Centralia Pennsylvania, which are recovering from an underground coalmine fire - Coalmine... | ecosystem: Environmental > Terrestrial > Soil > Unclassified ... | reverse complement strand
CGGACAGCCCGAGGGACAGGGAAACCCGGTAAATCCGTACCTAGAGGACGACGATCATGACTGAGGCCACCACGACCAATCCGAAACCGAAATCCAAGCCCGCCTCTGCGTTCGAGGCCCCGAAATTCGAAATCCCCTCCTTCGAAATGCCGAAGATGGAAGTGCCTGCCGCGTTCCGCGAAATCGCGGAAAAGAGCGTCTCGCAGGCCAAGGACACTTGGGAAAAGATGAAGACCGCGACCGAGGAAGCCACCGACGTGCTCGAGACGAGCTACGCCAGCGCCTCCAAGGGTGCCGCCGATTACGGCCTCAAGGTGATCGACCTCGCCCGCACCAACACCAACACGGCGTTCGATTTCGCGAGCCAGCTGCTTGCCGCCAAGTCGGTGTCGGAAGTCGTCGAGCTGTCGAGCTCGCACGTGCGCTCTTCGTTCGAGACCGCGACGACGCAGGCGAAGGAGCTTGCCGCGCTCGCCCAGAAGGTCACGACCGAAGCCGTCGAGCCGATCAAGGCCGGCGTCACCTCGGCCTTCAAGAAGGTTGCGTAAGCGTTCCAGGCGTCTCGTTGCGTAGCAAAGCCCGGGCCTCGCGCCCGGGCTTTTGTTTTGAACGAAGGCGCGAACGCGAGCGATCAGTCTTTGGTTGTCATTCCGGGGCGCGACCGCGCGACCCCGGATCCATTTGTATTTGCGGCTGGATTCCGGGGCCCGCACCTTCGGCGCGTCCCGAAATGACGTAAGGAACCTTGCTTGCCAAAGCGGCCCGTTGCTCCTAGTTTCCGGCTCCTTCCGGCCCCGTGCAGGTGTAGCTCAGTTGGTTAGAGCGCTGGTCTGTGGAACCAGAGGTCGGTGGTTCAAGTCCACCCACCTGTACCAATCCCGTCACTGAATCCGATTACTGAGACGCCGCTCATGGCGTCGGTCATCGCCGGGCATGAGATCTCGTCTAAGGCCGCTAAAGTTTCAAACCTGCGGCAATCGGCTATAAGCGTGCGGCTTTTTGGTCAGCACGAAAGAGGTTCTCGATGGCCGGCGAATTTGCAGGAAAGGTTGCCGTCATCTCCGGAGGAAGCCGCGGCATCGGGCGCGCGATCGCCGAAGCGCTGGCGCGCGAGGGCGCGCAGACCGTGCTGCTCGCCGCCTCTGCCGACAATCTTGCGGCCACCGCCAAGCGGATTACCGGCGCCGGCGGATTGGCGCCGCTGACTATCGCCGGCGACCTTCGCAAGCTCGATGTCTGCGAGGATGCGGCGAAGCAGGTGCGCGAGCGCTTCAAGCGCTGCGATTTTCTCGTCAACAGCGCGGGCGCGACCAGGAGCGGCGCCTTCGCCGAACTCGCCGACGATCTGTGGCTCGACGGCTTCGCGCTGAAATATTTCGCCTGCGTGCGGCTGTGCCGCGCCTTCTGGCCGATGCTGAAAGAAGCGAAAGGGCGCGTGGTGAATATCGACGGCGGCGCCGCGCGCACGCCCGATCCGCTGTTCATGATCGGCGGTTCGGTCAATGCGGCGATGGCGAATTTCTCCAAGGCGCTCGCGCAGTTGGGCAAGCGCGAGGGCGTGAACGTCAACGTGATCCATCCTGGCTCGACCGAGACCGACCGCGCGACGCAGCTTTTCGCCCAGCGCGCCGCAGCCTCCGGCAAGACGCCTGCCGAAGTGCGCGAGCAGGCGATCAAGGACGGCATGGGCCAGCCGGAAGACGTCGCGGAACTTGCGGTGTTTCTCTGCAGCGCGAGGTCGAAGCACATCCAGGGCACTGCGATTGCGGTCGACGGCGGGGCGACGCCCGGACTTTATTAGCCGGAATAAGAACCGCGCAGGCGGGTTTGTCTCACAACGCGGCGCGAACGCGCCGGTTGGGAGGCTGCCCATGTTTGCAATTCGTATCGCCGTTGCCGCGCTCGTTCTGGCAAGTTCCGCGGCGCTCGCGCAACAGCCGCAGAGCGTGCGCATCCGCGGCCAGATCGAGACAATCGACGGCAACATGCTCGCGATCAAGGCGCGCGATGGAACCAGCGTCGCGGTGAAGCTCGCCGACGACGCGCGCGTGCTTGCGCAGGTGAAGGCGTCCGCCGACGACATCAAGCCGGGCGCTTTCGTCGGCATCGCCGGCGTGCCCGACAACGACGGAAGCGTGAAGGCGATTTCGGTTCATTTCTTCCTGGATTCGCAAAGGGGCGTGATCGCCGACCGCCACGGTCCCTGGGATCTTCTGCCCAATTCCACCATGACCAACGCCTACGTCGAGACGAGCGTTGTCGGCGTGAACGGGCGCGAGGTCCTGGTGAAATACAAGGACGGCGAGAAGAAAATTCTGGTGACGCCGGAAACGAAGATCGTGCGGAACGCGCCGGCCGAGCGCAGCGAGGTGAAAGCAGGCGCGCAGATCATCATCTTCGCCGCGCAGAAGCAGCCGGACGGCTCGCTGGTCGCGCCCGCGATCTATGTCGGCCGGGACGGTGTGACGCCGCCGATGTGAGCCTGCGTCGGCTCGCGGCTGCGGACCTTATCGCCGCGCCAGTAAGCGGCGGCAAGATCGACGATCACGACAGCAAAGCCGGCCCCGAGCACGAGCCAGCCGGGGCGGATATCCGCGTCGAAATCGAACGCGGTCGAGAGAATGCGCATCGGCGAGACGCGGTAGGCGATCCCGATCCCGATCGCTTCGCCGGCAAAGGTGAGCACGGCCGCGAGTATCGCCAGTCCGGCGAGCATCGCGGCGGACAATTCGCTGCGGCCCGACCATGCCGCGATCGCGCGATAGACCATGAGCCAGCCGAATATCGCGGCGGTGAAGACCGGCACGCTCACGTCTGCTTTGGTCTGCTGGAAATAATGGATGAGCGCGAGCAGGCCGATCACGTAGACGATCTGGTGCAGCCGCCGCCAGCGCTGGCCCCCGAGCCGCTTCACCATTCCGTCGGTCGAGGTGATTGCGAGCACGGTCAGGCCGATCAGCGCGGTGAAGCCGATGGTGAGATAAAGCCTGAGGACGATCTCGCTTGCGACTTTCCACAGGTCGAACGACTGGTCGGCGATATAAAGACAGAAATGCGTTGCGGCGTAGCAGAAGGCGCCGACGCCGATCATGCGCCGCACGTCGATCAGCGAGCCGAAGCGCGCGATGCGGCGCAGCGGCGTCACCGCGAGCGTCAGCAGAATGAACATCAGCGCCCAGAATCCGGTGCGGTGGATCACGTCGTTCAGCGGGCGCGCGCCGAAGCCGGTGGTGGCGAAGGCATAAGCCGCGAGCACGACCGGCCAGATCAAGAGCGCGAGTGTCGCGAGCCGCAGCGGCGAAATGCGTCCGCGCCGGTCGAGCCAGATTTGCCAGGGGCGTTTCATGGTGCTGCGCCTAGCATGCAGGCAAAGTCACATGCCAATGGAAAAGCCGTGATCTGCCCAATCATGCAGCACAAACGAGGCCAAAGCGCCAGGAACTGCCGAGCACGGAGGCTCGGGGTGCCCTGAAATTGCACGCGGCGGCGCTGGCACGGGCATTGCAAACCATCAGGCACGTTTGCGGCTGCACTGAGGAGCGTATTCATGTCCACCTTCGACGATGCCTTCGATCCGAAGCGTTCTTTGAACTCCACCGGCTGCTCGTGCGGCCGTCACGTGAACCAGCACGAACATGAGCGCGACGGGGTCCGTCAGCTCCAGTGCCAGCCGGTCGAAGCGCCGAGTGCGGAAAAATCCTACGAAGGCGTCGTTGCATCTGCGGTGATGCGAGCGATGTTTCCGAAGGATGCGGCGCGACGCGCCTTCCTGAAATCGCTTGGTGCGTCGACGGCGCTCGCCGCGCTCAGCCAATTCTTCCCACTCAAGACCGCGACCGACGTGTTCGCGCAAGGCGGCGCGATTGAGAAGAAGGACCTCAAGGTCGGCTTCATTCCCATCACCTGCGCAACGCCGATCATCATGGCGAAGCCGATGGGCTTCTACGAGAAGCACGGTTTGAACGTCGAGGTCATCAAGACTGCAGGCTGGGCTGTCATCCGCGACAAGACACTGAACAAGGAATACGACGCTGCGCATATGCTGTCGCCGATGCCGCTCGCGATTACGATGGGCGTAGGCTCCAATCCGATCCCGTACACCGCGCCGGCGATCGAGAATATCAATGGCCAGGCGATTACCCTGTCGATCAAGCATAAAGACAAGCGCGATCCGAAGGACTGGAAAGGCATGAAGTTTGCCGTCCCGTTCGACTATTCGATGCACAATTATCTCTTGCGCTATTATCTCGCCGAGCACGGTCTCGATCCGGATGTCGACGTGCAGATCCGTGCGGTGCCGCCGCCGGAAATGGTTGCAAACCTCCGCGCCGACAATATCGACGGCTTTCTCGCGCCCGATCCGGTGAACCAGCGAGCAGTGTTCGATGGCGTCGGCTTCATCCACATGCTGTCGAAGGAATTGTGGGAAGGCCATCCTTGCTGCGTCTTCGCTGCCTCGAAGGAATTCGTGACCGGTTCGCCCAATACCTATGCGGCGCTGCTGAAGGCGATCATCGATGCGACGGCCTTCGCAACAAAAGCCGAGAACCGCAAACAGATCGCCGAAGCGATCGCGCCAGCGAATTATCTCAACCAACCGGTCACGGTGGTAGAGCAGGTGCTTACCGGTACCTTCGCCGATGGCCTCGGTAACGTAAAGAACGATCCGAACCGCATCGCCTTCGATCCGTTCCCCTGGCAGTCTTTCGCCATCTGGATCATGACGCAGATGAAGCGCTGGGGTCAGATCAAGGGTGACGTCGATTACAAGGCCATCGCCGACCAGGTCTTCCTTGCGACCGACACCACGAAATTAATGAAGGAAGTCGGGTTGACGCCGCCCACCACGACGTCGAAGTCTTTCGTGGTGATGGGCAAGACCTTTGATCCTGCAAAACCCGAGGATTATCTCGCGAGCTTCAAGATCAAGAAGTCGGCGTGATGGCTTTTTGAATCGGACGGATTGGGCGATGCCGGTCTCCCTTACGTTGCGCGCTGCGGTCGTTTCGATTGCGCTGTTCGCGATGTTCCTGCTTGCATGGCACATCGCCACGCGCGGCAGCGGCACAGCCGCGCAGATGTCGCCGGAATACGCAAAGCTGATGGGAATCACGGCGACGCAGGGCAAGTCCGCCATGCCCGGGCCGCTCGATGTCGGCGCAAAACTCTGGGAGCACCTGAAAAGCCCGTTCTACGACAAGGGTCCGAACGACAAGGGCGTTGGCATTCAGATCGCCTATTCGATCGCGCGCGTGCTGATTGGATACTTCCTCGCAGTGATGGTCGCGATCCCGATCGGTTTTCTGATCGGCATGTCGCCGTTGATGAATAAGGCGCTCGATCCGTTCATTCAGGTGCTGAAACCAATCTCCCCGCTCGCCTGGATGCCGCTCGCCCTCTACACCATTAAGGATTCCAGCCTTTCGGCGATCTTCGTGATCTTCATCTGCTCGCTCTGGCCGATGCTGATCAACACCGCCTTCGGCGTGTCGTCGGTGCGCAAGGAGTGGCTCAACGTCGCGCGCACCCTCGAAGTCGGCACGCTGCGCCGCGCCTTCACTGTGATCCTGCCGGCGGCCGCGCCGACAATTCTCACGGGCATGCGCATCTCTATCGGCATTGCTTGGCTTGTCATCGTCGCGGCCGAAATGCTCGTCGGCGGCACCGGCATCGGTTATTTCGTCTGGAACGAATGGAATAACTTATCGATCACCAATGTGATCAATGCGATTTTGCTGATCGGCGTTGTCGGGATGATGCTCGACCAAGTCCTCGCGCGTTTCCAGCGCATGGTCACGTTTCCGGAGTGAGCGGCATGACCGAGAAATTCGTCTCGCTCGAGGCTATCGCCAAGCGTTATACCGCGCCCGGGGGCGGGACGGCCACGATCTTCGAGAATCTCTGGCTCTCGATGAGGCGCGGCGAGTTCACCTGCATCATCGGCCATTCCGGCTGCGGCAAGACGACGGTGCTGAACATCCTGGCGGGCCTCGATGAGCCGAGCGAGGGCACCGTGATCGTCGACAACCTCGCGATCGAAGGCCCGAGCCTCGACCGCGCCGTCATCTTCCAGAGCCACGCGCTTCTTCCCTGGCGCACGGTGGTGGGCAACGTCGCCTATGCCGTGTCGTCGAAATGGCGCCGCTGGAGCAAGGACCAGATCCGCGCACACGCACAAAAATTCATCGATCTCGTCGGCCTCACCGGCTCAGAGCACAAGCGCCCGTCCGAGCTCTCCGGCGGCATGAAGCAGCGCGTCGGCATCGCGCGCGCTCTCTCGATCCAGCCGAAGATGATGCTGATGGACGAGCCCTTCTCCGCGCTCGATGCGTTGACGCGCGGCACGCTGCAGGATGAGGTGCGCCGCATCTGCCAGGAAACTGGCCAGACCACGTTCATGATCACCCACGACGTGGACGAAGCGATCTATCTCGCAGACAACATCGCGCTGATGACCAACGGCCCAGGCGCGGTGATCGCCGAGATCGTCGAGAATCCGTTGCCGAAGGATCGCAAACGTATCGAGGTGCACAAGCACCCGCTCTATTACGCGCTGCGCAACCACATCGTGGATTTTCTCGTCACGCGCAGCCGCACCTTCGTTGCGGAAACCCCGGCCTTCGATCCGCGCCGCGTGCCCGTCGTGCGGCCGGGCTTCGAGCCGCTCGCCGCGACCGAACAGCAAATTGCGCGCGCTCGCGCGTAACTCGTCAAATCATCTGGGGAGAGAACCATGAAACGCATCGACCTCACCGAAAAGCTTCTCGACATCAAGCGCGAGAAGGGCTGGACCTGGAAATACATCTGCGGGGAGATCGGCGGCATGTCGCCGGTGATGGTCGCGGGCGGCGTGCTCGGCCAGCAGAAGATGACGAAGCCGATGGCGGCGGCCGCGGCGAAACTGTTCGGCCTCACCAAGGCGGAGGAGGCGCTGCTGAACGAAGTGCCGATGCGCGGCACCGGCACGCCGATGCCGCCGACCGATCCGCTGATCTATCGCTTCTACGAGCTCGTGATGGTGAACGGCCCGGCGTGGAAGGCGCTGATCGAGGAGGAATTCGGCGACGGGATCATGTCTGCGATCGATTTCGACATGACGATCGAGCGCCAGCCCGACCCGAAGGGCGACCGCGTGCGGATCGGCATGACCGGCAAATTCCTGCCGTTCAAATATTACGGCGCGACGGGGAACGCGCAGGCGTATGGGTACAAGGAGGAGTAGCGCCAGCGATGCATCTCGAAGGATCGAGGCCTCAACTGATCGGGCCTCAATAGTTCGAGACGTGCCTTGCGGCGCTCCTCACCATGAGGATCACTTTCTGAGAAGCCCCTCCACCGCGTTCCGCAACTTCTCCGGCAGCTTCACCGGCTTATTACTCGCGCGATCCACATAGACATGCACGAAATGTCCCTGCGCGGAGGCTAAGTCGTCGTCGTTGCGAAACAGCCCGATGCCATAGCGCACGCTTGAATTGCCGAGATGCTCGACGCGCAGCCCCGCATGAACCGTGTCGGGATAGGCCATCGGTGAAAAATAATTGCACTGCGTCTCGACCACGAGACCGATCACTGCGCTCTTCTGGATATCGAGGCCACCCCGTTCGATCAGGAAGCGGTTCACCACCGTGTCGAAATAGAAATAATAGACCGCGTTGTTGACGTGGCCGTAAGGGTCGTTGTCGGCCCAGCGCGTGGTGATCTCGACAAAATAGGAAAAATCGGCGCGCCGCGCGGGCGTGGGACGCGATGCTTTCGCGTCCGCCATCAGCGCTTCTTCTTCGCCACGGGTTTCGCCGGCGGCTTGCCGTTCGCTTTTGCCGCCGCGGCGCCGGGTACGGTCGAGAGATCGACCACGTCGCGCGTGATGCCTTTGACCGTCGTCACGCCGCACAACGCCATGGTCGTGTCGAGTTCCTTGCCGAGAAGCTCGATCGCCTTCGCGACGCCCTGTTGTCCGCCCGCGCCGACCGCCCACGCGAACGCGCGGCCGATCAGGCAGAAGCGCGCACCCAAGGCAATCGCGCGTACGATGTCGGCGCCGGTGCGGATGCCGCCGTCGAACATCACCTCGATGTCGGAGCCGACCGCGTCGGCGATTCTCGGCAGCATCGCGATCGACGACGAGGTGCCGTCGAGCTGGCGTCCGCCATGGTTCGAGACGACGATCGCGTCGGCGCCGGATTTCACCGCGAGCCGCGCGTCCTCGGTGTCGAGAATGCCCTTCAGGACCAGCTTGCGCGGCCACAGGCTCTTGATCCACTCGATGTCTTTCCAGTTCAGCGCCTGGTCGAATTGCGTCGCGGTCCAGGCGGACAATTCCTTCACGTTGTCCATGCCCTTCACGTGGCCGGCGAGATTGCCGAAGGTCCAGCGCTTGCCGGCGAGCACGCTCGCGACCCAGCGCGGTTTCATCATCATTTCGATGAGCGTGTGCGGCTTCAGCTTCGGCGGCACCGAAAGCCCGTTGCGCACGTCGCAATGGCGCTGCCCGAGCACCTGCAGGTCGACGGTGAGCACGAGGGCGCTGCAATTGGCGTTCTCCGCGCGCTTGATCAATTCGCGGATGAAGCCGCGGTCGCGCATGACGTAGAGCTGGAACCAGAACGGCTTGCCGGTCGCCTCCGCGATGTCCTCGATCGAGTTGATCGACATGGTGGAGAGCGTGAAGGGAATGCCCGCCTCGTTTGCGGCTTTCGCGGCGAGGATTTCGCCGTCGCCGTGCTGCATGCCGATCATCGCAACCGGGGCGAGGCCGAACGGCAATTTGCTTTTCTGCCCGATGATGGTCGCGGTCAGATCGCGGTTCGCCATGTCGACCAGGACGCGCTGGCGCAGCTTGATGCGCTGCATGTCCTCGCGGTTCGCGCGCAGCGTCTCCTCGCCGTAGGAGCCTGCGCAGATATAGTCGTAGAAGGCCTTGGGCACGCGGCGCTTCGACAATTCGCGCAGGTCTTCGATGCAGGCGACGGTCGTCATGGAGGGCTCGTCAAGGGAAGGGATATTCGCCTAGCACATCCGGATCGGGCGCAGAAAGGGCGGGGAACGCGGGCCACCGGGGTAGCGTTATCTACGAGGATTGCAACTACGGAGGATCCCGATGGAACGCCCTCGCAAGACCGATCGCGGCCGCGGCGGAGATACGCGTCCCGATCCGGAAACGGTCGAAGACAAGACCATGGATAAGGAAGAGCGCGCGCTGGAGCAGGGGCTCGAGGAGTCGTTCCCCGGGTCCGACCCGGTCAACGTGACGCAGCCGCAGAAGAAGAGCGACGTCAAAAAGCGTTCGCGCTAGAGCCTGATTTTATTGAGAAAGCCGCCGGTTCCCCATACGCCGGCGGCTTCACTATATTTGGCGTTAACCGTGGCGGCCCTTTCCGGCATGGCCGATTATGGGCCATAGACCGTCAGTTCAAAGATTATTTCAGCGTTTGGGGGTAAAGTGTCTTCAAAATCCGGCGTCCGGCTCGCTAATGGGGCAGGGGGATTTAACGACATGGCTCGCAAGTATTTCGGGACCGACGGCATTCGCGGCCGGGCCAATGGCGCCATTACGCCGGAGCTGTCGCTGAAGGTCGGCCAGGCGGCGGGACTGATTTTCCAGCGCGGCGAATATCGCCATCGCGTGGTGATCGGAAAGGACACGCGCCTCTCCGGCTACATGATCGAGACCGCTTTGGTCGCGGGCTTTACCTCGGTCGGCATGGACGTGCTGCTGCTCGGCCCGATGCCGACGCCGGCGGTCGCGATGCTGACGCGCTCGATGCGCGCCGACCTCGGCGTGATGATCTCGGCTTCGCACAATCCCTTCGACGACAACGGCATCAAGCTGTTCGGCCCGGACGGCTACAAGCTCTCCGACGAGGTCGAGCACGACATCGAGCGCCTGGTCGAGAGCGACGTCTCCAAGCGCCTCGCGCAATCGGCCGATCTCGGCCGCGCCAAGCGCATCGACGGCGTCCACGACCGCTATATCGAATTTGCCAAGCGCACGTTGCCGCGCAACCTCTCGCTCGACGGGCTGCGCGTCGTGGTCGATTGCGCCAATGGCGCCGCCTACAAGGTCGCCCCCGAGGCGCTGTGGGAATTGGGCGCCGAAGTCGTGTCGATCGGCGTCGAGCCGGACGGCCTCAACATCAACAAGGAATGCGGCTCGACCGATCCCGCCGCCCTCGCCGCGAAAATCCGCGAAGTGCGCGCCGACGTCGGCATCGCGCTCGACGGCGACGCCGACCGCGTGGTGATGGTCGACGAGCGCGGCCATGTCATCGACGGGGATCAGCTCCTCTCCGTGATCGCCGAGAGCTGGCACGAGGATGGCCGGCTCGAAAAACCGTTCGTCGTCGGCACCGTGATGTCCAATCTCGGGTTCGAGCGGCACCTGAAAGGCAGCGGCTTGACGCTCGTGCGCACGCCGGTCGGCGACCGCTACATTCTCGAGCGCATGCGCGAGAGCGGCTACAGCATCGGCGGCGAACAGTCCGGCCACATCATCCTGTCGGAATACGGCACGACCGGCGACGGCCTCGTGGCCGCGCTGCAGGTGCTCGCCGTGATGAAGCGGCAGAACAAGCCGATGTCGGAGGTCTGCCGGCGCTTCGAACCGCTGCCGCAGGTGCTGAAGAATGTGCGCTATCGCAAGGGCAAGCCGCTGGAAGACGCGACCGTGAAATCCGTCATCGACGGCGCCGAGCAGCGCCTGAACGGCCACGGCCGCCTGGTCATCCGCCCCTCCGGCACCGAGCCCGTGATCCGCGTGATGGGCGAGGGCGACGA
>Ga0070741_10019617_pt1 | contig 10773 bp, 19 predicted proteins | sample Coa_R1_4_FD_66440 | JGI IMG/M metagenome (GOLD analysis project Ga0070741, IMG submission 66440) | Surface soil microbial communities from Centralia Pennsylvania, which are recovering from an underground coalmine fire - Coalmine... | ecosystem: Environmental > Terrestrial > Soil > Unclassified ... | reverse complement strand
ACGTACGCAACGGCGGCAGCGGTGTGCAGGCGTGTCGTGGCGGGGATCATTCGCTGCCCTCCTCGGGGTCGTGGCGCCGGATCATGCCGACGCGCGGCACCGGCGGGGTCTGGGGACGGTCATCCTCATCACCGTCGGAGCGCTTCTGGCGGTTGACGCGGATGCGCGAGAAACTCGGGAGCACGATCTGATTGCGGCGGCCACAGGCCAGCCCCCAGGCAAAGATGAAGCAGCCGGCCGCGATCCAGCACACCGGGACTACGGCCAGGCAGACCAGCGATGCGATGGAAGCATCGGCCGGCTGCAACAGAACGAAAGCGAGTGGATAGGCCGTAGTCATCTGCGTGCGGTTATTGTGGATGGCTGTGGACCGCCGGTGCGTTCTCACCCAAACGTGCTGAGCAGCTGCTTGTTGGTCGGCGGCCGCACCGCCGGCTTGCTCTTTTTGTGCTTCCCCAGCTTCATCAAGGTTTTAGCAAGCCGCGCCCGCTTCCCGAGCGTGCCTTTGTCGCCGGCGTGCTGATCGGCGAACGCCGCGGTGGATTTGCCGGCACGCTTGGCGGCGGTACGGAAGGCGCCTTTGTGGTTCGCGGTCGCTTTTGCGATGAAGTTGGCCATCGGGATCTGCCTCTGGTTAGTGCCGGTTGTTCAGGTGCCGCGCGCAGCATTCCAAAATGAGCTTGCGGCTGCCGCACGGGCACAGCTCGTATTTGTTGACCCGCTGCCTGGGCGCCGCCGGCGGCGAGTGCACGACCAGCTTGGATCCAGTTCGCTCCAGGGCGGCCATCAGCAGCGGGCCGATCGGCTCCGGCTCGCCACTGGATCGCATCTGGGCTGGCAGATCCCGGTCGCTGGCCACGATCGTGTCTGGTCTCATGCAGCGCTATTACGCCGCGCGGCGCACGGTGAACGCCTGGCTCTTGGCGGAGTCTGAGGCGGTGGACGCGCTCCACTGCCCGGTGAGCGACAACGCCTGGTTGGCGGTCGTGTCGATCGAGCCGGTGACCGGCGTGATCGGTTTGTCGGTGACGGTGCCGGGCGCCCCGTCGGCGATGAAGCCGTAACAGGTGAACGTCCCGCCGGCGCCGGCGGTGCGGATGATCACGCGGATCCGGATGGTGCAAACGTCGTTGGCGGCGTTGTTCACGGCGCCGCTGCTCGCCAGCACGGTGCCGCCGATCTTGAGCTTGTTGGTCAGGGTATCGGCGCCGGTGTGCGCCGTGATCAGGATCTGCGCTTCGATGTCGATGATGTCACCGGCGCGCAGCGAGTTGGCCGGGAATGTGTAAGCGCTTGCGTCGTAAGAGGTCTCCGCGGCCGTGTTGGTGATCGCGGTGCTGTCGGCGGTCTGCACGAACACCGTCTGGTTCAGGTGAGCCGCCAGGATCACCCAATTGGCGCCGTCGCTCTGGAAGATCACGCAATCCCACTGCGCCAGCAGCAGCCACAGCGTCTGTCCGTTGGTCGTCTGTGTGCCGGCGGGGTCGATCGTGAGCGCGTTGGCGCTGCTGTCCTTTTTCATCACCGCCAGCAGCTTGCCGAAGCAGGTGGTGGCGTCCGGTGGCGTGAACGTGCGCGCCCCTCCGCTGCAGTCAATCAAGTAGCTGAAGCCGTTGAAGCCGGTGTTTCCTTCGTCGGCGGTGGTGTTCGTCGCCGCGGAGACCAGGCCGGCGTAGAGGAAGCCGAGGTTCGACAACCCGCCAAACGCGTTGGGGGTGATCAGCCGGCGGAGCTTGCCGTCGCCGTTGCTGTCGCGCTTGAGGATGCTGTCGGCCGATGCCGCTTCGTCGCCGGTGATCGTGCTGGCGGCGCCATTGCCGACCTGGGGAAGATTGACGTTGCTCATGCCCCCGTTATTCAGGGCCCGAGAATTCCGCGCTGAGCCGTCGCACCAGCTCGCCAATCTCAAATTCCGGGCCGGTCTTGCGGGTGATCCGCAGTTGAGGCTCGCCGGGCGTGGTGGAGCTGATCCGGGCGATCTGTGGCGGCGTGAGGATCTCGTAAGCGGCTTTGTTGACAACCGTCAACGCGCCCAGGAACTGCTTGCGGGTGATCAGGCCGTCGGTGTAGAGCTTGAGCCACTTGGCCGGGTCGATCGTGCTCCGCTCGGATTGCACGAGCAGCCCTTCGAAATGTTCGCTCTCCGCGACGTTAGCGCCTTTTTCGACCAGCGACAGCTTCACCCCGGTGCGAAGATCGTCGGTGAAATGCTTTTTAAGCTCCTCGACCAGGCCGATTCGTTCGATGCGGATGTCCCGAACGATCTTCCGTTCCGCGGTGGTGGGTTTGCTCATGCAGGGCTATTCACCCAAGGTGAATACTCAGCGCTGGTGAGTATCAATCGGCGTTCTGTTGTGGCGTGGCGAGCACATCCGTGCCGCAGTAGAGCCATCGGCGCCGGGCGGACTGCAGATCCGGCAGGTTGGCGCAGGGGTACGTCCACACCGGCCGCACGCGCAGCGTCAGCGTCTTTGTGCGCGTCCATCGCCGGCGGAGCCACTTTGGGATCCACCAGGGGAAGTTCACCGCGTCATACACGACGCGGTCCTCGGCGATCGGCCCGGCTTGCTCTGAGAGAACGCGGACGCGAATCCGCGCAACTAAGTCGGAGGCGACGCCCTCGGCGATCGCCGTCACGCTGAAGCGCCGATCAAACAGTCCCAGCGGCAGGCGCAGCGTCGCCTCTTCTTCCATCAGCCGCAGCGTGACGCTCTCAAAGTCGATGTTTCGTTCGTACTGCATGACCGGGTTATTGAAAGGCCCAGACGAGGGGTCGCCGCGCCTGGGCCTGGAGGGGAGTTATGCGCCGCGGGTTATACACGATCGATCAGCAGTTGTGCGCGCGAATCTTGCGGTCGCTGAAGCACGGGTTCGTGCACAGCCAACCTTTGCCGGTGTCGATGAGGTGGTTGTTGTCATTCTCGAACGCGTCCGCCGCCAGCGGCCGGCCCTCTTCGTCGGTCTTGTACTTCCACGTTTTCAGCTCGCGCCGGTAGTTGGTGAGCGTGTCGAACCAGAAGATGGTTCGATTCTCCATGCGGAACTTGTACTTCTGCACCGCGGCGTGCTCGCCGATCGTCTGGATGAACGGCCAGCCCTTGGCGACGATGCCGGCCTGCTTGTACTGGTCTGAAATCTTTGGCGAGAGACCATAGTAAGCCGGCGGTGAATCGAACGCGTGCGGATCGATCAGCGTCTCGACATATCGCTCCGGGCCGCTGAGGGTGATGATCATCTTCGCGTTGCGCGCGATCGACAGGCCGCGCTCGTAATACTCGCGATAGCAGATCGCCTGCTCGCTGGGATTCATCACCCACCAGCTGCACGCCGTCGGCGCCGAACCGCCGTAGTCGATCGCACGCCAGCGCGGCCACTCCGGCGGGATCTTGAACGGTTTGATCAGGTGCCCGCCGAATTGCCGCAGCGCGTCCTTGTACTCCTGGGCAAAGACCAGCCCCACCATGTTCACGAACAGGCCGGCGATGCGGAGCTTCTGCTCCTCGGTCGTCATCTGGGCGCGTTTCTTGGCGATCGTGCCGGCTGGCAGGTTGTGCTCATTGTCGGCCATCTCGAAGTGCTGGAAGTGGATCCCGGCCGCGGGGTCCGCTTCCTGCAGGCGCTCGTACTGCCAGAACTGTTCGGGAATATCGGAGTAGAGAAAGAAGCCGTTGCGGTCGATCACGCGCGCCAGCAGGCGGTTGTAGATCTCCTCGGGCAGCCGCTCATCGACCCAGACGCCGGTGAGCTTGCCGCTTTCGAACGTGGTGGGCGCCTGTGTGGTGTATTTGAATTCGACGACGCAGCGGCCGCCGTCGACCGTGGGCAGCGTGAGGATCCCGTTTTTGAATCCCGTCTCCGGCTTCCAGGTCTGCTCGCCGAACATCCAGCGCGGCAGCGCCTTCCACAGCTCGCTTTGCTGGCCGCCGGCGGCGCCGATGCTCTTCTCTTCGTTGGGTGCGATACACCAGAACGAATCGCCGGCCCGGGCGCAATCGCGCAGGAACTTCGCGAAGCACATCCAGCCGCACACGAACGTCTTGCCCGAGCGGTTGCCGCCCAGCGCCACGAAGATGTCCAGCGGCCGGCCGGTCTCGTGGTCGCGACGCTCGAAGAACGCGTTCTGGAACTTGAGCTGCTTGGCGCTGGCGCGGCACTCCGCCAGCTCGATCGGGAAGGACCGGAAGATCCGATCGATCTCGACCAGCTCATTTTCCGTCAACGCCGATGCGCCTTCGGATTTGATCAAGGAGAGCAGCTGCTGTATCCGCGCCTTCAGCTGCGGACCGGATGGACCCATCGACATGCTGGGTTATTTCCATCTTCGGTTTGCCGTTGGTGCGATCGCAGATTCGATCGAACTCTTCGCCGCTGCGATCGTGCAGCTCGATCTCGATCCCGTGCTCGGTGGGTTTCAATTTCTTGATCGCGTCGGTGTGCACGCCGCGGTCGCGCAGATCACTGAGCGACGCGGTCAGCTCCTCGCTGTCTGAGCTGTGGATCAGGTTGATGAAGTCCGTGACGTCGGCGTGCTCCAGGGCGCGCAGCGCGCGAAGCGCCGCGGCGCGCTTTGGCCAAGGAAGTTTTGCGTTGCTCGCGATCTGGCGCAGTTGATCCTCGGTCAGCTCATCGGCCGCCAGTTGGTTGAGCCACTCATTGCAGGTGGCGCCGGCATTCTTCGGCCGGCCCGCGGGGTTGCCGCTTTGCCCGGGCTTGAAGCGATGCTCCGCCGGCGGAACGGTCCCGCCCTTCCCTGCGCCGGGAGCTGCAGCGCTGCGCGTCGCCGCGGTTTTGCGCTTCTGTTGATCTTTGGATGTACTCCTGGGCTTGGATCGCTTTGCCATCGAGTACGTTATTTGGCGTGGATGACGGACTGTGGATCAGGGTGGAACGCACCAATGAGCGCTGGAGTTGTCGGCTGATCGAAGCCGAGCGGGCATACGCGCTGCGGCTGCGGGTCGGCAACCGCACAGAGGAACGGCTGATCTCGCTCGATTTCTTCGAGTCGCTTGGCCCGGGCTTCCGAGCAGCGGCCATCAACGCGGAATGCTTAGAGATGCGGGCGCTCGCTAAAAAGCCGATCGACCCTTACTGATCGAACACGCTGGCCAGCTTCACGACCCAGCCGCTGGGCTTCACCGACGGCCGCGTCGCCGGGAGCTGCGCCGCGGCGGTCTGTGCGTCGACCTGTTGAAGTGCCCTCCCCATCTCGATCATCGCACGATCGCGTTCGTGCGCCGCCTGGGCGGCTCGAAACTCCGCGCCCGCGGCACGCTGCTGAGCGATTTGAGCCTGGGCCATATCGTCGGCCCTCCATCGCTGTGCCAGCGCCAGCGTCGCAGCCAGTGCCAGGCCCAGCACGCCGGCGACAAACCAGCCCAGCCGCGCCGCGCGACGAGCGCGGCGGGCGTGGGCTGCGTGGCTATGTACGATGTCTGACAGAGAGAGCTGAATGGAGCGGAGTGCCCCGCTGTCTGCCACGGCGATCGCGTTGCCGGGGTCGCCGGCCGCGTCTGCCATCTGTCCGCCATTCTGCGTCTGCCAGGCCTCGGCGGGGCGGTCATGTCTGTCAGTTGGTGATAGACATGCGTCTGCCGTGTCTGCCGGCGGCGTGGGCTGGCAGACAAGCACCTCCCGCCGGCCCAGGTTGTTCACGCGCGACTCCAGCTCGCCGCTCTTGATCCGGCGGTGCACGGTTCGCAGTGAGACGCCCAGCGTCATCGCGGCGCCCTCGGCGGTGAGCCAGGAATGAACAAGATCGGGCCTGTCCTGCGCGTCTGCCGCGCGGCCGGTGTTGTCTGCCATAGCCATGGAAGCCAGATCGGCGCGGCGGGGCGTTTGTCTGCAACGTTTATCGGCCGCCAGAATTCTGTTGTCACGCTCGCACGTATATCGGTAGGGTGCGCGCGTGCCGAAACCGCCCAAGCCGAAGCGCAAGTTCACGGCCGAGCAGGTGCGGCGGCTGTATTTGTCCCTGCCGGGTTTGGGGATGCTGGGCGAGGCGCTGCACAGCTGCGCGATCGAGGGGAACACGCTCGCCGGCCGCCTCGACTTCACGCTGTGGCGTGTCTGCCGCTGCATCCCGGTGTCTGCCACGAATTTGCAGGAGGCGGGTGAGCTGCTGGAGTTGCTGCATGGAACGCATCCAGACCTACGTCGGGCACGCAAAGGTCAGCGACGATCGGCCGCTGGATCGCGTGTCGTGGGAGCGCGCCGAGCGCGAGGCAAGGGCGATGGCGCGACGCAAAGGCGCCCGCGTCACCGAGCTGCGGCGGATCGATGATGGCCCGGGGATGCGCGTGGTGAGGGTTGTCGGCAAGGTACTGGATGCGAGCACGCCGGCGGACACGCCGATAGAATGACAGACACGACCGCCCCACCAGCCCGCCCATAATGTGGATTATGTCAAGTTCGAAGCAAATTCAGTTAAAAAGGGTGGGAATCGGTGTGTCTGTCACGTCCGGATAACTGGCGGACATCCGCCTCGGTCCAGATCAGCTTTGTCTGCAATCCGTCCGATTCACTCCACGCCAGCTTTTTTTGCAGGTGTCGCAGCGCCTCCAGGTTCGCTCGCTCAGCGCAGAGCAACGACAACGATCGCTCGATCCGCTCGATCTCGCCCCAGATCATTTGGCGGATGAGCCATCCCTCCTGGTGCGTGAGGTACACGGTCTCGCCGCGTTGTACGCCGCGCTTGCCCACGCCCTAAATCTCCTCCTCGATCGCGTCGCCTGCGTCGGGATCGCCAAGGACTTCCGGCGGATCGTGGCTGCGAAGCTGTGACAGGGCGCGACGTCTTTGTGTGAGTTCACGCTGCCAATCCAGCCACTCGCGCACGTCGTAATTCGGCGCGTGCTGCAGGCCGCAGTCGGGGCAGAAGCAGACCCGGAATCGTGTGGATCCACACCGAGAGCACGGCGGGCATGGTCCGCGTTTAGGCTTTTTGGATTTGTAAATCGACTCCACGATCTGCTCAGCCTGCGCCCTGCACGAGTGCGCGGCCCTGATCGCGTTTACAGCGAAAACGATCGCTGAAACGAAGAAGATCACCGCAACCATGATCACGCCGTCATTCTACGTGACGCGCGGCGCTTCTGCCCCAGGACGCCCACGCTGATGTTCAGCTCGCGCTGTGCCTGGTACACGAGGTCGCCGATCGCCTCGCGCTCGTTACGGCCGCGGCCGCGTGCCTGGATCGGCGGCGCGAACAGCTCCGGCTCGAACCACGCCTCGTAGCTCCAGCCGCCGCGGTAGCGCTGAACAATCGTGATGGTGTGATCAGACAGCGACACGCCCTACTTTAGCAGGCCGTACAATACCCTCATGGGAGACTACGAAACTGCCGTGGCAAAGCTGCAGGCGTTGAGGCTTGACGACGGCATCGTCGAGTGGGAGTTCTGCACCGGGCAGCGCCGGCCCGAACTGCCGATCCTTTACATCGTTCAAATCCGCAGCATGCACAGCGGGTATCTTCTTCCCAAGATCTACGCCGACGGCACGAACCTTGTGGACGCGGTGTTCGCCGCGATCGATCGCTGGCGGACGATGATCGCCTCACCGATCGAAGAGCCGACGGTCATGCCCGTGAGGCTAAACCCAAACCAAAGTGAGTGGGCGACGATCGAGCGGGGACAATCGTTCGTGCGCCTCCCCGCCACGCGCGATGCGATCGTGGGCGCATTGGAGTCCGGGATGATCACCTACGAAGAGGCCAACCTGGCGTTGGCGCGGCTGGCGGCTCCGTGCTCGCGCGTTCCAGTTGGCATCAGCTTGAAGGAGTACAGGCTGCTGTACGAGCTCGCCGACGAACGCCATTTGTAACAGGCCATCCACCGTTCATGCACCGGGTTCTGGCGCGACCTACGGATAATGAATCCGTTGCGGGGGCGTGGCCGCCGCGTCTCCAACCTCAGCGACGATCAGCGTTTGTGTGAGCATTAATTGCGCAGAGAGGCGCATTGGTGCTGCGCCGATGCAGCGCGGGTTTGTCGCGAGCCGGCAACGAGCTGGACTTGAGGGTTAAAGGGCATCAGGATGCGAGCCGTCGGGCTTGGCGGCGAACAGACCGCTGTAGAATCGCGCGCGCCACGTCGCGAACGTTCTGGCCGTCGCGGCACTGGCTTTGAATAGCGTCCATTGTCGCCTCGTCCAAGCGCACGGTGAGCACTTCGCTGAGCGGATTGCCCGTTTTTAGCGGTCGCCCCCTACCGCGTTTTTCTTCCGTGCTGTTCATACTTGGCTTGATCCTAGCACGCTTGTTAGGCATTGCGCAAGTCCTTTCTGGAATTTTGAGAACAAAAATCAATTTTGATTACAAAAATCGTTGACAACGCTCCATCCGCGCGCGACAACCCCGCCCCTGGGAAAGATCGTGGCGCTGTATTCCGCGGCTGAGTCGTCACGGATCGGCGCACAGCCGCACTCAAACTCTTTTGGGGAGTGCGGTCATGAGAAGCAGCAAGTCGTTCGTCGCCGGCTGTTCGATCTATCGACGCGGCGGTCGCAAGGGACACGGCAAATGGAACGTTGCCTGGAAAACTGCCGACGGAGCACGCAGAGCCAAGGCAATCTCGGCAGACCTTTCCACCACGATCGAGTGGGCAAAGCAGGAAATGGCGCGCGTCGAGCGCCGTCGCCTGGGCCTGCCGCCGACGCAAGGGTTGTTGTTCCCGGTGCAGCTCACCGACCTTGCCAAGGAATATCGCAATGTGATCCTGGCCAACGGCCGCACCGAGGCGCACGCCGACGATGTGCTGCGTCACGTCACGACCATCTGCAGCCTGGCTGGCTTCGATCTGCCGGAGAAGATCCGCCGAGCCAAGTGCGAGTTGGTGCTGGGGGCGCTGTGCAAGAAGATCAGTCCGCAGCAGGCGGGGATCGCGGTCGAGGAACTGGGCGCGCCTCTCAAAGCGCTGCTGAAACGCGGCGTGTCGTACCGGACGCGCAATGCGTACCTGCGATCGATGAAGAGCTTCACGCTGTGGCTGGACGGGGAATCCCACATCACCAAGGACCCGCTGCGGCTGATCAAGCCGCTGAACGTCAAGATGGATCGCCGGCACGAGCGTCAGGGATTGCGGATCGACCAGCTCATCCGGCTGATCGACGCGACGGCGATCTCCGAGCCGAGCTTCGGCGTGCCTGGGATCGATCGTGCGGCGTTGTACTTTGCAGCGGCGGTGACCGGCTTGCGTGCCGGGGCGCTGCGCAAGATGAAAACGTGGCAGTTCAAGCTGCACGACAGCCCGCCGGGCGTGGTCGAGCTGATCACCCAGGAGAAAGCGCAGAAGGAACGGTTCGTTCCGCTGAAGCGCGAAGAGGCGGCGTGGCTGGCGACGTACCTGGACGCCAAGACCCCGGAGACGCCGGCGTTTCGCATGCCCGAGAAATCGAATGTCGTCAGAATGCTGCGCCGGGATCTGGAGCGGGCGGGCCTGCCCTACTGCCGCGCGGTGGACAATGGCGACGGCGTGAAGCGGCGGATCGACGTGCACGATTTCCACAGCCTCAAAGGCTCGTACGCCACGCGCGTGGTGCTGGCCGGAGCGAACAAAAAGACGCTCATCGACCTTGTGGGCCACTCCACCGCGGAAATGACTCTGGAGCGTTACGCGCACACCGTGACTCAAGATTCGATCGACGTGCTCGATCGACTGCCCGCGCTGGGTGCAGCGCCCTTGCAGCGCGCCAGTTGAATTCGAGGTCATGGAGTGAGTGCGCTGGGACTCGAACCCAGGACCTACGGATTAAAAGGCCGTTGGTTGCTACCCCGACAGTTGTCACACTAAGCACACCTGGAGGCTCCCATGCAGGAGCTGGTGAAGCACATCATCCGCCGCACGCGCGGCTACAGCCTGGTCATTTCGGTACCGCCGTCGCAAGCGCCCCAGGAGCTGCTCGTGCGCGTGCAGTCGATCGGGCCGGGTCTCTACTGCGATCTGGCCACGGTCGCGCCCGCCGGCGTCACGGTTCAGGAGCTGGAGCGCATCGAGCAACGCGAGCGGCTGGCGCGTCAGATCCAGCCGCTGCTGTTCCAGCTCGAATGCCGCGGCGAAATCTCCTGACGCTCAATCTTCTTAGCCATGCCGGGCGAGTCGCTCGGGGCCGCGGAACCCTGCCTGCTCCAATTGGCAGAAATCCGATAGCCGCGGTCGGCCCCGCGCCGTCACAGGGTCGTGACAGCGCGGGTTCTGTATTTGCGGCGGTAGCTCAAGAGCAGAGCCCCGGCTCGCCGGGAGATCCAGGTCTGAGTCCTGGTCGCCGCTTTTGGGAGCAGTGATGCGCCGTCTGATCAATCTTCTCTTGGCCGCGGCCGGGCTGCTCCTGGGCTGCCTGGCGATGATCGCGATGGCGATCTGGGTCAGCGGATCGAATGAGAGGCGCAAACGATGAGCAACCGCCCCGCTTATGTCGCGATCGAGATGCGGCTGCCGGCCGAGCAGGCGGACGCGCTGGCTAACTTCGTCGGCAAATTCGGCTCCATGATCGAAGCCGGCGTGATGAGCTGCCCCGATGGCCAGCGTGACGATCTCCTGGCGGCGCTCACGCAGCTCGGGATGCGCCTTGCTGAGCGGGCCGAACCATTTGAGGTGACAGATGACCGAGGAACGTTTTAACGAGCTGCTCAACGGGCCGCTCAATCATCCCCTTCCGATGTTCGTGATCACTCGCCTTGCCTTGGCGCTACGCGACGTCGTCGAAGCGACTGGAGAGGCGAGTGATCACGAACATCGGAAGGGGATGATTGAGCGGCCCGTTGAGCAGCTCGTTAAAACG
>Ga0070741_10019614_pt1 | contig 10775 bp, 6 predicted proteins | sample Coa_R1_4_FD_66440 | JGI IMG/M metagenome (GOLD analysis project Ga0070741, IMG submission 66440) | Surface soil microbial communities from Centralia Pennsylvania, which are recovering from an underground coalmine fire - Coalmine... | ecosystem: Environmental > Terrestrial > Soil > Unclassified ... | reverse complement strand
CGTAGTTCGCGAGCCCGACCACCCGCGCGTTCCGCGGGTCGGCGAGCGCGTAGATGTCGAAGTCGGTGAAGCTGAGCAGCAGGGCCGCGGCGACCGGGAGGAGGAAGAACACTCCGATGAGCCCGAGCCCGGGGGCGAGGAAGAGCCACGCGGCCCGCCGCTCGGCCCGGGCGGCGCTCACGGCCGGTCCTCCCGGGCCCGGTCCTCCCGGGCCAGGATCCAGCGGCGCTTCTCTAGGATGCGGTCCACCTCGGCGTCGAGCCGGGCCAGGGCGCGGGGCACCGGCTCGCCGCCCCGGATCACCCGCTCGGCCCGCTGGTAGATCTTGGTCGCGACCAGCTCCGCCTCGGGCACCTTGGGGAGCGGCACCACCCGGTGAAGCTGCACCCAGAAGGCGCGGGCCTTGGGGTCCCGGGCGAGCCCGGAGCTCTCCCAAACGTCGGCCCGGGCCGGGAGGTCGCCGGTGAGCCGGTAGAACTCGATCTGGCGCTCCGGCCGGGAAAGGAACTCGATCAGCTTCCACGCGGCGGGCTTCACGCGGGAGGCCCGGAACAGCACCAGGCTCGACCCGCCCGCGAGCGACACCCGGGACGCCTCGCCGTCGGGGCCCGGGAGCGGCGCCGTGGCCCAGGCATCCTGAAGCTCGGGCGGGAGCCGGCGGCGGAACTCGCCCAGGTTCCAGGGCCCGGTGATCCACATGGCGAAGCGCCCCCGGGCGAACTCCTGGTACACGTTCGCCACCTCGTTGTTCCCGATCGCCGGCGCGAGACCCCGGCGGAACAGGTCCACGTAGAACTCGAAGGCGCGGCGGAAGGCGGAGTCGCTGAAGGCGCCGTAGCGGTCCCCGTCGCGGAGCAGCGGGGACCCGGCCTGGAGCCCGAAGATCACCGGCTGCACCCACTCGTTGGTGGGGAGGAAGATGGCCCACCGGCCCGGGCCGGCGTGCCGGGCGACCGCCTCCATCGCCTCCCGCCAGCCGGCCCAGGTGGCCGGCATCTCCGAGTAGCCGGCGCGCGCCAGGATGTCCTTCCGGTAGAAGATCACCCGGGTGTCCACGTACCAGGGGATCCCGTAGAGCGAGTCGCCGATCAGGTTCGTGGCCCAGATGCCGCCGAAGTACCGGGCGGGATCGACCACGGCGGAGCCCGCGACCCGGCGGTCGAGCGGCTCGAGCGCGCCGAGCGCGGCGAACTCCGGGATCCAGGTGTTCCCCACCTGGGCCACGTCCGGCGTGGCGCCGCCCACGAAGGCGGTGAGCAGCTTCTCGTGCGCGGCGGTCCAGGGGATCTGCTGCACCCGCACCCGGATCCCCGGGTTCTCCCGCTCGAACTCGCGCGCGAGCGCGCCCACCACCTCGCCCTCCCGGCCCAGGCCCCAGAAGCGGACGGTCTCGACCGGCGGGCCGGCCTGGACGTGCGGGCGGCAGGCCGAGAGGGAGGCGAGCGTCGCGAGGGCCGCGGCGACCGCGGCGACGGGGGCTCCGGGCGCGGGCCGGCGGATGCTCGCCGCCCCGATCACGGCGTCCCCGGCGCGGTGGCGAGCCAGCCACCGGTGAACCCGGCGCGCCGGAGCCCGCGGACGATGTGCGGGTTCCGCCGCATGTAGCTCCAGACCAGCCCGGTCCGGTAGTTCTCCACCATGGCGAGGATCGGTCCCTGATCGATGCCGAGGTAGTCGGTGTCGAACCAGCCCCGCCCGGGAACCACCCGCCCCTGAGTCGCGGGCGCGTCCGCGGGGAACGATTCGTTGAAGGCGTCGAGGAACCCGTAGGGCCCGAAGATCAGGTCGCCGTGCCGCTCCCGGATCGCGATCAGGGCGGGAAGCGCGATCTCGGGCGCGAAGGGGAGCGAGCCCCCGGCGGCGGTGGGGGCGATGGTGCCGTCGTCGCGCACCTCGGTGAACGAGGCGCCGCGGGCGGCGTAGCCGTAGAACCGCCGGGGCCGGCCGCCCACGGCGAGGGTGAGATCGCCCGGCCCGTCCGAGGCGGTGAGCCCCCACAGGTCGGCGCCGTAGCCGGTCCAGCCGCCGGGGTTGGCCGCGGCGTAGGCCCGCTGCGCGTAGGTGGCCCGGCGGGAGTTCTCGAAGTAGTCGAGGCCGCGGGCCCGGAGGTAGCGATCCTGGATGCCGCGGAAGTCGATCCAGACGTGCGAGTACTGGTGGCCGAAGAGGGGGGCGAAGCCCACGTGCGCCTGCCCGTAGAACTCGCCCCAGCGGTAGGTCGAGGTCCAGGCGTCCCACGCCGCGGGATCGACGGGGAAGGTGGGCGACCCGAGGGCGAGCACGTAGAGCAGCATGGCCTCGTCGTAGCCGCTCCAGTCGTAGGTCGAGAAGCCCTCCTCGGGGGTCCAGGCGTGGGCCACCCGCGGCGGCCGGGGCTGGGCCCAGCGCCAGTCGGCCCGCCGGTAGAGCGAGTCGGCGTAGCGCCGGACGGCGTCCTCGGTGGGGTCCGCCCGGTCGAAGTACGACTGCACGAAGAGCGCGCCGGCCAGGAGGAGCGCGGTGTCGATGGTGGAGAGCTCCACCCGCTGGTAGCGCCGGCCGGTGTCGAGGTCGAGGAAGTGGTAGAAGAACCCCCGGTGCCCGGTGGTGCCGCCGGGCTCCGGGCCCTGGGGCGCCTCCCAGAAGAACCGGAGGGTACGGAGCGCCCGCTCGGCCGCCTCGGCGCGGGCGACGTACCCCCGCTCGACGCCGATGGGATAGGCGGTCAACGCGAACCCGACCGCGGCGATGCTGGAGAACGACCGGGTGGGCCAGCGATCGGGCGTGAGCCCGGTGCGCGGGTCGCTCCGCTCCCAGAAGAAGGCAAAGGTGCGCTGCTCGAGGGTGTCGAGGAAGGCGATCTCCCGCGGGGTGGGGGCCCCGCGCGGCGCGCTCGGGGGCTCGGGCTCGGAGTCGCAGGCGGGCACGAAGGCCAGAGCGGCGGCGAGAACCGCCGGCGCGAGCGCCCGCCCCGCCTGCGCGGGGGCGGGCGCCCGGCACGAGATCACGCGAGGCCGGAGCATCCACCGGGGTCCGGGCCGCCGCCGGCCCTGGCGGGCCGGCGGCCGCCGATCGGAATCAGAAGTCGTACTGCATGCCAAGCTGGAAGCGCCGCGGATCGCTGATCACGCAGTTGGCCCTGCCGAAATCGGGGTTGGGAACCCCGTCGGTGCTGAAGGTCTCGTTGAAGCAGCCGAAGTTCTGGTAGTTGAACGCGTTGAACAGATCGGCCGTCACGCCGAGCCGGGTGCCGAAGAAGTTGGGGAAATCCTTCCGCAGGCGGAAATCCACGTTCCGGTAGGCCCAGGCGCCCGGGATGATGAAGTCGAACTTCTGAGGACGGGCCTGGCCGAGGATGGTGCGGACGTTCCCGACTCCGGACACCTGGGTGAACGATAGCTGGTTGAACGGCCGGCCGGAGCCCAGGGTGACGAGGCCGCTGAACTGGATGCCGAAGAGGAACGGCAGGTCGGTGATCCAGTTCAGGACCACGCGGTGCCGCTCGTCGTCGGCGATGGCGTGGCGCGGGTTGAGCCCGGCCTGGACCTGCGGGAAGCTGAAGAGATCGCCTCCCTCGGCGTCGGCCCAGGACAGGGTGTAGGCGATCCCCGCCCCCCAGCCGAACCGCCCGGTGGAGCGATACGGCCGGTCGATCTGCACCTGCACCGCGTCGTACCAGGTCCGGACCGAGTTGTTGCCCACCAGGATGTTCTGGTAGACCGGGCGGGTGCCGCCCGGCGGCACGAGGTTGAGCGCGATGCAGCAGTCGTTGGTCTGCGGGTTCAGGGTGAGATTGGCCCACTCGAAGGTGAACCCGTTCTTGCTCCGGATGCCGGTGTAGGCGGCGGAGATCAGGACGGTGCCCACCAGGCGCCGCACCCCTCCGCTGAACTGGTACGACTTGGGCGGCTTCAGGTCGTTCGGGACGAGGAAGACCTCCTGGGGCGGCGCCTGGCCGGCCGCGATCACGCTGTCGAGCCCGTGGCGGCTCATGAGCGAGGGATCCCACTTGAGGGTCCCGGGGTCCCCGTTCTGGCTGAAGAAGAAGGTGTAGTTCGGGTGCTGGCGCCGGTAGGTCTCGTCGATGAACGAGTTGAAGCCGAACCGGTCGTAGAAGATGCCGAACGACCCGAACACGGTGGTCTTGCGCAGGCGATCCAGGGCGTAGGCGAAGCCCACCCGCGGCTGGAACGCGCCGGTGAACGCCTTCCTCTGGGTGCCGTCGGTGAAGTAGCGATTGGGATCGACGCGCACGAAGAGGGAGTCGTTCAGGAGGGTGATCGAGTCCCGCACCGCCTGCGGCGTCACGAAGCTCCGATCGTACATGCCCGACTCGTAGTCCCAGCGGATCCCCGCGTTCACGGTGAGCTGCGGGTGCGGGCTCCAGTCGTCCTGCATGTACACCCCGATCTGCTTGTTGGTGCCGCGCACGTCGCCGTTGCCGGCCCCGTACAGCGCCTGGACCGGGAAGGCGAAGTTGTTGCTCGCGTTGAAGGTGAAGACCGGGTTCTCGTTGAGCTGCTTGTTGAGGTCGTAGCGGGCGAAGTCCACGTTGGCCCCCACCTTGATGGCGTGGGAACCGCCCACCTGGAAGCCGGTGTAGGTGAAGTCGTTCCGGAACGACAGCCGCTTCTGGGTGAGATCCTGACGCGAGTCCCCTCCGCCGATCCGGCCGATCCCGGGGTAGTCCTGCCCGACCAGGGTGAAGTTGAAGGGCTCCGGGTTGAACTGGAACCACTGGTAGCTCACCCCGCCCTCGTTGAGCCAGCGGCGGCCGGCGTAGGTGTGCTTGAGCCCCACGTCCAGGACGTTGTTCCGGAAGTTCTCGCCCGCTTCGAAGGCCCGGGCGGGCTCGGCGAACTGGCCGCCGAACCGCCGCTTGTCCGACTCGTCCCGCCAGTTGCCGAGGAGCTCGAAGGTCTGCCGCTCGTCGGCGCGGTAGGTCAGCTTGCCGAAGAACAGGCTCGAGCGGAAGGGCGAGGTATGCTGCTCGCCCTGCAGGGCCTGGATCGGCGCCGGCCAGGTGGCCGGGTTCCCGTTGAAGCGGGTGATCCCGGTGCGGTTCTGGTAGTTCCCCTCGTAGGCGCCGAACACGAACACCTTGTCCCGGACGATCGGACCCCCGAGGCTCAGGCCGGTCAGGACCCGGCTGTAGTCCGGCTTGCTGAAGGTGGAGGGGGTGCCGGTCAGGGCCGCGATGCTGTCGGCCACGTGCTTGGTGCGGAGGGAGAAGCTGTCGAGCGCCACGAGGGCTTGATCCTGGTACGAGGTGAAGACGCTGCCGCTCCAGCGGTTTCCGCCCGACTTGGTCACCGCGGTGATGATGGCGCTCGAGGCCTTCTGGTACTCGGCCTTGTAGTTGTTGGTGATGATCCGGAACTCCTGCACCGCGTTCCGGGGGAAGGGGTTGCCCCGGCTCGCGTCCTGACCCACCACGCCGCCGATCGTGAGATCGTTCTTGAAGCTCTGCCCGTCGATGAAGACGTTGACGTTGTCCGACGGGAGCGCCCCGGCCGCGAAGGTCTTGCTGGTGCCGTCCACCCGGTCCGGGCTGATCCGCACGCCCGGCGCGAGCGCCGCCAGGTCCAGGAAGTTCCGGCTGGGCGACGGGAGCGCCTGGATCTGCTCGGGGGTCACGTTGGTGGCGACCTCGGAGGTCTGGGTCTCGGCCACCGGCGCCGCCCGCACCACCACCTCCTCCAGCGCCTGGGGACTTGGCGTCAGGGCGAAATCGATCGCCAGCACCTGCCCCACCCGCAGCTCGACCCGCCGGGCGTCGGGCAGGTGACCGATCCGCCGGGCCGTCACGTCGTACCGGCCGGGCGCGAGGCCGGGGAGCGAGTAGGACCCCCGCTCGCTCGTGGTCGCGGTTCGGGCGGCCCCGGTGGACAGGTTGCGCGCCTCGACCGTCGCCTCGCCGATGGGCGCGCCGCTCGAGTCCCGCACCACGCCGCGAATGCTCCCGGTGCTGGTCTGCGCCGCGAGCGGCGGAGCGACGAGCAGCACTCCCATCACCGCCGTGACCCAGCCGGACCGCCGTAGCACGAGGGAAGTGTTCATAGGCCTGCCTCCGTCAGACGTGATGAGGTTCCCGGCCGCCGGCGCCCGCGCCGCCCGCCGCGACCGGGGCCTCGCCCCCGCAGGAGCGGCGCGGCACCAGGCTGGTCGGGAGGGTCTCGTGGCGCGGCCGGTGCTCCGCCCCCTCCTCCATGGCCTCGAACAGCCGCAGGGTCGCCCGCTCGCCCAGGGCGCTGATGTCCACCCGCACCGAGGCGAGCGGCGGGTCGAGGTACCGCGCCATCGGGATGTCGTCGAAGCCGGCCACCGCGACGTCCTCCGGCACCCGGACGCCGGCCTCGCGGAGCGCGCTCAGCGCGCCCACGGCCATGGAGTCGTTGGCGGCGAACACCGCGGTGGGCCGCGGGTCGAGCCCGAGCAGGGCGCGCGCCGCCCGGAACCCCGACTCCTCGCGGAAGTCGCCCGGCAGCTCCCAGCGCGGATCGGGGTCCACCCCGGCCTCGCGGAGCGCCGCCCGGTAGCCGCGCCGGCGCTCGACCGCGTCGAAGTTCCCCGGCGCGCCGTTGATGAGGGCGATCCGCCGGTGGCCCAGGCCGACCAGGTGGCGCACCATGGCGCGGGCGCCCTCGAAGTTCGCGATGGTGATGGTGTCGAACCGCTCGCTCGCCCCGCGGCAGTTGAGCAGCACCACGGGGAAGCGGGCCGGCAGGTTGTCCGCCGCAGCCTGCGCGTCCATCTCGGGCGACATGACGATCAGGCCGTCCACCCGGCCCCGCATGGAGCGGAGCGCCGCCACGATGTCGGACCGCTGGTTGTGGGAACTGGAGACCAGGACGTGATAGCTCCGCCGCTGGGCCGCCTGGTCGATCCCGCGGATCACCTCGGAGAAGAACTCGCCGAAGAGGTCGGGAAGGAGGACGCCGATGGTGTTGGTGCGGCGGGTGCTGAGACTCCGGGCGCCGCCGTGGGGCACGTAGCCGAGCCGGGCGGCCACGGCGCGAACCTGCCGGCTCGTCTCCTCGCGGACGAGTCGGCTGCCGTTGTAGACCCGGGAGACGGTGGCGACCGAGACCCCGGCCTCGCGCGCCACGTCCTTGATCGTCACCACGGGGGCTCCGCGGCTGGTCGGTGGTCCGGCCCCCTGGGCGCGCCCCCGGTGCCGGGAGGCGTTACAGCGTGGAACCGTCGGGCTCAGGGGGCCGCATGTAAACGTTTACATTCCCACGAAAACGTGTCAAGACCACTGGCCCCGCCGGCCCCCGGCCGGTTCGCCCGTCCTCCTACGAGCAGTAGTCGTCGATCTGGTCCAGCCCTACCCGCACGTCCCGCGGCCGGCTCCCGTTCGCCGGCCCCAGGATCCCCGCCTCCTCCAGCTGGTCCATGATCCGCGCCGCCCGCCCGTAGCCGATCCCGAGCTTCCGCTGCAGCAGCGAGGTGGACCCGCCCTGGTTCTGCACGCACGCGATCGCCGCCTCGCGGAACAGCGGGTCCCGCTCGCCCGGCTGGCCCGACCCCTCGTCCCACCCGGCCTCGGCCCCCTCCTCCTCCGGGATCTCGTCCAGAATGTTGCTCTCCACCGCCTCGCCCAGGCCGAGCCGCTCCTGCTCCTCCCGCCACTCGCGGTAGCGCGCCATCAGCCGCTCGCTCTCCTCGGTCGAGATGTAGGCGCCCTGGAGCCGCATCGGCTCGCTCTTCCCCGGCTCGAGGAAGAGCATGTCGCCCCGGCCCAGGAGCGCCTCCGCCCCGTTCTGGTCCAGGATGGTCCGGCTGTCCACCTTGGAGGCGACCCGGAAGGCGATCCGGCTGGGGAAGTTCGCCTTGATGAGGCCGGTGATGACGTTCACCGAGGGCCGCTGGGTCGCCACGATGAGGTGGATCCCGACCGCCCGGGCCTTCTGCGCCAGGCGCGCGAGCGGCATCTCGACGTCGGCCTGCACCGTCATCATGAGGTCGGCCAGCTCGTCCACCACGATGACGATGAGCGGGACCTTGCCCTCGGTGTAGGTCTCGTCCCCGACCGCCGGCGGCGTGTCGGGCGGCTCGCGCGCGATGTCGCTCAAGGTGATCCGGCGGCCCCCCGGATTCCGGAGCGGCTTCCCCTCCGCCACCTTCCGGTTGAAGTCGGTGAGGTTCCGGGCCCCGTTGGCCTCGAGCAGCACGTAGCGCCGCTCCATCTCGCCCACCGCCCACTTGAGCACCCGCGCCGCCTCCCGGTTGTTGGTCACCACCGGATGGCGGAGGTGGGGCAGGTCCTTGTACATCGAGAGCTCGACCATCTTCGGGTCGATCATGATGAAGCGGAGGTCGTCCTTGTGCTGGTAGTGGTACACCAGCGAGGTGACGATCGCGTTGATCCCGACCGACTTGCCGGTGCCGGTCGCCCCGGCGATGAGGAGGTGCGGCATCGTGGCCAGGTCCGCGATCACCGGCTGGCCCTCGAGGTCGAGCCCCAGGGCCACCGGGAGCAGCCGCTCCTCGGCGGTCCACTGCTCGTGCTCCAAGAGCTCGCGCAGCATCACCACCCGGGAGTGCGGGTTCGGCACCTCGACCCCGACCATGTCCTTCCCCGGAATCCGGGCAACCCGGATGGACCGGGCGGCCATCTTGAGGGCGAGGTCGTCGGCCAGGGTCACCAGCCGGTTCATCTTGACCCCGGGTCGGAGGCGCACCCCGTACTGGGTCACCACCGGACCGGTGGTCCGGTCCACCACGTCGCCCTCCACCCCGAACTCGGCCAGGGTCGCCTCCAGCCGCTCCTGCAGCACCTTGAGCTCGCTCTCGCCGGCGTCGATCTCGCGGGTCGGGGGCGGGTCGAGCAGGTCCACCTCCCACACCCGGCCGAGCTCGGGCCCGCCGTTCCGCGCCCGGCGGCCGGCGGCGCCGCTCCCCGGCTTCGGGCGGTCCCGCCGGGCCGCGACCGGCTCGTCGGACGGGAGCCCGTCCAGGGTCGGGGGCCCGGCGCTTCGGCCGGAGACGGGGTCGCGGTCCCGGCCCGCATCGCGCCGGTCGAACCCCGCGTCGGATGAGGCCCGGCGCGGGCCCGGGGCCGAGCGCTCGAGCCGCTGGAGCGGGTGCCACGCGAACGTGACGAGCGTGAGCGCGGACAGGGCGAGGAAGCCGAGCAGCACCGCCCCGGCGATCCCGATCCGCCCGGCCACGAGCTCGGCCAGGAACCCGGGCCAGAGTCCCGCCGCGCGCGCCGCGAGGCTCCGGTGGGCCACGTCGTAGTCGAGGTCGGCGTGGCTCACCTGCGCCACCACCCCCACCAGGTAGGGCGCGAGCACGCTCAGCCCGGCGACCAGGATCGCGGTGCGCTTCATGTCCAGCCGGCCCATCCGCTCGAACCCGGCCAGCCCGAGCCCGACGCCGAGGAGCGGGAGCCCGAGCGCGCCGAGGCCGAGGTAGTGCCACAGGCTGAGCCCGATCCAGCGACCCACCGGTCCGGTGAGCGGGAGGGGCAGGAGCGTGAGGCCCACGAACAGGCCGGCGACGAGGGCGCTCACCGCGCCCAGCCGGCGGCGCGCGTCCTCGGTCATGAGACGAGCTGGGAGGCGAGGGTGACGCGGCGCTCGTGGAAGTGGGGCAGGACCGGGTAGGCGTCGAGCCGCGCGGCGTCGAGCACGTCGGCCTTGAAGCCGAGCCGGATGAGCTCGCGGCCCGCGCCGCTTCGGGCCAGCGGGCGCTCCCAGCGGTCGCCGTAGCGCCGGACCAGGTCGAGGCTCGCGACCGCCGCGTCGTTCAGGGCGCGGCGGGCCCGCCGGCCGCCCAGCGCCGCCTGGGCCAGCCGGCCGGCGCAGTAGGCGTCCTCCAGCCCGAAGGCGCCCTCCCGCCCGGCGCAGAGGATGAGGATGTCGCCGTCCTGCTCCAGCAGCTCGCGGGCCCGCTCGCCCGCGAGCGAGAGGTTCCCGGCGCAGGCGAGGTACACGGCCCGGGCCCCCTGCGCGGCGAGGAGCGCCTTGGTGCCGTTCGTGGTGGTGACCACGATGGTCTTCCCTCGCACCGCCCCTTCGGTCATCTCGAGCGGGCTGTTCCCCAGCGCGAACCCGGGGATCCGCACGCAGTTCTTCTCGCCCGCGAGCAGGAGGTCGTCGCTCCCGATGGTCTGGGCCAGCCGGAGCGCCTCCTCGGTGGAGGCCACCGGGATCAGCGCCTTGGCGCCGTGGTGGAGCGCGGCGCACATGGCGGTCGTGGCGCGCAGGATGTCGATCACGAAGACCGTCCGGCCTCGCACGTCGTCGGGATGGAGGCCCACCGGCGAGAAGGCCACCTCGAGCTTCATGCCTCCACCTGGAGCAGCTCGGGCTCCCGCTCGAGGAAGCGGGTGTCCACGTCGCCGGCCACGAAGTCGGGGTGGCGGATCACCCGGCCGAGGAAGGGGATCGTGGTGGTGATCCCCTCGAGGATGAAGCTGTCGAGCGCCTGGGTCATCCGCGCGATCGCCTCCGCCCGGCTGTTGCCGTGGACGATGACCTTGGCCAGCAGCGAGTCGTAGTACGAGGGCACGGTGTACCCGGCATAGATGTGGGTGTCCACCCGCACCCCCGGCCCGCCGGGCGGGTGGTAGGCGGTGATGAGGCCGGGGCAGGGCTGGAAGTTGTGGGCCGGGTCCTCCGCGTTGATCCGGCACTCGATGGCGTGGCCCCGGAGCCGGGTGCCGTCCCCCCGGTAGCTGATCGGCTCGCCGGCGGCGATCCGGATCTGCTCCTTCACCAGGTCGAAGCTGGTCACCATCTCGGTGACCGGGTGCTCCACCTGGATCCGGGTGTTCATCTCCATGA
>Ga0070741_10019613_pt1 | contig 10775 bp, 11 predicted proteins | sample Coa_R1_4_FD_66440 | JGI IMG/M metagenome (GOLD analysis project Ga0070741, IMG submission 66440) | Surface soil microbial communities from Centralia Pennsylvania, which are recovering from an underground coalmine fire - Coalmine... | ecosystem: Environmental > Terrestrial > Soil > Unclassified ... | reverse complement strand
CAGACCGGATGGTAGAGAAAATAGATTGCTGCGGGCGGCAGCAGGACGTAGATGAACCATGCGGCATTGGGGTCGAGTGGCGGAGTGAGACTCCAGCCGCGGTGATAGATCAAAGCGGCGACCACGTACCAGGCGACGGCCAGGATGGCGCGGATGTGCCAATCGATGAGAAAGGCGAACGAGCGCGCACCCGGGCCGGCGATGGGGAGGGCTACGTCGACCCCGGTCACGCTGTCCACGACCAGGCTGGAGCGGTTCATGACTCCTCGGCAGCGAGCAGCTCGGCCTGGTATTCCTGCTGCAGGGCATCGAGCAGCTCATCGAGCTGCCCGTCCATGATCTTCTGAAGCTGATAGAGCGTGAGATTGATGCGATGGTCGGTCACACGGCCCTGCGGAAAGTTGTAGGTCCGGATCCGCTCCGAGCGATCGCCGCTGCCCACCTGCAGGCGCCGGGTCTGGGCCTGCTCGCTCTGCTGCCTTTCCTGCTCCGCCGCGAGGAGCCGCGCCTTGAGCAGAGCCATCGCGCGCGAGCGATTCTTGTGCTGCGAGCGCTCGTCCTGACACTCCACCACGATACCCGTGGGCAGGTGTGTGATCCGGATCGCCGAATCGGTTTTGTTGACATGCTGACCGCCCGCGCCGGAGGAGCGATAGGTATCGATGCGCAGCTCGGCAGGATTGATCGTGACCTCCTCGACTTCCTCGAGCTCGGGCGGGATCGCGACCGTGCAGGCAGAGGTGTGGACGCGGCCCTGCGCTTCTGTGGCCGGCACCCGTTGCACCCGATGCGTGCCGGATTCGAACTTCAGGCGCGAGAAAACGCCGCGGCCGGCGACGCGACTGATGATCTCCCGGTAGCCGCCGTGCTCGCCGCGATTCTCGCTGAGGATTTCCACACTCAGGCCGTGGCTCTCCGCGAAACGTGAGTACATCCTGAAGAGATCGCCAGCGAAGATCGCGGCCTCGTCCCCACCGGTGCCGGCGCGAATCTCGAGGAAGATATTTCGCTCGTCGCGCGGATCCTTGGGGATGAGAAGCCTGCGCAGTTGGGCTTCGGCGGTTTCGATCTCGCGCCCGACGCGGGCCACCTCTTCGGCGCCCAGTGAGCGCATCTGGACATCGGCATCCTCGAGCATTTCCCGGGCGGCGTGCAGGTCACGCTCGAGATGGTTGTAGCCCCGGAAGCTTTCGGCGAGGGGCTCGAGGCGCGCATATTCCACCGACAGATCGCGAAACTGCTGGGAGTTGCCGGAGACCTCCGAGGTCGCGAGCAGCCGCCCGACCTCTTCGAACCGGTCGGTCATTCTTTCCAGGCGTTGACGCAGGGACTCTTTCATCGGGGTGGCACCGGGCGCGGCATTCTCCGGGATCGCTCCATGCTGTGACAAGGCACACAATGTGTAACCCCGCACGAGGGGGCCGATATGGCACCCTTGGGCTTTCCGGCCGCACCGGTTTGCGGTGCGACGCAACCAGCAAGGTCTCCATGCCCCTCTCCCGAACGACTTCTGGTGAATATCCAGCATCCGGCCGTAAAGTAGCCGCCATGCAACGACTTCTTCCGCTGGGCCTGGCCGCTCTCGCGCTGCTCGCCGCGGGGTGTGCCTCGGGTCCCAAACCGAAGGCTGACGCGGCAAGTCACGACCCGGCCGCCCTGACCATCGTCGCCGAGATGGCGCTGGCGCATGGCGATTGCAAGTCCGCGTCCGAGACTTATGCCGAGGCGGCGCAGCATGGCGCTGCCCCGCTGGCTCGCCGGGCGAGCGAGGTTGCGTTAGGTTGTGAGCACGTGCCTGCGGCGTGGAAGGCGGCAACCCGGTGGCGTGCCCTGGCGCCCTCGGATCGGGAAGCTAACGCGATGTACGCGGCCGTCGCCGTCAAGCTGTTCCGGATACAGGATGCGAAGGCCGGCATCGTGGACTATGCGAAGGCCCCGAACGGATCCGACGGGGCGAGCCTCGCGGAACTGGCCGGCCTGCTGCTGGAACAGTCGGATGCTCCGGCGGTTTTCGAGGCCATGAGTGGCGCGCTCGATCCGGGAATGCTCTCTCCGCAGGTCGACTCACTCCTCGCCGAACTGGCCCTGGATGCGAACGATGCGCAGCGGGCTGAGCACTACGCGCAGCTGGCGCTGGCGGCGGACCCGAAGCAATTTGCCGCGAAACGAGTTCTCGCGCGTGCGTATGTCGTGCGTGGCGATGCGGCCAAGGCGATCGAGACGGCTCGCGAAACCATGCGTGAGGATACGAAGCGCGGGACGTTCGAGCTGGCGGAAGTCCTGATCGCACTCGATCGGATCGAAGAGGCTCACCAGGAGTTGGAGAGACTGCGGTCGACCGAGGCCTCTCCGGCCGATATCGATCGCCGTCTGGCGCTACTGGCCTTTGATGCAGGAGATATGCACGAGGCCCAACAGCGCTTCGCTGAGCTGGCCGCGCATGGTCAGGCGACGGATGCGGCGCTTCTCTATCTGGCCGACATCGCTGCGCGCGATGGCGATACGGACGCGGCGCTGTCGGGCTACCGCAGATTGGCGGATTCCTCTCTGGCGCTGCAGGCGCGCTCGAAGGCCGCTTCGATTCTTCTGGCACGCAAGGACCAGACGGCCCGCACCGAGGCGCTCGCACTGCTGGATGACTATGCGGCGGATCATCCCGAGAGCGAGTTCGAGATGCGCCTCTCGGAGGCCAGGCTGCTGGCCGATCATGGGGAAGCCGAAACGGGCCTGAAACTGCTGGCAGAAGCGCTGCTGCGGCATCCGAGCCATCCGGCAATCGAATACGACCGGGCGGTCATTCTCGAGCGGGCCGGCCGGGTGAAGGAGTCCGTGGATGTGCTCGAGCACCTGCTCAAGGAGCGGCCTGAAGATCCGGTGCTGATGAACGCGCTCGGCTACACCCTGGCTGACCACAGCATGCAGCTCGGCCGGGCCGAGACGCTGATTCATCGGGCACTGAACGCCACACCAGACAGTCCAGCAGTTCTCGATAGCCTGGGTTGGGTCCGTTTCCGTGAGGGCGATGCGAAAGGTGCGGTGCCGGAACTCGAGCATGCGTACTCGCTCGATCACGACTCGGAGATCGCGGCTCACTGGGGCGAGGCGCTGTGGACGAGCGGTAAGCACCAGGAGGCGCGGCGTGTCTGGGCGGCTGCGGTGGCGCGCGAGCCGGACTCGCAACTGCTCAAAGCAACCATGGCGCGGTTCCTGCCCGATGCTCCGTAGGGCGCTCTGTGCGCTGATCGTCGTTGTGCTCGCGAGTTGTCGTACCGCGCCGGTCCATGAAGGCGCGGCTCAATCCTGGGACGCACGCCGCCCCCAGCTTCAGAGTCTCGAACGCTTCGAGCTGAAGGGGCGGGTGGCGGTGGCCGCTGGGGGCGAGGGGTTTAACGCGCGCTTGCGCTGGAGCCAGGTAGGCAGTCGCACCAACATGTCTCTTGACGGCCCGCTCGGCACGGGCGGCGTACAGGTCACTTCAGACGGATCGGCGCTCAGCGTGGTGACTTCCAGCGGGCAGCACATGGACAGCGACGCTGCGCGCTCGGAGCTCAGGAGTCGGCTCGGCTTCGATCCGCCTCTGAGCAGCCTGCGTTACTGGATCCTCGGCGTTCCCGAGCCGGGGCCGCCTGCGCAGGAGTCGCTCGATACACAGCAACGACTCGCCACGCTGCAGCAGAATGGGTGGCAAATCAGCTATACCGACTACACGGCCGTCAATGGCGGATGGTTGCCTTCGAAGCTGACGCTTCAGCGGGATAACGTGCGCCTGCGCGTGGTCGTGGATGGTTGGAATTCGTGAGTGCGGAGACTCGCTGGCCAGCGCCTGCGAAACTCAACCTATTCCTGCATGTCACGGGTCGCCGACCCGATGGCTACCACGAGCTGCAGACGGCATTCCAGCTCATCGACCTCTGCGACATCATCGCCATCTCGATCCGGGAAGACGGCACGATCGAGCGTCCGGTGGGACCGGCGCTGGTGGACTGCGAGTCTGACCTGACCGTGCGCGCGGCGCGCGCGCTCCAGGGGGCTAGTGGGGTTCGGTCGGGCGCGAGCTTGCGCGTGATCAAGCGGATTCCCCTGGGGGGTGGCCTCGGCGGTGGAAGCTCCGATGCTGCCACGGTGCTGCTGGCGCTCAACGAGCTTTGGGGTTGCGGGCTGAGCATGGAGGAGCTGGCGCGGATTGGACTGCCGCTGGGCGCGGATGTGCCTGTTTTTATTAGGGGTTCTTCGGCATGGGGGCAGGGGGTGGGGGAGCAGCTTCAGCCTCTGGAGCTGCCACCACGCTGGTTCGTGATCATCCACCCGGGGATCGCCATCAGCACCCGAACGGTGTTCCAGAGCCCTGAATTGACACGAAATTCCCCCCTCATCACAATACGCGCCTTTTGTGAGTCGGGTGGACGCAATGACTGCGAGCCGGTGGTCCGGGCCCGCTATCCTGAGGTGGCGGAGGCGCTGGATTGGCTTGCGCGCAGTGCGCCCGCGCGGCTTACTGGAACGGGTTCCTGTATCTTCGCAGCCTGCGCCAGCGCAATCGAGGCGGAGCGTCTCGCAGCGCGTGTGCCTGATCGCTGGACCAGCTTCGTCGCTCGCGGCCTGAGCGTCTCACCCGTACATGCGATGTTACGGGCGCGATGCTGAATGTTGGAAGCCGCTTTCCGGGTGCTGGGGTGTCGCCAAGTGGTAAGGCAGCGGGTTTTGATCCCGCCATTCGGAGGTTCGAATCCTTCCACCCCAGCCATGTCCGGGTGGTCAGGTGGGCCGGCAGGCGTGGGATCGAGGCAAGCGGTGGAAGCTGAATTGTGAGCACTACGGCGTCCGATACGCTCGCGCTATTCGCCGGAAACGCCAATCCGGCGCTGGCGGCGGATATTGCGCGCAACCTGCAGACGCCACTGGGGCGAGCCTCCGTCGGCCGATTCAGTGACGGTGAGGTGAATGTCGAGCTGATGGAGAACGTGCGCGGACGCGACGTCTTCATCGTTCAGCCCACGTGTCCGCCGGCGAACGACAGCTTGATGGAGCTGCTGGTGATGGTCGATGCCTGCCGCCGGGCCTCGGCAGCGCGGATCACCGCGGTGGTGCCTTATTTTGGCTACTCGCGCCAGGACAGACGCCCGCGCGCGACGCGCTCGGCCATCTCGGCGCGGCTGGTGGCCAACATGATCTCGGGTGCGGGCGTGAACCGGCTGTTGACGATCGATCTGCACGCGGACCAGATCCAGGGATTTTTCGACATCCCGGTGGACAACGTGTACGCCTCGCCGGTGTTGCTCGGCGATGCATGGAAGCAGGCCTACACCAACAAGATCATCGTGTCGCCGGACGTCGGCGGCGTGATACGGGCCAGGGCTTTCGCCAAGCGGCTGGACGATGCAGAGCTGGCCATCATCGACAAGCGGCGCCCGCGGGCGAACGAGTCGAAGGTGATGAACATCATCGGTGAGGTCGAGGGCAAGACGTGCATTTTGGTGGATGACATGGTGGATACAGCCGGCACGCTGTGCCAGGCGGCTCAAGCGCTGAAGGAGGAAGGCGCGACGAAAGTCGTTGCCTACATCACGCATCCCGTGCTGTCCGGCAATGCGGTCGAGCGGATCTCGAAATCTGAGCTCGATGAGCTGGTCGTGACCGACACGATCCCGCTCTCGCAACAGGCGCGAAGCGGTGGGCGCATCCGCCAGCTGTCGGTGGCCGCGTTGCTCGCGGAGACGATCCGCCGCATCCGCGACGAGGAGTCGGTGAGCTCGCTGTACGTGGATTGAGGCAGTGAGCAGCGGGCAAGAGTCGAAAGCCGCAGGCGGCTTTCGGCCGTGAATTGAGGCTCAGCGAGCAAAAGTCCCGTCTTTTGCTCGCGGGTCCATAGAGAAGGGTATGTCGCTTCTGGTCGCGGAAGCGGCGTGGTGTGGTGATAACTGGAGACTTCAATGCGTGTTTCATTTACTTTCGGGGCGGACCCCCGCGAAGCGCAAGGCAAAGGTGCGAGCCGCCGCCTGCGTCACGCGGGCAAGGTACCGGCCATCCTCTATGGCGGTCACAAGGAAGCGGAGCGGCTGGTCCTGGATCAGCAGAATCTGCTGACGATGATCGCGAACGAGCGCTTCTATTCGTCCATTGTGCAGGTCAAGAACAGCAATGGGACGCAGCAGGAGGCAATCGTCAAGGACGTGCAGATGCATCCTGCACGTAACGTCGTAGTGCACGTGGACCTGCAGCGAGTCGTCGAGAACGAGCGCATTCGCATCAAGGTTCCGATCCACTTCAAAGGCGAAACTATTTCGCCAGGCGTGAAGACGCAGGGCGGCGTCGTGTCGCACATGCGCGCGGACGTCGAGGTCGTCACGTTGCCGAAGGACCTGCCGGAGTTCCTCGAGCTGGATCTTTCGGGCATGAACCTGAACGAGACGAAGTTCCTCTCGGACATTCCCTTGCCTGCGGGCGTCAGCATTCCCGAGCTCACGCGTCGCAACGCGCCGGTGGTGTCGATCCACAGCCCGCGTGCCGAGGAGCCAGAGCCGGTTGCTGCCGAGGCCGCAGCGGTGCCAGTCGAAGGCGCTGCCGCTCCGGCCGCCGCCGCTGGAGCCGCGCCCGGTGCTCCCGGCGCTGCCCCCGCTGCCGGGGACGCCAAGAAGGGCGAGGAGAAGAAGGAAGCCGCGCCTGCAAAGAAGGAGGGCGGCAAGAAGTAGCCCGAGCTTGTCGGCTCCGCAGCTGGAGTCGGCTGGCGTCGCAGCTCTCCAGGCAAGCGGTGCGCGGTTTCTCCCGCGCACCGCCTTCCTGGTGCAATCATTGCTGCCATCGACATGCCAGGCGTGCCCCTCAAGCTCATCGTGGGTCTCGGCAATCCCGGGCCGGAGTACGCCCGCACGCGCCACAACGCTGGCTTCCACCTGGTCGATGAGTTAGCGAGACTTCACGGCGCAGCTTTTCGCCATGAGGGCCGTCATTCGGGTGATCTGACCCGGTTGCGCATCGAAGGTGAAGACGTCTGGCTGCTCAAACCGATGAGCTACATGAACAACAGCGGCGGCCCGCTGCGCAGCGTTGCCAGCTTCTACAAGGTCCCGCCCGAGTCCATCCTGGTTGCGTACGACGAGCTGGATTTTCCGCCGGGCGTGGTGCGACTGAAGCAAGGCGGTGGCGCTGCGGGCCACAACGGGATGCGCGACATCATCGGACAGATCGGCGATCCTTTCTGGCGCGTGCGCATCGGCATCGGCCATCCGGGCGATCGATCCCAGGTGTTGAATTTCGTGCTGGGCCGTCCAAGCAGCGAGGATGCCCGGCTGATCGATGAGGCGATCGTTGCTGCGATCGAAATCGTACCGATGATCATTTCGGAAGGCGCGCAGAAGGCAATGAACCGGCTGCATGTGCGCAATACGGCACCCGGCGACGCGTCCCCTCCGCAGGACTGAGTGCGGACTTACCCCGGAGTTACTCAACCAGATGCCCATCCGCTGCGGAATCGTCGGTCTGCCGAACGTCGGCAAGTCCACCCTGTTCAATGCCCTCACGCGCGCGCAGATCGCGGCCGAGAACTATCCGTTCTGCACGATTGATCCGAATGTCGGCGTGGTACCGGTCCCGGATGCACGGCTGCAGAAGCTCGCCGCGATCGTGCATCCGGAGAAAATCGTCCCAACCACTGTGGAGTTCGTCGACATTGCAGGGCTGGTTGCCGGCGCCTCGGAGGGAGAGGGGCTCGGAAATCAATTCCTGTCTCACATTCGCGAGGTTGATGCGATCGCTCATGTCGTGCGGGCGTTCGAGAGCACGGACGTCATTCATGTAGCCGGCAAGGTCGATCCGCTCTCGGACATCGAAACCATCGATACCGAGCTGGCGCTGGCCGACCTGGCCACCGTCGAAAAGGGCCTCGATCGGGCCGCCAAGGCGTCGAAAAGCGGCGACAAGGATGCCGTGCGCAAACGTGACCTGCTGGAGCGAGTCAAATCGCACCTCGACGGAGCCAAGCCCGTGCGTGCGATGGTGCTGTCGGATGAGGAGTGGCGGGATTTGCGTGAGTTACAGTTGCTCACGGCGAAGCCCGTCATGTATGTCGCGAATGTTTCGGAGGCGGGATTTCAAGGTAACGCCCTGTTGCAGGCGATCGAGTTGCGCGCAGCAGCCGAGGGCGCAGTAGTCGTGCCGGTGTGCGCCGCGATCGAGGCGGAGATCGCGCAGCTCGATGAAGCGGATCGCCTGGAATTTTTGGCGGAGCTGGGCTTGAAGGAGCCGGGGCTCAACCGGGTCATCCGGGGCGCGTACACGCTGCTGGGCCTGCTGACCTACTTCACTGCGGGGCCGAAGGAAGTCCGCGCCTGGACGGTTCGGCGGGGCTCAACGGCGCCGCAGGCAGCAGGGGTGATCCATACTGACTTCGAGCGGGGTTTCATCCGGGCGGAAGTCATTGCTTACGCCGATTACATCGCAGGACAGGGTGAGGCCGGCGCGCGTGAAGCAGGTAAGCTCAGACTCGAGGGCAAGGAATACGTGGTGCGTGAGGGGGACGTCATGCACTTTCGATTCAACGTATAAGGATGCAAGCATACGGGCGGTGGTCCGGGTTGGGAGGTGCGACCTTGCACACCTGCGGTTGGAATTCCGAGAGGGGAATGGGTATGCGTCGTTACAAGGTTGGTGTGTGTTCGGCTCTGGCGGTGCTTGCCGCAATTGCCGTACCGTTCAGCGGTGCTTTGGCGGCCGGGGGTATGGGCGCGCAGGAGAAGGCGGCTCTGGCCTCATTCGAGGCAATGCTCGAGGGGCTGGGGAAACGCGACAAGGCGGCGATGCTCGCGACGTTCCTGCCTGGCGGTACCGCCACGTTGATGCGCAAGGACAAGCCGGTGCAATTGACTCTGGAATCGCTGGCCGACAAGATTTCCAAGTCGGGCACGGACCCGATCGAGGAGCGCATTCACGATGCATTGGTGCGCGTCGACGGCAATGTTGCGATTGTCTGGGCGCCGTTCGAACTTCTGGAGAACGGTAAAGTCGAGCACTGTGGCCGGGATGTGGCGAATCTGGTTCGGGTGGAAGGGCGTTGGTTGATTGCGGCCATCGTGGACAACAGTCATGACGACTGCAGGAAGAAGTAAAGGATTGCAGGCGGTCGAATGTCTGGTGACGTCGCGCAGCGAACGCCAGGCACAAACGAGGGTGCCGGGCATGCCGAAGATCGATATCGACACAGTTCCTGCTCGCAACGGTTCAGGTTATCCACCCCCGTTCGACGTTCCCTGCGCTACACGTACGCGGCGCCGCTTGGGGCAGGCGGGTGGGTTACGCGATTTTGGCGTAAACCTCATGACATTGCCGCCCGGTGGTTGGTCCAGCCAACGACATTGGCACAGCCACGAGGACGAGTTCGTGTATGTGCTCGAGGGCGAACTGATACTCGAGGAGGACGACGGCGAGACGGTGCTGAGAGCCGGTGATTGCGCCACGTTTCCCAAAGGGACGGGTAACGGCCATCACATGATCAACCGATCGTCGCAGATGGCGGTTTACCTCGAGGTGGGCTCGCGGAACCCGCTTGACCTGACTACCTGCTCCGACATCGACATGAAGAGCTCCAATGCAGACGGTCGCTTCGTCCACAAGAATGGCGAGCCTTATTCCGAGCCATAACGGAAGGACCGGGTGGGGCGCCCAGCATCTGAGTGGCGGATCGAGCTTTGACTCAGTGCGGGGCCAGCGACGCGAGCACGTCCAAGGAGGGTGCGGGGGGCATCGAATTTCCGCTCATCCTCGAGGCCGTATCGATGGCAATCCGGGCAGCGGTTGACACTCCCGACCAGCGCCACGGACAATGCGCGCCCCTCGTTTCGGGCGCCTGCGGGGGCCAGGGCGGAACGGTAAGGGAGCCAGTTCAAGGCACCGTGGAAAGGTAGCTCAGCCGGTTAGAGCACGGCACTCATAATGCCGGGGTCGAGGGTTCGAGTCCCTCCCTTTCCACTAATCGAATCAGGATGACGACGCAGGCCGAAATAGGCCGGTCGCCGTAAGCGCAGGGTAAGCGCAAGAATCGCCGCTTTTTTGCTTTTAACCTAGAAAATCCAGGCATTTTTGCTTGCGCTTATAAGCGTAAGTATTGCCGCAAAGTATCGCATCACCCGTCCTGCCGACAACCTCGGCGCGAGCGCGGTCAGGCAGATTTTCGCAGCGGATGGACCGTGCGCTCGATCTCTCGTGCCTTCTGAATTTCCGTCACCCGTAGGTCGTGGGCAGTCTGCAGATTGAGCCACGAGCGGGCATCTCCGCCGAAGTACCGGGCAAGGCGCATCGCAGTATCCGGTGTCACGCCGCGACGCTTGAGCACAATGTCATTCAGGCGCGAGGTCGGAATCCCAAGCTGCTTGGCGAGCGCGTTTACGCTCATCTCAAGCGGCTTCAGATAGTCCTCGCGCAGTACCTCGCCGGGATGCACCGGCCGCATACCATTCTTGAATCCCATCTCTCGCACCTCAGTGATAGTGGATAATCTCGATATCCTCTGGCCCCGCCTCCGTCCAGCGGAAGCACACTCGCCACTGGTCGTTGATGCGGATGCTGTGCTGTCCCGGACGATCTCCTACCAACGCCTCCAGCCGATTGCCCGGAGGCGATGCCAGAAACGCCAGCGTTTCGGCCGCGTCTAATTGAGCCAGTTTGCGCGTCGCGACCTTGGCGATCGAACCGACTTCTTAGAGCGTCCCGTTTCAAAGAGCTTCTGAGTCTCCTTACAGCAGAAGCTCTTGATCATGCGGGTCACTGTATACCGGTTACCGGTA